>Ga0207428_10000065_pt1 | contig 151182 bp, 131 predicted proteins | sample RhiMethybrSRZTD1_FD_187600 | JGI IMG/M metagenome (GOLD analysis project Ga0207428, IMG submission 187600) | Populus rhizosphere microbial communities from Tennessee, USA - Rhizosphere MetaG P. TD hybrid SRZTD1 (SPAdes) (version 3) | ecosystem: Host-associated > Plants > Roots > Rhizosphere >... | reverse complement strand
GCCGAGCAGGCCTCCGCGATGCTGGAACGTTTCGAAGGGCTCCGGACCGCGCTCCTCGCCATCCCCGATCGTTCCGATCCGCTGTCCACCCTCGCCGGGCGCACGCACGGCCTGGCCCAGGACCTCGCCTTCGTGCTGGGGGCGGAGGACGACGGGCACGTCTGCTTCGTGGAGACGCGCGGACGCGGCGTCTTCCTGCGCGCCACGCCCATCGACGTGTCCGCGCGCCTCAAGGACCTGCTCTTCGACCAGATGCGCGCGGCCGTGCTCACCTCCGCCACCCTGGCCGTGGACGGCGGCTTCGAGTACCTGAAGTCGCGCCTCGGCCTCGAGCCGACGGCCGAGCTGATGCTGGCCTCGCCCTTCGACTACACGGAGCAGGCCGTGCTCTACGTGCCGAAGCGCATGCCCGAGCCTTCGTCGCCTTCCTTCGTCGATCGCGCGGCGGAGGAGATCGTGCGCATCCTCGAGGTGAGCCGCGGCCGCGCCTTCGTCCTGTTCACCTCGTACGCGAACATGAACGCGGTCGCGGAGCGCATCGCCGCCCGCGTCGAATATCCGCTGCTCATGCAGGGGGAGGCGCCCAAGCCGGTGCTCCTGGAGACGTTCCGGCGCACGCCGGGGGCGGTCCTGCTCGCGACCTCGTCCTTCTGGCAGGGCGTGGATGTCGCGGGCGAGCAGCTCTCGTGCGTGATCATCGACAAGCTGCCGTTCGCATCGCCGGCCGATCCCGTGGTGCAGGCGCGCATCGAGCGCCTCCGCAACCAGGGGGGCAATCCGTTCCAGGAATACCAGGTGCCGGTGGCGATCCTGATGCTCAAGCAGGGCCTCGGACGGCTGATCCGCGCCGCTTCCGACCGCGGCATCCTGGCCGTCCTGGACAGCCGCCTGGTGGAACGGCCGTACGGACGCCGTTTCCTGGAAAGCCTGCCTCCGGCGCGGCTGGTGCACGACCTCGCGCAGGTCGCGGGTCATCTTGACTAGGACGTCGCTCGTCCGGGGCGCGCTCATCGCCTTCCTCGTATCCGGGGCGACGGCCGCGCTGGCCCAGCCCGACCGCGTGGGGGATGCCGACGTCACCGTCACTTCGCTGGATCGGCCCGTGTCGCTCGCGGTGGATTGGCGCCAGCGGACCGGCGACGACCTCCGTTGGGCGCAGGACGACTACGACGACTCCGCCTGGGCGCGCGCCCGCGTGCCGCTGGGCTGGGGCCGCCACGCGGGCCCCCGCGAGTCGTACGCGTGGTACCGCCTGACCGTCCAGGTCGGTCCGGATGGCCTCGGCCCCACGCCGGAGGAGCGGGCCCGCCTGCGCCTGGGCCTCGTCATCGGCAAGGTGGACAGCGCCTACGAAGTGTTCGCGGGCGGCGACCGCCTGGGCGGCGTGGGCCGCCTGCCCCCGGAGCGACGCATCGACTACGACCGCCACGGCCTCTACTTCGTGCCCACCTCCGCCATCGAGCCGAGCGGCCGCCTCGTGCTCGCGCTGCGCACGTGGAAGTCCGACGTGACCAGCCCGAGCGTGCCCGCGCCCGTCGAAGGCCGCTATCGGCTGGGCCCCATCGACGAGCTCACCCACGACGAGCTGGCGAGCGAGCTGCCCGCGCTCGTCTTCGCCGTCCTCTTCGTCGCCGGCGGCCTCTACCACCTGCAGCTCTTCCGCCGCCAGCGCGACCAGCAGGCCTACTTGTGGTTCGGCCTCGTCGCCGTGGGCGCCGGCATCTACACGCTGCTACGCAGCCAGTGGAAATACGTCCTCTCCGACGACTTCGTGCTCCTGAAGGAGATCGAGCACGCGCTCCTCTACGGGATCGCGATCCTGTTCGTGCAGTTCCTGTGGCCGTTCCTGTCCCAGCCCATCTCGCGGCCCCTGCGCGTCTTCCAGGTCGCGAACGCCGTGGGCGGCGTGGCCGTCTTCCTCTCTCCGGGCCTCGGCCTGAACCTGCGGCTCCTGCCCTTGTGGGAGCTCGGCGCCCTCCTCCTGGCCGTGGCCATGTTGTGGGAGATCATGCGCGCGGCCTTCTGGGGCCATCCGGAGGCGCGCACGGTCCTGCTCGGGCTCGTGGCCATGACGGGCTGCTACGTGCACGACATCGCGCTCGAGCGGGGATGGCTCGAGCCCTCCGTGCGCCTCATCCCCGTGGGCTTCGCCGCCTTCCTTTCTTCGATGGCGGTCTCCCTGGCCAACCGCTTCAGCCGCGTGCACCGCGACGTCGTGACCCTGCGGCGCGACCTGGAGAAGGCCGTGCAGGAGCGGACTCAGGAGCTCTCCACGCGCACGGAAGACCTGTCCAAGGCCAACGATCAGCTCCGGGAGCGCACTCTCGAGCTCGGCGAGGCCAGCCGGGCCAAGAGCCAGTTCGTCGCCAACATGAGCCACGAGATCCGCACGCCCATGAACGGCGTGATCGGGATGGCGTCGCTGCTGCAGAACACGTCGCTCTCCCTCGAGCAGCGGGACTACGTGGAGACGATCGGCAGCTCCGGCCGCGCGCTGATGCGCATCATCGACGACATCCTCGACTTCTCGAAGATCGAGTCCGGGCACCTGGCCCTGGAGAGCGTCGACCTCGCGCCGCGGCAGCTGGTGGGGGAGGTGATCCGCCTCTTCGCGCCCCTGGCCAAGGCCAAGGGGATCGAGCTGGCGGCGACCATCGAAGACGGGGTGCCCTACGTCCTGAAGGGCGACCCCGGCCGCCTGCGCCAGGCCCTGGTCAACCTCGTCGGCAACGCCGTGAAGTTCACCGAGAAGGGCCAGGTCACGGTGCGCGTGCGCGCGGAGGCGGAGGCGGAGGAGACGGACGCCGAGCTCATCCGCTTCGCGGTGCGCGACACCGGCATCGGCATCGCGCCCGAAGCGCTCACGCGCCTCTTCCAGCCCTTCGCGCAGGCGGACGGCTCCACCACCCGTCGCTACGGCGGCACCGGGCTCGGCCTCGTGATCTCCAAGCGGTTGGTCGAGCTCATGGGGGGGCAGCTCGGCGTCATGAGCGAGCCCGGGGAAGGGAGCGTGTTCTGGTTCACGGCCCGGCTGGAGCGCTCCTCGCTCACCGCGCGGCCGGAATTGCCCCCGCTCTCCGAGACCGCCGCCGCCGACCTCGCGCACCTGGGCGAGTCCGCCGCGGCCTCCGTGCCCGCGGCCGTCACCTCTGGCTTCACTCCCACCCGCGGCCGGGTGCTGGTGGCGGAGGACAACATCGTCAACCAGAAGGTTGCCGTCCGCATCCTGGAGCGGCTCGGCTACGGAGTGGACGTGGCCGCGACCGGCAACGAGGCGGTGGCCGCGGTGGGGCAGCACACCTACGACGCCATCCTCATGGACGGTCAGATGCCGCAGACGGACGGCTTCGAGGCCACGCGCCTCATCCGCGTCCTGGAGGGCTCGCACCACACGCCGATCATCGCCCTCACCGCGAGCGCGATGCAGGGAGACCGCGAACGCTGCCTGGCCGCGGGCATGGACGACTACATCTCGAAGCCGGTGAGCCCCGAGCAGCTCGAGGCCGTCCTCGGGCGCTGGGTTCCGGCGGCGGCCGCCGCGGCGCCCCGCGAGCCGCCGCGCTCGCCGGAGTGGCACGAGCGCAGCAGCGGGCCCGTGGACTGGGACGTCCTCACCGAGCTGCTGGCCATGACCAAGCGCGAGTTCCTGCAGGAGCTGGTCGGCATCTTCCTGCGCGACTCGCGCCGCATGATGGCCGACCTGCGCGAGGCCTACGAGCGCGGGGCCCGCGTGGAATGCCGGCAGATCGCCCACAAGCTGCGCGGCAGCTGCGCGACCATCGGAGCCCGGCGCATGATGAAGCTGACGGCGGAGCTGGAGGACCTCGGCGACGAGGCCGCGGCCACGCGCGGGGGGGCCGTGCTCGCCGACCTGGAGGAGGAGTTCGCGGCCGTGCGCGGGGCGCTCCTCACCGAGAAGCGGCGGGCGGGCGCTCCGTTCGTGGTCGAAGACGCAGAGCCGTAGCGCCTCAGACGGTGGCCGGCGTCTCCACCTCTGCTTCCGCCGGATTGAGGCGCAGCGACAGGATCCCCGCCGCCACCACCAGGGCCCCGCCCGCTACCGTGAACGCGTCGGGGAGCTTCCTCCAGAACAGCCAATCGAGGCCGGCCGCGAACACCACCGACGAGTAGACGAAGGGGCCGACCTGGGAAGCGGGGGCGTGGGCGTAGGCGCGCGTCATGGCCAGCTGTCCCAGGGTCGCGGTGAGGCCCATGGCCGCCGCGGCCAGCCATACGAACCCGTGCGGCGTCTGCCAGGAGGCGGCGGTCGGGAGGGCGGAGAGGGCGGTGGCGATGACGGCGAAATAGAAGACGATGCGCGGCACTGGCTCCGTGCGCGTCAGGCGCCGTACGCCGACCTGGGCCACGGCGGCGAAGAGGGCCGAGGCCACCCCGAGCAGGGCCACGGGCTGCATCAGCCCGCTGCCCGGCCGAAGGATGACGATCACGCCCAGGAACCCCACCAGCACGGGGATCCAGAGGCGGCGCGGGAACGCCTCGCCCAGCCAGACGCTCTCGACGAACGGGATGAAGATGGGCAGCGAGTAGTTGAGGAGCACGGCGTCCGCCAGCCGCATGTGCGCGATCGTGTAGAAGAAGCAGTACATGGATGCGATGCCGGCCAGGCTGCGGATGAGGTGCTCGCGGACTTGAGTGGTGCGCAGCTCCACGCCGATGATGAAAGGAAGCAGTGTGAGGAGGCCGAACCCGCTGCGGAAGAACACCACGACGACGTTGGGCAGGCTGGCGGAGGCGATCTTCACGGCCACGCTCATGAGCGCGAAGAGCAGCGCGGACGCGACCATGTACAGCCCGCCGCGCCGGAGGTCGTACTCGTGAGCCATGGCGCGCAATGATAAGTTACGAGGAACTCGCGGCCGGGGCTCGGCTCAGGCGCAGGCCCGGGGTGGTTGCGGCGCGTGCGCCGTCTGGCTGATCGCACCACGCCGCTTGGCCGCCAGCCAGTGAGCTCGGCGCCGCGCAGCGGCGGCGAGCGACGGGGGGGTTTCAGGGGGGGAGCTCCTGCCCACCGTGCTGATGCAGGAGTTTCCCCCCTGAGATAGAAGACGTCAAGATGTTCGAAGTGGCTTACGAGACAACGTTCTGCAGCACCCATCGGCTCACCCGCGACGGTGAGCCCATCGAGCCCAACCATGGACATGACTGGCGGATCGAGGCGGTGGCGGCGGGGAAGGACCTCGACGGCCTCGGGGTGGTCATCGACTTCGAGCACCTGAAGAAGGCCGTGGGCGACGTAGCCGCGACGTTCCATTACCGTGACATGAACGAGCACCCCGGCCTCCGCGGGATCAGCCCCTCGGCGGAGGTGGTGGCGCGCTACTTCTTCCAGGAGGTCCGCAAGGGACTGGGCGCGGAGGGACGTCTCCTCCGCCGCGTGCGTGTGTGGGAAGCGCCGGGCTGCTCGGCTTCCTACGCGGAGTAGGACGCTGCTCACCGTCAACGAGGTCTTCTTCTCCATCCAGGGGGAAGGCACGCGCGCGGGCCTGCCCTGCGCGTTCGTGCGCCTCACGGGCTGCCCGTTGCGCTGCGTGTACTGCGACACCGCGTACGCGTTCTACGAGGGCTCGCGCCGCGAGGAGGACGACGTCGTCGCGGAGATCGAGCGCTTCCCCTGCCGGCTCGTCCTTCTCACGGGCGGGGAGCCGCTCTCCCAGCCCGCCGCCTTCCCGTTCGTGACCACGCTGCTCGACCGCGGATGGCGCGTGCTCGTCGAGACCTCGGGGCATGTGCCTCTGGACGGACTCGATGCGCGCGCGGTGGCCATCGTCGACGTCAAGACGCCGCGGTCGGGGGAGTCGGCGCGGATGCACTGGGCGAACCTCGACCGCCTGCGCCCGCAGGACGAGGTGAAGTTCGTGATCGCGGACCGCGAGGACTACGAATGGTCGCGCGCCCTCCTGCGCGAGCGCGCGTGGACGGAAGGGCGGACGGTGCTGTTCTCGCCCGTTCACGACGTGCTCGCGCCGGGCGAGCTCGCGCGCTGGATCCTCGAGGACGGCCTGCCCGCGCGCGTGCAGGTCCAGCTCCACAAGTACCTCTGGCCGGGCGCGGAGCGCGGCATCTGAGCGGGCCGCGCCCCCTGGCCGTCGTGTGCGTCAGCGGCGGCATGGACTCCGCGGTCACCGCCGCCACCGCCGCTCGCGACCACGATCTCGCCTTCCTGCACGCGAACTACGGCCAGCGCACGGAGGGCAAGGAGCTGGCCTGCTTCCACGCCCTGGCCGATCACTACCGCGTGCGCGAGCGGCTGGTCGTGGAGTTCCCGGTGTTCGCGGCCATCGGCGGCAGCAGCCTGACCGATCGGCGCATTCCGGTGCGGGAGGGCGAGCCGGAGGCGGACCGCATCCCGACCTCCTACGTCCCGTTCCGGAACGCGCACCTCCTGTCCGCGGCCACGTCGTGGGGCGAGATCCTGGGGGCGCGCGCGATCTTCGTGGGCGCGGTGTGGGAGGACTCCTCGGGCTACCCGGATTGCCGCCCCGCGTTCTACCGCGCTTTCGAGGAAGCCATCGCGCAGGGCACGCGGCCGGAGACCGCGATCCGCATCGAGACACCGGTCATCCGGATGTCCAAGGCCGACATCGTGCGGGAGGGGAAGGCGATGGCCGTGCCCTTCGAGAAGACCTGGTCCTGCTACCAGGCGGAAGACCTCGCCTGCGGGGCCTGCGAGTCGTGCCGCTTGCGCCTCCGCGGGTTCGCGGAGGCGGGCGTGCCCGATCCCCTGGCCTACCGGACCGCCCGTTAGCCGTTTGCGGTTCCGCGAGTCGAAAAGTGGCACGCGGGAAGGCTGCGTGAGAAACTGGGAAGGTTTGTGAGGGCCTGGCCCTCGGAGGACGAATCCATGATGAAGCGCGTGTACGTGGCGGCCGCCCTCGTCGCCGCCGGCCTGCTGCTGACCGCGGACGCGGGCTGGGCCCAGTCCACCGGCGCCGTGCGCGGCCGCGTGGTGGACGACAAGGGCCAGCCGTTGCCGGACGCCGTCGTCAGCCTGGATTTCCAGGGAGGCGTGACCCGGAAGTTCGACACCAAGACGAACAAGAAGGGCGAATTCACCCAGGTCGGGCTCGTCCCCGGCGGCTACCGCATCACTGCCAGCAAGGACGGCTTCGTCGGCACGTACATCGACACGCGCGTCGGCCTCGGCGAGCCCACGCAGCTTCCAGAGATGAAGCTCCTGAGCAAGAGCGCGGCCCAGGCCGCCGCCAGCGGCGAGACCGAGAAGGCCAACGCCGCCCTGCGCGAGATGTTCGCCAAGGCCAACCAGCTCAGCTCGGAAGGCAAGGCCGACGAGGCCATCGCCGCCTACAACGAGGTCCTGGCCAAGAACCCGCAGGTCGCGGAGGCGCACTACAACATCGGGTACCTGAAGGCCCAGAAGAAGGACTGGCCGGGGGCGGAGGCCGCGTACCTGAAGGCGCTCGAAGTGCGGCCGGGCTACGGCGAGGCCATCTCCGCCCTCGCCCGCGTCTACCAGGACAGCGGCCAGGCCGCGAAGGCCACCGAGCTCCTGACCAAGGCGGCCACGGACAACCCGAAGGACGCCAAGGTCCAGTTCAACCTCGGCGTCTTCTACCTGAACTCCGGCAAGGCGGAGGAGGCGGCGGCGGCGTTCCAGAAGGCGGCGGAGGCGGACCCCTCCAACGCGGAGGTCTACTACTACCTGGGGACGCTCAACGTGGGCCAGAACAAGATCCCCGAGGCCATCGCGAACCTCGAGAAGTACCTCTCGATGAACCCGACGAACGCGCAGAACACGGCCACCGCCCAGGGGCTCCTCGCCGCGCTCAAGCCCAAGAAGTGAAGTGATCGCCAGCCGCGTCGCCGCCGTGCGGGAGCGTATCGCCCGGGCGGCGGCGCGCGCCGGGCGCTCTCCGGACGACGTCACCCTCATCGCCGTCAGCAAGACCCAGCCCCCGGAAGTCGTGCGCGAGGGCTTCGCCGCCGGGCTGCGTCATTTCGGCGAGAACAAGGTCCAGGAGGCCGAGGACAAGATCGCCGCCCTGTCCGACCTGCGCGCGGAGGGCCTCCGCTGGCACATGATCGGGCACGTCCAGAGCAACAAGGGCCGTCGCGCGGCCGAGCTCTTCGACGCCGTGGACTCCGTCGACGACGCGACCCTCGCCAAGCGCCTGGAGCGGGGAGCGGAAGCGGCGCGCAAGCAGCTGCCCGTGCTGATCCAGGTGGACCTCGGCAAGGAGGCCACCAAGTTCGGCCTGGACGAAGCGCACCTCTTCCCGACCCTCGAGCACCTCCGAGGCTACAAGGCCGTGCACGTGGAAGGCCTGATGGTGATCCCTCCCCTGGCCGAAGATCCTGAAGCGACGCGCCCCTACTTCCGCCGCCTGCGCGAGCTGCTGGAGCAGGCGCGGGGCCAGGGCCTGCTGCGCGGGCGCGCGCTGTCCATGGGCATGAGCCACGACTTCGAGGTGGCGATCGAGGAAGGCGCCACCCACGTCCGGGTGGGCACCGCCCTCTTCGGGGAGCGCAAGAAGCCCTAGACTGGAAGCATGTTCATCCTGGGGAACATCCTGATCGGTCTGGGCCAGGTCCTCTGGTACTTCTGCCAGTTCTACATCATCTTGATCATCGGCCGCGCCATCGTGTCCTGGGTGAGCGCTGATCCCCGCAACGGCATCGTCCGCTTCCTCGTGCAGGCGACCGATCCGCCGATGCGCGTCATCCGCCACATGCTGCCCATGAGCCTGCGCACCTTTCCGATCGACGTCGCCTTCCTGGTGCTGCTGGCCCTCGTGATCTTCGCGGAGTACGCGGTGGCGCAGAGCCTGGTGGACCTCGGAGTCCGTATGAAGGGTTCGGGCTCCGTCGTCTAGCCGCTTCGCCTCCGAAACGGCTTGAGCCGCGCCCACGATCGTGCGACTCTACGTGGCAGGGACCGATGAAAATCTCGCCGATGGACATCCAGCGGCAGACCTTCGGACAGGTCTTCCGCGGCCTCGACCCCGACGAGGTCCGCGCCTACCTGAACATCGTGGCCGAAGAGGTCGCCTCCCTCCAGATGGAGCGCGACCGGCTCGACCAGGAGCTCTCGTCCCTGCGCTCCCTGATCGACGAGCACCGCCAGCGCGAGACGATCCTCAAGAACACGCTCCTGACCGCGCAGCGCGTCTCCGAGGAGATCCGCGACAACGCGCGCAAGGAGGCGGAGACGACGGTCAAGGAAGCGGAGATGCAGGCGGACCGCCTGGTCGAGCTGGCCCAGAACCGGGCCCACGAAGTCGAGCGCGGCATCCTCGACCTGCGCGCCCACCGCAGCGCGCTGCGCACCGACGTGCGCGCCCTGATCACGCGCTTGAGCCACCTGCTCGACCTCCAGGAGGAGGCCGAGCTCGAGGACAACCTCCGCTTCCTCAAGCGGCGCGAGGAGGCCCAGTAAAGGGGTTTCGTCTTGGCGTCCTCGCTCCGCGCCCGTCGTCGTTAAGTCGCCTCGCCGGGAGTGAATCCCGGCTTCGGCGCAAGGGGAACGCTCCACTGCGGAAAACGCCTGCCCTCATCCTGTCCGGGTGCCGATGATCGAGATCCGCGACGTGGACGGAGGGGCGACCCTGCGCGTGCGCGTGTCCCCGAGGGCGTCTCGGGACGAGCTGGCGGGGGAGCGCGGCGGCGCTCTCGTGGTCCGTCTCACCGCGCCTCCCGTCGAAGGCCAGGCCAACGCCGCCCTCGTGCGCTTCCTGGCGCGCCACCTGGGACTCCCGCCCTCCGCGGTCTCGGTCACGCAGGGGGCGAAGACGCGCGACAAGGTGCTTCTCTTCGCGGGCGCGCGCGCGGACGACCTTCGGGCCTCCCTCGCCCGATGACGCGCGACCTCGTCGTCCGCAACATCGGACGCCTGATCACCCCGCCCGGCCGGGCCCCGCGCCTGGGCTCCGAACTGGGTGGCGTGCGCGAGATCGCGGCGGCGGCGCTCGTCGCGCAGGACGGCCGGATCACCTACGTCGGTCCCGAATCCCGGCTGCGGCCGGACGACATCCCTCCGGGGGCGCCCACCCTCGACGCGGACGGTGCGGTCGTCCTGCCCGGCTTCGTCGACGCGCACACCCACCTCGCGTTCGCGGGCGACCGCGACGGCGAGATCCGGCAACGGCTTGCGGGCGTGACGTACAAGGAGATCGCGGCCGCGGGCGGCGGGGTCGTGCGCTCCGTGACCGCCACGCGGGCCTGCTCCCGCGACACGCTCGTGGCGCTGCTGCGATCGCGCCTCGACGAGATGCTGCTCTGCGGCACCACCACCGCGGAGGTCAAGAGCGGCTATTGCCTGGAGACGGCGGCGGAGATCCGCTCGCTGGAGGCCATCCGCGAGGCGGGGCAGAGCCACCCCGTCACCCTCGTGCCCACGTTCCTGGGCGCCCACGAGGTGCCGCCGGAGCACCGCGATCAGCGCGAGCGCTACGTCGAGATCCTCGTGAGCGAGATGATCCCCGAGGTCGCGCGGGGCGGCCTGGCCACCTTCGCGGACGTGTTCTGCGAGGAAGGCGTGTTCACGGTGGCGGAGAGCCGCCGCGTCCTGGAGGCCGCGCGCGCGGCCGGCCTCGCGCTGCGCATCCACGCCGACGAGCTCTGCTGGACGGGCGGAGCGGAGCTGGCGGGCGCGCTGGGCGCGCGCTCGGCCGACCATCTCCTCTTCGTGTCGGACGCGGGCATGTCCGCTCTGGCCGCCGCCGGCTGCGCGGCCACCCTCCTGCCCTCCGCCGCCTTCTACCTGCGGCTGGGGCGCTACGCGCCCGCGCGCGCGCTCGTGCAGGCGGGCGTGCCCGTCGCTCTCGCCACCGACGGCAATCCCGGCGGCGGCCTCTCGCCTTCGATGCCGTTCGCCATGACCGTCGCCTGCTTCGCCATGGGCCTCTCGCTGGAGGAGGCGCTCACCGCGGCCACGCTCAACGCCGCGTATTCGCTGGGGCTGGAGGCGGAGCGGGGGAGCCTGGAGACGGGGAAGCGCGCGGATCTCGTGGTCCTGCGCTCGGCCCGCCTCCTCGATCTCGTGCGCGTGGGCGTGCCCGCCGTGCGCACGGTCGTGAAAGACGGCCGCGTGGTCGTGCGCGACGGCGCGCTCGTGGCGGGATAGGATCGCGCGCGATGCCCTCCGTCCTCGTCGTCGAAGACCTGAAGAAGACGTATCCCGGCACCCGGAAGACGCCCGCCGTCGACGCCGTGCGGGGGATCTCGTTCGCGGTGGAGGCGGGCGAGACGTTCGGCCTCCTCGGCCCCAACGGGGCGGGGAAGAGCACGACCCTCGGCTGCATCACGAGCCTGGTGCGCCCCACGTCCGGCCGCATCGTCGTGGACGGCGTGGACGCGCAGCGGGATCCGCTGAAGGTGCGGCGCCTCATCGCCGTCGTTCCCCAGACCCGCAACCTGGACCGCGACCTCAGCGTGCGCGAGGTCCTCACCTATCACGGCCGCTACTTCGGGCTGCCCGCGGCCGAGCGCGAGGCGCGCGCGGACCGCCTGCTCGAGGAGATGCAGCTCTCGGACAAGGCGGGGGCGAAGCCGCTGACCCTCTCCGGAGGGCTGCAGCAGCGAGCCATGATCGCGCGCGCGCTGATGCACGACCCACGCGTCCTGCTCCTGGACGAGCCCACGACCGGACTGGATCCGCAGGCCCGCCGCGCGCTGTGGGACACCCTGCGCGGCCTGCAGCAACGCGGGCTGACCATCATCCTCACCACGCACTACATGGAGGAGGCCGACCGCCTCTGCCAGCGGCTGGCCATCATCGACCACGGCGCCATCCTCACCCTCGATACTCCGGCCGCGCTGAAGCGCAGCCTGCCTGGCGGCCACATCCTCGACGTGTGGGTGCGCAGCGGCCAGCCGGTCGCGCCCCGGCTCGAGAGCCTTCCTGGCGTGCTGCGCCTGGAGACGGTGGCGTCGGCCGGCGACGAAGACGGGCTAGAGCGCCTGCGCCTGTTCGTGGACACGGGCAATGGCCTCCTCGATCGTGTCCTAGGCGCCGTACGCGAGGGTGGCGGCGACCTCGATCACGTGAGCCTGACCCAGCCCAGCCTCGAGGACGTCTACATCCACCTCACCGGGAAGGAACTGCGCGAATGATCGCCTTCTTCGCCCTGCTGCGCCGCGACCTCGTCGTGGCCGGACGGCACGGGATGATGCTGCTGACGGCTACCCTCACGCAGCCGATCCTCGTGGTCCTCGTCTTCGGGAACATCCTGCCGCGGCTGCATCTGGTGGCTGACGAGTTCCGGACGGTGATGGTGCCCGGCCTCATGTCCATCACGATGTTGATGGCGGGCGTGCAGGGCGTGCTCATGCCGCTCACCATCGACCTCTCCGGGAGCCGGGAGGTGGACGAGCGCATCCTCGCCCCCATCTCGGTGCTCGGGGTGGCGCTGGAGAAAGTCGTCGCGGGCGCGATCCACGCCGGGCTGGCCGGCCTCATCGCCCTGCCCGCGATGATGCTGCTCATGCACCGGGTCACCGGCGTGTTCGTGCGGCCGGCCTGGGCCCTGCTGTTCCCGATGGTCGCGGCCAGCGGAGTGTTGTCGGCCGCCTTCGGCCTGACCCTGGGCACGCGCGTGCAGCCGCGGTTCAGCGGCCTCCTGTTCGCGGTCGTGCTCGGTCCGCTGATGCTGTTCGGCTGCGCGTATTACCCGTGGGTCTCGCTGAGCGTGCTCGGGCCGGTCCAGTACGTCTTTCTCCTGAACCCGCTCGTGTTCATGAGCGAGGCCATGCGGCTTTCGGTGACGCCGGACGTCCCGCACATGCCGGTGCCGCTGCTCATCGCCGGGCTGGCGGTGTTCTCGGCGTTCTTCCTGTTCAGCGGCGCCCGCGCCTTCGAGCGAAGGACGATTCTGTAACGACGTCGATCGCGGCGCCGGAAGCCGGCGCTTGTGTCGCGCGTAGCGAGCAAGCGTGCGGCGCATGCGAGCGCCGCCTCGCCTGCGTCACGGTCATCGGTGTTCCAGCCCGTTTGAGAAGACGCGCGAGCGGCAGGCCCCGAGAAGAACGCGGAGCACGCGCCGCGAGCGGCGCGACCAAGCGCCGGCAGACGATCGCCGCGCCAGCTACGCCGCGGCCTCGATCTCCCGCGCCGTGATCTCGTACTTGAAGCCGTCCGGATCCAGGCTGTCCACGCGGCCGCGCGCCGTCTCCGCCTGCGGATACATCAAGAAATCGAGAGGACCGGATCCCGCGCCGGGCAGACTCACGTCATGGCCGAAGTTGTAGGCCACCCAGTTCATCTCCCAGGAGCCGAACAGCCGGGCGCGCGCCTTCTTGACCACGGGATCTTCGAGAGTGAGGTTTCCGGGCGGCTCCTCCAGCGCGACCTTGCGCACGTCCGCGGGGTCCACCGGCACCCAGCCGTAAGCGGAGAGGTAGACCTCGGCCCGGCAGTGCTGGGCTTTGGTGATCGTCGGCGTCGCGGGCCCGAGGCACTTGAAGCCGACTTCCGACTTCACGGTGCGGATGCCGTACACGTCACGGGCGGGGATCCCGGAGGCGCGCGCCAGTCCCACGTAGAGCGCATTGAGGTCCGCGCACTTGCCGCCGAGGTTCCCTGTCTCCAGCATCGAGCGGATGTCGCCGCGGCCGCAGCCGCGCACCTTGGGATCGCGGAACGTGTTCTCGACGATCCAGTCGTAGATCGCGCGCGCCTTGTCTTCGTCCGTCTTTGCCGCGCCCACGATCACGCGCGCCCGGTCGCGCACGACGCCGTCGATGGGCAGCAACTTGGTCGGACGGAGGAAATGGCCGAGGGCGGTGCGATCCCGGCGGTGGCCCCGGGCCGGCACCGCCAGGTCCACGTCGTAGTTGCGCGTGGAGGCGCGGCTCGTCACCGTGAGGACGGGTTTGACGCCGGCGGGGAATTCCGCGGCCACCACCGCGACGGAGTCGAGGCTCGAGTCGGGGACGAGCTTCGCCATTCCGCCTTCGGCCTTGAACGTCGTGCCGATCACCTTTTGATAAGGCGTGGGTGCGGCGAGGGGAGCGGGAATCCAGAGCCGGGTCGGGCCCGAGGGTTCGAGCAGCTCCGCGCGCGTGACGATCTCGAACGTGCGCCAGCGGTCCGCCGGAGGCGCCTCGCCGTACGAGGTTCGCGGGGCCGGCCAGACGAGGCCCGCGGTGGCGAAGCCGGCGGAGCGGAGAAAATCGCGGCGATCCATGGGACTCCTCCGATGAAGTCCCCGATTGTAACGGGAGCGTGTGACGGCGCCGAGACTCCTAGAACCGGAGGCCGACGCCGATCGCGAACTCCGTGTCGCTCTTCAGGATCAGCTTCGCCTGCGCGTACGGGATCACGCGTCCCCGCCGCGACCCGATCCCGGCCAGCAGGTTGAACCCGAAGTCGGTGTGGCTGTCGGCCGATCCCCCGGGGTCCGTATTGAGAATGGCGAGGCCGGTACCCAGCCAGGCGGAGGTGCGGCGTCCGGAGAGAAGGTCGTAGTGGAAGTCGGCGTTGACCGTGAAGTAGTGCCCGTCGTCGACGAGCACGGCCTCCACGTTCGGGTTGAAATAGATCTCGGGCGCGATGACCCGGAAGAGCATCTCGGCCCCGAGGAAGGGGTCTTCCGCTTCCGTGTAGTACCCGAAGCGCACCCCGAACCGGGGATCGGCATGGACGACGGTGGGGACTGACGACAGGATGGCGACGGCCACGGCGAGTCGGACGAGCACGGCTCGAGGGGACGTGGTCATGAGGCCTCCTCTTTCGAACTTAGGAAGCCCGAACACATCCGTCAAAGAGGAGTGTGAGCGACGCCACTCAGGCGGCGAGGAGGCGGTCGACGAGCGCGGCCAGCGACGGAACGCGAGGTACGTCATGGTCGGCGTAGAGGCCGGCGGCGTCGATGAGCCAGGCCTGCAGGCCGGCGGCGCGCGCGCCCACCACGTCCACGTGGTAGAAGTCGCCCGCGTGCAGCGTGGTGTCCGGCCGCGCGCCCGAGCGCTCGAGCGCGAGATGGAAGATCCGCGGGTCGGGCTTCTCGACGCCTTCGTCGCAGGAATCGATGAGCAAGTCGAAGTGCTTGGCCAGATCCAGGCGGGCGAAGTGCTTCCGCAGCGTCCCGTTCGCGTTGGACACGACCACCAGGTGATGTCCGGCCGCGCGCAGGCGGCCGAGGGCGTCCGGCACATCGCGGGGCACGCTCTCCCACAGGTTGAACTGCGCGTGGTACTCCGCGAGCTCGCGCAGGGCGGCTTCGGTGGCCGGCGAGAGCGTGATGCCGGCGTGCTGCAGCACGAGGTTGAAGTAGAGCCAGCCCCGAGTGTTGTCGTTGGTGGCCTGGATGGCCTTTCCGGTATCGAGCTGCTTCTTCGCGTGCGGCTCCGCCGCCTCCAGCGCCGCGGCGGACGTCCGGACGCCGTGTCGTCCGAGCGTGGCCGCCACGCGGTCCCAGTTGGGGTTCACCAGCACGCCGCCGGCATCCAGGAAGACGGTTTCGATCATCGCTCGATCCTAACCGCCGGCTGCGTGCGCGCGGTAGCGGCCAGCGCGCGCACCCAGCCGCTCGGATCGTCGATCATCGGGTAGTGTCCCCACTCGGTGAACGTGCGCTCGGGCCAGCGCACGCCGAGGGCGCGTTCCGTCCAACGCAGCTCCGACGGGCCGACGACGCGATCGCGCGCTCCCCACCAGACCTCGACGTTCTCGACCGCGCTCGGATCGCGCACGACCGTGTCCTCGACCTCGCGCAGCCACGAAGGCGCGCACCAGCGGAAGAGGTCGGCGGCGGTCGCGCATTGCGCATATCCATCGAAGAAGCTCGAGCGCGCGGCTTCGTCCAGTGCGGTCACGAAATGACGCCGTACGAAGTCACGCTGGAACCAGCGCGACGTCAACAGCCGGGGGATGAGGGGCGCGAGGCCGGCTCGGGCCAGGCGCGGCATCCATCGGTGCTCGAGGCCCCAGAGGACGGGCCCTTGAAGCACCAGCGGGTGCGGACCCAGCCGCCGTTGCGCGCGGAGCGTCACCGCGAGAAGCGCGCCGATTCCCGTTGCGTACACGAGTATGTCGCCCCGCGCGACGACGGGCCCGGACGCGTGCGCGCATGCGTCGAGGAACTCCTCGCGGCTCGATGCGCGCGGCCGGCCCTCGAACCCGGGATAGGCGATCTCGACGAGCTCGAACGGTGCAGCCGCCCCCATGCGCTCCAACGCGGCCCGAGCCGGGGCCAGCCGCGCCGCGCCATGGCCGTTCCCGCCGAAGAAGAGGAGGATCCGCATCAGGCGGCGACGACGCGCAGCCCCGCTGCCTCCAATGCGCGCAGCAGCTCTGTGCCGGGCACGACCTCGGTCGGCGCGCGCACGCCGACGGCCGGGGCCACGCCGGTGGCCAGCGCGTGCGCCACCACCGCGCACGGGAGCGCTGCCATGCGCTGGCCGCCTTCGGTCGCGACCAGCGCGCGCGACGCGCGGCGCCCGTCGCTCCATTCGAGCTCGACCAGCACGGCGCCGCCCGACGTGCCGATGGCGGGAGCCAGTGTGGCCAGGCGGGCGAGGATGGTCGCGGTCCGGCGACCCCAGTGCGCGCCCGTGCGCGCCAGGAGTGCGAAGCCCGCGTTGGCCAGCGGCAGCTCGAAGCCCACGCGCACGTCGACCGCGGAGACGCCGAGGAGGGCGGGGAGGAGATCGTGCTCGGGCCCGTCGAAGGTGTACGCGGTGCGCGGCCCGAAGGGTGCGGGGAGGGGAATCGTCCGCGGGTCGCCGAATCCGGGCTGCATGCCGTCGGCCGTCTGCATTCCCCGTCCGAGCCTATCCACCATCGCGCGCACCGAGGCCGCGCCCTTGGGGTTGGCGGCGCCGATGTACAGGGTCACCCGTGCGCGCATGGGCGGATCGTCGGCCTGGACGAGGGAGAGGGCCAGCGCGGACGAGACGGCGGGCAGGCTCGAGCATCCGTAGGCCGCGCAGAGGCGGGCGCGGGTGAACTCGGCGTCGAGATCGCGCAAGGCCCGGATGTAGGCGCGGTCGTCCGCGATGTCGACGTAGTGCGTCCCTTCGGCGAGGGCGGCGCTCGCGGGACCCGAGCCCAGCGCGGAGAAGGGGCCCGCGCACACGACCGCGACGGCGGCGCCCCGGATCGCAAGACGGCAAGCCGCGCCGTCACGCACATCCACGCCGACGCTCGCATGAGCCGGACCGAGGGCGCGGGCCAACGCCTCCGCGCGGCGCGGATCGCGGCCGGCGACGACGACGCGATGACCGCGCTCCGCCAGGTCGCGGCTCACGCGCGCCCCGAACGTCCCGTAGCCGCCCAGGACGACGATCGTGCGCGGCTTCACCGAGGATGCGGTGCCGCGGAGGCGGCCAGCGACCAGGCCAGGAAGAAGGGAATGGTCAGAGCCGTTCCCACCATCACGTGGCGGGGATCGCCCGTGAAGCCGGCCCCCGCCAGCACGAGGCCGGCCACGAACGTGATCACACCCAAGGCCCGCGTCAGCGCGGCACTCGTGGGGAGGCCCAGGGTGGCCACGAGCACCGCCAGCGAGTAGAGGCCGTTCGCTCCGGCAAGGCTGGCCCGGCTCAGGTGGCCCTCGAAGACGAGGAACGCCGAGACGTCGGCGGCCGCCCTCGCGGGCAGCACGCCGATGTAGGCGACGTCGCACGTGATGTCGACGACCGCCCCCAGGATCGCCAGGACGGCCGCGGCCCTGGCGAAGACCGAGGGATGCGCGCGGGCGAGGAGGAGCATGAACGCGACGAGCGCGCAGGCGCATGCGATCCAGACGAGCCAGCCCGCGGTCCAGCCGGCCGGGCGCGACGCGAGGTAGCGGATTCTCTCCAGGAGCGGCGCCGCCGGCGTGCCCGGCTTCATGGCCGCCGCCGCGAAGACGAGACCCACGACGTGCAGGCCCACGTTGATCCAGGCCGCGGTGCGCAGCGTTCTCATCGTCCGCTCCGTTTCCACGGCGCCGCGAGCGCCGATTGTATACTCGCGGCCATGTCCGTCCTCGAGAGCCACGTCGACGCGAGCTCGGCCGAGTTCCGCGAGAACCTCGCCCACATGACCTCGCTGGAAGAGGACCTGCGCGCGCGGCTGGAAGCAGCCCGCCGCGGCGGCGGCGACGACGCGATCAAGCGCCAGCGGGACCAGGGCAAGCTCCTCGCGCGCGAGCGGGTCGATCGGCTGCTGGACCCGGGCACGCCGTTCCTCGAGATTGGAGCCCTCGCCGGCCTCGGCATGTACGACGGGGCGGCGCCGGGTGCGGGGATGGTCACCGGGATCGGACGCGTGCGCGGGCGCGAGGTGATGATCGTCGCCAACGACGCGACCGTGAAGGGCGGCACCTACTTCCCGATCACGGTGAAGAAGCACCTGCGCGCCCAGGAGGTCGCGCAGGAGAACCGCCTGCCCTGCGTGTACCTCGTCGATTCGGGCGGGGCCTTCCTGCCCCTGCAGGCGGAGGTCTTCCCCGACCGCGAGCACTTCGGCCGCATCTTCTACAACGAGGCGCGCATGAGCGCGCAGGGCATCCCGCAGGTGAGTCTGGTGCTGGGCTCCTGCACGGCGGGCGGTGCCTACGTGCCCGCCATGAGCGACGAGACCGTGATCGTGAAGGGCCGTGGCACGATCTTCCTTGGCGGACCGCCGCTGGTGAAGGCGGCCACGGGCGAAGAGGTGACGGCGGAAGAGCTGGGCGGGGCCGACGTGCACACCCGCATCAGCGGCGTGGCCGATCATCTCGCCACCGACGACGACCACGCGCTCGAGATCGCGCGTGACATCGTCTCCCACTTCACGGCGCGCAAGGAATATCCGTGGGAGGTCCTCGACGTCGAGGAGCCCGCTTACGACCCCAAGGAGATCGGCGGCGTCGTGCCGCGCAGTGTGCGCAAGGGCTACGACGTGCGCGAGGTGATCGCGCGCGTGGTTGACGGAAGCCGCTTCCACGAGTTCAAGGCGCTCTACGGTTCAACGCTGGTCACCGGTTTCGCCCACATCATGGGGTTTCCGGTCGGCATCCTCGCCAACAACGGCGTCCTCTTCTCGGAGAGCGCGCTCAAGGCGACGCACTTCATCGAGATGTGCGCGCTGCGCCGCGTCCCGCTCGTCTTCCTGCAGAACATCACCGGCTTCATCGTGGGCAAGGAGTACGAGCAGAAGGGCATCGCCAAGGACGGGGCCAAGATGGTGCACGCGGTGGCCAACGCCCAGGTCCCGAAGTTCACCGTGATCGTCGGCGGCAGCTTCGGGGCCGGGAACTACGGCATGAACGGCCGCGCCTACCAGCCCCGCCAGCTCTGGATGTGGCCCAACGCGCGCATCTCCGTCATGGGCGGGGAGCAGGCGGCGTCCGTGCTGGCCCAGGTGAAGCAGGAGCAGCTCGAACGGCAGGGCCGCAAGATGACGGCGGAGGAGATCGACGCCGTGAAGGCGCCCGTCCTCGCGAAGTACGAGGAGGAGGGGAGCCCGTATTACTCGACGGCTCGCCTCTGGGACGACGGCGTGATCCCGCCCGCGCAGACGCGGGCCGTTCTCGGCCTCGGGATCTCCGCGGCCCTGAACGCGCCCATCCCGGAGACGCGGTTCGGCGTGTTCAGGATGTGAGAAAGAAAAGCGATCGACGCGATTAGCAGAAGAGAGGTTGTGGCCAGGTCGGCTGTCATCAGCGATCGCCCTACCGGCGCGAATTCAGGAACAGCCTCAATACGTACCAGAACATCAGCGCCACACCCGCGAACAGTTGCAGCGCGGCCCCGACATACCGGTCCTCCGGATACGAGTGCAGGATCTTCGACGTGTCGTGCAGGATCGAGCCGCCGGCCAGCACGACCATCGCCACGCTGAAGAACGTCCCGAGCTGGAACCCGAAAGCCGCGCCCGCAACCACTGCTCCCACCGCGACGACGCCTCCGAACCAGAGGAACGGGCCCAGGAACGAGAAGTTGCGACGGGTGACGTGGACGATCACGGTCAGGGCCGTGAAGGCGAGCAGGGTGATCGTGGCCGCGGCCTGGATCGTGCCCGGGGCGAAGAGCTGCGCGACGAGCAGGATGGGCGCGAAGATCAGCCCTTCCGCCACCACGTAGCCGGCGAGCGCGAAGTATTGCACCGCCAGCGATTCCGCGTTGTGCGCGATGCGTGAGGCCAGCCAGCTCACGAGGACGAAGCTGCCCAGTATCCACAGCCACGACACGCTGAGGAAGGCGCGGGCCAGGGGCATGGCCAGCCCCGACATGAAGAGGAGCGCTTCGAAGAGCGTGAAGCCCACGATCGCGCCGTAGAGGTGGACGTACGTGCGCGTGATGAAGGTGGCGCGCGCGTCTTCGGGCAGCGCGGCGGCGGCGAGGTCGGGTGGCCGCCGGTGCAGGTCGGGCGAGCTCATGGGACGCCTCCGTTACTTCGTCGCCGGGACGGCGGCGCGAAAAACTCCGAGCACTGTACGCACCGGGTTTCGGGCCTTCAATCGGCGGGAAGCGGCGGTGTGGCCCGCGTCACGCCATGGGCGGCACGAATGGAGGGCGAAACCGGGAGCGAACGATTTGGCATTTCCGGCCCGAGTCGGAACATCATTGCGGGCGGTGTTCCCCTCCCCGGCGAAGGAACGATGGGCAGGACTGTGGCTGCTCCTGCTCGGGGCCTGCGGCTCGTCGACGACCCCTTCCGTTCCCGTGGCGCCGTCGACGCCATCGCCGCGCCTTCTTGCCGTCGAGCAGACCTGTGTCTGCAGCGGAACCGAAGGATGTGACGTGGCCGTCCAGGCCATCGACGGTCCGACCGGAGCCTTGTCGGCGGCCGCCACCATCGGGACCCACGGCAGCATCCGTTCGATCGCGTTTGCGCCGGGGACGGCCGAGCCGCGCACGCTGTTCGTCGGGGTCTCGTTCTACGACCGCCCCGGCAGCGCGATCGTGCAATACTCCGTGGACGCGGGTCGTGCGCTGACTCGTGTCGGCGAGCAGACGACGCCGGCGGTTGCGGTGTCCCTGGCTGCCCACCCGAACGGCCGCTTCCTCTACGCCGCCCTGGATTCCCAATCTCCGTCTCCGCGCGCCCCGATGATCGCGACGTACGCCCTCGACGCGGCGCGGAGGCCCAGCCTGCTCGGAGCGATCGACCTGCCGCTGTTCAACGTGAGCGAGATCGTCCTCAGCCCTTCCGCCCGGCATCTGGTCGTGGCAAGTCCGGCCACGAACGCCGCCGCCGTCTACTCGATCGACGCCTCGTCGGGCGCGCTCACGCCCGCCGCGGGCTCGCCGTTCGAGATGCCGGGCGCATTCGCAGTGGCCTTCCATCCCGCGGGACGTCTCCTCTTCACGGACGACGCCCGGCGACGCATCATCTGGGCTCACCGCGTCGACCCGGTGAGCGGCGTGATCGGCTCACGCAAGGGCGTCACCACGGGATCTCTCCTGGTCGACCTCGACGTCTCCGAAGATGGACGCTTCCTCTTCGGCGCCGACCTGACGGGCGACGTCATCTGGCGGCTCGCCATCGACGAGGTGGCGGGCGCACTGACCGTCCTCGGGAGCCCGGGGCCCTCCACGGAGGGTCCGGCGGAGCTGGCCCGCGCCGGCCGCTTCCTCTACATGACGAATCGGCCCAACGGGTTCACGGCGGCTGCGCCCACGAGCTTCGTTTTCGGCTACGCGACGAGCGAAGGAGCGCTGACGCTCCTGCCCGGCTTTCCCGTCCGCCCCGAACCAGTCGGCTGCCCGGGCAAGCTCGCCCTCAGCAACTGATCGTGCGAATCCCCTTCGGCCTCCGCTCTGCGGTGGCGGTCTTCTAGCGCCCGTGCCCGCCGACCGCCCCTACCACGTCCTGCGCCACCGCGACTTCCGCCTCCTCTGGGGCTCGCAGCTGGTCTCGCTGACGGGCAGCCAGATGCAGGTGGTGGCTCTCAACTGGCATATCTACGTCCTCACCGGCTCGCCGCTCGCCCTCGGCCTCGTGGGGCTGACGCGGGTCCTGCCCGTCATCGTCTTTTCGCTCTGGGGCGGCATCGTGGCCGATCGTCACGACCGCCGCCGCATCATGCTCGTCTCCCAGTCCGCGATGGCGGTCTTCTCGACGCTCCTGGCCGTCCTGACCTTCCGCGGCCACGCCAGCCTGGCCGTCCTCTACGCGCTGAACGCGGCCACCGGTGCCGCCTCCGCGTTCGACAACCCCGCGCGCCAGTCGCTGGTGCCGCGCCTGGTGCCGCCGCGCGACCTGCCCAGCGCGCTCGCCCTGAACCTCGTGATGATGCACGCCGCGTTCATCGGCGGCCCCGGCCTGGCGGGGCTGCTGCTCGCGGGCGGAGGCGCCGCCCTCCCGGGAGCGGCGGCGCGCGCGGCCGCGGGAGCGCAGGCGGGCAGCCTGCCCGTGATCGCGGGCATCTACGCCGTGAACGCGCTGTCCTTCCTGGCCGTCATCGTCGCCCTCCTCCTCATGCGCACGAACACGGCGCCGGAGGCGGGGACGGTCACGGACGAGCATCCGCTGGACTCGCTCAAGACGGGCCTGCGCTTCGTGTTCACGACGCCGATCATGGTCTGGACGATGGGCCTCGATTTCGTCGCGACCTTCTTCGCGGGCTCGCTCTCGCTGCTGCCGATCTTCGCGGACCAGGTCCTGCACGTCGGGGCCGCCGGGTACGGATGGCTGGTGGCCGCACCCGCGCTGGGCGCGCTGCTCGGCTCCATCTACACGTCCGTCGTGCACCTGCCCCGGCGGCAGGGGCGTGTCCTGCTCTGGGCCATCGCCGCCTACGGCCTCTGCACGGTCGTCTACGGCCTGGGTCCGCGCTACTGGATCGTGTTCCTGGCCCTGGCCGGCACCGGCCTCAGCGACCTCGTCTCCACCGTCATCCGCCAGACCCTGCGCCAGCTCCTGACTCCGGACGGCCTGCGCGGGCGCATGACGTCCGTCAACATGATCTTCTTCATGGGCGGGCCGCAGCTCGGGGAGATGGAGGCAGGGCTGGTGGCGTCGATCTTTGCGTCCGCGGCCCTGGGCGCCAGGGTGTCCGTGGTCATCGGCGGCGCGCTCACGCTGGCCGCGGCCGGTCTCGTGGCCGCCCGCTCGCGACTGGTGCGCGAATACGAGCCGCCCACGGCCTGAGCGGCCGCCGGCCACCGGGCTCGCCGGCCTTGGGTCAGAATAGGTGATTCGTTCAAGGAGGAGCCGTGCAGCTCGAACGATTACAGGTGGAGTTCGAAGGGCCGGTGGCGCGCATCTGGATGAACCGCCCGGACGCGCGCAACGCGTTCGACGGGCTCATGACGACGGAGCTGCGCAAGACCCTCTTCGACCTGCGCACCGTCGACGCCATTCGCGTGATCGTGATCGGGGGGCGCGGCCCCGCTTTCTGTGCGGGGGCGGACCTGCAATGGATGAAGGCGATGGTCGCCTTCACGCGCGAGGAGAACCTCCGGGAGGCCCAGGCCCTGGCCGACCTGTTCTTCACGGTCTACGAATCGCCCAAGCCCGTCATCGCGCGCGTGCACGGCGCCGCCCTGGGAGGCGGAGCCGGCCTCGTCGCCGCCTGCGACATCCCGGTGGCCGCCCTGGGCACCCAGTTCGGGTTCACGGAGGTCCGGCTCGGCATCATCCCAGCCGTGATCTCGCCGTACGTAGTGAGCAAGATCGGCGAGTCCGCGGCGCGTGAGCTCTTCCTCACCGGCGAGCGCTTCGAGGCGGTGAAGGCCTGCGAGATCGGGCTCGTGCGCCAGGCCGTGCCGGAAGAGGACCTGGACCAGGTCGTGGAGGCCCGCATCGAGCAGATCCTCCAGTCCGCGCCGCGCGCGGTGGCCGAAGCCAAGGCCCTCATCCGCGAGGTGGCCTGGCGGCGCGTCGAAGACGTGCAGCGCTACACCGTCGAGCGCATCGCCGACATCCGCATCTCCCCCGAGGCCCAGGAGGGGATGAAGGCGTTCCTGGAGAAGCGCAAGCCGTATTGGATCGTGTGAAGAAGGTCCTCATCGCCAACCGCGGCGAGATCGCCGTGCGCGTGGCGCGCACCTGCCGGGTGATGGGGATCGCCACCGTGGCCGTGTACTCCGAGGCGGACGCGGGGGCGCTGCACACGCGCGTGGCGGACGAGGCGATGCCGATCGGGCCCGCGGAGGCCGCGCAGTCGTACCTCCACATCGACAGGATCTTGAGCGCGGCCCGCCGCGCGGGCGCGGACGCCGTCCATCCCGGCTACGGCTTCCTCAGCCAGAACGGCGACTTCGCGGACGCGGTTGCGGAAGCGGGGCTCACGTTCATCGGACCTCCCGGCGACGTGCACCGGACGATGGGGGACAAGAAGGGCGCGCGGCGTCTGATGACGGCGGCCGGAGTCCCCGTCGTGCCCGGGTATGACGGGGACGACCAGGCCGACGCCACCCTGGCCCGTGAAGCCGCCCGCATCGGCTGGCCGGTGATGATCAAGCCGTCGCGGGGCGGCGGCGGCAAGGGCATGCGCGTGGTGCGCGGCGAGAAGGAGTTCCTCCCCGCGCTGGCCGGCGCGCGCCGGGAGGCCCGCTCGGCCTTCGGCGACGACGTGGTGGTACTCGAGAAGTTCGTCGAGCGGCCGCGTCACGTCGAGGTGCAGGTCCTGGCCGATGCGATGGGCCACGTCGTCCACCTCTTCGAGCGCGAGTGCTCGATCCAGCGCCGGCACCAGAAGGTCGTGGAGGAGACGCCGAGCCCCGCCCTTACCGAGGATCAGCGCCGTTCCCTGTGCGCGGCCGGCGTAGCCGCGGCCCGCGCCGCGCGCTACGTCAACGCGGGCACGGTCGAGTTCCTGCTCGATCCGTCGGGAGCGTTCTACTTCCTCGAGATGAACACGCGCCTGCAGGTCGAACATCCGGTGACGGAGTGCGTCACCGGCCTCGACCTCGTGCGCCTGCAGATCGAGGTGGCGGCGGGGCGGCCCCTCCCGATCACGCCGGACACCATCGTCGCGCGCGGCCACGCCCTCGAATGCCGGCTGAGCGCGGAGGACCCGTGGAACGCGGACCTCCCTTCGCCCGGCACCGTCCTCCACTGCGCGCCCCCCGACGGCCCGGGCGTGCGGTTCGACGGCGGGATCGCCACGGGGTCGAAGGTGAGCGTCCACTACGATCCCCTGCTGGCCAAGGTGATCACCTGGGGAGCGACCCGGGACGAGAGCATCGAGCGCATGGCCGACGCGCTGCGGCGCACGGCCGTGCTCGGCGTCGTCACGAACCTCGAGCGTCTGCAAGCCATCGTCGCGCATCCCGCCTTCCGCCGCGGGGAGCTGCACACGGGGTTCCTCGAGGAGCATCTTTCGATGCTCGAGCGCGTCGCTTGTCCTCCGCCGGAAGGGCTGGCGGCGGCGGCGCTGGCCCTGACGCGCCCGTCTCCCGCATCCGCGGACGGTGCGGGGCGCCCCGTCGCCGATCCCTGGGCCAGCCTCGGGACCTGGAGGCTGGGCTGATGCGCCTCGTGTGCGGGGACGAGACGATCGAGATCGAGGTGCGCGAAGGAAAGGACTCCGCCCACGTCACCGTGGGCGGACAGAGCCTCGACGTTCAGGTGGAGCCGGTAGGTCCGGGCACGTTCCTCTTCCGCCAGGGCGACCGCCGCGAGGCCTTCCACTGCGTCCTCGACGGCGACGTGGTGCATCTCTTCTGGCGCGGGCGCGTCTACGTCCTGGAAGAGGAGACCGAGCGCCGCCGCGCCGCGCACCGCCACCCGGGAGGCGGGCTGGAAGCGCCGATGCCGGGGAAGGTCATCGCCGTCAAGGTCGCGGCCGGTGATACGGTTGTGAAGGGGGACGAGCTCCTCGTGGTCGAGGCCATGAAGATGGAGAACGCGGTCCGCGCTCCTCGCGACGGGCGCGTGAAGTCCGTGTCGGCACGGGTGGGAGAGATGGTGAGCCCCGGCGTCGTGCTGGTGGAGCTGGAGTGACGCAGCCACTCACTGACGATGGTGGCCGCCAGAGGCTGCCGCGCCGGGTGCGCGTGGTCGAGGTGGGGCCCCGCGACGGCCTGCAGAACGAAGCCGCCGCCCTGGGCGTCGAGGACAAGGTGGCCTTCACCCAGGCCTTGATCGACGCCGGCCTCCCCGTGGTGGAGCCGGGCGCGTTCGTGTCCCCGCGCTGGGTGCCGCAGATGGCGGGCTCGGACGAGGTGCTGCGCCGTTTGCGCCGGCCCGACGGCGTGCGCCTGCCCGTGCTCGTCCCCAACCGCAAGGGATACGAGGCGGCGCGGGCCGCGGGCGCGCGCGAGATCGCGATCTTCACCGCGGCCAGCGAGACGTTCAATCGCAAGAACATCAACGCGTCCATCGACGAGTCGTTCGCGCGCTTCCAGGAGTTCGTGCCCGACGCGCTTCGCGAGGGGATGTGGGTCCGCGGCTACATCTCGACCTGCTTCGGCTGTCCCTACGAAGGCGCGGTGGATCCGGCCCGCGTCGTGGACGTCGCGCGCCGCCTGGCCGCCGCGGGGTGCCACGAGATCTCCATCGGTGACACCATCGGCGTCGGAGTCCCATCACAGGTCACGGACGTGATGGGACGCCTGAAGCAGGCGATCCCGCAGACGTCTCTCGCCGTGCACTTCCACGACACCCGCGGCACCGCGCTCGCGAACGTGCTGGCCGCATTGCAGGAAGGGATCGAGGTCGTGGACAGCTCGGCCGGCGGCCTGGGCGGGTGTCCCTATGCCCCCGGCGCGAGCGGCAACCTCGCGACCGAGGACCTCCTCTACATGCTGCACGGCATGGGCATCGCCACCGGCGTGGACCTGGGCCGGGTCGCGGCCGCGTCGCGCGCGCTCGCCCCGCGCCTCGGGCACGCCCTGCCCAGCCGCTTTCTCCAGGCCTGCGCGCCCGCTCCCGTCGCGAGCTGACCGCCGCCATGAGCGACGTCCACACCATCCTCGTCGTGGACGACCACCCCGAGAACCGCGAGCTGCTCGCGCGGCGTCTCGAGCGCGAGGGCTTCCGTGTCCTGCAGGCGGAGAGCGGGCGGCAGGCCCTGGCCCATCTGGAGGACGCGCCGGTCTCGCTGGTCCTCCTCGACGTGATGATGCCGGGGATGAGCGGAATCGAGGTGCTGCAGGCGGTCCGGGAGACCCGCAGCGCCTCCGAGCTGCCCGTCATCATGGTCACGGCGAAGACGCAGAGCGAGGACATGGTGGAAGCGCTCGGGCAGGGCGCGAACGACTACGTCACCAAGCCCATCGACTTCCCGGTCGCGCTCGCGCGCATCCAGGCCCAGCTCCGGATCCGGCGGCCCCCGGCGGACGACGAGGTGCTGGACCCGCGCGACCTCCGGCCCGGCCTCGTCCTCGACGGCCGCTACCGGCTGGAAGGGCGCGTCGGCGCCGGAAACTTCGGGACCGTCTATCGGGCGCGGCACCTCGAGCTGGACCACACCGTCGCAGTGAAGGTCCTGCAGTCGAGCGCGATCACGGACCCGGACGCCATGGCCCGCTTCCGGCGCGAGGGCGTCACCGCCTGCCGCGTGCGCCATCCCAACGCGGTCGAGGTCCTCGACTTCGGCATCACGAGCCGGGGCGTCGCCTACCTGGTGATGGAGCTGCTCGCGGGCTATGCCCTCGAGGACGAGATGAAGGACGGCCGCGTGTTGTCCGTGGCCCGCTCGCTGCGCATCGTGGCCGCGGTCTGCGAGGCCCTGGCCGTGGCCCATCGCGCGGGCATCGTGCACCGTGACATCAAGCCCGGCAACATCTTCCTCCACCAGGCGAAGGGCAACGAGGTGCCGAAGGTGCTGGACTTCGGCATCGCGAAGATCGCGGGGGCGGCCGCCCTCCAGCAGCGCGTCACGCTCGACGGGTGGATCGTGGGCACGCCCGTCTACATGGCGCCCGAGCGCTTCGGGCCCGAGGAGATCACCGGAGAGGCCGACGTGTACAGCGCGGGCATCATGCTCTTCCAGATGCTCACGGGCCGGCTGCCCTTCGACGCGGACAGCGACCCCATGGCCGTCGCCATGAAGCACAAGCACGAAGAGCCCCCGCGCGTGCGCGCGCTGCGCCCGGACGCTCCCGCCGCCGTGGAGGAGGTCATCCTTTCCGCGCTGCGCAAGCACCCGCAGCAGCGTCCCACGGCCGCGCAGCTGGCGGCGCGGCTGGCCGCGCTGGTGCCGCCATCCCCCGCGCCGTCGCCGCCCCGCTAGAAACCCGCTAGAAATCCAGGCGGAGGCCGCCCGTGAGCTGGAGCCCCCCGGCGTCGATCTCGACGCGGTCCTCGGCGGTGGGCTCGAGGGAGACGGTGGCGTGCGAGAACCGCACCTGCGTTCCGATCGCCACGTGCCGCGCGACCTGCCAGTCCAGGCCGGCGCCGACGTTGAACCCGAACGCATGATCGCTCGTGGCCGCGAGCGGCGTCCCCGTCACCGTCACCGTGTCGAAAGGATAGGCCTGGGTGTAATCGACTCGCTGCACGAGCTCCGCGCGCACGGCGATGAGGGAGGGTCCGGCGAAGGCGGACCACTGAAGGCGCGAGGAGCCCCCGAGCAGGGCCAGGTCGAGATGCAAGGCCTTCTCCCGTTGGGACGTGCCCCGGAAATCGCCCGAGGCCGGCCGGAAGGCGCCGAAGTAGAGCGGGTGGGGAAGCGTCGCCGTGAAGGATCCCGTGCCGTCGCGCCGCCCGAAGGAGCCCGCCGCGGCGAGGCCGAGCCGCCGGCGCAGGCGGAAGCCGACGCCGATCTCGAAAACGGGGCCCGCGTCCTGGTGGTACTGGGTGTCGATCCGTCCCTGCTCCGCGAACTCCGTGAACGTCTGCGTCCCGGTGAAGTCGCTCGCGCCGGGGACGAACCCTCCGTGCAGCCAGAGGCGCACGCGTCCGGGCGGATCGGCCGCCTGGGCCTCCGCCCGCGCCGGCGCGGCCAGGGTCAGGGCGGCGAGAGCGAGAACCGCGGGAAGCGCGTTCACGGTACGCCGACCGCCGTCCAGGCCTGGATGAGCGCGCGCTCGGCCGGGCTGCCCGTGCCGTAGAGGTCGCGCGCGGACTGGATCGTGACCACGCGCGCGGTCGCGAAGTTCGCGTCCGAAGGCATCATGGACGTGAAGGCGCGGTACATCACCTTCTCGATCTGCTCGCGGTTCGCGGCGCCGACGCCCTGCACGCTCAGGCGGGAGGTCCGGTTCGTGCCGCCCTCGATGGCCAGGTAGTACACCTGGTTCGAGATCGCGCAGTTGCGGTGGATGCCCCCGCCATCTTGGGGTCCCTGGTAGCGCGTGCTGTAGTGGTCGGCGTGGCCGTAGAGCGCGGGGTTGTCCATGGAGCGGACGGCGCCCGGGGTCGTGATGTCCTCGGCGAGCTGGTAGTCCGCCTTGAGGGGGCCGTTTCCGGCGGCCTGGAAGAAGAACTCGACGCCCGTGCCCATCATGTCGGAGAAGGACTCGTTGAGCGCCCCTGCCTCCCCCGTCCCGCGCAGCCGCGACGTGAACTGGGTGACGCCGTGCGTGAGCTCGTGCCCGACCACGTCCAGGGCGGCGGAGAAGGGCTTGAAGTTCTGGCCGTCGAGGAAGACGCCCGCGGGCAGGCCTTCGCCGAAGACCATGGTGCCGTTGCCCGCATAGAACGCGTTGACGAAGAAGAGGCCGACGACGTCGGGGCCGTACCGGCTGTAGTCCGCCAGGCTGACGGGATGGACGACGGAGCGGACGCGCAGGTCGTTGCCGTCGAGGCCCCGGCGTCCGAAACGCTTGAAGAAGTAGTCGTAGACGTACCCGGCATAGGTGTGCGCGTCCACCGCCGGGCCGTCCGACCAGTCGTTGTCGGCGTCGGTGATGAGATCGGAATCCGTCGTCCGGATGACGCCGTTGAGGAAGAGGAGCGTCCGGCTGAAGTCGCCCTTGAGGTCGAACGTCTCCAGGAGGGGCGGCCGCAGGACGTCATCGCCGACGAACTGGCTGCCCGCCGCGCGCACGCTCATCTTCTTGTCGTCGCCCAGGACTCCGTGGCCGTGGCCGACGGCGGACTGGGTCTGGATCTCGGAGCGCGCCTCCACGACCGCGCCCGAATGGGCGTCGATGGAATAGACGATGCGGTCGCCTCCCGTGAAGACGGGCAGGGTGTAGACGAGCGCGAAGCCGCCCGTGGGCCGGGGGAGGACGACCAGGTCGGGCCGGTTGCCGAGGGGCTGGCCGGACGCGCGCGAGATGATCTCGAGGGCGCGATCGGCGCTGAGCTCCGGCACCGGATCGATGTCGATGCCGTCGTAGAGCGTGCCGAACACGGAGACGATGTCCGCGCCCGAGACCTGGGCCACCAGGTCTCCACCCACGACGGGCACGCCCTTGTAGAGCTGCGCGTAGCGGGCGTGCTGGCGGTCGGGCCGGAGGGTGTCGTCGCGCACCGTCCGCAAGGCCAGCGCGCCGTCGCGCACGAGTCCCTCGATGCGGGCCGCCCACGCGTGCGTGTCCGCCGTCGCCGCCGCCGCAATGCGCCGGGGCTCGGCGGCGTCCGAGGCGGCGCCGGCCAGCGACACGAGCGCGGCCAGGGCCGGCAACGTTGGGGACGATCGACGGGGCATGGGGCCTCCTGACCAAAACGTCCTGGGCACGAGCGCCCGACTATAGCGCGCCACTTGCGCCCGGGGGGAGCGCCTCCTAGAATCTTTTTTTCTGCGCTCCATCGACTTTGCGCATGGGTCCGAGCTCATGGGGGGTACGGGGATGACGCCAGCGGAGACATGGGTCGACGAGGTCGCGCGTACGACGCGCCCGGACCGCGTGGTCTGGTGCGACGGTTCGGCGGCCGAAAACGAGCGCCTCGTCGCCGAGATGCTCGCCGACCGCACCCTGATCGCCCTGGACCCCAAGGCCGCGCCCGGCAGCTACCTGCACCGCAGTCACCCGTCCGACGTGGCGCGGACCGAGCACCTCACGTTCATCTCCAGCCGCCGCGAGGGGGACGCCGGCCCTACCAACCACTGGATGGCGCCCGACGAGGCGCGGGCCAAGGTGGGCCCCCTGTTCCAGGGCGCCATGAAGGGCCGGACGATGTACGTCGTGCCCTACGTGATGGGCCCGCTGGGCTCGCCCTTCAGCAAGGTCGGGATCGAGATCACGGACAGCCCCTACGTCGTGGCCAACATGCGGATCATGACGCGCATGGGCGCGGCCGCCCTCGCCCAGCTCGGCGGGGGCGAGGAGTTCGTGCCTGGCCTCCATTCGCTCGGCGATCTGAGCCCGGAGCGCCGCTTCATCGTGCACTACCCGGAGGAGCGGCTCATCTGGAGCGTCGGCTCCGGCTACGGCGGCAACGCGCTCCTCGGCAAGAAGTGCTTCGCGCTGCGCATCGCCAGCACCATGGCCCGCGACCAGGGCTGGATGGCCGAGCACATGCTCATCCTCGAGCTGGAGATGCCGGGGCAGGAGAAGCACTACATCGCGGCCGCCTTCCCTTCCGCCTGCGGCAAGACGAACCTGGCCATGCTCGTCTCGCCCCTGGAGCACCTCGGCTACAAGGTGCGGACGATCGGGGACGACATCGCCTGGCTGCGCCCCGGCCCGGACGGGCGGCTGTGGGCCGTCAACCCGGAAGCGGGGTTCTTCGGAGTGGTGCCGGGCACGGGGCCGGAGACGAACCCCGCGGCCATGGCCACCATCTCGCACGACACGATCTTCACGAACGTGGCCGTTACTCCCGACGGAGTGCCGTGGTGGGAGGGCAAGGACAAGACGCCGCCCCCGCGGCTCCTGGACTGGCAGGGCCGCGCCTGGGACCGCACGGGCAAGGCCGCCCATCCGAACTCGCGTTTCACGGCCTCCGCGCGCCAGTGTCCGACCATGTCACCGCGCTGGGAGGACCCTCAGGGCGTGCCGCTCTCCGCGATCATCTTCGGCGGGCGGCGCGCGCGCGTGGCCCCGCTCGTCTTCCAGAGCCGCGACTGGGACCACGGCGTCTTCATCGGCGCGACCATGGGCTCGGAGACGACGGCCGCCGCCACCGGCCAGGTGGGCGTGGTGCGCCGCGACCCCATGGCCATGCTCCCGTTCTGTGGCTACAACATGGCCGACTACTTCCAGCACTGGCTGGACATGCGCGGCAAGCTCACGCGTCCGCCCGCCGTCTTCCACGTGAACTGGTTCCGCACCGGCCCCGACGGCCGGTTCCTGTGGCCGGGCTTCGGCCAGAACCTGCGCGTGCTGCTCTGGATGATCGACCGCGTGAAGGGCAAGGGCGCCGCGGAGGAGACCCCGATCGGGCTCGTGCCCGGCGAGGGCGGCATCGACTTCGACGGCCTCGACCTCACCAAGGCCGAGCAGGACGCGCTCCTGCGCGTCGAGCGCGACCAGTGGGCGGCCGAGGTCCCGGAGATCCGCGCGTTCTTCGACCGCTTCGGCGACCGCATCCCGGCGCCCCTGGTGCGCTCGCTCGACACGCTCGCCCAGCAGCTCGCGACGACGACGGTCTGACCCCTACTTCAGGTCCGAGTTGCTCACGAAGGCGAGCATCTTTCCGTCGGGAGACCAGGACGGGACGTTGATCGTGCCCTGCCCGCCGTAGATGTACGCGAGCACGCGCGGGAAGCCGCTGCCCGTGGGCATGAGCCGCAGGTACACCCGCTTGTAGTACGGGTGGTCGGCGGGGCTGACCTCCTTCGGAAAGCTCAGGAACGCGATCCACTGGCCGTCCGGCGAGAGATGGGGGAACCAGTTGTTGTACTCGTCGCTCGTGACCTGCTGGGGGTGCGACCCGTCCGCGTCCATGCGCCAGATCTGCATGGTGCCGCTGCGCAGCGAGTTGAAGTAGACGTACCGCCCGTCCGGCGAGTACTCCGGCCCGTCGTCGAGCCCCTTCGACTTCGTGAGGTTCACCTCGGGGCCGCTCCCGTCCGAGGGGATGCGGTAGATGTCGAACTCGTTGTCCCGGCCGCCCGTGTAGACGAGGAACTTCCCGTCCGGCGACCAGCCGTGCAGGTACGACGGCCCCACGGGCGTGATGCGCTTCGGCGTCCCGCCCTCCACGGGGACGGTGTAGACGGTGGACCGGTTGTCGCCCTGGCTCTGGTCGCTGATCGCGAGCATGGTCCCGTCGAAGGACAGGACGTGGTCGTTGTTGTTGCGGTTCGCGAACGCGGTGTCGATGAGCGCGGGCTGCCGGGTCGCGAGGTCGAAGCGGAAGAGGCGCCCGCGGCCCTCCACGCGCCCGCTCGTGTTGTAGATGAGCGCGCGGCCGTCTCTCGTCCAGTTCGGCGCCTCGAAGGGATCGGCGGCGCTGTGCACGACCTGGCGATGGCCGCTGGCCACGTCGAGGATCTCGAGGTGGCTGCCGATGTAGTCCCGATAGGGGACGAAGCCGTCCTTGGCTGGACGGATGATGCGTACGTCGCGGAAGACCGCCTTCTCCACGACGTCCGGATTGTGCGAGCAGAGGAAGAGGCCCGCGTAGACCTCGTCGCCCAGGGCGAGGTCGGCCACCGTGCTCACCGTGAAGGGCTCGCCGAAGCGCGCCACGGACATGGTGTAGGTGCTGCCCTTGCGCTCGAGCTGGACCACGTCGGCGCCCGTGATGGCGGACGTGACCTGCTCGGTGGCGGCGCCTTTGGTCTTCCGGACCTGCAGGGAGGTGAGCCCGTCGCCGTGGATGGCGGCATCGGCGTAGGGCGAGTCGTCGTCGAGCGTGCTGCGCACGATCCAGCCCAGCTTGCGATGCGGATCGACGCCCTTCCCCAGCAGCTCGACGCGCGCCTGCAGGATGAAGTCGCCCGTCATCTTCTTCCAGGCGAAGTGGAACTCGTCGCGGGCGGCCCACATGTTCGCGCCCGCGGCCGTGAGCGTGTACTCCTGCGAGACGGCGTTGTAGGCGGCGGAGCCCGCGAGCCGCGGGGAGCCGACGTCGGCGTGCCCCTCGAACTGGCCGAGCGCCGTCTCCGGCCCCGCGTCGGTGGAGAGCGCCGCGGCCAGGGCCGCCGCGGCCAGGAATCCCGTCGTCTTGAAGTTCACCCGGAGCCTCCGTGCCGTATGTGAGCCGCGTCGCACCTGTCGGCCGCGTGGCCGGGAAGGTAGCACGGCGGACCTGTTCTGCCCTCGATTCAGGTCAACATCGGGAGATGAAGAGGGAAACCGCTTTCATTGCCGTCCTCGCCGTCGCGGCCGCCCTGCCCGGATGCGAGTACTTCGACAAGAGCCCGACCACTCCGGCGGCCAGCCCCAGCCCGGCCACGGCCGCGCTCTCCATCACGGTGGCTCCGGACCCCCTGAAGATCCTGTGGGTGTGCCCCATCGCCGACACGTATTGTTTCGGCTCGCTCGATTCGACGGTGACGGTCAACGAGACCGCGGGAGTCGGGGGGCGCGTGGACAACGTCGACTTCACCGTGCGCGACTCCGTGCTCGGGATCGAGCTGACGACGCTCCACCTCTCGTCCGCGGACATCGCGGCCAAGGCGGGGACGAACCGGATCGAGCCCCTGGGCAAGCTGGCCGTGCGGCCCATCGTCGAGGGCTACCCCGTGAAGAAGGACATCCCGCGGCCGTCCCTGAACATCGACATCTCGGTGCAGGTCACGGACGACAAGAACAACGTGGTCAAGACGACGAAGCGGGTCCCGGTCTCGTAACGGAAAATCGATCGACGCGATTAGCAAGATAGAGGCTGGGGCCAGGTCGGCCTGCCAGCTACAAACGCCGGCTCACGCGGCGTCCGCCGTGTAACCCGACGACACCTCGTCCAGGTCGCGGGCCAGCTCCTCCACGGACTGGTACCTGTCCGCCGGTTCCTTCTGCATTCCGCGCAGGATCACCGCTTCCAGGGAGGCCGGGATGTGGTCGTTGACGCTGCGCGGCGAGGGCGGGGGATTGCGGATGTGCGCGAGGACCACCTTCATGATCGTGTCCGCGGTGAAGGGGAGCCGGCCCGTGAAGACCTCGAAGAGGACGACGGACAGCGAATAGATGTCGGAGCGGAAGTCCGCGGGAGCGCCCTGCGCCTGTTCCGGGGGAATGTAGTCCGGCGTTCCCATCACCACTCCCGCCGTGGTGAGGTCGGAGGCCGCGGTCCCCGCCTTCATCTCCGAGACGCGCGCGATCCCGAAGTCCATGATCTTGAGGTCGCCCGTCTCGGGCAGGATCAGCATGTTCTGGGGCTTGATGTCGCGGTGCACGACGCCCTGGGCGTGCGCGGCCTCGAGCCCCTGGCACATCTGCTTGGCGATGCGCAGGCCGACCCCGATCGGCAGCGCGCCCTTGCTCGCGATGAGGTCCTTCAGGGTCACGCCCTCGAGGTACTCCATCGAGATGTAGGCCGTGCCGCCCGTCTCCCCGAAATCGTGCGTGCGGAGCACGTTCCGGTGGGTGATGCGGCGGGCGAGCTTGGTCTCCTTCTTGAAGCGATCGAGGATCGTGGGGTCTTCGTTGAGCACGTCCGGCCGCAGGACCTTGAGCGCCACCTCTTCGTCGAGCTGCTGGTCGCGCGCGAGGTAGACGACGCCCATGCCGCCCTTGCCCAGCGTCGACAGGAGCTCGTAGCGCGAGGCGAAGAGGTCGCCCCGCCGCATGCTCACGCCCGGAGAAACGGCGGTCAGGGCGGCCGTCTCCGACATCGTGACGCTCGCCCCCGTCGCTTCCTGCGTCACTCCGGCCGCCTTCTTCTGCACGGTCTCTTCGCGCAGGAAGTCGATGAGCTGCTCCTTCTCGCGCAGGTCGGCGAGCAGGCGGTTGAAGGTCTTGGCCAGGGTGCCGATCTCGTCTCCGGTGTCGACGTCCACCTTGCCGGAGTAGGAGCCGTTGCGGGCGCGCTCGACCAGATCGGCGAGACGGCGCACGGGCCCGGTGATGCGGGCCGCGCCCAGGTAGGCAAAGAGGAGGCCGAGCGCCATCACGCCCGCGGAGACCAGGATCAGGCTGTTCCGGAAGCGGCGGAAGGCCGCCATCTCCTGGTCCTTGCTGCGCAGCGCCATCACCGCTCCCACCGTCTCGCCGGTCGCGGTCTTGAGCGGCACCTCGACGCCGACGTGGCGGTCTCCGGCGAGGTCGATCTCGAACTTCTCCGCGCTCCCGGAGGCCAGCTCGGGCCTTCCCAGGTCGGCGCGCAAGGCCGCCTCCTTGGAACCGAGCGACGAGACCGCAAGCTGGGGCGGACCGCCGGGAGCCAGCGTGACGAACGCGATCTCGCTGTGCGTCAGCTTCCGGATGTCCGAGGCGAGCACCTCGTTGATGCCATACCCCGCGACGAGGACGCCCTTGAGCTCGCCCGCGGTGACCATGGGGACCGACACCGCGTGATAGAGGCGGTCGGACGTACGCCAGACCGTAGCCGATTCCTCGCCCTCCAGCGGTTTCATGACGATGGGCGCCTTGGAGAGATCTTCGCCCTGCCCGGAGGGACGGTCCGTGCGCGCCACGACGACGCCCGAGGGATCGGTCACGATGAAGAAGTCGGCCTTGATCTCCTCGTTGCGCTCCTTCAGCGTGTCCAGGATGCTGACGGCATCCTTCGTGTCCATCAGGCTCTTGAAGTAGGGATCGTTGCCGAGCACACGGATGCCCAGCTTGAGCTTGTTGTAGCGGTCGGCCTGGTACGTCTCCCAGACCTGGCGCGTCTCGGTCAGGCCACGGGAGACGTTCTCCTCGGCCAGGCGATCGGCCTGGATCGTCGTGAAGACGAGCGAGGAGAAGACGAGCGCCACCACCAGCACGCTCGTGAACAGCAGGATCTTCTGGGTGAGACCCAAGCTAATACTTCTCGTCCGTCGAATAGTCCTTCCCGAACTTGTTCTTGTGAGGGACCGACTTGTAGGTCGACCCGTCCAGGGTGAAGCGGGCCTGGGCGGTGCCGGTGTCCGTCACCGTCACCTCCGATCCCGCCTCGCCGCCACGCTCGTGCCAGGCCTTCACGACGTATCTGCCCGCGGGGACGTTCTCGATCGTGAAGGTCCCGTCCGCGGCCGCCTTGGTGAAGAGCGGGTTGTCGCGCACGAGGACGACCGCGCTCATCTGCGGATGGATGTTGCAGTAGACCTTCACGACTCCGGGGTGCTGGAACGTGAACGACCCCACCTTGGGGCGCTTGTAGAGCTCCATGTCGAACCGGTTGTCGCCGGAGACGGAGAACGCGTTGTGGAAGATGGGATCCTCGTTGGGGAACTGCACGGTCCCTCCGACCGGGACCACGACCACGTGCGGGTTGAACGATTTGCCCTTCATGATCATGGTCGCGGTGGCGGGCCTGGGCTTGACGCGGGCGCCGTCGACGTAGACCACCACGTCGGAGAGGTCCGTGGCCTTGCGGCCGCCCTTGTCCACGAGCTCCACCTTGCCCGTGACGGTGCCCGCCTGCAGCCGGGCGGGCAGGGCGAGAATCGGGAGGATCAGCGCGGCACGCGCGGTGGCCAGTCGGAGGGACATCAAAGCGGCGCGATTGTACATCGGGTGCGTGGCCGGCCTTCCTGGGCGGCCGGACCGGGTGCGGCGTGCCTCGCCCCTATAATCCGCGGCCGATGATCCCTCTTTCCGCTCTTCTACTTGCCGCCGCGACGGCGGCCGCCAATCCCCCCAGCGCCTCCGTGGACGGAAACGCCGCCCTGAAGCACGCGAGCGCGCTGGCCTCGCTCGGCCCGCACCCCTGGGGCTCGCCCCGGTCGCGGGCCGCCGCCGCCTACGTCGCGGCCCAGCTGCGTGGCGCGGGCCTCTCCGAGGTCCACCAGGAGGACTTCGAGGTCAAGGGCGTGCGCGGCGTCAACGTGATCGGACTTCTGAAGGGGACCGGCCCCGGCATCGTGGTGGTCGGCGCGCACCATGACACCGCGCCCGACGCGCCCGGCGCCTACGACGACGGCGGCGGCGTCGGGGTCATGATCGAAGTCGGGCGCGTGATGGCGCGACGGCCCCCTCCGCCGCGCACGATCGTGTTCGCCTCCTGGGACGGCGAGGAAGCCTGGTCGACGGGGCTGGGGACGACGACGGGCTCGCGCGCGTACGTACGGAGCCTCGGCCCGCAGGCTCGCGACGTGGTGGCCGCGTTCGTGGTCGAGATGAGCGGATGGAGCGGGGGCACGCCCGTCCTCCAGCCGATCGCCTACGCGGATCCCCTGCGCCCCGGCCGGCACGTCATCGCTCCCGCATGGCTGGTCGCGGCGTCGCTCTCCGGCGCCCGGAGCGCCGGCGCTTCCCTCGGCGTCGGCGATCCCTGGCTCGCGTGGCTCTACCAGCCCGCCGTACGCACGTTCCGGGTCAACTACTACGGCGACGACCTCTCGTTCCTGCAGGCGGGCATCCCCGCGGTGTTCGCTTCGGACTCGAGCTTCAGCGCGTTCTATCCGTGGTACCACCAGGCTGCCGACACCGCGGACCGCCTCGACGCGGCGGCGCTGGCGCGGATGGGTGAGGCCGTGCGCGGCGCCCTGGACGAGGTGGTGCGGGCCCCCATCCGCCGCGACGCGGACGCGGACTGGTTCGCGGTCTTCGGCCGCGTCGGCTCGCGGTGGATCTTGTTTTTGCTGGGCGTGGCCGCGTTGCTGCCCGGTCTCGTGAACGGATACGGCAGCGGCGGCCGGCGCCTCCTCGCGCGCGCCGTCCTCTCCGCCGCCTTCGCCGTGCTCGTGTGGGAGGATCCGGTGCCCGCGCTCTGGATCCTCGGCGTGCCCATGATCGCGAGTGGCCTCTCGTCGCGCCGCGCGGCGTACGCCCTGTCCCTCGTCCCCGCGGCCTGTCTCGGCCTCCTCGGCGCCGCGGCGGCGGCCCGCGGCTTCGCGCAGGGCACCTGGCTGCCCGTCTGGTATCGCGCCGCGCTCGCGGCCGCGCTGCTCCTCTCCGCGTTTCCCGCCGTGGCCGCCGCGGGGGGCGGCGTCAAGAAGAAGAGCGCGCGGCCGGCGGCTCGTCCCGTCAAGCGCGGCCTGCCGCGGGCACGTATCGCGAGCTGACGCGGGAGGCCGGCTACCGTCCTCCGGCGATCGCGGGAACGATGGAGACGCTGTCCCCCGCCTTGAGCGGAGCCTTGGCGTCGCCCAGGCCGCGGGCGTCTTCGCCGTTGACGAACACGCGGACGTAGCTGCGCAGGCGGCCGTCCTCGTCACAGAGGCGGGACTTGATGCCCTTGTATTTGCCTTCCAGGGCGTCGATCACGCCCTGGACGTTCGCGGCGTCCACCTCGACCTCCGCCGCGCCCGCGGTCAGCGAGCGCAGCGGCGCGGGGATCTGAACCTTCACGGCCATGATGTTCCTTTCGTTGTTGCTTCCTGGCTTACTAAGTCAGGGGGGGCACTTGCGCACCATCCGCGATGGGCGCTGCGCGACCCCCCCTGAAACCCCCCTCGCGCGTCGCCGCTGCTACGCCGCGCCGCCGCGCTCTACGTGCCTCTTGCGCCGTCTCCGTCTCCGTGCCCGTCTCCGTTCCCGTCCGTTTGGAGATCCGTCTCATTCGACGTCGAACGGCTCTTCTTCGAATGCCTGGGTGGCATCGCGGAACACCCACGAGGTCGCGACGGTGTCGCGGCCTCCCGCCACTCCGCAGACGATGTGCACCACGCCATCGGACAGGCCCTCCGCGGCGATCCGGCGGTCCGTCTCCGACGGCCGCGCCGGATGGTCGGGATGGCTGTGGTAGTACCCGACGACGTCGAGGCCCTCGGCGCGCACGGAGTGCTGCACGTCGATGAGGTCCTCGGGCGCGATCTGGTAGCGCACGGCCGGCCGCTCCGTCTCCCGGTTCGTGACCGGGACCGCGCGCGCCACCCGCACGACGCCGTCGTGGGCGGTGCCCACGAGCACGCCGCAGATCTCGTGCGGATATCCGGACCGCGCGTGGGCGGCGATGGCGTCCGCGTGGGCGCGCGGGATCTTCAACGCGCCGCCTGCCCGCTCAGGTAACGCTCGCCGCTGTCGGGCAGGAGCGCGACCACGACGGCCGAGCGCGACTGCCGGGCGATCTCGCGCGCCGCCCACAGCGCCGCGCCGGCGGAGTGCCCGACGAGCAGGCCGTGATCGTGCAGCACCTGCGCGCACATCGCGTAGGCCGCTTCCGTCGACGCCGTCACCTTGTCGTCGTGGGCGGCGGGGTCGTAGATCTCGGGCACGATCGCGCTGGGCAGGTGCTTCAGCCCCTCGAGGCCGTGCATCTCGTGGTCCGGCTCCACCGCCACCACGCGCACGCGCCGGCTCTTCTCGTGGAGGTACCGCGCGGTGCCGACGATGGTGCCCGTCGTGCCGAGTCCCGCCACGAAGTGCGTGACGCGCCCGTCCGTCTGCTCCCAGATCTCGGGGCCCGTCGTCCGGTAGTGGGCGACCGGGTTCGCGGGATTGCGGTACTGGTCGGCGTAGAAGTAGCGGCCAGGTTCGGCGGCCACTCGCCGCCGCACTTCTTCCAGCGCGCCGTCGGAGCCGAGCAGCGGATCGGTGAACACGATCGACGCCCCGTAGGCGCGGCACAGCGCCTGCCGCTCCGCGTTGACGCTGCCCGGCATGTAGAGCTCGACCGCGTAGCCCTTCGCCCTCCCGACGAGGGCCAGGCCCACGGCCGTATTGCCGGACGACGAGTCGACGATGGTCTTCCCCGGAACGAGGGCGCCGCTCTTCTCGCCTTCGGTCACCAGCGAGAGCGCCGTGCGGTCCTTGACCGAGCCGCCCGGGTTGAACCATTCACACTTGCCCCAGACCTCGGCCTCTCCGGGCAATCCGGCCAGGGGCAAGCGCAGGAGAGGCGTGTTCCCGATCGCGTCGAGGATCGACTCGAGGACGGGGATTTCGGTCAGGACCCGGCTCACGAAACGGCCGCGGCGCGTGGCGCCCGCGGCTCGAAGTGGCACGACCACTCGAGGTCGGTGACCTCCTTGATGGTCGGATGATCGCCGCAGACCGCGCAGTTGGGATCGCGACGGATCTTGTATTCGCTGAACGCCATCTCGAGCGCGTCGTAGGTGAGCAGCCGCCCGATGAGAGGGCGTCCCTTGCCCAGGATGAGCTTGACCGCCTCCGTGGCCTGCACCATGCCGATCATGCCGGGCAGGACGCCGATCACGCCCGCTTCGTCGCAGGACGGCGCGAGCTCCGTCGGCGTCGGCTCGGGGAAGAGGCAGCGGTAGCACGGGCCCTGGCGCGGCACGAACGTCGAGGCCTGGCCGTCGAAGCGGAAGATCGAGCCGTAGAGGTTCGGTTTGTTCGCGAGCACGGCCGCATCGTTGATGAGGTACTTGGTGGTGAAGTTGTCGGAGCCATCCAGGATCACGTCGTAGGGCGCGATCACTTCCATGATGTTGCTGGAGTCGAGGCGCAGGTCGTGGCGGATCACCTTCACGTCCGGATTGAGGGCGCGAAGCGTGCGCTCCGCCGACTCCGTCTTCGGCTTCCCGACGGAATCGTTCGTGTGCAGGATCTGGCGCTGCAGGTTCGAGAGGTCCACCACGTCGGAGTCGACGACGCCGATGGTGCCGACGCCCGCCGCGGCCAGGTAGAGCCCGGCCGGCGACCCCAGGCCACCCGCGCCCACGAGCAGCGCCTTCGACGCGAGCAGCTTGGCCTGCCCGGCCTCCCCGACTTCCGGCACCAGGAGGTGGCGGCTGTAGCGCTGCTTCTGCTCCGCGCTCAGGGCCACCGGCATCTGGATGGGGAAGCCCGCTTCCTTCCATTTCCCGAACCCGCCCGCCATCGAGGTGACGTTCGTGTAGCCGAGGTCCTGCAGGGAACGCGCGGCCAGCGCGGACCGCGTGCCGCCCGCGCAGTAGAGGATGACTTCCCGCCCCCGGTCCGGCACCTTGTCTTCGATGCGCGGCTCCAGGAAGCCCCGGGGGACGAAGAGCGCGCCCGGAACGTGGCCCTGCGCCCATTCGTCCGCCTCGCGCACGTCGATCACGACCGCGTCCTTGGCGCGGGCGCGGGCGTCGGCGGGCGAGATCTCGCGGATCTCGGAGCGGACGCGGCCGATCATCTCCTTGAACGTGGTCATGCTCTCCTCCAACCGAGGGAAGCGCGCCGAGGGCCGGCAAGATGGAGCTTCGCGTGGGTCCCCGTGCGGCGGGGCGTCATCACAATAGCACAGGCCCCGCGATGCTAGAATCCGCCCAAAAGAGGCCATGCACAAGATCCTCGAGGGCGACCTCGGGCGGCTCGACGTGCCGGACGTGCTGAGCTTCCTGAACATGGGTCGCCGCACCGGAGTGCTCGCCCTCGAGAAGCCCGACCAGGAGACCAAGCTCTTCTTCCGCGACGGCAACCCCGTGTACGCCTCTTCCACGAAGGAAGACCTGCACCTCGGGGCAATGCTGGTGCGGATGCGCAAGATCAGCGCGGACACCATCGACCGCGCGGTCAACAAGCCCCGCTCCGGCCGCTGGCGGGTGGGCAGCGCGCTGCTGGCGGAGAAGATCGTGAACGAGACGGAGCTGGCCTCGTTCCTCAAGGTGCAGGTGTCCGAGGTCATCTTCGACACCTTCACCTGGCGGGAGGGGCTGTTCACGTTCTGGGAGAAAGTGCCCCCGCCCGCCACCGCGGTCACGCTGGAGATGGACCTCCAGAACCTGCTCATGGAGGGCAGCCGGCGCCTCGACGAGCGCAGCCGCCTCTCCGAGGTGTTCCCCGACCTCAACATGTCGGTGGAAGCGATGACGAACCCGGAGCGGGTCAAGAGCAGCGTGACCATGACGCCGGACGAATGGAAGGTCTACTTCCTCGTCGACGGGCGGCGCAGCCTCAGCGAGATCTGCCGCCTGGCCGGCAACCCCGACGAGCTGTCCACGCTGCAGATCCTGCACCACCTCGTGAAGGCGAAGTTCGTGGCCGTGGTGAACCCCCCTGAGGACGAGACACCCGTGCCCTCCGCGGAGCCCGGCGGCATCTCCACGAGCAAGTTCCAGGATGGCAAGGCGGTCACCCCGCCGTCCTCCGCCTCCGGCGTCTCCGTGCAGTTCCAGGACGGGGGGACCCGCCCCCCCAAGGCCGACGCCGACGACACCAAGGAGATCGTCAGCCCCAAGGCCGGGCCGTACATGTCGAACCGCAAGCAGGTCGTCTCGTCGCGGCTCGTGCTCGTCACCAGCGAGGGCGAGACTTCGTTCCCGCTCACCCGCGACGCCTACACGATCGGCCGCCACCGCAACAACGACATCGTCATCTCCGACCCCAAGGTCTCGTCTTTCCACGCCCGCATCGACCGCTCGCCCGAGGGCTACGTGATCGTGGACCTCAAGAGCCGCAACGGGAGCTACATCAACGGCAAGCGCATCGAGACGGGGCTCCTCAAGACGGGAGACGAGGTCCGCATGGGCACGGCGCGGCTCGCGTACAAGGTGGATTACACGGGGCCGGTCTCCTCGGTATCCTAGATACCGCCACCTCGGAGGTCACCCCTTGCCCGACATCCAGCCGTTCCGCGGACTGCGCTATCGCGTGCCCGATGCCGACCTGGCCAAGGTCCTCGCCCCGCCCTACGACGTCATCACTCCCGCCTACCAGGAGGAGCTGTACGCGCGCGACCCGCGCAACATCGTGCGCGTCGTCCTCAACCGCACGCCGGGGGACGCCGCCTACGACGAGGCGGGTGCGACCTTCCGGGGCTGGGTCGCGGCGGGGCTGCTCGTTCCGGACGCCGACCCCGCGCTCTACCTGGTGGAGCAGGCTTTCGAGGTCGAAGGCCGCGCCTTCAAGCGCTACGGCCTCCTGGCCCGCTTCCGGGTCGAGGACAACGGGCGGGGGCGGGTATTGCCCCACGAGCACACGCGCAAGGCGGCCAAGGAGGACCGCTACAAGCTCCTCAAGGCCACCCGCGCGAACTTCAGCCCCATCTTCCTGATGTTCTCGGATCGCCAGGGTGGGTTCGCCCGGCAGGCCGATCGCGCCGCCCAGGGCCCGCCCGACTTCCAATACACGGACGACGGCGGCGTCCTTCACCGCGTCTGGCGCATCCGCGACGGCTCCGCCATCTCCGCTTTGCAGAGCGCGATCGGCGCCGAGAAGGCGTACATCGCCGACGGGCACCATCGCTGGGCCACCGCCCAGCGCTATCACCGGGAAGTGGGCTCGGAAGCGGCGTGGACGCTCGGTTATTTCACGCCGATGGAGTCGCCGGGACTGGTCGTGCTGCCGTACCACCGGCTCCTCGACCGCGGCCCTTCCATCGAGGAGGCGCGGCGCGCCTTGAGCGCGCAGTTCGACGTGACGGACGTGAAGGGAGCGCCTGCGGCCGCGCGCAAGGCGGCGGAGTCGAAGGCGGCGTATGCCTTCGGCCTCGTGGACCCGAGCGGGGCGGGCCTGGTGGTGGAGGCGCGTGCCCGGGCCGCGGACCTGCTGCCCGAAGACGCGGCGCCGAGCCTGCGCGCCCTGGACACGTTCTTCCTGCACCAGGGCGTGCTGACGCGCCTCCTCCGCGTGCCGGACGACGCCGTGCGCTACGCCCACTCCATGCGCGAGGTCGAGGAGGAGCTGAAGGCGGGGCAGTGCAGGCTCGCCGTGATCATGCGGCCGACGCCGGTCGGGCAGATCGTGGACGTCGCGGACGCGAAGGAATCGATGCCCGCGAAGAGCACGTTCTTCCACCCCAAGCTCCCGTCCGGCCTGGTCATGCACCCTTTGCACGGGTAGTGCGCGACCTCTGGGAGCGGAGACGGCCTCAGGCGGACTGGAGTGCCTCCAGCATCTCGCCCGGCCGGTTGGATCCGACGCCGTAGAGCTCGAAGCGCATCAGGCGCTGCATCTCTTCCACGTCGTCGACGACCCAGGTCGCCACCTTCACCCCCGCTTCGCGAGCGCGGTCGCGCAGGTCCTCGGAGAGGAGGCGCTTCTCCGGCATGATCAGCTCCGAGCCGACCTCGCGCGCGCCCGCCAGCATGTCGCCCGGCTGGCCGCGCTCGAAGAGATGGCCGCGCAGGATCTCGGGGGCGAGCGTCCGGCAGCGCAGGAGGGCGCGGCGGTCGAACGAGATCAGCGCGACGTCCTTCTCCATGCGCGCCTTGCGGACCTCCTCCACCACGTGGGCCTCGATGCCGCCGTCGGCATCGTCGGTCACGGCTTCCGGCTTGATCTCGATCATGGCCAGGGCGCGATCGCGCAGGAGGCCGAGCACCTCGCCGAGAGTGGGTACGCGCTCGCCGGCGTGGGCGGCGCCGAAGCGCGCGGGATAACCGGCCGAGAACTTCCGGATCTCGGCCAGGGTGAGGTTCTTGACCGGCCCGCGGCCGCTGGTGGTGCGGTCGAGGGTGGCGTCGTGGATCACGACCACTTCGCCGTCGCGGGTCAGGTGGACGTCGAACTCGGCGTAGGCGGCGCCCAGCTCGAGGGCGGACGCGAAGGAGGCCAGGGTGTTCTCGGGCCGGTGGTCGGAGTCGCCACGATGGGCGATGACGAGCGGCGTCGGTACCGGGGAGGGCATCCCCGATCTTAACGCCTCAGCGGCCCGCCAGCTCGTAGTCTTGGAGCGTTCCTTTCTCGTCGAAATAGAGGAAATAGGCGACGTCGCGCGCGTCGAAGACCCGCATGTCCCGCCAGCGCTGCCGCTTGGCCAGGATCTGGTCCGCCCGCCCGCGCGGGTACTGACCGATCAGGCGGCGCAGCTCCTCCTCGGATGCAGGCGTGGGCAGGGCCCGGTTTCCGGGCTCGGCCAGGATCCCGGCCGAGACCTGCCCGATCGTCGGGTGTTGCTCCACGGCCTTCCGCAGCCGCACGTCGTGCAGCGTGCCTCCGCGGTAACGGTAGGCCCATCCGGCGAGGCTGAACACGAGCACGACGATGGCGCTCGTGGCGGCCACGCTGCCCGCCACGACCACTACGATCTTGCGCGTGTCCGCCATGGACGACCTCCGCTACGGGGCCAGCGCGTGCGCGGCCGCGGCCTCGGCGTGGATCTCGGTCGTGTCGAAGACGGGCACGCTCGCGTCCGTCGGATGGAAGAGGAGGGTGATCTCCGTGCAGCCCAGGATGACACCGCCGGCCCCGGCCGACACGAGGCCGGCCACGATGCGCCGGTATTCCGCCCTCGACTCTTCACGCACGACCCCGCGGCACAGCTCGTCGTAGATCACCCGGTGCACGATCTCGCGGTCCGCCGCCGGAGGGACGAGGACCTGCAGTCCGTGCGCGTGCTCGAGGCGGCCGCGATAGAAGTCCTGCTCCATCGTGAAGCGGGTGGCGATGAGGCCCACGCGCTGGAGGCGCGCGGCCTTGATCCGCTCCGCCGTCGCGTCCGCGATGTGGAGCAGCGGGAGAGAGACGGCGCGCGTGATCTCGGGGGCGACCCGGTGCATCGTGTTCGTGCACAACACGAGGAAATCGGCGCCCGCGCGCTCCAGAGCGCGCGCGGCCTGGGCCAGGATCTCCGCCGCCTCCGTCCAGCGGTCCGCGTGCTGGAGCTGCTCGATCTCGTGGAAGTCGACGCTGAAGAGCACGATCCGCGCGGAGTGGAGTCCGCCCAGGCGCGCCCCGATCCGGCGGTTGATCGCCTGGTAATAGGGGACGGTCGATTCCCAGCTCATGCCGCCCAGGAGGCCGATCGTCTTCACGCGCCCCTCACCGCTTGGCGCGCGCGCCCTTCCAGCAGACCGGGCAGCGGGCGAGGCCGCGATACTTGTGTCCCCGGGAGCAGGTCTTCCATCCGTTGTTCGAAGCGCGCTTCATGTGTGTCCTCCCGCGACGCCGGCTTCACGCCGTGGTCAGTCGGCAAAGGTCCGCTCCCGAATCGTCGCACGGAGCTCGCCGGCCAGGATGAACTTGAGGCTCAGCGGCGAGGCCTGGAGGACGGTCGAGAGGAACGGGATGGGCAGGAGGGCCAGGAGGGGAGCGGCCACCAGCCAGCCCAGGACGAGGGTTCTCGAACGGCCCACGCGCCCGGCGGCAGCCGTCGCCGCGTAAGCGAACCATGCGTAGGAGGCGAGGAAGAGGACCGCGAGCGCGACCTCCAGGCCGCCGGCCACGCGCACGAACGCGGGTGCGGTCAGCCTCACGAAGAAGGGCCAGCCGAGGTTGATCAGGAAGGCCGCGACCGCGGCCGCGAAGCTCCGATCGAGACGCGCCTCGGCCCGGAGGAGGTCGTCGACGGGAGGTTCGGGAGGGATGCTAGCGGGCGAGTTCCGCCGCCTCCGCGCCCGCGCGCGGCAGCGTCTTCTCGTAGATCTTCGCGTCGATGAAGACTTCGAGGATCTGCCGGTCCAGCTTCCCCGTCTGGGACTCGTCGCGCAGGATGCTCAAGGCGCGCTCGACGGGGACCGCTTTCTTGTAGGGACGATCCCAGGCCACGAGGGCGTCGAAGATGTCGGAGATCGCCATCATGCGCGACTGGATGGGAATCTCCGCCGCCTTGAGGCGCCGCGGATAGCCGGTCCCGTCCAGCTTCTCGTGGTGGGCGTACGCGATCTCGGGCACGCGCCGGAACTCGCCCGTCCAGGGGATCTCGGACAGGAAGCGGAAGGTGTGGGTGACGTGGCTCTCGATCTCGCGCCGCTCCTTCTCGGAGAGCGAGCCCTTGCGGATGGAGAGGGCCGCCACTTCGTTGGGGGTGAGGTAGGGCTGGCGGCTGCCCTCCGCGTCCGCGAAGGAGCGCGACGTGAGGTCCATGAGGGCGCGGAAGCTCTCCTCCTCGAGAATGGTGGGCTCGTTGGCCTGCAGGATCATGCGCAGGAGGCCGTCGATCTCCTCCCGCTGTGTCTCGTAGGCACGGTCCATCTCCGTCAGGAGGCCGGGCGAGGCGGGTCCCGCCATCATCTGCTCGACCTTCGCGCGCATGTGCTCCGCCTCCAGCGTGCGCTTGATGTACGCGAAGCGCTGCTTGATGAGGAGCATCTCGCCGACGTACAGCTTCTTGCCCTTGATCAGCACCTTCTCGCGCACGCCGACCTTGCCGAAGTCGTGCAGGAGGCTCGCGTAGCGGATCTCCTGCAGCTGGTCGCGCGTGAAGCGCACCTCGCGGAAGGGTCCAAGCTCGATGGTGTCCACCTTCTCGGCGAGGCCCACGGTCAGGGTGGCCACGCGCTTGGAATGGCCGGAGGTGGTGGGATCGCGCGACTCGACCGCCGTCACCGACGCGTCCACGAACGCGTTGAAGAGGTTCTTGATGTCCTGGATGAGGCGGGCGTTCTCGAAGGCCACCGCGGCCTGGCTGGCCAGCGAGGTCACGAGCTCTTCGTCCACCGAGGTGAAGGGGATGACCATCTCCTCGACGAGCTGGACGGGCTGCAGGACGACCTTGGCGTCGCGCTTCTTGTTGATGAGCTGGACGACGCCGATGACGGTGTTCTGGTGGTCGCGCATCGGCACCACCAGCATCGACTTCGACCGATAGCCGGACTTCTCGTCGAAGGAGCGGGAGACCTTGAAAGGCGATCCGATGGGCAGGTGGTAGGCGTCGGCGACGTTCACGATCTGGCCGGTGAGGGCCGCATAGCCCGCGATGGAGTCCTCGGAGAGAGGGAGGGGAAACTCCTCGAACGCGCCCACGGGAACGGAATCGTTCTGGGGCAGCTTGAACCAGAGCTTGTCGTCGGTGTGCGTCTCCGAATCCTTGCCTCGCTCGACGAGGTAGAGGCTTCCCCCGTCGGCGGCCGTGATCTCGCGGCACTTCAAGAGGATCAGCTCGAGCAGCTTGTCGATGTCGCGCTGGGCGGAGAGGGCGACGCCGATGTGGTTGAGCTCGTGCAGCTCCTGGCTCTTGCGGACGAGCGCGTCGTCGAGCTGCTCGATCACGCGGCGGCTGTTGATGGTGTCGAGGGCCCGGTCCAGGCGCAGCCGCAAGCGCGTCGGGGTCAGCGGCTTGATGAGGACGTCGTCGAGGAACGGGAAGCGGCGGATGAGGTCGTCGGCGGCGTCGGCTTCCGCCGCGGAAACGACGAGGACCCGCCGGTTTCCGCCCGTGCGTACCCACGTTTCGAGCGCCGTCTTCTCGGCCTCCAGGCGGGCGGAGTCGGCCAGGACCAGCGTGCTGCCCTTGCCTTCGATGGCCGCCTGCATTGCGGCCAGCGTCTCGACCTCTTCCGCCGCGACCCCCGCGGGGAGCTCGCCGGATATCAGGTCGCGCGTCTTTCCCCAGACGAGAATGTTCGCCATTCTGACGCTATGAAGACCGGCAAAGGGTAGCACAAGCGGCCGACCCCCTCTACGACAGGTGGTCGGCCAGTTCCGTGAGGCTGCGCACGAGAAGATCCGGCGGGTGATCGCGGAAGCTGTCGACGTCAAACCCGTAAGTGACTCCAGCCGTAAGAGCGCCCGCGGCGCGGCCCGTGAGCACGTCGATCCCCGAATCGCCGACCATCACCGCCGCTTGCACGTCCACTCCCGCCTCCTCGGCGATCCGCTTGAGGCCCGCGGGGTCCGGCTTGCGAGAGTCGACGTCCCCGGCGCCGTAGATGCGGAAGAAGCGGGCGGCGACGCCGAGGCCCTCGAGGATGGTCCGGCTCATGTCGCCCGGCTTGTTGGTGAGGACGGCCAGGGGCCGATCGCGCAGCCGGTCCAGCGCGTCCTCCGTCCCCGGATAGAGCCGGGTGGCGTCGAGCAGTCCGCGCCGATATTCCTCCAGGAAGAGGGAAAGGACCTCGTCCACGGACCGCTCCAGGCGGGCCGCGGCCACGCTGCGGGTGATCAGGATCCGCGCTCCGCTGCCGATGAACGAGCGCACGACGCCTTCGGCGAGGACGGGCGCGTCCGGGGCGGCGCGCCGCAGCGCGCGATTGACGGCGGCCGCGAGGTCCCGGCTGGAGTCGATGAGCGTCCCGTCGAGGTCGAAGACGACCAGGCGCGCGCGGGGCGCCGTCACTCCGGGAGGACGCGCAGGCGCGGAAGGCGCGACGGCGCCGGCTCCGCCCGCTTGCCCGCACGCGATTCGCGCAGCTCGCCCAGCAGCCGCTGCATGTCCTCGCGCAGGGCGGCCACGTTGAGGCCGCGGAAGCGGGGCATGAACTCGTCCATCTTGCGCAAGGCGGATCCCAGCATGCCCTCCGCGTCCTGCTCGTCCCCGTCGCTGAGCTGGAGCAGGGCCTCCGCGACGTTCTTGAGCAGGGTGTAGAACTGGCGCTCCGAGGAAGCGCGCGTGGAGGAAGTCATCGAGTCGAGGGCGTCCTGGAACTCGGCGAAGCGGCCGTTGTTGAACAGCTCGACCGCTTTGAGGAGCGCCGCGTGCACACGTTCATGCTAACACCCGCGCATCCGTGTGATCCGCCGCACGGGTGTGCACAAATCGGTCCCGTATGTGGGCGATGTGATGCTACCCTCCTCCGGCCGTCGACGTCCCCTCCGAGGAGAGAGAGGCATCATGACGCGCAGGATCCTCGGCGTGCTCGCGGTCGCGCTCCTGGTATCGGCCCCGGCCGCCCGCGCGGACGACAAGCTTGCCTTCCTGATCCCGCACCTCTACGGGCCCACCGGGCTCGTGGTGGACAGCGAGGCCCGTCTTCCCGACGGCTCCACCCATTCCGCGCACTTCAACAGCGCCTTCCAGGCAGAGTTCACGCAGTTCAACGTGGCCATCGCCAGCCAGCTCACTGGACTGCCGATCCCGACGCCCGCCTCCGGCTTCACCTACACGCTGGACCCGGGCCTCGGCCTATTCACGCGCTCGACCAAGAGCTTCGGGCCGATCCTCTCCGACCGCGCGGACACCGTGGGTCTCCACAAGCTGAGCCTCGGCGTCCACTACCAGCGTTTCACCTTCGACAAGATCGAGGGCGTCGACCTCGGCGAGGTGCCGGCCGTCTTCACCCACGACAACCCAGCCCTGGGAGGGCGTGACGACGTCGTCACGACCGCGAATGCGATCGACGCCAGCGTGGGCCAGTTCACCACCTACCTGAACTTCGGCGTGACCTCGTGGCTGGACGCGGCGGTGGCCGTGCCGCTGGTCTCCACGGACCTGACCGTCCGCTCGACCGCCATCGTGCAGCGCATCGGCACCTCCGCCAACCCCGCCATCCACTTCTTCCGCGACGCAAACGGCGCCATCGGCAATACGCGCGCGTTCGAGTCGACGGGAAGCGCCAGCGGTATCGGCGACGTCATCCTGCGCCTCAAGGCCCGCGTGACCAGTCTCGGCCCGCTGGCCATCGGCCTCGGCGTCGACAGCCGAACCCCCACCGGCGACGAGATGAACCTGCTGGGCGCGGGTGCCTGGGGGGTGAAGCCTTTCCTGGTCCTGTCGGCGACCAGCCGCACGTTGTCGCCCCATGCGACGGTCGGCTACGAGTGGAATGGGGAGAGCACCCTCGCCGGCGATCCCGTCGCCGGGACGAAGGCGAAACTGCCCGACCAGATCACGTACTCCGGTGGCGTCGCCGTCGCGCTGACCGGGAACCTGACCCTGGCTGCGGACGTGATCGGGCGCCGCATCATCGACGGCCGCCGCCTGGTGCCCAGGACCTTCACCACCCTCGACGGCCAAACGACGTTCCCGGACATCTCGTTCGTCGTCACCTCCGAGAACGAGGTCTCGGGCGCGGTGGGGTTCAAGTTCAACCCGCGCGGCCGCCTCCTCATCGACGCGAACCTGCTCTTCAGCCTGAACGACCACGGCTTGCGCGACACCCTGACCCCGCTCATCGGCCTGGAGTACGGCTTCTAGCGAGGGGGCATGCGTCAGCGAAACAAACGCGGAAATGCGCTCGTCGCCTTCGGCCTCGCTCTCGCGGCCGGGTCGGCCGCGACCGTCAGCGCCGCGATCTTCGACGACGCCCCCTCCGCGGTGACGCTTCCTTCCGGGGACCTCACGACGGAGGCGACGAACATCCGCAAGGTGCTCGAGGCCTATGTCCGCGCCGTCGAAGCCAAGGACATGCAGATGTTCCGCGCCGTGAAGCCGAACCTCTCCGACGAGGAAGAGAAGCGCGCGCGCCTGGCCTTCAAGAGCATCCAGTCGCAGGTCGTCAAGATGAACGTGCTCGCCGTCGAAGTGAAGGACGGCAAGGCGACGGTCAAGGTCTCGCGCCGGGACACGATCAACGGCTCGATCGTGAGCAGCTTCCCCCAGACGTTCCAGCTCGCGAAGGTGCCCGCGGGCTGGACGATCCAGGACATCGGGCGCTAGAAGTCGCTAAAGGGACGGGAACGGAGACGGGGACGGGCTACTGACACTTGAAGTCTCCGGCCAGGTAGCCCAGCGCTTTCAGCTCCTCGCACGCTTGCCTGCTCATCGGGGGGGGCTGACGATCGGACGGCAGGGACAGCCACACGTGGATGCCGGACTTGCCTTCCGCCGGAGGCGCGAAGATGTTCTCCGCCCGCTCCTTCTCCGTCTCGATCTCCGGGAGCTTGAACGGCACCTCCGCCGGGTGGATCCCCTCCTGGGCGATGTAGACGTCGGACGCTGAGAGCGGCTTGCCGTCGCGGGTCCCTTCCAGCGAGACGGGCGCGCCCTGGGGGCGCAGGCCGAACGCGATCTCGCGCGGGTTTCCGGGCTTCGGGGTGACGGTCACGATCAGCTTGCGGCCGTTGCCGTCGAGGTCGTGGTGGTCGCCGGGCCCGAAGGCCACCGGCTGCACGCCTTCGATCCAGCCTCCCGTGCGGAACAGCACTCGGTAGGTCGCCGGCCCTTCGAAGCGCACGGTGTAGCGGAACGGGTTGGGGACCATCGCCGCCTCCACGCCGGCCTTGAGCAGCCGCACGCGATCGCGGTTCTGCTCGATCAGGTTCTGCTGCTCCTTCGGGTCTTTACGCAAGTCGAAGTAGAGCTCGTCCTCCTCGGGGCTGAAGCGCCGGACGTATTTGTCCTTGACCGTCCGCATTCCATGGGCGACGAAGCCGCGGTGGCTGATCTCCGAGACCGCCGGCGGCTCCGGAGCGCCTCCCGCCACCACGGCCTGCAAGGGATGTCCCGTGATGGCGGGCGCGGCAGGAATCGCCAGGCCGAAGTGCTCGAGGACGGTGGGCAGGATGTCCAGGCTCTGCACCTGCTGCATGACGCGCTTTCCTCCGTCCTTCTGCCCCGGGAACTTCACGAGCATCGGGACGCGGATGAGCTCGTCGAACACGCTGCGCCCGTGCAGCCACTTGCCGTGATCCTCGAACTCCTCGCCGTGGTCGGCCATGAAGACGATGAGCGCGCGGTCGTAGAGGCCGCGCGCCTTGAGCTCCTGGACGAAGCGGCCGAACTCCTGGTCGCCGTAGGCAATCTCCCCGTCGTATTGCGCGACCAGGCGGTCGAGGTCGAGCGGCTCCTTGAAGTCGTAGCGGGGGTCCTGCCCGGTGTGGTCCGGGGTCGGGTGCGGCTCGTACTTCTGGTCGAAGGGCGCGGGCGGGGTGTAGGGGACGTGCGGGTCCATGGTGTGCACGTAGAGGAAGTTCGGGAAGCCGCGGCGCTCGTCGAGCCATTCGAGGGCGGTGTCCACCACCGGTCCGGCTTCCACGACCTTCGACACCCGGTTGCCCGCGCCGTGCAGGCCCGCGAAGAAATCGAACCCCTGGTCGAAGTTCATCCCCGCGGAGTAGATGACGGAGTTCGCGACGGCGGCGCCCGTCGCGACGTCGTGCGTCTGGACCATCTCGGCCAGGGTGAGGAGGCTGGGATCGAGGCTGTCACGGAGCTGGACGGCGCGATGCCGCCCGGGCAGGAGCGAGGTCATGAGGGAGGCCACCGCGGGCTTGGTCCAGGAGGCGGCGGAGATGGCCTGGTCGAAGACGACCGCGTCCCTGGCGAAGGCGGCCAGATGGGGCGTGGTATCGCGCGCGTAGCCGTAAGGCGTCGTGTGATCGGCCCGCAGCGTGTCCACCAAGTAGACGATGGCGATGGGCGCGCGGTCATCGGGAACGGTGATCCCGGGATCGCCCCAGAAGGCCTGGCGGGCATCTTCGTCGCTCTCGAACCCGCGCGTCTCGAAGACGAGCTCGCGGCCGCGGCCGGCGTGCGCGGAGAGATCGACGTCCACGGGCTGCCACTTGCGGTGCGCGGGGCGCGAGAGCGGATCGAGGAGGCTCGTCCAGATCGTCTCTTCCTTGCCGGCCTTCACGAGCTTCACCACGAACTCGATCCCCGGCTTGTCGTGACGCTCCGCAGGGATGCCGGCGGCGAAGCGGAGGTGCGCGCCCTTCGGCACGTCGACGGCGAAACGGTAGCGGCTGGGCGGGGACCCGTTCAGGGTCGTGCGGACGACGTCGTTGATGCGGATGCTCTTGCCGGTCTGGCCTTCCACCCACGCGGCCTCACGGCCGCCGACGTTGGCCTCGACGCGCGCCGCGCCGGCGTGCAGGAGGTCGAGAGGCTTGGCGGGGGGGGAGCAGGCGGCGCAGCAAAGGACGGTGAAGGCCAGCCCGACGCGCGCTCCAGACCGCAACCGACCTCCCAGGCGGCTGCGCCGCCCATGCCAAAGAAACCAGTTCTAGCATGGCGCAGCGGTTGAAAGTTAACCGGCGCGTCGTGCTAACGTCGCCGCCATCCGATGGCGAGCTCCCGCGACACGGCCCCCGACGCCCTCGACGGGATCGGCCGGCGTCTCGCCCTGCTGACGCTGGCCGCGCTCGTCGTGCGCCTGGCCTTCGTCGCGCTCGAGCCGGCCACACATCCGGTCGGCGACGAGCGGACCTGGACGGATTGGGCGCTGAACCTCAGCAGCCCGCGCGTTCAGTACTCGCCGCTACGGATCCACCTGATCTTCTATCCGCCCGTTTATCCGTATTTCCTCGCCGTGCTCTACGGCCCGACGGGGACGTTCGAGACGGCGCGATGGGCGCAGGCGGCCATCGGGGCGCTCCTCGTGCCAGCCGTCGGCCTGGCCGGCGCGCGTGCCTTCTCTCCGCGCGCTGGCCTGTGGGCAGCGGCGGTCACGGCGCTGTATCCCGAACTCTTGTGGTTCTCCGTGCACTTCTGGTCGGAGACGCTGTTCATGGTCCTGCTGTGGTGGGGGATCGAGCGGCTGCTGGCCGCGGACACCTCGGGGCGCCTCGGCGTGGCGGTGGCCGCGGGTGCGCTCTGGGGGCTGGCCATCCTCACGCGTGAGACCGTCCTCTACTTCGTACCTCTCGCGGCCCTATGGCTTGCGACGCGCGCGGCCGCGGGAGCGCGCCTGCGGGCGGGCGCGTTCCTCGTCGCCGCGCTGATCGTCGTCGCGCCCTGGACCTACCGCAACTGGCTCGAGTTCCACGCCTTCGTGCCCGTCTCCACGGCGGGCGGACAGAACCTCTTCCAGGGCAATGCGCTCATCGAGCGCGACGTCACGTACCAGATGGTGGACGCGGTCCAGGGCCGGGTCGCGCAGTACCACTACGCCATGCGCATGGGTCTCGCGGCCATCCGCGACCGCCAGCCCTGGTGGATCTTCGAGAAGCTGCGCGACGAGATGCCGCGCTTCTGGGAGGCGGACAGCCTCGTGCTCGTGCACATCAAGCGAGGCGCATACGGGCCGGTGGCGCCCGCGCTTGCGCTGGCCGTCGCCCTCGTCGTGCTCGCTCCCTACGTGCTCGTCCTCGCCCTGTTCGCGCTGGGACTGACGCGCCTCACCTGGTCGCGTCCGGCGGTGCTGCTCGTCTCGTTCCTCGCCTACTACAACCTGCTCCACATCGTGACGCACGGGTTCGCGCGCTATCGCCTGCCCGTGATGCCGGTGGTGTTCCTCATCGCGGGGGTGGGCTGGGCGGCGTGGCGGCAGGGGGAGACCGCACGGATGAGCGGCCGCGCGCGCGCGGCCGCGGCCGCCATCGCGGTGGTGCTGATCCTGATCCTCATCCCGAGCTTCCGTCTCAACCTCGAGCATCCCGCCTTCGGCCTCCGCGACATGGGCGGTCCACCCAGCGCGGACGCGCCGTCCCCGTGAGCGGCCGCCGCTGGGAGCTGCCCCTGGCCGTCCTCGTGGGCGTGCTCGTGCGCGTGCCCTTCTGGGCGGAAGCCTTGCGGACGCCGGTGGACGGCGACACCGCGATCATCGGCCTCATGGCGCGCCACCCCACGTGGAGCGCGACCATGTGGGGACAGCCCTACGGCTCGCCGGTCGAGGCCTGGATCGCCGCGCCCGTGTTCGCGCTCCTGCGCCCGGACACGGCGACGCTCCGGCTCGTGTATTTCCTGCTCGGCCTCGGCCTCATCCCCGCCGCCTACGCGCTCGCGCGCGCGCTCGACGCGCGGGCGGCACTGCCCGCGGCCATCTTGATGGCCTGCCCCTCACCGTATTTCCTCCTCCTCTCCGCGCTCCCGCCGCCGATGTACCCGTCGGCGCTCCTGCTGGCGGCGGTTGTGCTCGCGCTGGCTTTCCGCCTCCACGCGAAGCTCATCGCAGGAGAGTCCGGGCGCGGCCCCCTTGCGGCCTGGGGTGCGATCGCGGGGCTCGCGCTCTGGACGCACTTGATGACGGCGGCGGCGGTGGCCGCGGCCGCGTGGTGGCTCTGGCGAGGGGCCTCCGGCCGCCGGGCGGCCCTGTGGCCGGCCGCGGCCGCTCTCCTCGCCGCCAGCGCTCCGTGGTGGATCCGCGCCGTCGCCCATCCCCAGGGCCTCGAGATCGTCAGCGTATCCGGCCGCCGCGCCGGCTTCGTCGAGCATCTGGGGAAGACGGTTCCGGGCATGCACCAGGCGATCGGCGGCCTTCTCGGCACCCACGTGCCGCTCGTCGCCGACGACGCGGAGCACGTCCTGGAAGCCTCCGGGTTCGCCGCAGCGGCGATCGTCGTCGCCTATGGGATCGCCCTCGTCTTCGCGGCCCGCCGCGCCGGCCGCGCCGGCGCCGACGAGGGGAGCGTGCGCGCGCGGCTGCTGCTGGCCGCCGCCGGCCTCGCCCTCCTCGCCTTTCCGTTCCCGCTGCGATCGTCTGCGGCCTCGATCCGCTTCCTCACGCCCGCCTACCTGCCCGTGATCGCGCTCGTCACCTGGGCCGCGGTGGCCGCGGGCGGGCGTCGCCGCGCCTGGACGCTGGTCATGGTCCTGGCCGCCGCGCACCTCTTCACGGCCCGGCGCCTCGTGGACACCTGGCGCGTTACGGACCGCGCCGCTCCGCCCTTCCTGCTCGTGGACCTCGCACCGGCGCGCGCGTGGCTCGATGCTCACAACGTCCATCACGCCTACGCGTCGTACGGGCCGGCCTATCGGATGACATTCGAGTCCGGCGAGACAATCGTCGCGTCCCAGCCCTGGAACGAGCGCTTCCTCCATTACCCGCTGCCCTACCTCGACGAGGTGCGCTTCGCGAAGAACGTGGCCTGGGTCCTCACGCCCGACGTGCCGACCGACCTTCCCGCGCCGCGCGCGTTCGAGGAAGCGCTGACGCGCGCGGGCGGGCGATGGCGGCGCGAGAACACGGGACCGGCGATCACCTATGACGGCTTCGTGCCTCCGTTCGCGCCGACAGTGGAGCCGCTCGCCTCCGCGGGGGCGGCCGGGGATGGCGACCCCGCCACCCTCGTGCGGCCGAGCCCGACGGATCCCACCACGTTCCGCCTCCCCACGCCGCGCCCGCTCGACGGGGTGACGCTGCTCGCCGCCGCCGAAGGCGAGCGCCTGCCGCGCAGCATGGACGTCGAGGTGAGCACGGACGGGATCACCTTCGAGACGGTCGCGCGCCGCCGCCGCCGAGGTGAGCGCGAAGACCTCCGCTGGGTGAACGGCCAGCCGCAATACGTGGTGGACCACGACCTCATCGCGATCCCGCTCGGGGGCCGGCCGGTGAGCGCGATCCGGGTCGTGCCCGTGCTCTCCAGCGATCCCTGGACCCTGAACGAGGTCCTGCTGCATCCGGCGGCGGACGCGGCCGCGCGCGCCGCCTGGGACGAATGGCTCGATCCGCACCTCTCGTGGGCGCAGCGATGGCGGGCGCTGTCCGCGCAGCCCCGGCGTGATCGGGAGGACTGGTACTACCGCTGGACGCTGGCGGCGCGGCGGCGCTGAGCGGCCGCCTCCGTGATGTGCGCGTAGGCGGCTTCCACCTTCTGGGCGTAGCGGCGCGGGCTGTACTCACGGTCGATGAGGGCCCGCCCGTGGGCGGCCCTCCGCGCCGCCTCGTCCGGCTGCGCGAGCACGGCACGTATGCCGGCCGCGATCGCGTCGGGCGTCGCGTCCACGAGCCACGCGCTGGTTTCGTCGAGGATCTGCGTGTGGCTGAAGATCCGCGTGGCCAGGAGGGGCCGCCCGGAGGCGAGGTACGTGTAGACCTTGAAAGGCGTGTTGACGCCTTTCCGGCGCGGCGAGGCCACGACGCCGGCCAGCGCGAGGAAGGCGGGCAGCTCCGCCGGCGGGCGCTTGCCCGCGAACCGGCAGCGATCGCCCGCGCCCGCGGCCTGGGCGCGGGCGCGCAGCCTCTCGATCTCGGCGGGCTCGCCTCCCATGAACACGAACTGCGCTTCCGGGACCAGCGCCGCCGCGTCCACCAGCAGGTCCACACCCTGGTACTCCTCGAAGTTGCCGGAGTAGAGGACGACCGGGCGCGCGTCGAGGCCCAGCGACCCGCGCAAAGCGGCGATTTCGTGCGCCGCGGGTGGCGTCGCATCCACGAGGGGCGGGTCCTCGACCTGGAAGACGGCGATACCGGGCGCGCGCGCGCGAACGCCTTCGGTGAGGCTCGTGCACACGGTGATCACGGCGGCGGCGTGGCGAAGGGCGTGACGTTCGAGGGCGGCCGCCGTCCACTGCAGGGGGCCGCGCCGAGCGAAGCCGGACTCGCGCAATTGATCGGGGATGGACGAGTCGACGTCCACCACCAGGGGCAGCCCGAGGATGCGGGCCAATGGCGCGGCCAGATGGGCCGCCTCTTCGACCGCGTGCACGACGTCGAAGCGGCCGGCCAGCATCCTCCAAGCCGCCTGGGCCATGAAGGGGACATCGAGCACGAGCTTGGCCAGCGACGCGCCCGGCCGGACGTGGCCAACGGGCAGGCGCAGGCTGCGGCGGTGGTCGAGGCCGGGGACCTCCACCGCGGCGCCCTGGGCGAACGTGAGCAGCTCGACGTGATGCCCGGCCGCCACCAGCGCGCGCACCATGGCCAGCACGGCCAGCGGAGTGCCGCGCACCTCGAAGAAGGGCTGGGGGGCGAGGAACAGGATGCGCAGGCCGCGGACCGCTCGCGGGGAGGGCGGGGGCCCGGCGCTCACGCCGGCCGCGCGTCCTCCGTGTCTTCGGGGTCCCAGTCCTCGGTCACGTGCTCGCCGAGGAAACGCTCCGCATCGATGGCGGCCATGCAGCCGCTGCCCGCCGCCGTCACCGCCTGGCGATAGCGGGAGTCCTGCACGTCGCCCGCGGCGAAGACGCCCCGGACGCTGGTGAATGTCGTGTGCGGCGCGGTCACGATGTACCCACCCGCGTCCAGCTCGAGCTGGCCGCGGAAGAGCACGGTGTTGGGCTCGTGGCCGATGGCCATGAAGATGCCGCCCGCCGGCACTTCGCTGACCTGGTTCGACTTCAGGTTGCGCACGACGGCGCCCGTCACCTTGGTCTCCGCGCTGCCCAGGATCTTCTCGATCGCGCTGTCCCAGAGGAACGCGATCTTGGAGTTCTTGAACGCGCGCTCCTGCATGATCTTCGACGCGCGCAGGGTGTCGCGGCGGTGCACGACCGTCACCTGCTTCGCGAACTTGGTGAGGAAGGTCGCTTCCTCCATCGCGGTGTCGCCGCCCCCCACGACCAGGACTTCCTTGCCCTTGTAGAAGAAGCCGTCACAGGTGGCGCAGGCGGAGACGCCGCCGATGCGCGTCCGGAACTCCAGCTCCTCGGGCAGTCCCAGCCAGCGTGCGCGCGCGCCCGTGGCCACGATGATCGTCTCCGCGACGACGTCGCCTTCGTCCAGCTTCAGGAGGAAGGGCCTCCGGGAGAGATCGACCTTCTGCAGGCTGCCGCTCGTGAACTCGGCCTCGAAGCGCTCGGCCTGCCGCCGGAAGCGGTCCATCATCTCCGGGCCCAGGATGCCCTCCGGGAAGCCGGGATAGTTGTCGACATCGGTGGTCAGCATGAGCTGCCCGCCCGGCACGTCGGTGGGATCCGTGCCCCCGCCGCCTTCCACGACCAGGGGCTCGAGGTTCGCGCGCGAGGCGTAGAGGGCCGCGGTCAGGCCGGCCGGTCCGGATCCGAGGATGACGACGCGGTATTTGCTCTTCTTCGGCATGCCAGCGCCAGTATACCCGCGGCCCCGCGGGGGTCTGGAAGCGGCGACGGCGCCGCTCTATTGACAGCGCCGCGCGGCACGGGATACGGTCGCGGCGTGCCGACCCTCGCGCGCATCGACGTCCTTCTCTCCACACTCAACGCGACGGAGGTGGGGACGCTGGACAGCATCCGGGAGAAGCTGGAGCAGGTGCGCAGCGAGCTCGTGGAAATGGAGCAGCCGGAGCTTGCGCAACGTGCGGCGGAGACCATCTCGGCTCTCGGCCGCGGAGATATTGCGGAGTTCAAGCGTGGCCGCGCCTTCTTGCAATCGAAGATCGGGCACCTCAGATAACGCAGATCGATCGCCACGGTTAGCAAGAAGAGGCTGTGGCCAGGTCGGCGGCCATCAGAACGAACGCGGCAACGGCCGCTACGACTCGACCTCTACTGCACTGTTCCGCTGAACGCCTGCGTCACGTGCACGGGCGCCGGCGACGAATGGTGGTGGAACATCCGCCATCCCTCCTCCGTGCGGAGGAAGAGGTTCGTGGCCTGGGCCACGGCCACGCCGACGTCACCGTCGCTGGTGGCGGTGATGTTCTCCGCGCACCCCACCATGCCGACATCGCCCAGCACCTGGATGTCGATGCTGGTCGGAATGACACGGATCCAGCGCGTGCCGGTGAAGATCTGCTCGAACGACTGCCGCACCTTCTCCCAGCCCACGAGCAGGTCCCACCCGGGATGGATGCAGCGCACCCACGGCTCCTGGAGCCACACCCGCTCCATGGCCGCGAGATCGAGCTCCTCGACCGCGCGGTAGAACGCGCCGTTCGCCTCACGAAGCGCTTCACGCGGATCGCCCACCGTTTGTCCCGCCACCTTTTCATTCTAGCGGTCTCTCCTCCGCGCGGGCGGGCGGGGCATACGGAGTTGGGCGCGCGGGTGTTAATTTCGGGAATGCCCTCCCGACGAGCCGCCGCCCTCCTCGTTCTCGCCGCGTCGGCCCTGGCCGCCTGCGGGCACTCCACGGAGCCGGATGGTGCCCTCCGCCCGGGCGCTCCGCGCGGCGTCTCCAACCTCGACGTCTCGCGCGACGCCTTCCGTCCGGAATTCGAGGCCATCCTGGCCACCATCGAGCAGTCGTATGGCCTGAAGAACGCGAAGGGGATCGATGTCGGGGAGCTGCGGACCCGGTTCGGACCCGACATCGACCGCGCGGCCAGCCCCGAGGCGCTCTACGCCGTGCTCGTGCGGCTCTTCTCCGCCCTCCACAACAGCCACAGCGGCCTCGTCCTGCCCGCCTCGGCCTTCGCCTTCGCGGGGATGACCACGACGCTCGTCGGAGATCGGCTCCTCGTCGTCGGAGAGCCCACCGACGCCGTGCTCGTGGATCACCTGGTGGGGCGCGGCTGGGAAGTCACCGCCATCGACGACGTCGCGCTGGCGGAGTGGATCGCGCGGCGGCTCGAGCTCGTGAGCGCCTCGACGACCCAATACGGGCGCGTGGCCGCCGCCGCGCAGGCGACGCGGCGTTTCTGGTTCGAGCCCGTCGCGCGGCGGTTCACGCTGCGCAGCCCTTCCGGCGATGCGGTCACCCTGGAGATCCGGCTGGATCGTCCGCCCGCGGCCACCGCCGCTCCTCCCCTGGCCACCAGCCGCGCCATCGCGGAGATCGGCTACGTGTCCGTCGACTCCCTCACGGGCGCGGTGGTCGCGCAGTTCGAGGCCGAGCTCTCGAAGATGATCGACAAGCCGGCGTTGATCCTCGACCTGCGTCGCAACACCGGCGGGGACTCGAGCCTCGCCCTGCCGATCATCGCCCACCTCATCCAGCAGCCGACGCGCGTGGGATGGCCGAGCCAGCTCCTCCAGCCCGCCTCCAGCCTCCGCTTCGCGGGCCCCATCGCCGTCCTCATCGGTCCCGTCACGCACTCGGCGGCGGAGTCGCTGGCCCACAACCTCAAGGATTCGGGGCGCGCGACCTTCGTCGGGTCGGCCACGGCCGGGAGCACCGGGAACGGCCCGCAGGCGTTCGAGACCACGCAAGGGGTCGTCTTCCGCCTCGCCACCCGGCCGGGCATCGAGCTTTCCGTGTCGGGCGCCCCCACCGAAGGCGCCGGGCTCGCTCCCGACATCGTGAAGGAGCAGACCTACGACGATTTCCTGGCCGGCCGCGACACCGTCCTCGATTTCGCGGTGGCCTATCTGAGTAGGTAGGATCGGACATGGCCATCGCGGAGGCAGCCGCACCCGCCCTCCTGGAGCGCGCCCATTCCTGGATCGCCAACCGCGAGGTCGAGGGGCGCGCGGGCCGGCGCGCCGCCGTCAATCCCGCCACGGGCCGGCCCTTCGCAGAGGCGACGCTCCTCGACGCCGCGCAGGCACGCGAGGCCGTCGACGCCGCGCGCGCCGCCTTTCCGGCCTGGAGCGCGCGGACCTTCCGCGAGCGCGGCCAGCTGCTCCTCCGCGTGCACGAGCGGCTCCTCGAGCAGGCCGAAGAGGTGGCCGCCCTCATCGCGCGCGAGCAGGGCAAGCCGGCGGCGGAGGCCCACCTCGTCGAGGTCTTCCCGGCCCTGGAAGCGCTGGACCACCTGGCCCGCCACGCCGAGGAGCTGCTGCGCGACGACGCGGTCGAGAGCCACACCCTCCTCCTCGCCCACAAGGATGCGCGCCTCGTCTACGCGCCGATGGGCGTGATCCTGGCCATCACGCCGTGGAACTACCCGTTCTCGATCTCGCTCACGAACGTGGCCGCGGCCCTGATCGCGGGGAACACGGTCGTGCTCAAGCCCGCGCCGGCCACGACGCTGATCGGGCTGCGCATCGGAGCGCTCTTCCAGGAGGCCGGCGTCCCCGAGGGCGTGGTGAGCGTGCTCGCCGTGGACGACGGGATCGCCGCCGCCCTCGTCGAGGACCCGCGGGTGAGCAAGATCGTCTTCACCGGCAGCGTGGCCACGGGGAAGAAGGTGATGGCGGCGGCGGCGAAGAACCTGACGCCGGTGGTGCTCGAGCTGGGGGGCAAGGACGCGGCCGTGGTCTGCCGCGACGCCGATCTCGACCGCGCGGCCAAGGGCCTCGTCTGGGGCGCGTTCGTGAACGCCGGCCAGACCTGCGCGTCCGTGGAGCGCGTGTACGTGGAGCAGCCGGTGGCGGAAGCCTTCACGGCCAAGGTCGTCGCGGAGACGCGCCTCCTGCGCGTGGGCGACCCCGCCGCGGGCGAGGTGGACGTCGGGCCCATGACGATGGAGCGCCAGCGGCAGATCGTGGCGGAACACGTCACGGACGCCGTGGCGCGCGGTGCTCGCGTCGTCGTGGGAGGCGCGGCGCCGGAAGGGCCCGGGTACTTCTACCCGCCCACCGTCCTCACCGGCGTCGACCACACCATGCGGATCATGCGCGAGGAGACGTTCGGCCCCGTCCTTCCCATCATGGCCGTGCCGACTCTCGACGAAGCCATTCGCCTCGCCAACGACAGCGACTACGGTCTCACCGCCAGCGGATGGACGCGCGATGCGGAGACGGCGCGGCGTCTGGAGCGGGAGCTGCAAGCCGGCGTCGTGACCATCAACGACTGCGTGTACAGCTACGGCGAGCCGACCGCGCCCTGGGGGGGCGTCAAGCAGAGCGGGATCGGGCGTACGCACGGCCTCTCCGGCCTGCGCGAGATGGTCCAGGTGAAATACGTCGCCCGCGAGTTCGGAGGAGGGGCCGATCTCTGGTGGTATCCGTACGGGACGGAGTTCCACCGGTTCATGTCCACCGCCAACCGCGCACTCCACTCGCGCTCGCTGTGGACGCGCCTCGTCGCCCAGCTCCGGCTGCTGGGCTTCGGCCGCTTCTGGCGCCGCGCCCGCCTCGGCGGCATCGTGAAGAACGCGGACAAGCTGTTCTAGCCCCGGCCGCCGCGCGGAGAGCGGCGGCAAGAGCCGGGTCGGGGTCTAGAATGACGGAATGAACGTGAGGAGCCAGCTCTCCTCGACCCGCCGGCCGAAGTGGATCCACATCACCATCGGATCCATCCTCATCGCGGTCGCGGTCGCCCTCACCGTCGGCTGGCAGTTCCTGGCCGCATCGGACTGGCTGGCGCGCGAGGCGGGGACGCTGCGCTGGGTCATCTACTTCCTGGGCACGCTGCTCTTCCTGCTCCTCATCGGCGGCCTGACCCTCATGGTGCTCCTCCTCATCCGCGAGGTGCGGCTCAACGAGCGCCAGAGCAACTTCGTCAGCGCCGTGACCCACGAGCTCAAGACGCCGGTGGCCTCGCTCAAGCTCTACCTGGACACGCTGCAGATGCGCGACCTGCCGGAGAGCCGCCGCGAGGAGTTCTACCGCACGATGCGCCAGGACCTGGACCGCCTGCACGCCACCATCAACAACGTCCTCAACGCTGCCATGTACACGGACCGTCCGGTCGTGGATCCGCAGCCCCTGGACCTGGCCAAGGTGGTCCGTCGTTCCATGGACCTCACGCGCACCCGGCACCAGCTTCCGCGCGAGGCCTTCACCTACGAAGGGCCCGAGAGCCTGCAGCTCCGCGGGGACGCGGAGGCGTTGGAGACGGCCATCCTCAACCTGCTCGACAACGCCGTGAAGTACTCGAAGGAGCCCAGCCAGGCCCACGTCGAGGTCGAGGTGGGCGCGCACGGCGACGGGCAGGCCTTCCTGCGCGTCCGCGATCACGGCGTGGGCATGAGCCGCGCCCACCTGCGCTTCATCTTCAATCGCTTCTACCGCATCGGCAGCGAGGTGCGCCGCAGCCACACCGGAACCGGCCTCGGCCTCTTCATCGTGAAGTCCGTGGTCAAGGGGCACCGCGGCACCGTCTCCGCCGTCAGCGCGGGACCGGACAAGGGCTCCACCTTCACCGTCACCCTGCCCGGGGTGATCGAAGGCGCCGCCGACGCGGCCGCGGCCGATCAGCCGTCTCCCGTCCATGGCTAGGCTCCTCATCGTCGAGGACGAGAAGAACCTCGCCCAGGGCATGAAGTTCAACTTCGAGCTCGAAGGGTACGAGGTGGTCGTGGTCGGCGACGGCTCCGAAGCGCTCACGCACCTCGCTCCGGGCATGCCGCCGGGCTACGACCTCGTGATCCTGGACGTCATGCTGCCGGGCATCGACGGCTTCGCCGTCGCCGACCGCACGCGCAAGTCGGGCAACTTCGTGCCCATCCTCATGCTGACGGCGAAGAGCCTTCCGTCCGACGTCGTGCACGGGCTGGAAGCGGGAGCCGACGACTATCTCCCGAAGCCGTTCGACCTGCCTGTGCTGCTCGCGCGCGTGAAGGGCCTGCTGCGCCGCCGCGACTGGGCGCGCGGCGACGCCGGCGACGCGGCCGACCTCGAGACGGCGCGGATCGGCGACGCGCACGTCGATTTCAAGAACTTCCAGATCCGGTCCGGGGAGGAGGTCCATTCCCTGACCCTGCTGGAGGCGATGCTCCTCAAGCTTCTCGTCCAGAACGCGGGCCGGGTCGTGACCAAGGCGGAGATCCTGGAGAAGGTCTGGAATGTCAGCGCGGACACGCAGACGCGCGCGGTGGACAACTTCATCGTCCGCCTGCGCCGCTACCTGGAGCCCAACTCGCGGTTCCCCAGGCACTTGCTGACCGTGCGCGGTGCCGGCTATCGGCTGGTCCCCGAACCGGCAACCCTTCCCGACGACGCACCCGAGGCCGGAGCGTAACGCCCATCCTTCCGGACCGTCTCACCCATATGCGCGAGGGCCTGGCCGTTGCGAGCGCCGGGCCTCGGCTGGCGGACGATCTCGCGCATCTCATGGCCCTGGCCGACGGACGCGCGCTGCCGATCTCGCGCGTGATGGCGGCGATGGAGGACCGGGGCTACGCGCTGGCCCTGCTCTTCCTGGCCTTTCCGTTCGTGCTTCCGATCCCGAGCCTCGGCATGTCCGCGCCCGTCGGGTTCTTCCTTGCCCTGACCGGGCTGGCCCTCGTGCGGGGCGGCACTCCGTCGCTGCCCGGTTTCCTGGAGCGCCGCGAGATCGCGTATCCGGCGCTCAAGGCCGTCGCGGCCGCCGTGGCGCGGGCAAGGCGGGTGAGCGGCGTCCTCGTTCGGCCGCGCCTCGCGCCGATCACGTCCGGCCCCGCGCGCGCGGCCATCGGGCTCTCGCTGGCCATCGCGGCCGTGATCCTCGCGCTTCCCATCCCGCTGCCCCTGTCGAACTTCTTTCCCGCCGCGGCCATCCTGATGCTCGCCCTCGGCCTCCTCGAGGGAGACGGGCTGATGGTGATGGCGGGCCACGCGGCCACGATTGGCCTCGGCGTCGGCCTGTACCTCGCGTGGGGGGCCGCGCAGATGGGCGTGGCGCGTGTCCTGTCCTGGGTTCTTTGACCGGCGGCGTCAGCCTCCGCTGACCGGCGGCACGAACACGAGCTCGTCGCCCTCGCGGAGCGGCGTGTCGAACGGGGCATAGCGGCGATTGATGGCGGCGGTGAGCCGAGCACGCCGGGCCGCGAGGGCCGTATGAGAATCGGCCAGGCGCTGCCAGGCTGTCTCTGCGGTCGCTCCCTCGGGCAGGGTCAGCTCGACCTCGCTCGTCCCGACCGCCTCCCGCAGCGAAGCAAAGAGCCGCACGCGCACGCGCATCCCGACACCGTAATTGGATTAGGCCCGCCCCGCAAACAGTCCTAGACTGACCTCGTGCCCCGCGATCGGTTCGGCCGGGAAATCAACTACCTCCGGATCTCCGTCATCGACCACTGCAACCTGCGCTGCGTGTACTGCATGCCGCTGCGCGGGCTCTCGTTCGTGCCCTCGCCCGAGCTGCTGACCGCGGAGGAGATCGAGACGGTCGCGCAGGCCGCGGTGCAGGTCGGCTTCCACAAGTTCCGCCTCACCGGCGGCGAGCCGACGCTGCGCCCCGACATCGTGGAGATCGTTCGCCGCATCGCGGCCACGCCCGGCGTGGAAGACGTGGCCATGACCACGAACGCGGTGCTGCTGCCGAGGCTGGCCGCGCCGCTGGCGGAGGCCGGCCTGCGCCGCCTCAACATCCACGTGGACACGTTCCACCCCGAGCGGCTCAAGAAGATCATGCGGTTCGGCAGCATCGACGAGATCGAGGCGGGCATCACCGCCGCGGAAGCGGCGGGGCTCCGGCCGATCAAGATCAACTGCGTGGTCACCCGCGACTACAACGACCAGGATGTGACCGACCTCGCGCTGCGCGCGCGCGACCGCAACTGGCACGTTCGCTTCATCGAGCTGATGCCGCTGGGGGGCGGCGAGACCGCCCACGTCGCCCTGGCCCAGTTCGTCCCCTCGCGCGAGACAAGACAGCGGATCGAGGACGCCCTGGGGCGCCTCGCCCCCGTGCCGGGAGGCCATCCCTCCGACGAGTCGAAGAACTTCCGTTTCGCCGACGGCAAGGGCGGCGTGATCGGCTTCATCAGCCCGGTCAGCGAGCCCTACTGCGGCTCCTGCAACCGCATGCGCCTCACCGCGGACGGCAAGTTCCATCTCTGCCTGCTCAACGACGACGAGCTCGACGTCAAGAAGGCGCTGCGCACGGGCGGGGGCGTGCCCGCGGTGGCGGCGATCCTCGCGCGCGCGGTCGCCCTCAAGCCGACCGGCCATCGCCTGGACGAAGGCGTCTCGACGGAGGAGCGCCAGATGTTCCAGATCGGGGGCTAGAAGAACGACAACGGAAAACGAAAACTAGAGGTTGTGGCCAGGTCGGCTGGCAACTTCGGGTCCCTCCAGCCAGATCTCTCCATCGGCGTAGAACTCCTTCTTCCAGATCGGAACCGTGGCCTTGAGCGTGTCGATCGCGTAGCGGCACGCCTCGAAAGCAGCCGCTCTATGCGGCGCGGCCACGGCGACCGCTACACTCGGCTCGCCGATCTCCAGCCTCCCCAGGCGGTGCACGATGTGCACGTCGGTGACCGGCCATCGACGGCGCGCCTCCGCCGCGATCTCTTCCATGAGGGGCCGCGCCATCTCCTCGTAGGCTTCGTATTCGAGGTGGCGCACGGGCCGTCCGCCGTTCTCGTTGCGGACGACGCCGAGGAACAGGCAGACCGCGCCGTCTTCGGGGGCGGCCCCGCTCAAGGCGCTCACGTCGATGGGCTCGCGCGTCAGCCGCACCATGGGCGCATCGTAGCACCTCGCCAATTCGGCTCGCGGCGCGTTAAGCTCTGCACATTCCCATGACCAAAGCCGCGCGGAAGGACACCAAGGGGCCGGCCTCCGACGACCAGGGCCAGGTCCGGCCCGTCCGCAGCCCGCAGGCTGCGCGCTGGACGCTGCTCGTCCTCACCGTCATCGCGCTGACCCTGTTGGCCCTCATCGTCGAGCCCTTCGCGGCGGCCCTGTTCATCGCCGCCGTGATCGCCGGCGCCATCAGTCCCTGGTACGAGAGCCTCGCCGCGCGGCTGCGGGGCCGCCGGCAGATCGCGGCCGGCCTGACCACGACCGCGATCCTCCTCGTCGTCGTCCTCCCCCTCGCCAGCATCAGCGTCGTGCTGGCCAGCGAGATCTCGGCGGGCGCGAACTACGTCCGCACGACCCTGCGCAGTGAGGGTGTGCAGGGCCTGGTCAACGACCTGCCCCGTCCCTTGCGCGCGCTCGCGGAGAAGGTCGTGAGCCGGATGCCGCAGGACCAGGGCGATCTCCAGGACGTCGCCCAGCAGCAGGGGGGACGCGCGGCCGCCGCCGTGGGCGGCGTGCTGAAGACGACCTGGGGAGTCGTCATCCAGCTCGTGATGATGCTGATCGCGTTCTTCTTCTTCCTGGTGGATGGGCCGCAGCTCGTGGACTGGTTCGAGGACGTGATGCCGCTGGGCCGCGGGCAGACGCGGCGGCTGCTCGGGGAATTCCGGACGGTGTCGGTGGCGGTGATCGTCTCGTCCGTCGCCACCGCCGCCATCCAGGCCGCCGTCGCTCTCGTCGGATACCTGATCGCGCGGGTACCGAACCCGTTCTTCTTCGGGATCGTGACCCTCATCGTGGCCCTGGTGCCCGCGGTGGGCGCGGGCGCGGTGGTGCTGGCGTCCGCCGCGATCATGTACCTCGGCGGCCATACCTACGCCGCCATCTTCCTCGTGCTCTGGGGCGTGCTGGCGGTGGGCCTGATCGACAACGTCGTCAAGCCCTACCTCATCCGCGGCGGCATACAGCTCCATGGCGCGGTGGTCTTCTTCGCCCTCCTCGGCGGGCTGGCCTATTTCGGCCCGGTGGGCCTGATCGCGGGCCCCCTGGTGGTCTCTTTCTTCCTCGCCGTCATCCGGATGTGGGATCGGGACGACGCCGAGCCCGCCTAGGCCGTGACGAACCTCCTGGCCGCGCGATCGCAGATGGCGATCTCGCTCGGATTCCACATCCTGTTCTCCGTGGTGGGCATCGCGATGCCGCTGCTCATGGTCATCGCGGAGGACCGCTGGATCCGCCGCGGCGACGAGGCCAGCCGCGCCCTCGCCCGCACCTGGGCCCACGGCACGGCCATACTCTTCGCGGTGGGCGCGGTCTCGGGGACCGTTCTGTCCTTCGAGCTGGGTCTGCTCTGGCCGACGTTCATGGCCTTTGCCGGTCCCATCTTCGGGATGCCGTTCTCGCTGGAAGGCTTCGCCTTCTTCGTGGAGGCGATCTTCCTCGGCATCTACCTCTACGGATGGGACCGCCTCGCGCCGCGCGCGCACTGGGCGGCGGGCGTCCTGGTCGCGCTCAGCGGCGTGCTGTCGGGCGTGTTCGTGGTGATCGCGAACGGATGGATGAACACGCCCACGGGTTTCCGCATGGTGGATGGCCGCGCCGTGGACGTCGACCCGTACCTGGCCATGCGCAACCCCGCCGCGTTTTCCGAGATCCTGCACATGACGATCGCGGCCTATCTGTCCGTCGGCTTCGCGGTGGCCGCCATCCACGCCTGGCGCCTGCTGGCCGAGCCCGACAACCTCTTCCATCGCCGGGCGCTCGGGATCGCGTTCGGGATGGCGGCGGTGTCGGCGCTGTTGCAGCCGATCAGCGGCGACGTGAGCGCGCGGCAGGTCGCCGAGCACCAGCCCGTCAAGCTGGCGGCGATGGAAGGCCAGTTCCACACGGAGCGCGGCGCTCCGCTGCGCATAGGGGGCTGGCCGGACGAGGAAACGGGCACGACGTGCTGTGCGCTCGAGATCCCGTACGGTCTCAGCCTGCTCGCGTTCCACGATCCGCGCGCGGAGGTCCGGGGCCTCGACATGGTGCCGCGCACCGACTGGCCTCCGGTGCGCATCGTCCACGTCGCGTTCCAGGTCATGGTGGGGTGCGGCAGCGTCCTCAGCGGGGTGGCCGCGCTCGGCCTCTTCCTGGCCTGGCGGCGGCGCGGCCTGCCCGACCAGCGCTGGTTCCTGCGCCTCCTGGTCGCCTGTGGACCACTCGGCTTCATTGCCCTCGAGGCGGGGTGGACGGTGACGGAGGTCGGCCGCCAGCCCTGGATCGTGCACGGCGTGCTGCGCACGGCAGATGCGGTCACGCCCATGCCGGGCCTCGTCGTGCCCCTGGTCACCTTCAGCGCGGTGTACGTGCTCCTCTCGTTCGTGGTCATCGCCACCCTGCGCCGCCAGGTCTTCCTGAGCCCGCACATCCCCGCCCCCACGGCCCCGCGCCCGGGCGAGGCCTGATGCCGCTCGAATACTGGCTCGCGGGTGCGCTCATGGCCTCTCTCACGCTCTACGCGCTGGGAGCGGGGGCGGACTTCGGCGGGGGAGTCTGGGACCTCCTCTCTTCGGGCCCGCGGGAGCGCGCCCAGCGCGACCTGATCGCGCATGCCATCGGCCCCATCTGGGAGGCCAACCACGTCTGGCTGATCCTGGTCGTCGTTCTGATGTTCGTATGCTTCCCGGTCGCGTGGGCGGGGCTGTCCACCGCGCTGCACGTTCCGCTCACGCTGATGCTGCTCGGGATCGTGCTGCGCGGCTCCGCGTTCACGTTCCGGGCCTACGACGACGCCTCCGACGCCGTACAGCGGCGGCGCGGCCGCGTGTTCGCCATCGCGAGCGTGATCACGCCGCTGATGCTCGGCATCTGCGCGGGCGCGGTGGCGGCGGGCCGCGTGCGGATGGAGGGCGGCCAGGTCATCGGCGGCTTCGTGCGCCCCTGGCTGGCCGCGTTCCCGATCGCGGTCGGCCTGCTCGCGGTGGCCCTGTTCGCGTTCCTGGCCGCGGTGTACCTCACGCTGGAGGCGGGCGACGACGAGGCCCTGCGCGAGGACTTCCGCCGCCGAGCCCTCGCCTCCGGCATCGCAGTGGGCGTCGTTGCCTTCCTCAGCCTCGTCCTCGCACGGAAAGGCGCCCCCCTCGTGTGGGAGGGGCTCGTGGGCCGGCACTGGTCGCTGCCTCTCCACGCCGCGACGGCCCTGGCCGCGATGGGAGCGCTGGGCGGGCTCGCCCGCCGCCGGTTCGAGTTCGCGCGCACGTGCGCGGCGCTCCAGGTGACGTTCGTCCTCTGGGGCTGGGGCGTGTCCCAGTTCCCCTACCTGGTGCCGCCGTCCCTCACCTTCACGGACGCGGCCGCGCCCCCGGCCGTCCTGGGCGCGGTGCTCGAAGCCCTGGCCGCGGGCACCGTCATCCTGGCGCCTTCGCTCTGGCTTCTCTATCGCGTGTTCAAGGGCCGCCGCGCCGAGACCTAGCCGCGGCGGGCGCTCGTGAGCGGATGGAGGTGGTCCACCGGCCCGTGGCCGCGCCCGACGGAATAGGACCGGCGGATCGCTTCCGTGAGGTAGGCCTTGGCCCCGCGCACTGCGTCCAGGAGAGGGTCGCCGAGGGCGAGGCGGGCGGCGATCGCGGCCGAATACGTGCAGCCCGTGCCGTGTGTGTTCGGGGTCGCGATGCGCGGAGCAGGCAGGTCTTCCATGCGCTCCCCGTCCCAGAAGACATCGACGGCGTCGCCTTCGAGGTGTCCGCCCTTGACCACGACGGCGCGGGGGCCGAGCGCGTGCAGGGCGCGGGCCGCCTCGCGCATCTCGGGGAGCGTGCGCACGGGACGGCCGAGGAGCGCCTCCGCCTCCGGCAGGTTCGGGGTGACGACGGTGGCGAGCGGCAGGAGCCGCTCGCGGTAGGCTGTCTCCGCGTCGCGATCCAGCAAGCGGTCGCCGCTCTTCGCCACCATCACCGGGTCCACGACGACGAGGGGAAGGCGCAGGCGCTGGATCGCCTCGGCCACGGCGGTTGCGATCGCGGCCGTAGCCAGCATCCCCGTCTTCACCGCCGCCACCGGCATGTCGCTCGCCACCGCTTCCATCTGCGCCACGACCATGCGCGGATCCAGGGCCACCCAATCCAGCACGGCCACGGAGTTCTGCGCGGTGACGGCGGTGATGGCGGAGGTGCCGTGCACGCCGTGCGCGGCGAACGTGCGCAGGTCGGCCTGGATGCCGGCCCCCCCTCCGGAGTCGGAGCCGGCGACGGTGAGGACGACCTTCACGCGCTGATGCCGAATCGTTCCTGGAAGCCCATGAACATGCGATAGGTGAGCCCCCAGATCACGACCTCGTCGACGCGGAGGCAGGGGAACTGCATCGACTCGCCCTGGTGCGCGTAGTCCATGGTCGACCGGCGGGCGGTGCCGAGCAGCTCGCCCAGGGACAGCCAGTGCACGCTGCGCACCTCGTCGCTGAGCACCGGCTCGAAGGGTCGATGGAGCCGGAACACGAAGGGCGTGATGGTGAGGTTCATCGGCCGCATCCTCGCCATGGCCCGCACCTCGTCGAGGCCGCCCAGCGGCTCCGCCGCCGTGGCGAGGTCCACCCCGATCTCCTCCCGCGTCTCGCGTATCGCGGTGCCCCGCAGATCGGCGTCGCCGGGCTCCGCGCGTCCTCCCGGGAAGGCCATCTGCCCCGACCAGGGGTCCTGCGGGTGCTCCGCGCGGCGGATGAAGAGGACCTCGATGCCCTGAGGGCCGTCACGGAGGATCACGGCGACCGCGGCTCGCGAGGCCTTCGCGTCCGTCACCTGCGCGGGCGCGCGTGCGGCCAGCGCGGCGTGTACGTCCGTCCACGTCGGGTCCACGCTTCGATTTTACCGCGCCCGGGGGGGCGCGCTCAGCGGCGGCCGGGGGCGCGGTTGCGGCTGAGGAGCGCGTGGGCCTGGGTGAGCCAGAGGAAGGACATGTTCGGGGGCAGCCGCGCCTCCAGCAGCATCTGGTCCACCTCGGCGGGCGCGACGTAGCGCAGCTCGTCGATCTCGCTCTTCTGGGGCCGGAAGTCCTCGAGGGGGACGGCGGTGCGCCCGTGGTAGATGGCCAGGTGGTAGAGGACGTGGCGCCGGCTGCCGTCGGGCGCGTGACGCACGTCGCGCAGGTTGAGCTGGAAGCCCACGCGATGGAAGAGCACCACGCGCGTCAAGTCCTCCGACCGCTCCAGATGATCGAACTCGCCGCGATCGCGGGCCAGCCTGATCCGGGGTGATGACGGGTCGTCGAAGAGCTCCTCGCCCGCCTCCCGCACCGCCGTAGCGTCGAACTCCTCGCCCGCGCTGACGTGGCCGCCGACGGACTTGTCCCAGCGCCCGCCGTTCTCCTTGTCCGCAGGCCGCCGCTGCATCAGGAGGTGCCCGCGGTCGCTCAGGACGAGCACGTTGACGGCCCCCACCGCGAGTCCCGAGGCCTTGGCCGCGCGGCGCGGCTGCGCGCCGACGACGCGGCCGTCCGTGTCGTACACGTTGAGCAGCTCTTCCGCGGGCTCGGGGGACATGTCCGGATTCTAGACCCCGCGGGCGCGTGTTCAGGCTCACCACCTCCGGGCCCGGACGGCTATCATCATGCTGGCAGGCCGATGCCGGTCTTCAAGCTCGACGAGCGCCTGGAGTTCCCGCCCCCGGACCTGGCGGACGACGGCCTTCTTGCCGTCGGGGGAGACCTCCGGCCCGAGCGCCTCGTGCTCGCGTACTCCCGCGGGATCTTCCCCTGGTACGAGGAGGGACTGCCCATCCTCTGGCATTCGCCCGACCCGCGCATGGTCCTGGAGGCGGATCAGCTCCGCGTGCCGACGAGCCTGCGCAAGACGATGCGCAAACAGCCGTACCGTCTCACCCTCGACACCGCGTTCCCGGCCGTCATCGAGGCCTGCGCCCAGGCGCCCCGGCCGGGGCAGGACGGCACCTGGATCACCTCCGAGATGCAGGACGCCTACATCCGTCTCTTCCGTCTCGGGCTCGCGCATTCCGCCGAGGCCTGGCGCGGCGACGAGCTGGTGGGCGGCCTCTACGGGGTGTCCCTGGGGGCGATCTTCTTCGGCGAGTCGATGTTCGCGCGCGCCCCCGACGCCAGCAAGATCACGTTCGTGACCGTCGTCTCCGAGCTCCGCCGGCGAGGCATCGAGCTCATCGACTGCCAGGTGTACACGGACCATCTCGCGCGCTTCGGCGCCGTGGAGTGGCCGCGCGAGCGCTACCTGCGCGCGCTCGCGAAGTGCCTGCGGCGTCCGACCTCGCGCGGACGCTGGCGGTACGAGGAAGACGCGGCCGCTTCCGGCGGGCCGGCGGCCAGCGGACGCTAGCTCTCCCTCCGGGATAGAATCGCCCATTTCCTGGAGGTGAGGATGCGTTCCCTGCGCAGGCTGCGCACGCTCTCGTTCCTGTTCCTCGTCGTCCTGTCCGCCGCTCCCTCGTTCGCCCAGCAGACGGGCGCGATCCACGGCCGCGTGACTTCCACCGACGGCCTCGTGCTGCCCGGCGTGACGGTGGAAGCGCGATCCGACGTGCTGCCCGGCCCCCGCTTCACGATCAGCAGCGCCAACGGCGACTACCGGCTGCCCGCGTTGCCGCCGGGGAGCTACACGGTCAAGTTCAGCCTCTCCGGCATGCAGAGCCAGACGCGCAAAGCGGCGGTGCAGCTCGCGCAGGACACCGCCGTCGACGCCACGCTCGGCGTCTCCGGCGTCGAGGAGACGGTCACGGTCACGGCCGAAGCCTCCCTCGTCGACAAGAACTCCGCGACCATCGCGACCGGGCTGACCGACGACGTCATCCACGGGCTGCCCGTGGGGCAGGACTACCGTGACCTCCAGAAGCTCATCCCGGGCGTGCAGTACACGCAGGAGCTGACGCGCGGGCCGAGCGCCGGGGGCAGCGGCCAGGACAACGTGTACAGCTTCGACGGCGTCAACGTGACCGTGCCCCTGTTCGGAACCCTGTCCGCGGAGCCCGCGTCGCACGACATCGCCCAGGTCACGGTCATCCGCGGCGGAGCCAAGGCCGTCGACTTCGACCGTGCGGGCGGCTTCGCCATGGATTCGGTGAGCCGCTCCGGCACCAGCGCGTTCCACGGACAGGTGAACTTCCAGCTCCAGACCGCGGGGATGGCTTCGGACCTCGACAGCGGCGTCCTCTCCAAGTACGAGCAGGACCGGAGCTGGCTCGACGTCAACCTGGGCGGCCCCATCGTCAAGGACCGGGCGTACTTCTACGGCTCCTACTACCGCCCGGAGAAGTCGCGCGACAACCGGGCCAACCTCTACGGAGAGCTTCCCGACTACAACAGCACGCGCAACGAGGGCTTCGGCAAGCTGACCCTCACCCCGACGCACTCCATCCTCCTGAACTTCAGCTACCGCGACAGCAAGCGCGTGGACAAGAGCGACCTGTTCCAGGCCAATACCGCCGGCACCGCCGGCAGCGGCAACGAGGCGCGGCTCAAGATCGGCACCGCCGACGGCTCCTGGGTCATCAACTCGCGCAGCTATCTGAATTTCAAATACACGCACTTCACGAACCGCACGCAGGGCCGGCCCGACAACGTCGCGGACGTGACCATCTCTACCGCGGTGGGGACGCGGCTGGACATCGGCGCCCTCGACCGCCAGGGGCAGATACTCGTGCCCCTGCCGCTCGCCGGCAACACCGCCTACAACAACTTCGTCCAGCCTGTCATCGACCGCTACGGCTACGATCTCAACGGCGTGAAGACGGGCGGCGGCACGAACGGCTTCGGCCTCCAGTTCGACAACGACGACTTCTTCCGGGACTCCGGCCAGATCGGCTACAACCTGACCGTGGGCACGCGCGTCGTCCACGATCTCCACTTCGGCTACCAGCGCTACACGGACTCGGAAGACCTGACCCGCAGCTCGAACGGCTGGGGCCTGCTCACCATCCCCGGCGGCCGGGTGAATTTCCAGGGACGGCCCATCTTCTACGAGGCGACGTTCCAGCAGCAGACGACGGGCGCGGTGCCCACCATCCACTCCGAGTACAAGTCGCAGAGCTTCGAGCTCAACGACACGATCAAGCTGAGCGACTGGACGTTCAACCTCGGCGTCCTGGCCAGCAACGACACCCTGTACGGCCAGGGGCTCCGTGAAGACGCGTCCACCCTCTCCGGCTACACGCTCGCGCCCGGCAACAAGTACAAGATGTACGAGATCCCCTTCAAGAAGCTGATCCAGCCGCGCCTGGGCGCGACCTGGGCCTACGACCTCAAGGGCACGGCCTTCGCGAGCTACGCCCGCTACAACTCGGCGGCCAGCTCTCTGCCGCGCGCCGCCTCCTGGGACCGCAACATCGCGGCCAGCATCAACGCCTACTTCGACCAGAACGGTGTGCTCTTTGCGACCGACCCCGTGGCCGCATCCTCCGGCAAGCTCTTCGACGACGACCTGACGCCGCGCCGCGTGGACGAGTTCGCTCTCGGGACTTCGCGCCAGCTCAGCGACCACTTCTCGGGCCGCGTGTATGGGCGATACCGGCGGGGCAGCCACTTCTGGGAGGACACGAACAACGACGCGCGGCTGCTCTTCAACCCGCCGGCGGACATCCCGCGGGAGCTCTACATTCCGGACCTCACCGCGAAGCGGAACCAGATCGGCAGCGGATCGACCTACGTCATCGCCGAGCTCGACGGCGCCTACTCGAGGTACTACGAGGCGACGGTGGAGACGGAATGGAGGGACGCCAAGACCTACGTCAGCGCGTCGTACACCTGGAGCCGCTACTACGGGAACTTCGACCAGGACAACTCCACGACCGACAACGACCTCAACATCTTCATCGGTTCGAGCAACATCGCCGACGGCGCGGGGCGGCAGCTCTGGGACTTCAAGGACGGGACGCTCCGTGGCGACCGCCCGCACCTGCTGAAGCTGTTCGGGACGCGGTCCTTCCCCTGGCGCGCGAGCGCGGGCGCCTTCTTCCTCGCCCAGTCCGGCCAGCCCTGGGAGACGTGGAACTTCGAGCCCTACCGCGCCCTCACCACGTCGACCAGCGAGACGAACCGCTACGCCGAGAAAGCAGGCTCACGCCGCTCGGACGCGCACTGGCAGCTCGACCTCAACTACACGCAGAACATCAAGCTGGGCAAGCGGATCAACCTGCAGCTGGCCGGCGACGTCTTCAACGTCTTCGACAAGCAGACGGGCTACAGCATCGAGCCGCGGGCGCACAACTCCCTGTTCGGGCAGGCGCGGCTCAACTTCGATCCGCGGCGGGCCCAGGTGGCGGCGCGGGTGCAGTTCTAGCGGCCCGCGAACAGACGTTCCCGCTCGATGAGCGGCCGCGTGGTGGCATCCGCTTTGCGCCGCGCGGCCGCGATCCGCTCCGCCTGGTCGGGCTCGTGCAGGAGGACGCTGACCTGCGCGCGCTTGAAGAGGGCCATCGCGTAGGCGGGGTGTGAAGGCTTGACGCGGTCGAGGGCATCCTTCGCCTCCGCCAGCCGTCGCGCATCCAGGTAGAGCACGCCCACCTCGAGGTCGTGCGTGAAGGCGTCCCCCGCCGCCGCCCGCGCCCGCTCGAACGACTCGATGGCGAGCGGCGTGCGTCCCGCGCTCATGGCCAGCTCCCCGAGGCGCACCGCCTCGGCGGTGGTGGGGGAGCGCAGCGCATAGACCCGTTGCCAGAGATCCGCGGCCTCTCCGGGGCGGCCCTGCCGCTCGCGGACGCGTGCGAGCGCTTCCAGGACGGGCAGGCGCTGCGGCGACTCCGCGAGCGCCTCCTCGAGCAGCGGCGCTGCGCGCGGCCACTCCTTGCCGCGCGCGTAGTGGAGGGCGAGGTACACACGGACGTCCGGCGACCCCGGCGCGATCTCCGCCGCCTTCGCGAACGCCTGCGCGGCCGGCGCCTCGTGGCCCAGCGCCGAGTGCGCGGTGGCCAGGCGCAGGACGGCGTCCAGGTTGTAGGGATCCTGGGCCCGGATCCGCTCGAGCAGGGGGATCGCGCGCGCGTACTCTTCGCGCACGAAGAGATCCGAGGCGCGCTCGAGCACGTCGAAGAGGCGGGTCATGTCCGCCGGACGCGGCGCGTCCTTCCGGACGACGGGAGCCGCGCCGCCGCCGACGTAGCCCAGGCTGGCCAGCTTGCGCCGTGCCTCCTCGTCGAGACCCGCGGGCGTTCCCGCCGCCGCGGGCGCGGGAACGGGGTAATCGCGCAGCGCGGTGCGCAGCTCCCGCGGCGGCTCGGACGACGCGGCGAGGTCCCGCGTCTCGCCGGGATCGGCGGCCACGTCGTAGGCCTCCAACCGTCCGGCCAGGATCGCCTTGATCCGTCCCTCGACCGCCATCACCTGCGGCTGCCACCCGTATTCGAGGAACGGCTTCATGGCTTCGCCGAGCACCACCTCCGCTCGTGGCGCGCGCAAGCTGTCCGCGGCCCCGAGTCCCGCGAAGTCCAGGATCGTGTGGAAGACATGGCGCGTGCTCACCGGCGTCTCCACCACGCCTGCCACCACGCCGGGGCCGGCCAGGAGCAGGGGCACCTGCATCGTGCCCTGGTAGAGGAGGTCGCCGTGTCGCGACTCGCCGTGTTCACCCAGCCCTTCTCCGTGATCGCCGACGACGAGGACGGCCGTGGGGCCTCCCGATCGTTCGAACTCGCCCATGAGGATCCCGAGCTGCTCGTCCATGGCCGCCACCTCTCCGAGGTACGGCGCCTTCGCGTAACGGGTGGCGAAGGGCTCGGGCGGCGCGTAGGGGGCGTGGGGATCGTAGTAGTGGACCCAGAGGAACCGCGGCCCCTTCGCGCTCGCGCGGAGGTCCGCGAGGGCGCGCGCCGTCGTCTCGCGCGCCGAGCGCTCGGCCCGGCCCGCCTCCGGCGCGTCGTCGTAGACGTCGAACCCGCGCGCGAGGCCGAAGCGCCGGGCCAGGGCGAAGGAGGACACGAACGCGGCCGTCCGATATCCGGCGCCGCGCAGCCGCTCGGCCACGACGGGCAGAGCCGGCCCGAGGAAGCGTCCGTTCTCGTGAACGCCGTGGCCCGCGGGATAGAGGCCCGTCATCATCGAGGAATGCGAGGGCAGCGTCTCGGGGACGGTGGCATAGGCCTGGCGGAAACGGAGCCCGCGCCGCGCGAGCGCGTCGAAGGCCGGGGTCTCGACTCCGCGCGCTTCCGGCCCGATCGCGTCCGCGCGCGTGGTGTCGAGGGTCACGAGGAGGATCGACGGCGGGCCCACGGGAGGAGCGGCGGACGAGGCCGGGGCTTCGCCCCCGCGGCGGCACCCGCAGAGGAGCCCGCCCGCGAGGGCGAAGACGCGAACGAACAGGGAGAGGCGCCCCCTCAACGGCGATCGAGGGCCTGGGACGCGGGCGTCGTCCCCACGGGCTGGGTCAGCGCTCGGAAGAACGCGTCCGCCATGGCGCCGTATCCGCGGTCGTTGGGGTGCACGTGGTCGGTGAACAGCTCGCGCAGGTCCGGCGACTCCGCCTTCATGGCCAGGTTGAGGTCCGCGACGATCGCCCCTTCCGCGCGCGCCATGGGGACGAGCGCCTTGTTGGTCTCGTCCACCCAGAAGTTGCGCTCGTCCGCCAGCCGGTTCACGTACGCGGGATTGACGGGGATGATCGTGGCCACGACGGGGATCGTTCCCGCCGCCTTGGCCTGGCGGATCATCGACCGCGTGTTCTCGATCGTGAAGCACGTGATCACGCGGTGGCAGGCGGACAGGTTCCAGTCGTTGGTCCCGTACAGGATGAGGACGTAGGCGGGACGCTCCGCGGCCAGGCTTCCCGCGATGCGGTCCCTGCCGTCGTCACTGCGCGTGGACTCGATGCCGTCGTTCCAGACCTCCGCCCGCCCTCCCCAGTAGTCGCGCAGGCTGGACTCCAGCGCGCTGCGATAGCCCCGCGACCCGCGCGAGCCGTCGCCGGCGGTGATGCTGTCTCCGAAGGCGAGATACGTGTTCGGCTGGTTCGTCCCGATCAGCAGGACGACGGGAACGGGTACGCGCGCTCCCTCGGGCAGGGGAACGGCCACGCTGGGGACGCGGCCGGCGCGGAACTGCGGGGGCAGGCTCTCGGGCCGTATCTCCACCGTGCGGGTGCCCGCGGGGACGGCGGAGGCCGCGAACGATCCCTCCGCGTCCGACTCCGTGCTGCGGCCGCCGAGGGTCAGGACGACGTGGGGAAGGCGCACGTCTTCGCCGCCGTCGATCACGCCGTTCGCGTTCTCGTCGTAGAAGACGACTCCGGAGACGGGATGGACGCTCGCCGGGGTGGGGACCGCGGTCGGGCTCGGCGACGGGACCGAGGCGGCGGACGGACCGCCGTGTCCACAGCCCTCCAGGAGGAGGACGAGCGCGGCGAGGACGAGAGCGCCCTTCACGCGCGGACGTTAGCATGAATGGCGGACACGGCCGCCGGGAGCGCCCACCCGTTACACTGGGTCAGTGGGGGCCGATCCCGAGCCGAAGCGCCGCGCGGGGCGCATGCTGGTCCGCGCGCTCGGGTGGTCTCTTCCCGCGGCCGTCGCCGCGGCCGCCTTCCTCCTCGTCGCGCGCGCTCGGGCCGACTCCGATCTCGCTCAGGCCGCGCAGCTGCTGATCGAAGCGCGCCCGGCCGAGGCACGGACACTCCTGGACGGACATCGCGACTCCGGTCGCGTCGGCGGTCGCGCGCGTGCCGGCCTGGCCCTGGCCGGCGCCCTGGACGGAGGTTCCGCGAGCATCGACTTCGCCCCGCCCGACCTCGCGCCCTATCGGCCGCGCACGCTCATGGACTCGGCGCTCCGCCGCGGCGCGTTCGACGCGACGCTGCGCCTGGCCCGGCTCGCGCGCGAGAGCGGGGACCCCGGCGCGGCCGCCTACGAAGCGGCTGCTCTCGTCGAGGGCGGCGACGATCGTGCGGCGGCGGCGCTGCTGGCGGAGCTCCCCGGACTCGCCACCGCGCCCGGCCTGGGCCAGCGCCTCTCGCGCGTGCTCGAGGCGCACGGCGCGGGCGCGACCGTGACCGTCACCGATCGTCGCGGTGCCCTGGCCGGGTTCCTCGATGCCGCCGGCACGTTCCGCCCCGAGCCGGGCTCGTCCGCCGACGTGATCCCCGCCCCCGCCCTCGCCGCCGCGCAGGCCACGGGCAAGCGGGGCGTACGCCTGGGCACGGACTTCGACCTCAGCGCGACCGCGCTGCAGGCGCTTGGGACCGAGCGGGGCAGCATCGTGCTCCTCGACCTCGCCACGGGCGAGGTGCGGGCCGCCGTCACCGACACGCGCACACGCGCGTCGGCGGGCGGTACGCCCGCGTTCGAGCAGGCACGCGAGCCGGCCTCGATCCTCAAGATCGTCACGACCGCCGCCGCCCTCCGCGCCGGCCACGACGCGGACGCCGAAGTGCGCGGCATGTCCTGCAACGGCTCGCAGCGGTACCGCGGGGGCGTCCTCTGGTGCAGCTATCCGGCGGGTCCGCTCACGGGCGGGCTGAAGGAGGCGTTCGCGATCAGCTGCAATATTGCGTTCGCGAACCTGGCCGTCGAGATCGGATGGCCGGCGATGGTGGACGAGCTGCACCGCTGGGGATTCGATCGCCCCCGCGACGGGCTGCCCGGCGTACCCACACACCGCGATGGTGGGCACAGTGCCGGCCGCGTCCTCGAGACGGACGGGACGGAGCGGGAGCTGGCCAGCCTCGGCGTCGGCCTCGACCTCACCGAGATCACGCCCCTCCATGCGGCGCTGCTCGGCTCGGTCCTCGCCCGGGGCGAAATGGTGGAGCCCGCGCTCCTCTCCGCCGACGACGGCGTGCTCGGGCTGTCGCCCCGTCCCCTCGCGCACCCCGCCGCCCGCCGCATCCTCGAGCCGGCCTGGGTGCCCCTGATGCAGCAAGCCCTGGAAGGCGTCGTGGAGGCGGGAGGGACCGCGGAAGGCGTCGCGCCGGAGACGTTCCCGGTCGTGATGAAGACGGGCACGGCGAGCACGCCGGGCTCGGGCTATCACGTCAACTACGTCGGCGTGGGGCCGATGCCGCACCCGAAGATCGCGTTCGCCGTGCGCATCACGAACCAGCCGACCTCGCACCGCGTGCGCGAGGCGGCCCAGGACGTCCTCGCCAACCTGTTGGAAGCGCTCGGCCGGCGGGCCTGGTGAGGGAGGGCCGCGCCGGGTGTGTCATACTCGGCGGTCATGTCTGACGCCGTGAAGGCCGCACACGACCTGGGCGCCCTCGTGGGGACGCCTCCTGCGGGCGGGGGCGAACGCATCTCGACGCTGGTCGCGCGCATGCAGGGGTCGGAGATCCTGCGTATCGCGGGAGAGATCCGGGCCCTGGTGGCGGCGGGCAAGACCGTCTGCGACCTCACCGTCGGCGATTTCAGCCCGCGCCAGTTCCCCATCCCGGCTGCGCTCAAGGACGGCATCGTGTCCGCCCTCGAGCACGGCGAGACGAACTATCCGCCCTCGAACGGCCTGGGCGACCTGCGCGAGGCGGTGCGGCGCTTCTACGCCCGCGACCTCGGGCTCGAGTATCCGGTCGCGTCCATCGTGATCACCGGCGGCTCCCGGCCCGCCATCGACGCCACCTATCGCACGCTGGTGGACCCCGGCGACCGCGTGGTCTACCCGGTGCCGAGCTGGAACAACAACCACTACGTCCACCTGACCGGCGGCGTGGGTGTTCCCATCTCCTGCGGCCCCGGGGAGCGCTTCATGCCGTCGCCGGAACAGGTGCGCCGGGTGCTGCCGGGAGCGCGCCTCCTTGCCCTCAATTCGCCGCTCAACCCGACGGGCACCGCGTTCAGCGCCGACGCTCTCGCGCGCATCTCGGACCTCGTCCTGGCCGAGAACGCACGCCGGAGGCCACTCGGCGAGCGCCCCCTCTACGTGATGTACGACCAGGTCTACTGGACCTTGTGCTTCGGCGGCACCACCCACGTGACGCCCGTCGGTCTGCGTCCCGAAATGGCGCCCTACACCGTGTTCGTGGACGGGATCAGCAAGGCCTTCGCCGCCACCGGCGTGCGCGTGGGATGGGCGGTCGGCCCCGTGGACGTCATCTCCCGCATGTCCGCCCTGCTCGGGCACATCGGGGCCTGGGCGCCGCGCGCGGAGCAGGTCGCTACCGCGAAATTCCTGGACGAGCCCGCGGCCATCCGCGCCTTCCACGCGCGCTTCATCCATGCCGTGCAGGCGCGCCTCGACCGGCTGCACCGCGGGCTGCAGGCGCTGCGCGCGGACGGCTTTCCGGTGGACAGCACGCCCCCGATGGGCGCGATCTACCTGGCCGCGCGCATCCACCCGTTCGGCCGGCGCACGCCCGCCGGCCACGAGCTGCAGACGAACGACGACGTGCGCCAATACGTGCTCGACCGCGCGGGCCTGGCCGTCGTGCCGTTCCAGGCCTTCGGCTTCGTGGTCGAGGACGGCTGGTTCCGCCTCAGCGTGGGCGCGGTGTCCGAAGAGGACATCGAGGCCGTGCTGCCCCGCCTGCGCGACGCCCTCTCCGTCCTGGGCTAGCGCTACTCGGCGCGGAGCCCTTCGACGGGGCTCACCCGCATCGCGCGGATGGCGGCGGGCACGCAGGCCCCGAGGCAGGCGGCGAGGAGCAGTACGCCCGCGGCGGCCAGTGCGCCCACGTCTCCCGCGGACACGGAGAAGAGGACGCGAGACAACGCGCCCTCGGACGCGCGCACCAGGATCCAGCCCACGGCGAGCCCGGCGGCGGCGAGAAGCGCACCGTGGCGCAGGACGAGGATGCCGATCGTCCTTGGGCGCGCCCCCAGCGTGACGCGGATGGCCAGCTCGCGGCGGCGCAGGGCGACCATCCACGAGAAGAGCCCATACACGCCCAGGGTGGCCAGGATGGCGGCCAGGACCCCGAAGAAGAGCAGCACGGTCATGAGCATGCGCGGCTCCGCCGTGCGCGCCCGGAAGCGCTGGTCCCAGGTCTGCGCGTCCGTCAAGGGGATGCCCGGAGCGACCGCGCGCAGGGTCTCACGCAGCGCCGCCAGCGCTGCCGGTGCATCCGCCGCCTCCACGGTCAGGAACATCGTGCGGAAAGGGAACTGCCGAGCGTCGAAGAAGACGGCGGGCTCGTTGGCCTGCCCGAGCGGCATGTTCTTCACGTCCGCGACGACCCCGACGACCTCGAAGCGCCCGCCCGCCAGGTTGCGGCCGAGCGGGCCTACCTGCGTCATGCGCGTGGTCAAGACCGCCGTGGTGGCCTGACCGGCGGCCAGGTAGCGCCGTGCGAACAGCTCGTTGACCACGACCACCGGCGTCGACGTCGCGGTGTCGCGCTCGGTAAAGGTACGCCCGGCGACCAGACGCGCCCCGATCGACTCGAAATAGCCGTCGCTGACGCTGAAGTGCTGGGCCTGCGGCGCCTCGCTCTCGCGGGCCGCGGGCTGTCCTTCGATGCCGAAAGAGCCGCGCCATCCCGCTTCCAGGGGCAGGAAGTTCGACGCGCCGGCGCGGCGCACCCCCGGTTGCTGGCGGAGGCGGTCGAGGATCGCGCCGTGGTCGGCGGCCACGCCCGCCCAATCGGTGGCGGGGCGGCCCGAGAGCTGGACGCTGGCCGTCGTGACCGCCGGGTTTCCCACGCCCGTCGGCACCTCCGTCATCTGCTGGACCGTGCGGACGAGCAGGATCGAGAGGACGAGGAGCGCCCCCGCCAGAGCGACTTCGCCTGCGACGAGGGCGTGGTACAGCGTGCGGCTGGCCCGGGAGACGGCGCGGTCGCCCGACTTGAGGTCCGTGGTCAGGGTTCGCCGGACGGTGGCCAGCGCGGGCACCAATCCGAACACGAGCGTCGTCACCATGGCCGAGGCGAAGATGAAGCCGAGCACGCGTGTGTTGATCGCGGCCTCGTCCAGGCGCGGAATCGGCACCGGCGTGTGCGCCACGATCACGGGCAAGGCGAAGGTGGCGGCCACGAGACCGACGGCGGCCCCCGCCAACGAAAGCACGGTTCCCTCGGCCAGGAGCTGCGCGACGAGGTGCCAGGGTGATGCGCCCAACGCCGTCCGCACCGCCATCTCGCGCTCGCGGCTCAGGGCCCGGGTGAGAAGCAGGGACGCGACGTTGAGGCAGCTGATCACCATGAGGAGCCCGACGGCGCCGAAGAGGACGATCAGGGCGGGCCGGTAGTAGCCGAGCTGCTCGTCCAGGAGAGGGACGAGGCGGGTCCCCCAGGCGCGATTGGTGGACGGGAAGTCCTTCTCGAGGCGCGCGGTGAGAGTCGTCAGGGCGGTGGCCGCCTGCTCCGCGCTCACCCCGGGAGCGAGCCGGGCCACCGCTTCCATGAAGTGCGCGCCGCGGCTGTGCTGGTGGAAGTCCCAGCGCGAGCGCTGCCAGACGTCGATCTCGCCGGGAAAGTCGAAGCGCGGCGGCATCACGCCCACGATCGTGTACGAGGCGCCGCTGAAGACGAGCGGCCGGCCGATCACTCCCGGGTTCGCGCCGTAGCGAGTCCGCCACAGCCGGTCGCTGATCACCGCGATGAGGTCGCCGCTGAAATGCGGCCCGCCCACGGGAAAGCCCGGGCCGATCTGGGGACGCACGCGGAGGACCTCGAAGAGGTTCGCCCCCGTCTCGATCGCGCGCACGCGCACCGGGTCCAGGCCTGGATCGGTCAGGTTCACGTCCGGCCGCCACCAGGCCGCGGCGTCCGTGAACACGGGCAGTGCGCGGTAGTCCATGAAGTTGACGGGGGAGAGCGGCTCGTGGGTGACGGCGCGCTGCACATTGGTGTCCCACAGGGAGACGAGGCGGTCGGGCTCTCCGTAGGGAAGGGGCCGCAGGACCACGCCGTCCACGAGGGTATAGACGACGGCGCTGGCGCCCGTGCCCAGGCCGAGAACGAGAACGGCGAGGAGGGCGAAGCCGCGGTGGGTCCGGAACTGGCGCAGCCCGGACCGCAAGGACTGCCAGGTGGACACGCGGGTCAGGCCGCGCGTGCGGTGGAGGTTGGGGCGCGACTCCTTCAACATGGCGAGCCTCGATTCCCGGAGGGCGCGCAGCGCTTCGTCGCGCGCCTCCGCGTCCACGGCCCCCCGGGCGCGCGCGGCCTGGTAGAGATCTTCGAGATGAGTGGCCAGCTCCTCGACGGTGTGATCGTCGAGGTCCGCCGCGCCGGTGGCCCGCGCCTCGCGGATCACGACCGCGCGCCAGTCGATCATGCGGGCTTGACTCCCGCCACCAGGCCGAGGGCGGCGATGAACCGGCTCCAGTCCGCGCGCTGCGCGGCCAGGATCTTCCGGCCCTCGTCCGTGATGCGATAGTGGCAGCGCCGGCGCTGGCCCGGCTTCTCGACCCAGCGGCTGCGCAGCCAGCCGCGGTCCTCCATCCGGTAGAGCGTCGCGTACAGGGAAGCCAGCGTGAAGCGCAGCGTTCCCGCCGACTGGTCTTCGATCTGGCGGCCGATCTCGTAGCCGTGCAGCGCGCGGCGTTCGACCAGCGCCAGGATCAGGATCTCGGCGCTGCCCTTCTTGGCCTCGTCGATGGCCGTCCGGGGGGACATGGTGGACGACTATATTATGGAGTCCTGTATATGTACAGGCCCGATCGTCCCGTTCCTACCTCTCCCGAATGCCGTCGGAGCACGCGTCCGTGGCGCCCAGATTCGACGAACAGGCGACGCACCGGTTGAACGTGACGCCGTAGTTGAAGCCTCCCGCGGGTACTTCGCCGAGTGACGTCAGCACCGTCAAGACGGTGGTGATTTCGCAGAAGCTCGAGCCATTGCAGGCGCTACCAGGGGTGCAGCAACCCGAGCCGGAGGAGAAGAGCGCGGTGTTGAGGACGGTCACGGTCTGATTCGCTCCGACCAGGACCGCGCCGGGCAGGAACGTGAACGGCTGACCCGGAAAGCATCCGCCGGAGACGGTTCGCGTTTCTCGACGGACGCCCGTCACGCTCACGGCCGCCGTTCCACGGTTCGTCAACGTCACGGCCGCGAACACGTCCGTCGTACACGCGAGGTTCATGCTGCCCTGCGGTGACGTCACGCTGGCCGACAGCTGGCTGAGTGTCGTCGTGGCCACGGGCAGCGTTGTCGTCGGCGTAGAGACCGAGTCCTTGCCTCCCGCGGCGACGAGAACGCCGACACCCGCTACGGCCGCTCCGGCACCGATCAGGATGGGGACGGTCTTCGAGGACTTTCCTGGCGCCGCCGTCGCGGGCGTCTTTGGCGAAGCGACCGCCGCGGGCGTCGTCACCGCTCCCGACTTCGCCTCGCGTTCCACGTCCTCGAAGAACTGGATGACCTTCGGTGGCAGTTGCTTGGAATCCAGTCCGAGATCCTTGTCCGTTTCCAGGGCCTGGAGGAACTTGGCCTTCGCGGCGCGCTCCTGGCCCATTTGCAGGTAGGCGATCGCAAGGTAGGCGTACGCGCGCGCGAGGTCCCTGGGTCGGCGCCCTTCCAACGCGAGCCGGAGGGCGGCCGCATCCAGGGTGATCACCGCCTCTTCGAATTCACCACCTTCGACCTGCCGTATCCCCTTCTGGAGGTCGCCGGGCTCCTGGGCGGCAACGGGGACGGTGGCCACGACCAGCGCGGTGGCGGCCACGATCGCTATCGCGAATTTCACGGCAGCTCCTCCTGCGATCGAAATGCGACCAAATTCTGCAGGAAGAGGACAGTGAGCGGACCGCGGCCGGTTTATTTCAGGTAACGATCGAACCACTCCACCGACCGCTTCTGGATGTCCACGAGATGGGCGGGCTGGGAGATGGCATGCCCCTCGTTCTCGTAGACCACGAGCTGGGTGGGCACACCGAGCGTCTTCAAGGCGTGCCAGAACTCGTAGCCCTGGGGCGTGGGCACCTCGGAGTCGCGGTCGCCGTGGAGGACGAGCGTCGGCGTCTTCACGTTCTTGATGAACGTGATCGGCGACGACCTTGCGTAGACGGCGGGATCGTCGTACACGGATGCGCCGAAGAACGGCAGCATCCACTGGTCGATGCGGTTCTGCCCGTAATAGCTCTGCCAGTTCACGATCCCCGCCCCCGCCACCGCGGCCTTGAAGCGATCCGTCGCCGTCACCGCCCACATCGACATGAACCCGCCGTAGCTCCAGCCGCACATGCCCACGCGCCCGGGATCGATGGGTGCGGCGGCCACGGCCGCGTCCACTCCCTTCAGTATGTCGCGCAGGTCGCCGTAGCCGAAGTCCTTCACGTTGCCCTGGGTGAAGGCCGCGCCCTGGCCGTAGCTCCCGCGCGGGTTGGGCAGGAGGACGTAATAGCCCTGGGTGGGCAGGATGGCCGTCCAGCGCGAGGGCCAGCGCGGCGACGAGGCCGAAGACGGTCCGCCGTGAACGTTGACGACGAGGGGATGGCGAACGGCGGGATCGACGTGCGGCGGCGCGATGAGCCATCCCTGAACGCGCTGGCCGTCGCTCTCCCAGTGGAGGCTCTTCACCTCGCCCCAGGGGGCCTGCACCGCGGTGTTGAGGCGCGTGACCGCGCGCCCGCCGGCGAGCGCGCCCGCCCACACCTCCGGTGCCTCCGTGAACGATTCGTGGACGGCGGCGAAGGCGCGGCCGTCTCGGGTGAGGCTGAAGTAAGTCAGCAGCGCGGGCCCGCGCCAGACCGTCGCGACGGCGCCCCCGGCCGGGCTCACGGTGCCGATCATCGTCTCGCCGTCGGCGTAGGCGGTGACGAGCACGTCGCCGGCGGGTCTCCACGCGATCCAGCTCGCCGATCCCGCAAAGCCCGGCGTGAGATTGCGCGGCTCTCCTCCGGCCACGGGCACCAGCATCACGTCTCCGCCGGTCGAGCCCTCGTCGCTCATGAGGCCGTGGATGAGCGCGATGGACGCCCCGTCCGGCGACCAGCGCGGCTGCGCGATCTGGAGCGGCGGCTTCCAGAGGGAGCGCGTCTCACCGGTGCCCGCGTCCACGACGTAGAGCTGGGCCGTCCAGTAGTTGTTCGTGCCCGACCCATGCACGGCTTCGGCCGCGAACCGCTTGCCGTCCGGCGACCAGTCGTAGTCGTAGACGTAGAGATCGGCGGGGCTGACTTCGCGCAGCTCGCCGCCGGCGGCGTCGACGATCGCGATGCGCTGTTCCTCGACCTTCTCCTCGACCACCCCCGCGTCCGGCTTGTAGGCGACGAGCGCGCCCTGTTCCTGGGCGGAGCCGGCCACGTACAGGACCGCGATGCGCTTGCCGTCCGGTGACCAGTGCGGGTGCTCGAGCTGGCCGTGGGCCCGGGTGAGCACGCGCGCCGTGCCGCCGGCCGCCGGCGCGACGTAGATCTGGAGCTGGCCTTCCTCGGCGGCGTCGGACAGGAACGCGATCTCGCGGCCGTCCGGCGACCAGGCGGCGTCGCGCTCACGGTGGGGCTTGTCGTCGCGCGCCGCCGTGAGCACGCGGGGGGCGCTGCCGTCGAGCGCGGACACGCGGAGGACCGATCGCGTCTCGGCTCCGTCGGCGCCCCGGACCTTCTGCGCCCAGGCCACCCGGCTTCCGTCCGGCGAGATCGCGGTCTCGCGCAGGTTCACCACGCGGCCCAGCGCGTCGAGGACGGAATCGACGGAAGGGCGCTCGGCGGGGACGGCGGCTCGAGCCGGAACGAGGGTCAGCGCCGCGAAGGCGAAGGCGCGGACGATGGGGAAGGGGCGAGAGTGGTGGTGGATCACCGCGCGATTATGGCCCGCGGCGCGACCGCCCGGCACCCAGGTCCACCAGGCTCGCCCGCACGCGGTCCCCGCGCACGTCGAGGCGGCCGATCGAGACGGGCAGGGTGAATCGCCGCGGGCCCGCGCTGCCGGGATTGACGTACAGGACGCCGTCGCGCGTCTCCTTCTTCGGCTGGTGCGAATGCCCGGAGATCACGACCTGCACGCCGCGCACCGCGCCCGGGCGCAGCGTCTTGAGGTCGTGAACCATCAACGCCGACAACGAACCGAGCTCCACCACCGTGGTCTCGGGCAGCGCATCCGCCCACGGCCCGTGGTCGTTGTTGCCGCGCACGGCGATGACGGGCGCGATCTCCCACAAGGCCTGCAGCACCTCCGGCCCACAGATGTCGCCCGCGTGCAGGATCAGGTCCGAGCCCTGCAGGGCCTGGAGCGCTTCGGGCCGCAGGAGGTCGTGCGTATCGGAGATCACCCCGATGCGCCGGGCGGTGTCCTCCCCGCCCTTCACTTCGGGATGCGCTTCCAGAGCGGGCTGCCCATCTGGATGAACTGGCCGGTGGAGGTGCCGGCGAGCCGCAGCAGTGGATCGGCGACCAGGAGCACGACGGTCGAGCCGAGGTTGAAAGCACCCAGCTCCTGGCCGCGCGCGATCGGGATCGGCGCGGGGGGCTGGACGAGGGCGCCCGGCTGTCCCGAGTTCGTGACGAGGTCGGCGAAGGAAAGGCTCATGCGCCCGACGTTGGCCGCGCCCACCATGATCACGGCCACGGACCCGAACTCGGGCGAGTCGATGAGGATCGACACCCGCTCGTTCACCGCGAAGAGGTCCTTGACGTGGCGGATGGCGAGGCCGTTCACGGGAAAGAGGCGGCCGGGAACGTAGCGCCAGGCGCGGATGCGGCCGTCCACCGGCGAGTGCACGCGGTGGTACATGCTCGGGCTCAGGTAGAGCGTCGCGTGCACGCCGCGAGCGAACGTGCGCGCGTCGTCCTCGGAGGCGAGGAGCGCGGACAGCGAATATGTCCGCCCCTTGACCTGCTCGAGCCGGCCGTCCTCCGGCATCGGCCCGATGGCGTGCACTCGCGAGTCGCAGGGCGAGACGACGATGTCGGCGTCGGCGCAGATCGGGCGCGCGCCGGTGCGGAGGCGCCGGGTGAAGAACGCGTTGAAGCTGGGGAACGACGCCAGCGGCTCGGCCGCCTCCGACATGTCCACCCCGTAGGCCCGGATGTAGGCGCGCATGAGCGGGCGCAGGAGGGGCCCGGGCGGCCGCAGGTCGGCCAGGGACGCGGTGAGCCGGCTCATCCGGGGCGAGGAGACCGCCCGCACGAACACACGCTCGCAGATGTCACGGGCTCCCATGTCTTTTATCTCAGGGGGGGAACTCACGCCTCATCGCGCACGGCGTGAGCTCCCCCCCTGAAACCCCCCACCGCTGCGCCGCCCGCTGCGCGGGCGCCGCGCTCCTGATCGGCCTGCCCTCATCGTACTCGGGCCATCGCTTTCCCGCCGACATGGGCTCTGATATCGTTCGCGTCCCGCCGATATTCGGCCTGGAGGAGCCCTGCGATGGAGACTCTCACGCTGTCGAAGGACCTGGAGCCGAAGGTGTTCGAGGCCGTGGGCCAGTGCGCGCTCTTCCGCGCCCTCAAGCCCGAGCAGCTCCCGCAACTGGTCAAGGTCGCGGAGCTGCAGCGCTTCGATCCCGGCGAAGCCGTCGTCAAGCAGGGCGACCCCTCCGACTCGTTCTACGTCGTGATCGACGGCCTGGCCGCGGTCACCGTGACCAAGGACGGCGGGGAGGTGGAGATCGGCGAGATCCCGCTGCCCTCCAGCGTGGGCGAGGTCAGCCTGCTCCTGGGCGAGCCGCGCACGGCCTCGGTGACGGCGAAGACGACGGTGACCGCGCTCAAGTTCTCGGGCAAGGCCTTCGAGGCGATGTTCCAGAAGATCCCGCAGTTCGGGTCGGCCCTGGCCTCGGGCCTGGCCCATCGCCTGCACCAGATCTCGGGGAGGATCGAGATCCCCGAGATGTCGAAGCCGACGCCGCCGCCGGCGGAAGTCCTCGACCTCCTGCCCATGGAGCTGATCCAGCGGCATCGCGTCCTCCCCCTGAAGCTCGAGGAGAACGTCATCACCCTCGGCGTCGTGGACGCTCCGACGACCCAGATGATCAAGGCCGTACACGACCTCCTGCCCTCGCTGGAGCTCAAGCCCGTCCAGATCAAGGCGGAGTTCTTCAACGAGGTCCTCAACCGGCACGGCGGGGTCAAGGGCTTCGAGGCCAAGGGGAAGCCCGCGCCGGCCAAGGCCCCCGAGGCCGTGGGCCGCTCGCCGCGCCTCGAGAAGCTGCTGGAGCGCGTGGTGGCCGAGGGCGCCTCCGACCTGCACCTCTCCGCTGGACACAAGCCGCACTGGCGCGTCGACGGCGACATGCGTTCCATGGACGACCTCGCGGTGCTGGGACCGAGCGAAACCCTGGAGCTGCTCGAGCCGGTCATGGAGGCGCGCCACAAGCAGCAGTTCGCGGAGGATAACGACACCGACCTCGCCTACGCCCTGCCCGGCTCGGCGCGGTTCCGCGTCAACGTCTTCCGCGATCGCTTCGGCGTCTCCGCGGTGCTGCGCCAGATCCCGTCGAAGATCATGACCTTCGAGCAGCTCGCCCTCCCCCCCGTGATCAAGTCGTTCTGCGATCTGCCCAAGGGGCTGATCCTGGTCACGGGACCGACGGGCAGCGGCAAGTCGACGACCCTGGCCGCGATGATCGACTACATCAACCGGAACAAGAAGGCGCACATCGTCACCCTCGAGGATCCGATCGAGTTCGTCCACGCCAGCCAGGGCTGCCTCATCAACCAGCGCGAGGTCGGCGGACACACCAAGAGCTTCGGGCGTGCGCTGCGTGCGACCTTGCGCGAGGATCCCGACATCGTGCTCGTGGGCGAGATGCGCGACCCGGAGACGATCATGCTCGCCCTGGAGACCGCGAACACGGGCCACCTCGTGTTCGGCACCCTCCACACCAACAACGCGGTCAGCGCCGTGGACCGCGTCATCGACAACTTCCCGGCCGACCAGCAGTCGCAGGTGCGCAGCGTGATGTCCGACGTGCTCAAGGGCGTGGTCGCGCAGACCCTGGTCAAGAAGAAGGGCGGAGGACGCATGGCCGCCCTGGAAGTGCTGGTGGTCACGGTGGCCGTCGCGAACCTGATTCGGGAGCACAAGACCGTCCAGCTCCCCGGGATCATGCAGACGAGCAAGGCGCTGGGCATGAGCCTGCTCAACGACGAGCTCACACGCATGATCGAGACGCACAAGGTGGAGATGGACGACGCGCTGGCGGCGGCGGCGGACAAGGAAGACCTGGTGCGCCGGTTCCGCACCGGCCTCACCCTGGCCCAGGACTCGATGGCGGACGAGACCTTCCGGGTCGTGAGCGTGGTCCCGTCGTCCCCGGGGGCGCTGGCGGGCTTCTCGCGCGGCGACCAGATCATCGAGATCGACGGCCGGCCCTCGAAGGAGTTCACCCTCGAGGAAGTGCGGCAGGCGATCCGCATCGATGGCAAGCGCAACATCACCGCCGTCCGCGACGGCAAGCGCCTCAAGCTCGTGATGGACCTGGCCGGCCGCCTCGACATGCCGGCGCCCGGTGCCGCCGGTGCCGCCGCGCGCACCATCCCGAAACGGCCTTAAGCCGGAAACCGCCGCGGGGTGAGGCCGGGAGCACGGACGACCGCGTTCACGGCCGCCGCTCTCGTCGGCTTCGCCGCGAACTCGCTCCTGTGCCGGGGTGCGCTCGGGCGCGGGCACGCGGATGCCGCGACCTTCACGACCGTCCGCCTCGTGTCCGGCGCGCTCGCCCTGTGGATCCTGGCCCGCCGCGGCCCGGGCCCGATCGCCGCCGCCGGCCGCTGGTCCTCCGCGGCCGCGCTCTTCGCCTACGCCGCCGCCTTCTCGTTCGCCTACGTGCGCATCGGGGCCGCGGTGGGCGCGCTGCTCGCGTTCGGCGCCGTGCAGGCCACGATGATCGCCTGGGCGCTGCGCACGGGAGAGCGGCCCGGGCCCGCGGAATGGGGCGGGCTCGCCCTGGCCGCGGGCGGCGTCGTCTTCCTCGTCTCGGGCGGTCTGCGTGCTCCCGATCCCGTGGGAGCGGCCCTCATGCTCACCGCGGGGGTGGCCTGGGGCGTGTATTCCCTCATCGGCCGCAGTTCCGTCCGCCCGCTGGAGACGACGGCGGGGAACTTCGCGCGCGCCGTGCCGTTCACGCTCGCCCTCAGCCTCCTCGCGCCCGGCCCCGCCCACGCGAGCCGCGCCGGGCTCGTGCTGGCGGTGGCCTCGGGAGCGATCGCGTCGGGCGTCGGCTACAGCCTGTGGTACGGCGCGCTGCCCGGGCTCACCGCGACCAGGGCCGCCGTCGTCCAGCTCTCCGTCCCGGTGCTGGCCGCGCTCGGAGGCGTGCTGCTCCTGGGCGAGTCGCTGACCGCGCGGCTCGTGGCCTCCGCGGCCGCGATCCTCGGCGGCGTGGCCCTCGCGATCGTCGGGCGCCGGGCTACCTGAGGGCGGCGCCGCTCGAGCTCATGCGCCGGCGTGGAACAGGCGGCGCCCGCGTTGTTCTGCACGATGCGTACAACGAAGTCCCACGGTGTTACGTTGGGAAGGTCCCCAGAAGAGGAGCCTCAATGGCCAAGAAATCCGCACCCGTCGACGCGATCACCCTGCTCAAGGCGGATCACAAGAAGGTGAAGGGCCTGCTGGCCGCGCTGGAGAAGACGACCGAGCGCAGCGCGGAGCGCCGGACGAAGCTGCTGCAGCAGATCGAGGACGAGTTCAACGTCCACGCCACCATCGAGGAGGAGATCTTCTATCCCGCCTATCGCGACGCGGTGAAGAAGAAGGACGACCGCGTCCTCTACCAGGAGGCGCTGGAAGAGCATCACGTCGTGGACGTCGTGCTTCCCGAAGTGAAGGCGGCCGATCCGGCCGGCGAGATCTTCGCGGCCAAGGCCAAGGTCCTCAAGGAGCTGATCGAGCACCACGCGGGAGAAGAAGAGAAGGACATGTTCAAGACGGCGCGCAAGGTCCTGGACAAGAACGAGCTCCGCGAGCTCGGTGCGCAGATGCAGGAGCGGAAGAAGCAGCTCAAGGCGGAGGGCTCGCCGCGCCTGGGCCAGGAGGCGGGCGCGGCCGCCTAGCGCGCGTGAGCGGCGGCCCGCCGGCATGAAGGTCCATTTCGAGCCCTACGTCTATCTGGCGGGCTTGACCCACAAGTCGGCCCTGATCGCCTGGGGCGGCTTCTACTTCAAGGTGTCGCGCGAGGCGGGCGGCTGGCGCCTCATGGACGACGAGGAGCTGGACCACGTCCACCCGCCTCGCAGCCAGACGATCGGCGCAAAGTCCTTCCCCTACGGCCACGCGCAAGTCGAAGTCATGGACGCCGCGGGCAAGGTGGTGGGCAAGGGCGAGACGCGCACCGCCAACCATGTCTGGGTTTCCGGGCTGGACGCGGACACGACGTACCGCTATCGCATCCTCGTCAACGGCCGGGAATGGGCGGAAGGCCCGCGGCGCGACTGGGCGATCGCTACGGGCCCGGGCGAGCAGGGCCTCGTGGAATCGGGACGGAGCTACGACAACGTCTTCCGCACCCACCCGCGGCCGGAGGTGGAAGCCCCGTTGACCTTCGCCGTCATCGGAGACTTCGGCACCGGCGTGCGCAAGCCCTCGACGGAGGCGCGCCGGCAGCGCGAGGTCGCGGCCGCGCTGGAGGCGGCGGTGGGGCCGGACGACATCCGGCTCCTGCTCACCACCGGCGACAACATCTACGCGGGGCGGACCCTTCTCGGAATCCCCGTGGGCTCGACCGGAGACGAGGACGACGACTGGTTCTTCACGTTCTTCCAGCCCTACCGCTACATCGTCAACCGCATTCCCGTCCATCCCTGCATCGGCAACCACGACGGCGACGAGACCGAGGTCAACGACGACCGCGACCAGATCATGGACAACTTCTTCCTGAACGAGCGGCTGCTCGGGGAAGAGGCGGCCGGGCGCGCGTCCGTCGGCCCCGGCCTCTTCTACCGCTTCCGCTTCGGTTCGCAGATCGAGTTCGTGGCCCTCGACTCCTCGCGCCGGTTCATGCTCTTCGGCGATCGGTTCTTCCGTCATGGGAACCACCAGCCGTTCCTGGAGGCGGCGTTTCCGGTCTCGACCGTGGGCACGGCGCCGCGCTGGCGGATCCCCTTCGCGCACCATCCTCCGTACTGCGCGGGCCCGCAGTGGGGGAACTCGAAGAGCAGCCTCGAGCATCTGGTACCGCTGTATCAACGCTCCGGAGTGCGGATCGTATTGAGCGGACATGAGCACAATTTCCAACACTCCCGTGTGGACGGGATCGACTACTTCGTGACGGGGGGCGGAGGAAAGATCCGTCCCGGGCGTCCGACACGTTTCGCGGAGGCCCACACGGTGAAGTGGGCATCGGCCGTGCACATGCTGCGGGTTCGCATCGCGGGGACACGCGCCGAGGTGGTACCGATCGGTGAAGATGGGGCGCCCTTGAGGACGTTGGGTCCGGATGGCGCCACGACGGCGCCGACCACCGTGGTGAGAGCGCCGGAGTAGCCGCGCGGATTGTCGTTGACGCAAAGGATGGCAGCCGACCTGGCAAGAACCTCCATTTTGCTCATCGTGGGAGTCGCGTTCTTTTCTTCTTTTCGTAGATGATGCGTTCGTGCCCCGCCCCGTCCACCAGCTCATGGCCGCCCTCTCCTACGGCGATGCCGTCAGCGGCGATGCGCTGGCCATCCAGGCCCACCTCCGCGCGGCCGGCTTCCAGTCGGACATCTTCGCGGAGCACGCCCATCCGCGCCTGGCGTCCCGCTGCCGCCGCCTCTGGGAGTACGGCGCGGTCTCCTCGGCGGAGACGGTGTGCCTCTTCCACTTCGCGATCGGGAGCGGAGCCGGCCGGTTCGTCTTCCAGGCCCCTGACCGCCTGGTCACGCGTTACCACAACATCACGCCGCCCGAGCTCCTCGCCGGCTTCCTGCCCCACCTCGCCCGGCAGTGCCACCAGGGCCGTCTCGAGCTGCAGGCCTTCGCGGCGCGCACCGAGCTGGGGCTCGGCGTGAGTGAGTTCAACCGCCGCGAGCTGGAGGCGGCGGGATATCGAAGGACGGGCGTCGTGCCCGTGACCGTCGATCCGGACGCGTTCGCGGCCGGCCCCGCCTCCGCGGTGGTGCGGAGCGTCTTCGGGGACGGTCGCACGAACGTCCTCTTCGTGGGCCGCATCATCCCGAACAAGAAGATCGAGGACCTGATCCGCGTGTTCGCGTTCTACCAGCGGACCTTCGACCCCGGCAGCCGCCTCCTCCTCGTCGGCGATCACTGGGGGTACGAGCCCTACCTCCTGTTCCTGCAGGCCATGGCGCGCGAGCTGGGGGCCCAGGAAGTCCTCTTCACGGGGCAGGCGGAGGACGACGAGCTGCGGGCGTATTACTCCGTGGGCACCGTCTACGTGTCGATGTCCGAGCACGAGGGCTTCGGCGTGCCCCTGCTGGAGGCGATGGCGTTCGGAATCCCCGTGGTGGCCTACGACGCGGCGGCGGTGGCGGAGACCCTCGCCGGCGCGGGCGTCCTGCTCAAGGACAAGCGGCCGGACGAGGTGGCGCCGCTGCTCCACCGCGTCGTCCGCGATCGGGCGGTGCGGGAGCCCATCCTCGCCGGCCAGCGGCGGCGGCTGGACGAGGTGCGCGCGGTAGACGTCGGCGCCCGCCTCCTCGCCCAGCTCCGCCCGGTACTGGAGGGATGACGGCCGTCAGTACTTGACGGAGCAGCCGTAGGCCTGGCTGCTCGCGGTGCTCACGGGCTTGCCCGCCAGCGCCTCGTCCAGCGCCTTCGAGACGAAGTTCTTCGCGGTGGCGATGTCCGCCTGGTCCGTGGACGGGGTGTCGTCGATGCCGCCCGCGTAGATCAGCGTGCCCTTCGGGTCCACGATGAACATGTGCGGCGTGGTCCGGGCGCCGTACGCGCGGCCGGCGGTGCCCGCGGTGTCGAGGAGGTAGGCGGTGGGGGCCGCCCCCTTCTCCTTGATCAGGGCGTTGACCTTGTCGCTCGCGTAGTAGCCCTGGCTCCCCGCTCTCGAGGAGTTGACGGAGAGCCACACGACGCCTTTACCCGTGTAGTCCTTCTGCAGCTTCTGCATGTGGCCGCTGCCGTAGTGCTTGCCGACGAACGGACACTCGAAGTTCACCCATTCGAGGACCACGAACTTGCCCTTGTACGCGGACAGGCTACGGGTGGCGCCCGTGGTGTCGGGAAGGCTCACCTCCGGCGCGGGCTGGCCGACGGCGGCGGCGGCGCGGGCGGAGGACGGCACGGCCAGGGTGGCGGCGAGGGCGGCCAGCGTCAGTGTGCGGACGGGGATCATGGCTTCTCCTTTGTGCTGTTCGCTTGTACTCGTACGGCAACCGTCGCCCCCGAAGATCCTTCCGTGACCAGCACGCCCTCGAGCGCGCCCAGGGGGCGCGCCGCGTTCGGCGCGGGTGTCATCTCCAGCCGGTAGCCGGCCGTGGCACCGGCCGCGCGCGTCCAGGCCTGGGCCGCAGCGTGGTCGATGAGCTGGCCACGGTCCGGGAAGAAGGTGGCCTTCTGGATCGCGGCCTGCCCGCGCGGCGGCCGCACCACGAGGACGACCTTGTCCGGCGTCTCGCGTGCCTCGAAGGCCCAGCCCGCCCCCGCCTGCGGAAGGCGCGCGCGGGCGGCCGCAAACGCCGCGGCCTGCGCCGACGCGCGCGGCGCCTCCCCACGCACGGGCAGCACCAGCGACAGCTCGCGACGTCCGGGCAGACAGGCTTCCCGACACTCCAGCCAGTCCGCGCGCGCGGCCAGGGTCACCGACGTCCCGGCGGCGAGCGTTGCCGGCGGCGTGATCGTGACCGGCAGCAACACCTCATCCTCGTAGCCGTAGCTCGTGACGGGTCCCTGCTTGAAGACCACCGGATAGGGCCATTCGATGGGCCCGGCCTGGAATCCGTCGGGCAGCTTCCAGGTGAGGCGCGTGGCCAGGCCGGAATCGCCGGGGTTCTTCCAGTACGTGTGCCACTCCGGGTCCATGCGCAGGCGCAGCCCCGCCTGGAAGGGACGGCCGGCCGCGATCGACTCCACGTCCGCGACGAGCTCGGGCTGGACGTGTTTGGAGGCGGGCGGCGCCGCGGCCACGGAGGAAGCGAGCGCGCACAGCCCGGCCGCCGTCCAGGCCGAAAGGCGAGCGGAGAGGCCGCGGCCGCGCATCCAACGACTATAACCGCGTCTCGCTCACGGCTTCCAGGTCCCGCGCGCGACCGCGGGCACGAAGGCGTCCAGGTCCGGGGGCGGGTAGTCGATCACCCGCTCCTGCTCCGCGCTCATGTAGCAGGCCATGAGGAGCCGCGTGACGTCGAGCCCGGCGTGGAAGTCGAGCCAGGGCTGCTTTCCGTCCGCGAACGACTGGGTGAAGAACCGGTTCTCGCCCTCGTAGCCGTACTCCGCGGTCTCGCTGCCCACGACCGGCATCAGGCCCTGCTCCGCGTTCTGCTTCTCGACGAGGTCCTCCCCGGCCGCGCCCTGCAGGCGCCGGCTGAAGAAGACGCGGCCGCCGGCGTCGAGCGAGTTCGCGGACATCGAATACTCCGGCCCCAGCAGCTCCAGGCTCAAGCGCAGCCCCGCGCCCACGTAGCTCCACGAGGTCGTGGACTCCGTCATCACCTTCTGGCCCTTCTCGTCGAGGTACTGGATCGTCGCGCGCGCGAAGTCCTCGGAAGGCGCCTTCTGGTAGTCCACCTCCGCGCCCATCATGTCCTTCAGGAGCTTCGCGTATTCGGGCCGCGACCACTTCAGGGACGCGGTCTGGGCCGACACCTTGATGGGCCGCAGGGTGTTCCGGGGGGCGCCCGGCGGCGTGAGCAGATGGCGGCCGACCTCGATGCTGTGACAGAGCATGTCGAGGAGCACGCCGCCGCCCTGCAGGTCGCCGCGCCAGAACCACGGCATGTGCGGCCCGCTGTGCTCCTCGGCCGCGCGCGCGAGGTAGGGGCGTCCGCCCAGGGCGGCCCCGCGCGCCCAGACGATCTCGCGTCCGCGCTCGAGGACGGGCGAGAAGAGCTGGCTCTCGAGGTAACCGTGGAGGACGCCCGCCTTCTCGGCCAGCTCCACCATCCGGCGCGCCTCCGCGCCATTGCGGGCCAGCGGCTTCTCGCAGGCGACGCCCACCAGCTTCGCCCCGCGTCCCAGGGCGTCCACGATCCGCTGCATGTTCTCGACGCGCGCCTGGTTGGGGCCGCAGATCCAGATGCAGTCGATCTCGGGCGCGGCCACCATCTCCTCGATGGAGGCGAAGGCGCGCGCCTCGCCGACGCGCAGGGAGCGCGCCAGGGCCGCCGCTTCCTCCGCGTGCCCGGTGTGCGGGCTCCAGACGCCGCGCACGTCCGCGTCGCGGACCGCGATCCAGGACTTGATGTGGAACCGGGTGATGAACCCGCTGCCGATGAACCCGACGCCGAGACGGCCTCGTGGCATGCCCTGCCTCCTCGACGAAGGCGCGATCCTAGTGAAGCGCCGGAGCGAGTGTCAATGTGGACGCCCTCTAGTCGCTGGGCCCCTCCAGGTGCGACCGCAGCAAGGCGACCTCCTGCGCCAGGTCCTTCACGCGGTGGGTGAGGTGCGAGATGCGGATCGAATAGTGCAGGCAGAGGAGGGCGAGATAGAGGATGCAGAGGAAGAACAAGGTGGAGGTGGGGACGACGGCCCCGACCATTCCCGTGAGCTCCACGAGCAGCTCGTAGCGCAGGATGAGCACGATGGTGGTGAGGCAGGCGGCGATCCAGAGCCACGAATATTCGATGCGAAGGGTCCGGCGGCGCACCAGCTCCAGGATCACGGCCAGGAGCAGCAGGGCGAGGGCGAGGAAGACCACCACCTGGCGCGTGGGCACGATCACCTCCTGAGGTCGACGTCGCGGCCGGTGGCCGCCACCAGCAGCGAGAACAGCATGTTGAACGTGTAGGGCACGGACCGCACGCCCCCGTGCATGCTGCGGCGGTTGCGCGAGGGACGCATGCGCGCGGGCCGCTCCGTGATCACGAGGCGCGCGCGGCGTGCGAGCACGAGGGCGTCGGCGTCGGGGTAACGGTCGGGAAAGCGCGAGAGCGCGAAGAGCTCCTGCCCGCGCGGCCCCAGGGCCTTGAGGCCGGAAGTCGGGTCGGTGAGCTGGAGCCCCGTGAGCAGGCGGGCGAGGAGGCCGAAGAGCGCGCGGCCGCCGCGGCGCGCGATCCCACCCCGGTAGGAGCCCGCGGCCAGGGCGCGCGAGCCGATGGCCACGTCGGCCCCGTCGCGCACCGCTTGCACCAGCGGTCCCACGTCCGCGGGATCGTGCTGGCCGTCCGCGTCGAAGGTCACGACCACGCGCATGCGCTGGCGCAGGCCGTATTTGATGCCGGTCTGCACGGCCCCTCCGTACCCGAGGTGGAAGGGGAGGGATGCCGCTTGCGCGCCGAGCTCGCGCGCGACGCGCGCCGTGCCGTCCGCGGAAGCGTCGCTCACCACCAGGACGCGGGCTTCCGGCCACGCCGCCCTCAATTCCTGGATGACGGAGGGAAGGTTCGCCTCCTCGTTGAGCGCCGGGATCACGAAGAGGAGGTCGTCATGCACGGGGTGCCTCAGTCTGGACGAACGGAGGAACGTGCGAGGTCCGATCCGCCCGCCGGGACGACCTCGTACACGAACATCCGGCCGTCCGCGTCGTCACCGAGGGTCACCACGTGGCGCAGGTCCGCCCGCGCCGCTTCCGGGTGCAGAAGCGCCGAAGCCGCGGGATGATCCACCGCGCGCAGGTGCCACTCGGGAACCGCGATCACGCTCACTTCCTGCTGGCGTGCGGCTGCCACCACCCGGTCGCAATCGCCCCAGGGGAGCCTCTCCTCCTGCTCGGCGTGGCGCGCGTCGTAGAAGTAGAACCCCACGAGCGGCGCCGCCGTCATCATCCGCGTGTCCTGGCCGTAGTGTGCGGCCAGCCACTCGCCGGTCTCGCGCTGGACCACGGGGTCCCCTGCATATTCGAGCGAAGCCGACTGCAGCGTTCGCGCGAGCATGAAGACGGCGAGGAGGGCGCACCCGGAGCCCGTGACCCATCGCACCGTCCCCTCGTGGCCGGAGCACCGCCGCGCCGCCCCGACCAGTCCCGCGGCGACGAAGACGAGGAACAGCGGCACGAGGGGCACGATGAGGCGATCGTGCACGTACAGCAGCGACAGGCCGCCGAGATAGACGGCGGCCACGACGGCGATGAGGGCGAGATACCGGCGCCGGGTCCGATCCCGCGCTGCCCGCCCCAGGCCCGCGGCGGCGAGCGTGGCCGTGCCGAGAGCGATGGCCGCCCGGAGGAGTCCCCCCGCGGAGAGGTCGAAGGTCGGAGGACCGTCGCCGGGAGGCAAGGGGGGAAAGACGCGTCGGACACTTCCCGCGAGGCGCCGCAGGTTGTGCGCGACGTGGCGCAGGAAGCGCGCGGGGTGCGCCCGCGCGAACTCCGCGACGCTCGTTTCCTGGGCACGGGTCGCGAGCGCATTCGTGCCGTCGGCCGCGGCCTCCGTCGTGACCCGCTCCATCTCGCGGTCGTTCTCCGCGAGGCCCACGAACAGGTTCGCGGTGCCCTTGGTCCCGATACCGAAGTCCCAGGACCCGAAATGGCGATGGACCAGGAGGCCGCGGCCCAGGACGAACGTGGCGATCGTGATCGCGAAGACGACGGCCCGCGCGGCCGAGCGTCGCCGATCGTGCGGTTCTCCCTCGGCGGCGAGGATCCAGGCCAGCATCACCGCGGCCGCGGCATACGCCTCCGGGCGCGTCACCACCGCCAGGCCACCGAGAAGGCCCGCGCGAAAGGCCCCCCCGAAGCTGGCCGCCGCGCCGGGGGCGGACAGGAGCACGGCCAGGAGCAGGAACGTGAAGAACGACTCCGTGAAGACGAGCGTCGAGAAGTTGATGAGCCAGGGATGGCCCGCGCACAGGAGGCCGGCGACGAGGCCCGCGGTGGGGTCGAAGAGGCGGGCGGCCACGACCGCCGTCAGCAACGTGAGGAGGACTCCGGACGCGAGGGCGGCGATCCGTCCCGCGGACACGACGTCGAGCCCGGTGGCGCCCGCCAACGCCGCGATCACCGCCGGCCACAGGTTCGACCAGTAGGGGTTGGCCAGCCCCGAGAAGTCGCCGGCGAGGATGGCGCGCGCCAGCTGCGCATAGTGCACGCCGTCGCCCTCCACCAGCCGGCGCAGCGGAAGCGTCGCGGCGCGCAGCAGGGCCGCGAACAGCATCAGCCCCAGAGCGGTGCGGCGTGATGGCCAACGCTGTCCGTTCACGGTCCCGTTCCCCGTCACGGACGCGCAGGGCCGTAACGGCCCGCGCGCGCGTCACGGTAGCCGTCGAGGACGGCGCGGCAGGCCGCCACGCGGCCGGCGTCGGACTGCCGGAGCGCGAAGGCCAGGTTGCGGGCCAGCACCGACGCCCGGCGCCACCAGCCTTGCCGGGGGGGCAGGGGCTCGAGCTTGTCCAGGCAGCGGACGTGGTTTCGCGTCGCGTAGTAGAGACGGTCCGGTGACGCGCGCCCGATCGTGGCGCTGCCCTCGTGCCGCGCGCGCGCGTCGAGGACGACGGCCAGGCCATACGCGGCGCGCCGGGCCCGCACGCACCAGTCGACGTCCTCGAACGAGAAGAAATACGCCTCGTCCAACGCGCCGACGGCCTCGAGCGCCGTCCGGCTGAGCAGGATCACGGCCCCCGAGAGCGCGTCCACGGATTGCACTCCCGCACGGTCGTCCGCCGCTTCGCCCTGGCCTTCCAGGCGCACCCGGCCCCCTTCCAGGTCCACGCCCAGACCGCGCGACTCGACGCGTCCGTCCGCCGCCCGCAGGATGACCGGCCCCACCGCGGCCAGGGCCGGATCCTCGAGCGCGCGCGAGAGCCGATGCAGGCAGTCCGGCTCGAGCACGGCGTCGCTGTTGAGGAGGAGGTACTGGTCGCAGCCGTCCGCGCGAAGCTTTTCCAGGCCGGCGTTCATGCCCCCCGCGAAGCCGCGGTTCTCCGTGAGGTGCAGGCGGTCGCTGGTGCCGGCGGCCTCGCCGCGCGAGCCGTTCTCAACGATCAGGACGCGGATGTCGAGGCGCGGATCGCGCGCGGAGAGTGCGGCCCGCTCCGCGTCCGCGGGCCGGCCGAAGTCGAGCACGACCACCCCGATCCGCGTTCCGGTGCTCAAGCCGTCGCGTGCCCTTCGGAGCGGAGCTGGGCGTAGACGGCGGCCAGCTCGCGCGCCCCCTCGGCCGCCGTCTTCACCGGCAGCGCGTCGAGGGGGCCGGCGAGGAGCGCCCCGTCGAGCACGCCCTGGAGGGCGTTACGCAGCGCCCCGACGTCACCGGCCGGAAGGAGGAGGCCGGCCCCTTCCGGAATCACCTCCGGCACGCCGCCGGTGCGCGAGGCCACGACGGGAACGCCCGCGGCGAGCGACTCCAGGACCGTGAGGGGGCTGTTCTCCCACCACAACGAAGGAACGACGAGCAGGTCGAGTGAGTCCCACATCTGGTCCTGTTCGTCCGGTGGGATCGGCCCCCGGAGACGGATGCGGGGGTTCCCTCGCGCGAGAGCCCGGAGGCGCGTGCCGTAATCGGGATCGAGGTCGGCGTTCCCGAACAGGTCGAGCGTCCACTCCTGGTCCGGAAGCCCGGCCGCGGCCTCGAGCAGGACGTGAACGCCCTTGTGCGGAGCCATGGTTCCCACGTAGCCGAGACGCCGCCGCGTCCCCCCTCGACGGGGACGCGATGCGTGGTCGACGGCTCCCAGCGGCAGCACCCGCACTTTGTCCGCGGGCACCCCCCATTCGACGGCACGATCCCGCGCGAACGCGGTCGGCGCGAGGAAGAGGGCGACGTCCGTCAGCCGTCCGCGAAGATGGGCGGCGCGGTCGTCCAGGGCGCGGCGGAGATCGCCCGGCCGCGCGGGCGAGGCGCGACGCAGGAGACGGAGGAGGCGAGTGGTGAGGGCGGGCGCACGACGGCGGGCCCCATGAAGGACACGACCGACCCCCGCCGCCTGCATCGCACGCGTGGCCTGGCGTTGCGCGGGAGGGACCAGGTAGGGACTGTCGGCCAGGCAGGCAACGCAGATGCCGTGATCGACGACGTCGCAACGCACCCCGTCCGCGCGCATGCGCAGGCCGTCGCGAGGGCAGCTCAGCCAGTAGTCGTGGAGGGTGAGCGCGACGGGCGCGCCCGCCGCCCGCGCGGCATCGAGCAGGCCGGTGGAGAGGTTGAGGAGGTGCTGGGCGTGGACGCAGTCCGGCCGGAACTCCTCGACCACGCCGGCGATCGCGCGATCGATGGCGGGTAGGCGATAAGTGGCTTCCAGCGTCCCTTCGAGGTGCGTGTTGACGACCTCCACCACGTCCAGGGTCCCGACGCGGCGGCGCCGGAGGGAGTGGGGGGCGGCGCCGAGATCGTGCACCGCGGTCAGCACGAGGACCTCGTGCCCCAGGTCCTGGAGGGCGCGGCCCAGCCGCGCGGTGTAGACCTCCACGCCCGCCACGGAAGCGGGCAGGAACGCGTGCGTGGTCAGGAGGACGCGCAGGCCGAAGATGCTAACCCAGCGTGCCACCCTCAAGAAGCCGGCGGCCGCGCCGGAACCTGAGGCATCATACGGCCCCGATGAGTCCCAAAGGGCACGTGCGACTTCATGTGCTCTGTTTCGCGGCCCTGAACCTGCCCTTCCTCCTTTGCCATCCGCGGTCACCTCTGGTGGCGGATCCTGTCGTACGCGCGGTCGCGATCGATGCCGTGTTGTTTCTCGTTCCCGGCCTTCCCTTGGCTTCCCTGCTGACCCGATCGCGCGGGCTGGGACGCCCACCGCTCCTCCTCATCCTCCTCTCGTCCATGGCGACGTTCGTCGGAGTGTTGATCGCCCTCCGTCTGGCGCACGTCCCCGTGGCCGCCGATACAGCGTGGGACGTCACGTGGGCGCTGACGAACGGGGCGGCCCTGCTCGACGCGAAGATGGGAGGCCCTCTGCTCCACGGTTGGCGGCTCGAGCGACCGCTCTTGTCCGGCCTCCTCTTCCTGGGCGCCTTCGGCGCGTTCTACGTGGGCGCGGTCCGCGTCGTCCCCGCTACCGAAGACCACGATTTCGAGCTGCAGGGCACGGTACATGCCCTGCTGACGTCTCTCGAGCCGCGGTTCTATACGACGCGCGGCACGACGCACTACTTCGCCCATCCGCCCCTCGCCCACCTCTACGTGGCGGGCTCCTTCCTGTACTACGACCGCTGGCGGGAGCTCAGCTTCTACGATCCGCCGCCCGCCGCGTCGCCGCCCGACCTCGACCGGCAATACGCGCGCTACGTCGAGCAGCCCTACCGCCTCGAGACGCGGACTCCGAACATCTTCCTGGGCGCGCTCACCGTCGCGCGCCTGGGGGGACTGGTGGCGGCGGCCGGCGCGGCTCCGCCTTTCGCGTGCTTGCTCGCGCTCGCCTACATCTTCTGTCCCGAGGTCTTCGTCCGGTCGAGCTACGGTGGCTACTTCGCGATAGGAAACTTCATCCTGATGGAGATCGCCTGGGCCGAGGAAGGCCGCGAGCGAGCGTCCGCATCCGCCGCGCTTCCCTGCCTCCTCGCAGGCGCCTTCGCGGCCCTTGCCGATCACAAGCTGATGGTCGTGGTGGCCGCGCTCCTCCTCTGGGAGGGGCTGCGTGGACCGTCCGCCTCTCCCAGGGAGAAAACGAAACGCGTGCTGCGGCATCCGACCCTGATCGGGTTCGTAGGGGGAACCGCGATCTTCTGGCTCTATGGGCTCGCGATCAGTCCCCGCTCGTTCTGGATGGACCACGTTCACCACCACCTGGTGGACCGCATCATCCACCGGGAGACCTGGAACGTCGCCGAGCTGGGCGGATATCCGGGCGTTCCTGCCCTCTGGCTCGAGTTCGCGCGTGATACCGGCTGGCTGCTCCTGCCGCTGGCCCTCGCGTCGTTTATCGTGCTGGGCCGGAGGACAGCGGTCTGGCGCGGGACCACCGGATTCTGGCTGGCGTGGACGGCGGTCACGGCGGTCGCCTTCAGCCTGGTCGACTGGCGGCAGACCAAACATCTCGTGATTCTGACGCTCCCCCTGTACCTCGCGCCGACGCGCGCCGCCGCCGAAGGACGGGCCATCCGGCTGATGATCGCCGTGGTGTTGGCGCTGCTGCTCGCGTTGAATCTCCGAACCATCGCGATATTGGCCGCGGACTTCGGAGCGCTGGTCAAGTCACCCGAGTGGTAGCCGCGCGCCGATGGCGAGTGTCCGCTCGACATGGCCCGCGGCGCGCGGTACCTGGCGGAGACGACTTCTGACACACTCATGGCCCCACCGGCTAGGTGCTGTGACAGGGAAAGGCTTGCCCAGACCGACGCGCCGCCAGTTCCTGCGATCACTGCCAGGCATCGCCTGCCTGAATGAATTCGCGTCGGAAACGGCCGCGCTGTCCGCCCCCGAGAGTTTCGATGTCTGTGTCGCCGGGACCGGCCCGGCGGGAATGATCCTCGCCTGCCGGTTGGTGGAAGGGGGAATGGCCACGGTGCTGCTGGATGGCGGCCATGACGGCTATCGTCTGGCGTCGGCCGAGCGTCAGGCGGAGACGAACACGTTCGATCTCTCCGCGGACAGGCCGTCGTACCCGATCGAGCGGACCCGCTTCCAGGGTCCCGGCGGAACCTCCAATCTGTGGGACGGGGGATGCGCGCGTCTGCAGCCGCTGGACTTCACACCCGCCAATTCCTACACGGACACGCCTTGGCCCATCCGATATGCCGAGATCGAGCGCTATTACGAGGCGGCGGAGCACGAGCTGCTCGTGTGTGGAGGCGCCTCTACCCGCTATTCGCCGCCCAGGTCAGCGCCGTACTCGCGGCCGCCTTTCCAGCCATCGGCCGTCCAGAAACTGATCGACACGTTGGAGCAAGTGGGCGTCGCCGCGGAGTACAACCCTCTCTCGTCGAGCCACGGCGAGGAGGGGTTGCGGGTCGCCCAGAGCCATCTGCCTCGCTTCCGCGCCTCTCCCGGCGCCACGTACCTTCCTGGGCATAGGGTCACGAAGGTGGTGATGGGCAGCGGGGGACAGGTCGACTTCCTCGAAGTCATGGCGGCGGGGCAGAGGAAGCATATTCGAGCGGCGTGTTATGTCCTGGCCACGGGTGGGATCGAGACACCGAGGCTACTGCTGCTCTCGCGCTCTCCGCGTTTCCCCCGAGGCATCGGCAATGATCACGGCCTCGTCGGCCGGTATTTCACGGAGCACCTGGCCGTGGATCTTGGCGCGGCCCGGCTCGGGGGGCCATGGACGTCCGAGGCGGCCGGCGCGATCTCCTGGCAGTTCTACGAGGAGTTCAAGGCAATGGGCCTGGCCGGCGTGGTGCTGGAGTTCGGACCGGAGCGTCCTTTGCTGATCCGAGTTTCCGCCGTGCTGGAGATGAAGCCGGCGGCTTCGAACCACGTCTGGCTCGACGAGAGCCGCAAAGACGGCTACGGTCTCCCTCCGGCGGTCGTATCCCTCGCGATTTCCGTTGCTGAGCGCAGGACACTCGAGCGTTTGAGGGAGGTGGCAACGGCCCTGATCGCCAGGCTGGGGACACCGGAGCCTCCTCGTGAGCGCGGGATCGCCTGGTGCCACCACCATATGGGGACGTGTCGGATGGGGGACGATGTCCGGACCAGCGTCGTCGACCGAACCCTGCGCGTCCATGGCGTCTCCAACCTGTACATTGCGGGAAGCGCCCCTTTCGTCACCGCGGGCGTAGGCGGCCCCACGTTGCTCATCGCCGCGCTCTCGCTGCGGCTCGCCGATCATCTGAGAGAAGCAGGGGGAGTCCGCCCCGCGGCCCGAGGGGCGAGATGACCGTCATCAGCGGGACAGCGGACAGTAAGGCCCCGGATGTGTCCGGGACGACCGAGCCCGCCCGGATGGCTTTCCTGACGCGGCCGGCGGTGGTCGTGGGCCTCTTGATCGCCCTCGGCGCCGCGGGGCGTACGTATCGGATCCAAGCTCCGCCTTTCGACTATCACTGGATCCGCCAATACGACACCGCCGCCATCGCGCGGAACTTCGCCGAGGGTGCGATGAACCCGTTGTACCCGCAGGTGGATTGGCGGGGGGACTCGCCGGGCTACGTGGAGTCCGAGCTTCCCGCCTACACCTACCTGGTGGCCCTGCTCTACCGCATCGCGGGGATCCACGAATGGCTTGGCCGCGCGCTCAACATCGCGGTCTACGCGCTCTCGGCGGCGCTGCTGTTCGCCCTGGCCCGCCGGCTCCTTACGGAGCGCGCGGCCGTGCTCGCCGTGTTCTTCTACACCGTCGTACCCCTGAGCGTATTCTTTACACACACCTTCCAGGGCGACGCCCTGATGTGCCTCGGGGCGCTGACGGGCGTCTATTTTTTCCAGAGATGGACGGATTCCGCGCACGTTACCGACCTCGTCGTCAGCGGGCTGGGCGTGAGCCTTGCCATCTCGATCAAACCCTTCACGGCCTATCTCGCCTTGCCGCTGGGATACCTCGCCTATCGGCGCTTCGGCTGGCGAGGGCTGGGCAAGAAGAGTCTCTGGCTCTACGCGGTCGGCCTCTGGGCCATGCCCGTCCTCTGGTACCGGCACGCCTTCCATCTATGGAAGGAGTACGGAAATACGCTGTTCCGCGGGTACGCGCGAGTGGACCTGCCTGGACTCACGGATCCATTCTGGTTCGACTACGCGAAGGTCATCGTGGAGCGCGTCGTCCTGGTGCTGGCGACGCCGGCCGGTCTCACCTTCCTGGTCGTGGGCGTTCTCGCCAAGCCGCGCGACGGGAACCGGGTGCTGCACTGGTGGGCGGCCGGTCTGGCTGTCTCGATGGTCCTGATGAACGAGGCCCACTACGACCACGACTACTATCAGCTCCCCATCGTCTTCGCGGCCTCCATCTGGATGGCGCAGGGAGCGGTCCTTCTGCTCGAGCGAGGACTGCTTTCGCGAGTCGCGTTGGCCGCGCTCTGTCTGGGCACGGTGATCTGCAGCGGCTGGCGCCTGCATGACTTCTTCCAGATCGAAACCTGGGACGACCGGGCGATGGCTTTCGGCCAGCGGGTGGCCGAGCTCACCGAGCCGGACGCTCTCATGGTCTTCGTCCAGAGCGGCGACGACCCGCGGCGCGGCGAGTGGTATCAGCACCGGTTGGCTCCAGGCGAATACCTCTTGTACAACCCTCGAGACTTCTACCTCAGCCGCAGAAAGGGCTGGAGCCTGAGCGATAGTCAGGCCTCGCCCGAGCTGATCGACAGGCTGCGCCAGCGCGGCGCTCGATACCTGGGCACGTTCTTCCCGGGCTCACTCGACAAGAACCCCCAGACGCGGCCGTGGCTCGAGGCCACCCAGAAGCGCGTCGAGATCACCCCGCGCTGGTCGATCTATCGGCTCGTTCCGCCTCCGCCCACCGCTCCCTGACCGCGGGCGCGCGCGGCCAACAGAAGGCCGAAGGCGATCCAGGCCCCGAAGTACAGGTACGACTGGAGGGGGTTCCAGGCCGTGGGGGCGAGCCGCTGCGCGATGGCGTAGAAGTTCGTGCTGGCCATGTGGCTGATGGCGAGCAGCACGATCCAGCGGCGCTCGCCCACCCGCAGCAGGGACGCCACCAGCAGGGCGTCGATGGGGGCGAGCACCGCGTAGTGGTGCTCCCACGCGACCGGCGACGCCATCACCGCCGCCAGCAACGCGGCGGACAGATCGAGCGCCCCCCCTCGGGCGGCCGGGGCGACTCGCCCGAACAGGGCCAGGGCCACGATCAGCAGAGAGCTGACCACGGTGCCCGCGAGCACCATGGGGTCGAACGGCGCGAACCGGTCGCCCTCGAACCGCAGGTTGCTGCCGTTGAAGAGAAGCCGGTGCAGGAGGCCGTTCATGCTCTGGTTGGGATAGAAGGCCTCGCCGTGACGGCCGATGAACGCGAGCGCCTTCAGGTAGTTCAGGTGGTTCGCCCACCCGTAGCGCTGGAGCGAGAACGCGAAGACGACCGCCGCCGTGATGCCGGCGGCGGCCGTGAAGCGGCGCTCGCGCCGGAGGAGCGCCCAGACTCCGACGATCACGAAGTGCGGTTTGAGCGCGCAGGCGAGACCCAGCAGCACACCCGCCGTGGCCCGCCGGCCATGGACCCAGGCGAGGAGCAGGAGGGCCAGGAGGGCGGTGATCCAGGCCTGGATCTGCCCGAGCCAATAGGCCTTCACCACCGGATAGAAGGTGAGCGTGCCCGCCGCTCCCAGGAGGAAGAGCGCCGCTCCTCGCCGCCCCGTCGTATCGGCGCGCAGGAGAGCGCCCGTCGCGAGGGCCGTGACCACTACCGCCAGCCACGTCAGGAGGTTCAGACGCGCGGCCACGGATTCGTCGCCCCCGAGGTACAGCGCTTCCAACGCCAGGAGCGACGTCGGGGGATATTGGAACTTGATCCGTTGATCGAAGAGGACCGCATCGTAGACGGGGCGGCCATCCCCCGAGCGGAGATGGCGCAGGGCGGCCTCCATCGGATCCCACGAGTCGCGCCGCATCTGGCCGCGGGCAAAGGCGGCCTCCTCGGTGAAGACGGTCTCGCTCCAGGGCGGGGAGAGGCCGTAGGCCAGGACGAGGTTGAGCAAGGCGTTGATCGCGAGGGCGGCGGCGACCGTCCTCACCCGGCCGTCGCCGGCGCCTGGTGCTTCCGTCACCAGATCGTGCTCGGCGCAAGCGACGAGAAGTCGCGCAGCAAGGGCCAGGCCGTCGCGACGTTGACCGCGATCATCACCGCGACGAGGACGAGGTAGACGAGCCGGGCCCGCGGCGTCCGCGGAAAGGCGGCGGCCAGGGCCAGCAGGGCGGGGGCGGCCAGCAGCGACAGGTGTTTCGTCTGCCGCCAGTCGGTCAGGGAGAAGACGATCGCTCCCACGAGCACGGCGGCGCCGCAGACCCGCGCGCGCGGGGCGGGCGAGCGCAGCGCCCAGAGGCTCGCGCCCGCGGCGGAGAGCGTGAAGACGAGGCCGTAGCGGGCCGTGAACTCGGCCCAGAGCTCCGTAATGGAGGGATACCAGATCCGCGCGTCGTGCACGAAGCGGACGTCCCCCAGGGCCAGGCGGCGCATCACGTGTACCTTGACGAAGTCGTACACGAAGGCGGGCGCGTCGATGACGAGGCCCCAGGTCGCGAAGGCGAGGAGTCCGGCGGCGGCGCCGAGGCCCGGCACGAATCGCCCGAAGCCGGCGCCGAGCGGCGCGGCGATGAGCCAGGCCGCGGGGAGGAGCAACCCCTTCTGTTCGGACAGGGTCGCGAAGGCGGCGGTGGCCGCCGCCGGCCAGCCGGGCCTCGCCCGTTCCACCGTGGCCACGAGCGCCACCGTCGCCAGGGTGGCGACGGCGAAATACCCGCCGTAGGCCCCACGTACGAGAAACTCGGGGAAAGTGGCCAGCACCAGGGCCACCGCGGCTCCGGCCACGGAAGAGCCGGCAAGGCCGGCGGCCAGCGCTCCCAGCCAGCCTACGGCGAGGGCGGCGAGGACGACGTTCACCCGCCGGGTGACCCAGAGCTCCGGCTCCGTGAAGAACCGCTCGAGCAGCCGCTGCCAGAGGTCGTAGTACGGCGGCGGATATTCATCCGCACGCGGCTCGGCGAAGGGTCCGCGTGACGCGGCCTCCTGGCCGAGCCGGTCGGCATCGCCGACACGATCGAGGCGGCCGGAAAGGGCGAAGCTGCCTGCGACCCACACGTGGAGGAGCGGCGGATGGGCGAAGAAGTAGCGCGTCCCGCGGTCCGTCACCGTGCGGGGGGTGCCGTGGTGGGCCAGGGCATGGGCGGTTGCCTGCACCTCGAGATCCTGGTCGTCGAGAGGGGGAACGACGCGAGTCGCGAAGAGCGTGAGCGTGAAGAGGACGAGCACCGCCGGGGCCAGCGCGTGCCAGGGCACGAGCGCGGGCTCGTCAGGTGCGCGCAAGAAAGGCAGTCCTCCCATCAGGACGAGACCGAGCGCGACGGGACCGGGGCCCGGATCGACGCCCACGACACGCAGGGCGACCAGGACGAAGACCAGGCTGGCGAACGACAAGAGGGGAGCGACGGCGAGGCGCACCGTCCAGGAGGTCGCAAGGAGGGCGGCATAACCCAGGCCGGTGAGGATCGCGATGAGGGCCGCGCCCGCGAGCCCGTGCGCGGCCTCCAGGATCGCCGAGGCGGGCGCCACGCGCGGTCCGATGCCGAACCCGTACCAGCCGCGCAGTCCCCCGCGTGTCCACACCTCGCTGCCCGCCGGAGGCGCCGGTGCCGAGGCCGAAGGGACGAAAGCCGGCCTCTCGTCGACTCCGACCGGTATCCACTGGATGAAGCCGGAATTCCGCGCGGGCGGGGACAGGGGGCCCGTTCCCACCGCCACGCCCGCGAACGCCGCCCCCAGGGGAGTGACTTCGAAGGTGAGGCGATGCCGTCCGGCATCGAGCGGCCCGATGGGCAGCGAGGTCACGGAGCCTGGGCCCTCCATGTTGACGACGCCGCGTTGCTGGCCGTCGAGGATCACGGAGACGCGCGGCGGTTGGCCGTCGACCGGAGCGCTGATCACGGTGAGATGCGCGGCGGGCCAGGACGGGGAAGAGAACCGCAGTTCTACGGACGACAGGAGCGTCCGGCGATACCGGCGCCCCGCATCCCCCTGCACCGGGCCCCATCCGGGACCTAGAGCCTGCGGCTGGATCGTGCCTCCCAGGTCGATCGACCAGAAGGGGACGAGACGGGGATCCAGGGCCAGCCGTCGCGCCTCCTCTTCCTCGCGCGCGAGGATCGGGGCGGCGCGCCAGGGTGGCACCGGCACGAGCAGTGCCGTCACGATCCAGATTGCCCAGGCGACGAGCCAGACGGTGCGTGGCGGCAACAGGACTCCGGCCCGCGCGACGGTCATGGACGGGGCCTCACGCGGAGCGGCGCCGCGCGCCGACGCGCCGATGGAGCCGGCGCATGCCGCGGAGGTCGTCCGCGACCGTCCGGACGATGCGCACGGTGGATCCCAGGTCCTCGATCCAGTCCACGGGGATCTCGTCGACGCGGAGCCCCGAGCGCTCGGCCAGGATCAGCAGCTCCGTGTCGAAGAACCACTGCGTGTCCTCGGTGGCGGCCACGACGTCGCGGGCCCGCGCCCGGTCGAGGAACTTGAACCCACACTGATGATCCTGGACGGTCGAGCCGAAGAGGGCCCGCACGAGCGTGTTGTATCCGCGCGAGAGCACCTCGCGGCGGAGTCGACGGCGGGTGTGGGAGCCGGGGAGAAGCCGCGACCCGATCACGAGATCCGCTCCCGACTCCAGCCGCCGCAGCGCTTCGGGCAGCGCCTTCAGATGTGTGGAGAGATCGACGTCCATGTAGCCGATCCACGTCGCCTCGGAGGCGAGGAACGCACGCCGCAGCGCGCGCCCACGTCCCTTCTCCGGCATGTGAATCGCTCCCACCTCCGAATGGGTGCGCGCCAGTCGTTCCGCGATGGAAGCGGTGTCGTCCGTCGAGCCGTTGCTCAAGACGGTCACGCGCCAGGGTCCCGGGACCTGCTCGCGGCAGAAGGCGAGCACGCGCAGGACGCTCGCCTCCACCTCGACCGCCTCGTTGTAGACGGGGATGAAGCACTCCAGCCGGAGCGCCACGCCCTAGGCGCTCACTTGGCTCGCGAAGATCCGCGCCTGACGCAGGAGCGACTTGTATTCGCCGCGGCGCAGGCGCGAGAGCACGTACCGGGGCCGCAGGTAGAAGCGCAGATAGGCGCGCTTGCGCAGGCGGTCCAGCCCTTCGAAGGCGAGGGCGTCGGGATGGGTGGCGGGGACGAAGAGGGGACCCTCGCCCGGCGTCACGGCGTATTCGGTGCCCGGGTAGGGCGTGAAGACGTGGAAGGAGGCATAGCTCGGATTGAGGTCCAGGGCGACGCGCACCGTCTCCTCGATCTCCCGCTCCGTCTCGCCCGGGAACCCCAGGATGAAGAAGCACAGGACTTCCATGCCGTGGGACAGGATCCGTCGGACGCCCGCCGCCATGTCTTCGACGGAGCCGACCTTGTCGAGGACCTTCAGGCGCTCGGGCGATCCCGATTCGATCCCGCAGTGGACCAGCCGGCAGCCCCCGGCGGCCATGGCCGCCAAGAGGTCGTCCTTGGCCTCGCGCGCGCGGAGCTGGCAGCACCACTTGAGCGGGAGCCGTTCCCGGGCCAGGTGGTCGCAGAGGGCGCGATTGGTGTCCCCGCCCAGGTGGAACTCGAGATCGATGAAGTAGGCGCTGCGGACGCCGTCGCGGCGCACGGCCTGCTCGACCTCCCCGATGAGCTGCGCGGGATCCTTGCGCCGCATGGGACGTCCCTGCAACAGCCGCGAGCAGAACGTGCAGGGGAACGGGCAGCCGCGCGAGCCCTCGAAGAGCGCGAATCGGTCGCCGAGCAGCTCGTAGCGGTAGCGATCGAGGTCAACGAGGGAGTAGTCCGGACGCGCGAGCCGCCGCAGGTCCACGGAAACGGCGGGACCGGTGTCGTGGAACGACTCGCCATCCCGCAGCACGCACCCGGGCAGGGACTCCGGCGAAGATCCCGTGGCCAGGGCCACCGCCACCTCCTCCGGCTCGCCCTTGATCACGCCCGTGGCTCCGGTGCGGCGCAGCATCATTTCCGGCGCCACGGCGCCGTGGGTGCCGGTCAGGAAGACGGTGGCCCCCGTGGCCCGCAGCGCGGCACCCAGCCGGTCGATCGGCTCCATCTCGACGTTCGGGCACTGCCAGCGGTCGACGTCGGCCGTGGACAGGAAGACGAGGTCCTCCGGCCCGATGCCGGCGACGGCCTGGCGGGGGTCGAGCCGGGTGGCCTGGAGGTCGAGCAGGTGGGTCTCGACGCCGCGGTCGCGCAGCGCGCTCGCGATGTACAGGGAGGACAGCGGGGGCCAGGTGCGGTTGTAGGTGTTCTCCTTCGACGACGCCAGATCGGCCCACGCCGGGCGGGCCAGCACCACGCGGCGCGACGAGGGCTTCATGAGGGATTCTGCGGCCCCCTCTCGACGCGAGTCAAACCCCAGCGCCTCAGGGCGCGGCGCCGCCGGAGGCGTCTTCCGATACGAACAGACGCGGGCGCCCCTGGCCGGTCCGGACGGCCCAGACGCCGCGGTTGCGGGGGCCGTATCCCTCGCCGAACACGAGGAAATCGAGGGCCACCGAGAACGCCCGCCGGTCCGAGTCCAGTGGCCCCGGCCGGTGATACCCGGCCGGCTGCAGGATGACGTCCGTGACGCCACCCGCGACCCGGCCGGAGATAGGCGCTTCGTAGGTCTGCCAGCCCGGGGACAGGTCGAGGACGGCGGAGGCCTCGTCACCGATGCGAAGCCGCAGGGCGCCGACCGCCGCATCGTGCGGGGCGACGCGCATGGCGACGCGCTGTACGCCAGACGGAAGCGGTAGCCGCAGTGCGGACTCCGGTCCTACTGCCCAGACGAACGTCCGCTGCGTGCCGTCGTCCCCCACGGTCTGGTCGGGCCAGGCCCAGCCGTCGAGCTCCACGTGGGTGGCTTCCTCCGAGCCCATGTCGACGACCACGGGAGCGGATACCGGGCGCTGGAGTGCGGAGAGGAGCTCGAGATCGGGCGCGGAGAGGGTCACGACCTCGCTCGCATCGGAGCGCCAGCCGAGCGGGAGCACGCCCCAATGGCTGCTGTAGTAGCCCGCGCCCGCCTGCGCATCCATCACCCGGAGGCGCGGCGACGGCAGCCGGAGTGTGGAGAGCGGTGCGAGCACGGCCGCCTGGGCCGGCGTCGGCGGCCTCGCATCGATGTCCGAGGGCTCCGCGATCACGTCGCCGTCGCGGAGGTGCTCGCGCGGCCGTAGGGCCTGGTAGCCCCGCTGCGCGGCGTACCAATCAAAGCCCCACCGACCCGTGTAGAACCCGCGTCCGGCGGAAGGCAACGCGCGGCCCGCCTGCCGCCAGGCCTCCGCGTAGCCCGCGTCGGCCTGGAGCACCAGGAAGGCGAGGAGGGCCGAGCCGGCCACGGAGAGCGCGAGTCGCCGTGGCGAGGGTTCCGCCACCAGGACCTCACCGCGCACGAGCAGCCACAGGAGCAAAGGGAGCATCGGCAGGAGGTAGCGCGCGGTCCCGAAGTACACGAGGACGCTCGTGTAGATCGCGAACGCCCAGAAGGCGGTTCGGAGGAAGGGATCGCGTACGCGGATCGTGGCCTGCGCGGCCGCCCCCAGCAGCGCCGCGCCGGCGCCGAAGGCGACGGCGGCGATCACGACCGAGCCGCGGCCGTAGGTCGCGGCCGCGCCGCCGACGGCCCCCGCAACGGCGAACACGGTGACGCCGCGCGACCACCGCACGAGACCCAGCGCCGCGGGCAGGCCGGCCAGCCCCAGACTGGCCACGAACGACGCCGCGAAGACGGGCTGGCGGTCGAAGCCGAGCTGCTGGAGGCGCCCCGCGGCGCTCACGTGCAGCGCCCCCTCCGTGGCCAGGTTCCAGAGGCAATACGCGCCGAAGAACACGGTCGCGATGGTGGCGAGGATCAGGCCTGGGCGGCGCGGCCGCGGCAACGCCAGGAGGGCGAGCGGCAGGTTGAGGAGACCGACGTATTTCGTGATCGCCGAGGCGGCGACCGCGAGCCCGCTCGCCGCCCCTCGGCCGCGGGCGGCCTGGCCCCAGGCCAGGACGCAGAAGAGCAGGAACGGCACGTCCGTCATCGCACTGACCGTGGAAACGCAGAGGGCGGGGCTGGCGGCGAGGAGGATGGTGTAGGCCCTGGGCACCCCGAAGGACTCGCCGGCCGCGGCGCAGGCCCGGAGCGCAAGGAGAGCCACGGCCATCATGAGCACATGGACGGCGGTCTCGCGACCCCCCGCGATGGCGAGAGGCAGGGCGAGCAGGTAGGGCACGAGGGGGGGGTTGTACAGGTCGCTGAAGAACGTCGCCGGGCTCTGGTGCCAGAAGCTCGGACCACCAAGAGGATCGAATGGGTGCTTCCGCACCCATTCCGCGGCCCACAGGTAGAGCGGATCGTCGATCTTGTACGCGGAGCCGATGAAGGGCACGGTGACGAGCAGGAGAAGCGCCGCCGCCGCCCGGTCGGGCGAGGCCATCCACCAGCGCGCGCGCGTCTTCAAGCCCCGGGGCCCGCCATGGCTGCGTACGCTATCAAGGGCTGCGCCGACCGCAACTGCCAGGCGGTGTAAGCTCTCCGGCCATGGCGCGCGCATTGACCGTCACCGCCATCGTCGCCACCTACAACGAAGAGGACGTGATCGGCGTCGTCCTGGCCGATCTGCTGGGACAGGGCGTGCACGTGCATCTTCTCGATCAGGGCTCGACGGACGGGACGGTGGCGGAAGCGCAGGCGCTCCAGGGGCGGGGCGACCTGCGGATCGAGCGCCTCGACGGCGACGACTTCTCCCTCACCCGCATCATCCGGCGGAAGGAGGCCCTCGCCGCCGAGCTCGACACGGATTGGGTCGTCAACGCGGACGCGGACGAGTTCCGCGAGAGTCCCTGGCCCGGTGTCGGCTTCGTCGAAGGACTACGGGAGGTCGACCGTCTCGGGTTCAACGCCGTCGACTTCGCCGTGTTGAACTTCGTCCCCGTCGACGACGCTTTCCGCAAGGGCGACGATCCCCGCGAGAGGTTCCGGTTCTGCGAGCCTGGCGCCCTCTTCGACCGGCTGCAGGTCCGCTGCTGGAAGAAGCCGCCGGGCCCGCTCGACCTCGTCTCGACCGCCGGGCACGAGGCGCGGTTCAAGGACCGCCGGGTGTTCCCGATTCGGTTCCTCCTGCGCCACTACCCGATCCGCGGCCAGGCTCACGGCGAGCGCAAGGTGTTCCGGGAGCGTCGGCCGCGGTTCTCCGCCGAGGAACGCGCTCGGGGCTGGCACGTCCAGTACGACACCCTGGCCGAGGGCGCGTCCTTCCTGCGCGAGCCGTCGGCGCTGACGCCCTACGACCCGTGGCGCGCACGGCTCGACCTGGCCCTTCGGCACCGCGGCGTCGAGGCGCTGGAGCAGGAGCTGTCGCGGTGTGGCCGGGCCCTGGCCGATCGCGACGCGGAGCTCGGGCGCCGGGCCGAGGAGCTCGGGCGCCGGGCCGAGGAGCTCGGGCGCCGGTCCGCGGAGCTGTCCTCCGTTCGCGATGTCCTCACGAGACAACTGGAGGGCTGCCGCCAGGATCTCTCCTCCGCGCGTGAGATCGTGACTCTCCTCGACCGCGAGCTCGCCGCCGCCCACGAGGCGCTCAAGGCCATGCACCACCATGCGGAGCAGGCGCGCGGCGACTTGCTGCGCGGCCAGGAGGTCTTGCGCGGCGAGCGGGACGAGCAAGCGGGCGAGGTGGAGCGGCTACGGCACCGCCTCGATGCGGTCCTGTCTTCTCGCATCTGGCGGTGGACGTCCTCCCTGCGCGCGTCGATCGACGCGCTCTTGCGATGACGGAGTTCGCTCCGTGAACCTCATCGAGGTCCAGGACGTCGCCAAAGGCTTCCGGGTTCCTAACGTGCGCCGTCAGACCGTCCGCGAGCACCTCCTCGGGATCCTCGACCCTCCGAAGTTCCGCCGTCTCGAAGTCCTGCGCTCGGTGAGCTTCGAGGTGGGCGCGGGGGAGTCGGTGGCGATCCTGGGCCGCAACGGGTCGGGGAAGAGCACGTTGCTCAAGCTCCTTTGTGGCATCTACGTCCCCGACCGGGGCCGGGTGGCCGTGTACGCGTCGCTCACGCCCGTTCTCGAGCTCGGCGTCGGCTGGAACCCGGACCTGGACGCCATCGACAACATCATGCTCCTGGGCACCGTGATGGGCATGAGCCTGGCCGAAGCCTCGAGCGCGACCGAGGAGATCCTCGCCTTCGCCGAGCTCGAGCCCTTCGCGAACCTGGAGCTGAGGCATTACTCGAGCGGGATGGCGTCACGCCTGGCCTACGCGGTGGCCTTCCAGGCCGTGCGCGAGGTGCTCGTCCTGGACGAGGTCTATGCGGTCGGCGACGCCGGGTTCAAGTCCCGCTGCGAGGAGCGGTATCGGAAGCTGAAGGCGGAGGGCCACACCGTGGTGCTGGTGAGCCACGACGAGCGGGCGGTCTCCCTGTGCGACCGCGCGCTCCTGCTCGAAGGAGGCCGCGTGGCCGCCACGGGCACGCCGGCGGAGATCTACGACACGTACGTCCGCGAATCGGCGCACCCGGCCGCCTCCCCGCGCGCCTGACCCGCGCCGCCGGCGACTACAGGTACTCCACGCAGCGCGGCGAGAGCCGCTTGAAGACCAGCGCTCCGGTTCCGAGCGCGAGCAGGGATGCCGCGGCCAGCATGGCGTGGGCCCGCAGCGACGGCACCGTCCCCAGCACGAGGACGGAGCGCGCGAACTGGATGACCGCAGTGGGCGGCCACAGATAGAGATAGAAATGCAGCCGCTCGGGCAGGATCGAGAGCGGGTACACCACGGGTGCCACGAAGAAACCCGCTTGCAGGAGGAGCTCCCATACCTGGTTGAGATCGCGGTAACGCAGGAGGAGCGCACTCGTCGCGAGCGAGAAGCCGATCACGATCAGGCAGAGCTGGAGCATGTAGACGACGACGAGAGCGGCGGCCCAGGGCCCGGCGAGCCTCCCGCCGGCCGCGCTCGTGGTCACGATCGCGACCATCAGCACGGACAACGTGATGAGGGGATTCGAGACCGAGGTGACGACCAGGATCCATTTCGGGAAGCGGGTCTTGGTCAGCAGGAAGCTCTTGGCGGCCAGGGAGGACAGGCCGACCTTCGTGCCGTCGGAGAAGAAGTCCCAGAGGCACAGCCCGATGATGAGGTTCAGGCGGTAGTTGGGATCCGTCTGGAAGATGAGGGAGAAGACGGCCATGAGTACGGCGAACATCGTGAGAGGCTTGAGCAGGGCCCACACGAAGCCTCCGACCGTGCCGTGGTAGCGCACCTTGAAGTCGGTGCGCACGAGCGTCCACACGAGCCCCAGGGCATCGGACTCGTCGCGCCCGCGCTTCGGGCGGGGGCGGCCGGGGGGGGCCGTTCCCTCTGCCGCATCGGGGGCCGCGGAAGCGGTCGCGGGCATGCCGTAGTTTAGTAGAATCGCTCACACCGATGCGGTGGCCGGGCCGCGGCCCACGGATGGATCTGGATCGGCCCCTCCCTGGGGCCGACGTCGGAACCACGATCGAGGTGACGGGCTGGGCTTTCTCGTCCCGCGCTCCCATCGCGCGTGTCGAGGCCGCGATCGGCGACTCGCCTCCCGTCCTCCTGAATCATGGCCGTACGCGTCGCGACGTGGCGGCGGCCTACGGGTGTGACGCGGCCTGCGGCTTCGAAGGGGTGCTCGCGCTGGAGGGCCGGCCCGCCGGTCCGCTGACCCTCGAAGTCGCCGCCGTCGACGCTCGCGGCGGCCGGGCGTCGCGGCGCGTGACCGTGAACAGGAGGCGTCCGGTCGAGGACGTGCCCATCGAGCCCCTGCGCGTCGACGCGCGTGACGCCGACGCCCCGCCCGCGCCGGCCACCGATGTCAGCCCGGCGGCGCTCCCGTCCGCGACCCGGGACCCCGGGGCGCTGGGAGCGCTGCTCGGGCGTTTGCGCGAAGAGCGAAATCGGGACGCATCGCTCCTGGACGCCACGGGGCTTGGACTCGCCGCCGGCCTGCCGGGCGAAGTCGTGGCCACGCCGCTCGACCGGGCGACCCTGCCCTATGCGGATCAGAGCTTCGACGTGGTCGCCATCGACGCGGCCGGAACGGAGCAGTTGGCCCGGGCGCGGCAGCTCGCGACGCGCGCGGTCGTGCGCGTCGGTGCGGCGGGTGCGCTGGAGACTCTGTGGCAGACGTCCGCTCCCGCGCCGCTGCGGCCACGCGTCACGGTGGTGATCCCGGTCTTCAACCAGGTGGCTTGCACGGACGCCTGCCTGCGCGCGGTCTTCGCGACGTGGCCGCCGTCCCTGGAGGGCGAGGTGTTGGTCGTCGACGACGCCTCCAGCGACGAGACCCCGGCCGTGCTCGCGCGCTGGATGCAGCGCGAGCCGCGCCTGCGCTCGCTGCGTCAGGCCGACAACTGCGGCTTCGTCCGGTCGTGCAACGCGGGGGCGGCGGCCGCCGCCGCCGACGTGCTCGTGTTCCTCAACAACGACACGCTGCCGCGTCCGGGATGGCTCCTCCCGCTCGTGGCCGCCCTCGAACGGAGGGGCGCGGGCGCGGTGGGAGGCAAACTGCTCTACCCCGATGGCACCCTGCAGGAGGCAGGGAGCGTCATCTTCAGCGACGGTGACGGGTGGAATTTCGGAAAGGGCGACGCCGAGCCCGATCATCCGCTTTTCGAGCATGTGCGCGAGGTCGATTTCTGCTCGGCCGCGCTGCTCGCGACTCCGCGCGACCTCTTCCTGCGCCTCGGGGGATTCGACGTGGCCTACGCTCCCGCCTACTACGAGGACGCCGACTACGCCTTCCGCCTGCGCGAGAACGGCTACCGCGTGTACTACCAGCCCGCCTCCGTGGTGGTCCACCTGGAGGGCGTGACCTCCGGCCGCGACGTGACGACGGGAGTGAAGCAGCATCAAGTCCCTCATCGCGCCACCTTCCAGGCGCGCTGGGCGCAAGCGCTGGCCGCGCAGCCGGCGCATCCCGCGGCCAACGACCGGCCCGGCCTGCACCGGCTGCATGCACGGCCGGGCCAGGCCGGGCGCGCTCTCGTCCTCCTGCCGACCATGCCCGAGCCGGACCGCGAGGGCGGCTCGCGGCGCGCGTTCCACCTCATCGAGCTGCTGCTCGACGCGGACTGGTCGGTGAGCGTCGTCGTCGAGAACGCGACGGGCGGGGAACGGTACGCGCGCGCGCTACGTCAGCTCGGCGCCGCGACCTATGCGGGTGCGTTCACCCACCGGTCCGGCCCCGATCACCTGCCGAAGCTCTCCGACCTCGTGACCGTGGAGCGTTTCGACATGGCCCTCATCGCCTTCTGGCACCTGGCCGAGCGCCATCTCCGCACGCTGCGCGTCCTCTCGCCGGAGACGCGCGTGCTGGTGGACTCGGTGGACCTGCACTTCCTGCGGCAGGCGCGCGGGGCCTTCGGCCGAGCCCGGCTCGAAGGCAGGCCGGATGCCCTCGACGGGCGTTTTGCGGACGAGCTGCGGCGCGAGCTCAACGTCTACGGGGCGGCGGATGGGGTGCTCACCGTATCCGCCAAGGAATCGGCCTGGATCGACGACCTCGTGGGTGTTCCCGGCCGCGGCCTTCGCGTGCCGCTCATGGAGGATACGCCCGGGCCACGGCGGCCCTTCGAGGAGCGCCGCGGCCTCGTGTTCCTCGGGAACTTCCGCCACCCTCCGAACGTCGAAGCGCTCGCTTTCCTCGGCGACGTCGTGGCCCGCCTCGACGCCGCGCTGCTCGCCGCGCATCCGCTCTCCATCGTCGGCAACGCCCTCGAGCCGGGGATGCTCGGATCGCTGGCCGGCCATCCCCACGTCCGGGCCGTGGGCTGGGTGCCGCACGTGGAGCCCTACCTGGAGGGATCGCGCCTCTCGCTCGTGCCCCTGCGCCACGGAGCAGGTACCAAGGCCAAGCTCCTCCAGGCCCTCCTCGCGGGAACGCCCTGCGTATCCACACCCCTTGGCGTCGAGGGGTTCGACGTCGCGGAGGGGCGCGACGTGGTGGTGGCGGATTCCGCGGCCGCCTTTGCCTCCGCCATCGAACGTCTCGCCGGAGACGCGGAGGCCTGGGAGCGCCTCTCGCGCGCCGGCCGCGCCTCCGTGGAGACCTCACACGGCCGCGAGGCGGTCCGGGCCGCGCTGCGTGCGGCGATCGAGGCGGTGCGGTTGGAAAGGCGCTGATGCACCTCGCGTTCGTCACCAATCTCTATCCGCCGTATGTGGTCGGCGGGAACGAGATGTTGTGCGACGAGGTGGTGCAGGCGCTGCGCGCGCGCGGGCACCAGGTCTCCGTCCTGTGCGGGCGCGGCCGCGACCTGCCCCGTCACCCCGGTCTGCGGGGCGCGCTGGACCTCGACCTCGACCGCAAGGAGGACACGTTCCTGGGTGGACGGGTGCCCACTCCCGTCGAGGCGGTTCGCCGGCACCTGTTCAGCCCGGCCAGTTATCGCACGACCCAGCGCTGGCTACGCGAGATGTCTCCCGACGTGATCGTGGTCTGGAATCTCTACATGGCGTCGCTGGCGCCGCTGGTCGCCGCACACCGGAGCGGCGTCCCGGCCGTCGTGCACGTCTGCGACCAGTGGCTCTACTACTCGCTCTACGACCTCGACGCGCTGCTCCGCCCGGTCGCGCTCTGGAAGCGTGCGGCGGTGCGCGTGGCCGAGAGGGTGCTGCAGCCCTCTTTGCGGGCCGCGGCCTCGCCCCACCGCGTCGTCGCCATCAGCCGCTTCATGAAGGACGTTTACGTCCGCGCCGGCCTTGCCCCCGAGCGCATCGAGGTCGTTCACCTCGGCGTCCCCACGGAGGACTTCGCGTTCACGCCGTGCCGTCCGCGGTCCGCGGGTGATCCCCTGAGGCTCCTCTTCGTCGGATCGCTCTGGGAAGGGAAGGGACCCCAGACGGCTCTGCGGGCCCTGGGCGCTCTCCTGCGGTCGGGCGTGCCCGCGCATCTCGACATCTGCGGCGATGGCGCGCCGCGCTTTACTGCCTTCCTCCAGGGCGTCATCGCGGAGGAGGACGTCGGCGCCCACGTGACCTTGCACGGGCGCGTGGATCGCGACGTCGTCCGCCGCTTCTGCGCGAGCCACGACGTGCTCGTGTTCCCCAGCGAATGGGACGAGCCGTTCGCGGCGGTGCCGGTGGAAGCGATGAGCAGCGGCCTGGCCGTCGTGGCCACGACCGCCGGGGGCACGCCGGAGGCGATCGTTCACGGCGAGACCGGGCTCCTCGTGCCGCCGCGCGATCCCGAAGCACTGGCCGAGGCCTTGCGACGGCTGGCCGGCGACGACGCGCTGCGCCAGCAACTCGGCCAGCGGGCCGCCCAGGTCGCGCGCGAGCGATTCGACCTGAAGACCTACGTCGATCGACTGGAGGCGTATTACCGGGCCGCGATCGACGCCGGCGCCTAGCCGCGCCGACGGTCGAGCCAGGCCAGCGCTCTCGACTCCGCGGACCGGACGGGACGCGAGAGCCGCAGGCGCCGCACCAGCCGGCCCACCGCGCGCGTGGCGCGGGCGAGGGGGCGATGTCGTCTCTCCGCGATCTCGGATCGGAGCCGGGTGATCTCCGCGGGTGGCTCCCAGGCCGCGGGCGCGGCCTCGAAGCCGGCTCCAGGGGTGAGCGCCGCGGCCTCCTTGTAGATCGGCTCGAGCCGCGGCTCGATGCGGCTCCAGCGGAAGCGCTCGGCCTGCGCCGCTCCCGCCCGCCCCACCGACGCCGCGAGCGCGGGGTCGCGGGCCAGGCTCGTGATGGCCGCGATCATCGCCGCCGCGGTGTCCGCGGCCAGGAAATCGCGACCGGCGACGAGGTCGAGGTTGTCCACGCCGACGGAAGTGGAGACGACGGGCATCCCGCAGGCCATGGCCTCGAGGATCTTCGTACGGGCCCCACCCCCGACCCGGACGCCGACCACCAGCACCCCCGGTCCGCGCAGGACGCCCTGGATGTCCGGAACGTATCCACGCGGCTCCACTCGCGCATCGGACGGCGGTCGGGCCGCGCGGAGGGGCGGACGTCCGGAGCCGACGAGCACCGCCTTCAGGTGGGGAAGAGCGGCGGCGAGTCCCGGCCACACCTCGCGGAAGAACCAGGCTTCGGCTTCGAGGTTCGGGGCGTAGTCTCGTGCGCCGTAGAGGAGGACGTGGTCGACTCCGCGGCCGCCGTGTGCGGGGGGCGCCAGCTCGTCGCCGATCCCGATGGGGACGACGCGGACGGCGTCCGGGCCGTGCAGGGGCTGGAGGAGCCGGCGGTCGCTTTCTCCCGGAACCAGGATCCGCGCGAAGGCGCCGGCCAGCCGGCGCTCCCACCAGCGGAAACGGGCCGCCTCCTGGAGGTGGCCGAAAGCCCCGGCGGGCACGGTCAGGGCCATGGCCTCGTGATAGGCCCAGTCGACCTTCTGGCGGTCGATCACAGTCGGACACCGGAGCGTGTCCAGGTACTGCGCCATCACAACCTCCTCGACGTGAGCGACGTCGAAGCGGGTGGCGGTAACGGCCCGGACGAGGCCGGCCGCAAGGTCGGGGCTTCGGAAGTGCGCGGCCGCGTCGGGCAGGCGGCTCGTGCTCTCCACGTCCTCCTCCGCCGGACCCGGCCCGGAGGGCGGGTACGTCTCCAGCGTCACCCCCCATTGCGAGAAGGCCGCTGCCGCCTGCCGCGCCCGCTCGCCGCGCGGATCGCCGATGGCGAACAACCGCACGGAGCCGAGGCGCGCGAGCGATCGAATCAGGCGAAGGCTGCGATGTTGTCCTCCGTTGACCGCCGGATACGGGACGTTCGGACAGAGGAAGAGGCTGTTCACGGCGAAGAGGAGCGGGCCACGATCTGCGCGTCGGCGAGGCCGCCCCCGTCTCGCCGGCCGACCTCGGCGTAGAGACGAAGGGCCTCGGCGAGGCCCTCCTTCACCGCGGGACGCCCGTCGAAGAGGGCGTAGGCGGCCCACGCCCCGAGGCTCGCCGCCCGAAGGTCCGGATCTTGCAGATTTCGCAGGTGGAAAAGCACCCAGTTGCGGTACCACGCCCGCTGCCGCTCCGCGAAGGGGCGCGTCCCGATGGTGGCGGAGCCCTCGTGGTGGCACACCGCGGCCGGGACATGCAGGGAGGCGAGGCCCCGTCGCCAGGCCCGATAGCCGAGGTCCACGTCTTCCCAGAAGAAAGGCGCATACACGTCGTCGTATCCCTCGAGCTCGACGAACACGGCGCGGGAGCAGAGGTAGCAGCAGCCCACGGGGTAGAGCGTGGGGTGCACCTCGCTCGCCGTCACCTCCTCGATCTCGATGAGCCCCGCCCGATGCACCGCCGCCTTGCCGCCTTCGTCGCCGCAGCGGGCGAGCGGGGAGCGAATGGCCGGCGAGACCGCGAAAACGCCGGAGGTGCCGAGGAGCGTGTCGCGCAGGATCCGGACCGTCGACTCTTCGAGGCGCACGTCGTCGTTGAGGACGAGGAGGAGATCTCCCTTGGCCACGGCCACCCCCGCGTTGACGGCGGGGCCGTATCCGCGCGGCTGCGGAAGCGACACCAGCCGCACGCCCTCGGGAGCGCTCGTGAGCAGCGCGCCGTCGTCCACCACGATCAGTTCCCACTCCTCGCCGGTGGCGGCCATGGAGGCGCCGACACCGGGGAGGTAGCGCCGAAGGCGCGCTTCCGCGCTGCGCGTGGGGACCACGGCGCTGATCAGGGCAGCTCCTTGCGCATGAGGGCCGCGAGCGCGGTGAGGCGCCGGCGCGCCTGCCAGAGCAGGCGTGGCCAGGACAGGCCGGCGATGTTCGTCAGCTCCCCCGAGACGCGGACGAGGACGTCGCGGTGATGCGCGAGCAGGCTCTCGTGGGCCCGTCTCGCCGTCTCCAGCTCGGCCCCCAGCTCGGCCGCCAGCGCGACCTGCTCCGCGACGACGACGTCCGCGCGCTCGCGCAGAGCATTCGCGAAGGCCTCCAGGGCTTCGCCGTCGAGCGCCCCTTCCCGCCGCGCGAGGCGGAGCATCTCGACCACGACGTCCACTCCGTCGCCTTCCGCCATGCTGCCGCCACGTTAGCCGCCCGATCCCGGGTGGTCAACGTCGGTCTATCATCGTGGGCCTCTGAGGCTCCTCCACGTCGCTCCCTTCTACGAGCCGGCCTGGGCCTACGGCGGCATGGCGCGCTCTTCCGCCGCGCTCTGCCGCGCCCTGGCCCGGCGCGGCCACGAGGTGACGGTGACGACCGCGTGGCTCGACCCGGACTCCGCGCGGGAGGAGGGGCGCGACGGGGTGCGCGTCCTGCGGTTTGCGGGCCCGGACTTCCTGAAGGCGAGGCTCGTCCCATGGGCCTCGGGGCTGCGCGCCTTCCTGGACCGGGAGAGGCTCTCGTTCGACCTCGCGCACCTTCACGGCCACCGCAATGGCCTCGCCATCACGGCCGCGCGAGCGTGCCGCGCGTCGCGGCTTCCCTACGTGCTGATGCCGCACGGGACCTATCCCACCCACGGCCAATACCCGCGGACAAAAGCCGTCTTCGACCGGCTGCTGGGTGACCGGATCGTGCAGGGGGCGGCCGCTCTCCTCGCCGTCAGCGACCACGAGGCAGGCGACCTTCCGCGCCCCGCGCGCGTGATCCCGAACGGCGTCGAGCCATGCGGGACGGCCCGAACGGCGCCGTCGGGCCCGCGCCCGCGTCTCCTCTTCGTGGGCACGGACCGGCCGCAGAAACGCGGGAACCTGCTCCGAGACGTCCTGGCCGCGCTGCCGGCCGTCGATCTGCATCTGGCCGGCCAGTTCGGGCCAGGCTTCCTCCGGGCCTTCGGCGCCGCGGCCGAGCGAGTGACGGCCTGCGGCGTCCTCGCCGGCGACGCGCTGTCCTCTCAATACGCGAGCGCCGACGTCGTCGTGCATCCCGCGGTGGGCGAGGCGTTCGGCCTCGTTCCGTTCGAGGCCGCGCTGGCGGGGACGGCGGCGGTGGTCGCGGGAGGCCACGGCTGCGGCGAGTGGTTCGCGCGCGCGGGCGGGTGCGTGATCCCGCCGGACGACCCGGACGCGCTCGTCGCGGCCGTGCGCCTGCGCCTGGAAGATCGGGAGCGGGCGCGGGCCGAGGCGCGGGCGGTGGCGGACTTCGCGCGCCGCCACCTCACCTGGGACGCGGCGGCGGCCGCGGTCGAGTGCGTCTACGCGGAAGTCCTGGGAGCGCGCGCCTGAGCAAGCGACGCCGCCGGGAGCACGTTCCCGCCGCCGCCGAGTCGCCGGCGCCTCCGCGCGTCCCGGCCTGGCGTTTTCCCCTCCTCGCCGCCGCGGTCGCCCTGATCGTCTACGCGCCGTCGATCGCCGGCGGCTTCGTGTACGACGACGGCGAGCTGATCCTGCGCAACCCGTCGATCCGCGACCTCACCGCGTGGCGGAGCATCTTCGGCTACGAGCCGGCGCGGCCGCTGCTCACCTGGACCTGGGCCCTCAACTTCGCCGCGGGGGGCGAGAGCGCCTGGTCGTACCACCTCGTCAACGTGCTCATCCATGCGGCCAGCGCCGCGCTCCTCGTCTCCCTCTTCGTATGGATGGCGCGGAAGCTGGGCCGTCCGGACGCGGAGCCGCGCGCGCTGCTCGGAGCCTGCCTGTTCGCGGCGACGCCGATGGCCGCGGAGACGGTGGCCTACGTGGCCAGCCGGTCGAGCGCGCTCGTCGCGCTGCTCGGACTGGCCAGCCTCCGCCTGGCCGCGAGCGTGCTCGACGGGGGGCCACGCGCGCGCCTGGCCGCCGCCCTCGCCCTCTTCGGGCTGGCCGCGCTCACCAAGGAAGAGGCGGCGGCGATTCCGCTGATGCTGGTGGCCCTCGATTACTTCTTCGTGGCCGGACAACGGTGGAGCGGCGTACGGTCCCGCTGGTGGATCCACGCCCTCTTCCTGATCACGCTCCCCCTGGGCCTGCTGGCTCGCCATGCGATGACGGGGTCCTGGCTGCCGCCGCCCGCCATCCCAACCGGCCTCTATCTCCTCACGCAGTGCGCCGCGTTTCCCGCCTACTTCGTGCGCGCGCTCATCCCCCTCGATCCCGCCCTCTATCGCGGCCACCCGCCCGCCACCTGGCTGCCCAGTGCATGGGTGGTCCTGGGCGTCCTGCTCACGATTGCGATCGTGGTGGGCGCCGTCGTGCGGCGCCGCGTCCGGCCGGAGTGGTCGTTTGCGGTGGCCTGCCTCGCCGCCGGCCTCCTGCCCTCTTCGTCGCTGGTCGCGCTCAACGAGATGGTCGTGGACCATCGCGCCTACTTCGGGAGCTTCGGCATCGCCTTTGCCCTGGGTGATCTCCTCTGGCGGCTCGGCCGCGCGCGGCTGGGCATCGCCGTCGTCGTCCTGCTGGCCGCGCGCGCCGTGGCCTACGAACGCGTCCTCGCCGATCCCGTGCGCGCCTGGGAGGACGCGGTGGCCCGGGCCCCCGACTCCACGGACGCGCTCTCCGCCCTCGGCGAGTCGTACGCGGCGCGGGGAGACGCGCGCGCGGAGCAGGCCTTCCAGCGCGCGGTGCGTGCCGCGCCCGGGAACTACCGGTACTGGGCCAACCTCGGTCTCTACTACGGCGACCAGCGGCGCTACGAGGAGGCGGTGAAGGCGCTGCGCGCCGCCGTCGAGCGCAACCCGCGCGACGGCACCGTGCGTGACTACCTGGGCCAGCTCCTGCAGGGCCTGGGCCGCGAGGACGAAGCGGCCGCAGAGTTCGAGGCCGCCATCGCCGCCGAGCCGCAATTCGCGCAGCCGTACATCAACCTGGCCGCGTTGCACCTGCGCCGGGGCCAGCCCGAGAAGGCGCGGCCGCTCCTGGCCACGGTCGCGCGCTTCCCGAGCTCGGCCGAGGAGGCGGAGGCCATCGCGCGGATGCAGCGCGAGCTCCCATGAGCGAGGCCCCGATCGCGTCCGCCATCGTCCTCAACTACAACGGGCGCGGCTTCGCCCTCGAGTCCGTGCGCAGCCTGCTGGAGCAGGACCTGCCCGGGCTCGAAGTGCTCGTGGTGGACAACGGCTCGGAGGACGGATCCGGCGACGACATCGAGCGCGCCTTCGCCGGGCGCGTGCGCATGGTGCGCTCGCCGCGCAACCTCGGCTTCGGGGCGGGGAACAACCTGGGCATCCGGCAGGCGCGGGGCCGGCACGTCATCCTGCTCAACAACGACGCGGTGGCCGCGCCCTCCTTCGCCCGCGAGCTGGTGGCGGCGGCGGAAGCGGACGCCGCCGTCGGCATGGTCGCGGCCAAGGTCGTGGAGTACGCGCGGCGCCACGTGCTCGACACCGTCGGGCACCTGATGTACCCCGACGGGCTCAACCGCGGACGGGGACGGCTGGAGGAAGACCGCGGACAATACGATGCCTGCCGCACCACGCTCTTCCCGAGCGGAGCGGCCGCCCTCTACACGCGCCGCATGCTCGACGACGTCGGGCTCTTCGACGAGATCTTCTTCCTCTACGGCGACGACGCCGAGCTGGGGCTGCGGGGCCGCGTCGCCGGCTGGCAGTGCGCGCTGGCTCCGCGCGCGATCGCGTACCACCACTACTCGCGGAGCGCGGGCGCCTATTCCCCGCTCAAGGCCTTCTACGTCGAGCGCAACCGCGTCCTCGTCCTCTGGCGCCTGTTCCCGCTCTCCCTCATCGCGGTCAGCCCCGCGTACACCGCGGTCCGTTTCGCCCTGCAGGCATGGGGGGCGCTCACCGGACGCGGCGCGGCCGGACGGCTGGCCGCCCGCACGCCCATGATCCGGCTCGTCTCCATCGCCCTGCGGGCCCATGCCTCCGCCATGCGCGCGCTCCCGCACATCGTCCGCGAGCGCTGGCGCCAGCGCCGCCGCCGGCGGCTGAGCGCTTCGGAGTTCCGCCGGCTCCTGGGCGAGTTCCGGCTGCGGGCCGCGGACGTGGCGCTCAAGGAATGACGGGCGCGTCCGCTCAGTCCCCGCAGCGCTCGGTCACGAGGCGCGTGATCTCGCGGCTGTCCGGAGGGTTCTCGCCGAGGCCGAGGGTGTGCAGCGCCTCGTGGATCACGGCGATCTCCGCACGGCTGGCCTTTCGCGCGGCGGCCTCGTTGAATACGCGGCCGCAGACGTAGACGACGCGGCTGCCCGGCGCCGTCACCGCGAGCACGTCGTCGCGGCGACAGGTCCGGCGCGCGGAACCGTCGGCGAACACGACGAGCGAGAGGTAGTCGGCGGGACCGACCCCCAGCGCGTCCAGCCGGTCCTGCAGGGGCGCTCCCGCCGCGTCGTGGAACTCGTCGAAGAGGCGGCGGCAGGCCGGGCTCTCGAGGCGCCGGCTCGCGCCCGCGACCGCGCGGTCCACCGCCGCCGCGTGCATCGGGTTGAGCTCCAGGCCCCGCGCCGCATGGAAGCCGGGTTGGACCGTCACGGGCGCCACCGCCACCGCCGCGACCGCCATCCAGATCGCTCTCGCCATGTCGTCGCGAAGCTCCGCCCAATGTCCCTCAACGTCTTGAGGGATCGCTTGGATTGCGATGGGAGCGGTGTCAAAGTTCCCTCAGGGTGGTGCGGATCGGTTCAACACGATGAACGGCGAGGGAATCGACCTTTCCTACGAGTTCGGGCCGTTCCGTCTCGAGCCGGCCACGCGCCGGCTGCTCCGCGCCGGGGAGTCCCTGCCTCTGACCCCCAAGGCCTTCGATACCCTGCTCCTGCTCGTGCAGAACAACGAGCGCGTGGTCGAGAAGGAAGAGGTCCTGCGGCGGGTCTGGCCGGATGCCGTCGTCGAGGAGTCCAACCTGGCCCAGAACGTGTTCACCCTGCGCAAGGCGCTGGGCGACACGCCGGAAGGGGCGCGCTTCATCGCGACCGTGCCCCGCCGCGGCTACCGCTTCGTCGCGCCCGTCACCTCCCTGCGCAACGGCGACCGGACGGCCCCGGCCGAGACGTTCGAGGTTCCCGCTCCCGCCGTCGCACGCGCGGGCGGGTCGCGCTCGCGCGCGATGGCCATGGCCGTGATCGCGGCGGTGGCGGCGGTGGGCCTGCCCCTGGCCGGCTATCTGGCCGGCCGGCGTGCCGCGGGACCGCCCGCGGCGAGCCCCCCCAAGCTGTCACGTCTCACCTTCCGGCGCGGGATCGTCAACGCCGCCCGCTTCGCTCCGGACGGCCGCACCGTCGTCTACAGCGCAGCCTGGGACGGCCGGCCGAGCCAGCTCTTCCTCAGCCGCCCGGACAGCCCGGAGTCGCTCGCGCTGGACGCTCCTTCCGCCGAGCTCCTCGCCATCTCGCGGTCGGGGGAGCTGGCCATCTCCCTCCGCCCCAGCCTCCTGAAGCACATGATGGGCGAGTTCCGGACCCTGGCCCGCGCCCAGATGGCGGGCGGCGTTCCGCGCGAAGTCCTCCAGGCCGTGGAGTACGCCGACTGGTCTCCCGACGGACAGAACCTCGTGGTGGTGCGAAAGGTCGAGAACCAGACGAAGCGCCTCGAGTACCCGATCGGCCACGTGCTGGCGGACACGAGCGCGGACCATTGCGTGGACAAGCCGCGCGTGTCGCCCGACGGCACCCTGGTCGCGTTCGTGACCTGCGCCAAGCCGGTCTTCTCCGTCGTGGTGGTGGACGCGCAGGCCCACCAGCGCGTCCTCTGGTCGAGCGACGAGTGGGTGAGCGGTCTGGCCTGGTCGCCGCGCGGCGACGAGGTCTGGTTCAGCACGGAAGCGCGCTTCCGCCTGCCGCAGGCGCGGGCCGTCGATCTCTCCGGGCGCCCGCGCGTGCTCGCGCAGATTCCGGGCGCGATCGCCGACGTCTCGCGTGACGGCGGCGTCCTCGTGGTCACGGGCACGAGAAGGTCCGGCATCCGCAGCCTGGCTCCGGGCGAGACGGAGGAAAGGGAGCTGAGCTGGCTGGAAGGCTCGGCGGCCATGGACCTCTCCGCGGACGGCCGCCTCGTCCTCTTCGGCGAGATGATGGAAGGCGGCGGCGTGAGCGGACGCATCTATCTGCGCCGCACCGATGGCTCGCCGGCCGTCCACCTCGGCGACGGCTATCCCCTGGGCCTTTCCGCCGACGGCAGCTGGGCGCTCGCGCGCCTGCATGGCCGCGACGGCCTCACCGTCCTGCCCACGGGCGCGGGCGAAGCGCGCACCCTGGCCACGGCGCCCATCGACGTGTACGGCGCACGGTGGTTCGCGGACGGCCGGCGGCTTCTCGTCGAAGGGCACGTGCCCGGACGCGAGGGCCGCCTCTTCGTGCTCGACGCGTCCGGCGGGCCGCTCCGGCCCGTCACGCCGGAGATGACGGGTATCGGCGTCGTGTCGCCGGACGGAGAGTGGGTCGCGACCATCGGCCACGACGGCCACTTCCTCTACCCGACGGGCGGCGGGGAGCGCCGGCCGTTTCCGGGGCCCGGCCCCGACGACTGGCCCGTGCAGTGGAGCAGCGACGGCCGCGCCGTGTACCTGCGCCGGGAGGGCGAGCTGCCGATGCCGGTATTGCGCGTGGAGGTCGCCACCGGCCGAACGGAGGTGTGGAAGAGGCTGATGCCGGCGGACGGCGCCGGCGTGATCTGGCTCGACCCGCTCCTCACCGCGGACGGAAAGGGATACGTCTACACCTACCACCGCCTCCTGACGGACCTGTACCTCTTCGACGGATTGAAGTAGGCCCGGGCCGCGGTAGGATCGGCGCCGATGCTGTTCGAGAACGTCGCCCTGTTCCTGGAACTCTACCGGCGGCCACGTCGCGCGTTCTCCGGCATCCTGGATCAGGGCAGCATCCTCTTCGGGGCGGCCCTCGTCGTGATGGTCTCGGGGATCATGGCCGCGGGCCTCACCGTGCAGACCCTGATCGCGTCCGTGGGCATGGTCCCGGTCCCGGCGCGGCGGCCGTCCGCCCGTCTGCCCGTCCCCGCAGCCGCGGCGCAGCCGGCGGCGCCGGCGGGCGAGGTCGAAGACGAGGCCGAGAGCGCGCCCGTGCCGCCGTCGCCCTACAGCCTGCCCGCCCTGGCCTCCCTCACCTCCAGCCTGGGCGACGTCTTCGGGCTCGCCCTCCTCTACGCGCCCTTCGCGTTGCTCGCCCTCACCGTGTTCGAGTCGGTCGGCAGCTTCGGCGTCGCCTTCCGCCGCGACTTCGGCCCGCTCCTCGCGTGCACGTTCTTCGCCTGGGCCGCCGCGCGCCTGCCCTTCGCGCTGCTCGCCCTGACGATCCCGTTCCTGGGCCTCGGGCCGCGGGGGCTGCTGGCCTACCTCGCCCTTTGGGCGCTGGGCGGGCTCGTCTTCGCCGGCCTGATGGTGGTCGGCCTGCAGACGACGTTCGGCGCGCGCCTGGGGAGCGCGGTGGCGGTCGCCCTCATCGCGCCCGTCGCCCTCCTTCTCCAGCCCGTCCTCGCCTTCCTGGCCTCCCCGTTCGTGCTCTTCTTCGCCTGGCGCTACTTCCGTGGGGACCTCGGGGACGTGACCTGGAGCTTCGGCGCGCGTCAGAGCTTCAAGCGCCACCTGCAGGCCTCGACCCTGAACCCCCGCGACGCGGGCGCGCACTACCATCTCGGGCTCATCCATCAGCAGCGGCGCCAATACGCGGAGGCGCAGGAGCGCTTCCGCCGCGCCGTGGAGATCGATCCCACGGAGCTGGACGCGCATTACCAGCTCGGCCGCATCGCGCGCGACGAGAAGCGCTACGAAGACGCGATCCGGCACTTCGAGCAGGTGGTGGCCCGCGACGACGTCTTCGCGCGCAGCGAAGTGTGGCGGGAGATCGGCTCGACCTACTTCGAGTCCGGCTCCACCGATCTCGCGCGCTGGGCCCTCTCGAAATACGTCGAGCGCCGCCCCCACGACCCCGAGGGTCTCTTCCGCTACGGCGAGGTCCTGCGCGCGGCCGGTGACGAGGCGGGGGCGGCCGCACAGTTCCGCGCCTGCGTGGAGGCGGTGGACACCATGCCCGCCTTCCGCCGCCGCGAGGTCGCGCCCTGGAAGCGCGCCGCCCGCCAGAAGCTGTCCGGCTCCGGCTAGAAGCTCATGGCCAGGCCGAAGGTGATCGGCACCAGGTAGCGCTTGCCGTCGTCGATCTGTACGGGTCGCCCTCGTGGCGGGTAGTCCATGCCCACGGGATGCAGCGAGTAGAAGGGGAAATCCGCTCGCACCTTCGCGGTCAAGCGGCCGCGGTGCAGGCGGAAAAGCTGGACGCCCGCCTCCGCGTAGAGTCCCGGACCCCAGTGGCTGTCTTCCACGTACACGTACCGATCGCGGTCCCGGACGTCCGAAAGCGATTGGTAGAGGTACGAGAAGCCGCCGCCCACGAAGGGGCCGACGTCGTGGTGCGAGAGGTAGAGGCGCGCGCCCGTGTCGATCGAGAAGAGAGACATGTCGCGATCGCCGCTCGACGAGTGGGCGAAGCGGATCTCCGCGGGTATGGCGAAGGTCGGGCTGTCGTAGGAGAAGGCCAGGGAGAAGCCGCCTCCGCTTCCCGTACCCTGACTGCCGGACAGGGCCAGCACCCCCAGCTCGAACTTGCGGCTCCCGGAGCGCGTCACCAGCTTCCGGCCCTCGCTCTCCACGAGGTTGTCGACGAGACGCGTGTCCTCGATCGGCTTGCCGAGCACGACCGCCTCCGCCAGGCGGTGTGCGGCCGTGGGCACTTCCTTCAAGCCGTCCAGCACGAGGCGGCTGCTTTCATCGGTGTCGAGGCGGCGCACGATCATCACCACCGATTCGCCCAGCGCGCGCAGGCTCACCCCGTAGGCGCCGGAGCGGCGGGAGACGGCCGCGAGCTCGTCACACGTGATCGCGACGGCGGTGGCGGCGTCGGCCGCGGGAAGGCCCGCGACGTCCGTCGCTTCGCATCGGAACGGGCCCGCATCCGCGGGCGCCGCCAACGCGGCCAGGACCAGCACTGCGCTCCACATGCCTCGCCTCCTTCGGAGGCCCGGCGTCGGGCCCTCCGTCGCGGAGACGATCGCGCAGACGCCCGTCCGGGATCCCCTAGACGGGACCGAGGTATTTCCAAGCGAATTGCAAGGGTCTCAGACGATCGCGGGTTCTTCCGGCGAGCCCGTCCACTTCGTGAAGTTCTCCGCGCCCGTCTCGGTGATGAAGATGCAGTCCTCGTGGCGGATGCCCATCTCGCCCGGGATGTAGATGCCGGGCTCGTCGCTGAAGCACATCCCCGGCCGCAGCTTCGTGGTGTTGCCGCGCACGAAGTAGGTCCACTCGTGCCCGTCCATGCCGATGCCGTGCCCCACGCGGTGGGTGAAGTACTTGTAGTCGGGGCCGAAGCCGGCCTCCTCGACCACGCGCCGCGCGGCCGCGTCCACGGCCTGGGCCTCGACCCCCGGCTTGGCCGTCTCGAAGGCGGCCTGCTGCGCGCGGCGCACGACGTCCCACACCTTGCGCTGCCTCTCCGTGGGCGGGGCGCCGAACACGCCCGTGCGCGTGATGTCGCTCGCGTAGCCGTGGAGCCGCCCGCCCCCGTCGATGAGGACGACCTCGCCCCGGCGCAAGGGCGTCGGCCGCGTGGTTCCATGCGGGAAGGCGGCGTCGGGGCCGAAGAGGACGAGGGCCCCGCCCGGCATGCCCAGCTTCCGGTGCGCCTGCGCGCTCAGGGCGGAGACCTGCGACTGCGTCATGCCCTCGCGCAGGGACTGGAAGACCGCGCGGTGGGCGGCCATCGTGATCTCGTTGGCGCGGCGCATGAGGGCCAGCTCGTGCGCGTCCTTGATCACGCGGCAGCCCGCGGTGACCGGGGTCGCGCTCACGACCTTGGCCGTGGGCAGGGCGGTGGCGATCGCATTCGCGAACGCGAACGGCATCGTCTCCTCGATGCCGACGAAGCCCGTGGCCTTGCGGTCGCGCAGGATGGCCGCGACGAGCGCGGACGGGCTCTCGTGCTCCTCCCACGCCCGCACGTCGGTCCCGATCTGGATCTGCTCCAGGCCGCGCGCCTTCTCGAAGGCGGGTGTGACCCAGGCCGGATCGCCCTCGCGCGTGATCACGGCCCCGAAGAAGCGCTCGCTGAGGCCCCACTCCGCGCCCGTGAAGTAGTCCAGCCCGGAGCCGGAGGCGAGCACGATCGCGTCCAGGTTCTCGGCGCGCATGAGCGCCTGCGCGCGCGTGATGCGGGCGCGGTGCTCGTCGAGCGTGATCGGGGTCACGCCGTCCGTCATCGGCCGGAGGGCGTCGATGGCCGGCGGCGTGTCGCCGTTGGGCGCCGGCGACTGCGCGGCGGACGCGCGCGGCGAGAGCGCAGCGGCGGCGGAGGCGAGCGAGAGATGGACGAGCTCACGGCGGGAGAGCGTCATGGCGGCTATGGTACCCTCGTCCGTTCATGGGTCGCCGCGCCGGCCGGCTGCTCCTCACAGCCTTCTTGCTCCTGGCCGGCGCCGCGCAGGCGCGCCCCGCGTCGTTCCCTCCCGAGCTCCGCTTCCGCAGCGTCTCCACCGACCGCGTCACCGTGCACTTCCACCAGGGCCTCGAGGAGATGGCGCGCCGCGCGGCCGCGCTCGCCACCGAGATCCTGCAGCGGCACGAAGCGCGCTACGGAGTGCACGTGGGCCGGGTGAACCTCGTCCTGGCGGACGTCGAGGACGACCCCAACGGCTTCGCCATTCCCTTGCCGTATCCGTTGGTGCACGTGCGCGCGGTGGCTCCGGACGGCAGCGAGGACTTCGGCAATTACGACGGCTGGCTGCGCCTCGTGCTCACGCACGAGCTCCTGCACATCGTCCATCTCGACGAGGCGCGAGGCCTGGTGCGCGTCGCGCGCCACGTGCTCGGACGGGCCCCGTTCCTCTTTCCGAATGCCTTCACCCCGAACTGGATGATCGAGGGCCTCGCGACCTACGAGGAGACGCAGGGCACCGCGTTCGGGCGCGGACGGAACCCCGACGTGCGCATGGTCCTGCGCGCGTCCGCGCTGGAGGAGCAGTTCTTGGGCGAAGACGCGGCCGTCGCCGGCCTCGACCGCTGGCCGGCGGGACAGGCCGCCTATTTCTTCGGCGAGGGCTTCCTGGCCGACCTCGCCGCCCGCGGTGGCCCCGCGGTGCTGCCCGACCTGGCCCGCGTGCACTCCGCGCACGTGCTCCCTTTCCTCGACGAGTTCACGGCGCGCAAGGTCACGGGCTCCACCTTCCACGCCCTCTGGACGCAGTGGCGGCTCGACGCGACGGCGGAGTTCGCGCAGCAGGCGGAAGGGATCCGCGCGCGCGGCCTCACACCCTCGCGCCCCCTCACCACGCGCGGAGTCCGCCAGGCCGGGCCGCGGTTCAGCCCCGACGGCCACTGGCTCGCCTTCACGGACCGCGATCTGACCCACTACCGCTCGCTCCACATCGTGGGCCGCGAGGGCAGCGACGAGGAGAAGGTGGTGAAGCGCAACGGCGGCTCGTCCGTGGCCTGGACGCCCGACGGCCATGCCCTCGTCTACGACGAGCCGGAGAACTACCGGCTCTTCCGCGTCCGCGCGGACCTGCGCACGATCGACCTGGGGACGCGGAAGACGCGGTGGATCACCCGCGGCCTGCGCGCGAGCGATCCGGACGTCTCCCCGGATGGGCGGACGGTCGTCTTCGTCCGCCAGAAGGGCGACCGCAGCGAGCTCGCGCTCGTCGGCTTCGACGGGTCCGGCCTCCGCGACGTCACGGAGTCGGAGGTGGACACGCGCTGGAGCGGGCCGCGCTGGAGCCCGGCCGGAGACGCGCTGGTGGCCTCGCGCTGGCGGCCCGGCGGCGCGCTCGACATCGTGCGCGTGGATCCGGCCTCGGGGGCGGCGACCCTCCTCACGCGGGACCGGGCCAAGGACGTGGAGCCGGCCTGGACACCGGACGGCGCCTACGTCGTCTTCCGTTCCGACCGCGACGGCGTCTCGAACCTCCACGCCGTGCGCGTCGCGGACGGGGCGCTCTTCCGCGTGACCAACGTCCTCGGCGGCGCCTTCACGCCGGATGTCTCCGCGGACGGACGCGAGATCGCGTTCGCGAACTACACCGCGCGCGGCTACGACGTGCACGTGATGCCCTTCGATCCGGCGGCGCTGGTTCCGGCGGAACCGTTCGTGGATCCCTATCCTCCCGCCGTGACGGAGCCGGAGCCGGTGAGCGCGCCCGACCGTCCCTATCGTCCGGGGAAGCTGCTGCTCCCGCGTTTCTGGACGCCCTACTTCAGCCGGTCGTCCCGGGAGACCAAGTTCGGCGCGGTCAGCGGAGGCACGGATGCCCTCTTCCGCCACGCCTGGGCGGCGGACGCGCACTATGGCACGGGCACGGAGCGCGCCGGCGGCCGGCTCTTCTATCAATACGACCGCTTCTGGCCGACCTTCAGTGTCAGCGCGGAGGACGACAGCGACGAGGCGCGCATGGGCTTCGTGCGCTCGCAGGAGCTGACGCTGCGCGCGACCGTTCCGCTGCATCGGACGTTCCGCGCCGCGCACAGCCTGGGCCTGGCCTGGCGGCGACGCCGGGAGACCGTCGAGCAGACGGACAAGCCCGACCGTCTCGACCTCGGCGGCCTGGAAGCCTCCTGGACCCTCTCCACCGCGCGTTCTTTCCCGTATTCGATCTCGCCCGTGGAGGGCCAGCGGCTACGCGTCGCCGTCGTCAAGGAGGCGCCCGGCCTCGGCAGCGAGGTGTCCCTGGCCAAGGTGCTCGCGGATGGCCGGGCCTACACGCGCCTGCTGCGTGCGGACGACGCCCTCGCCCTGCACCTCGCCGGGGGGTTCACCCTGGGCAGCCCCTCTTTCGTGCGGTCGTTCGCGATCGGCGGCTTCGCGGACGGCGCCCTCTTCGACGTGGTGGGCACGAACCACTCCGTCCTGCGCGGCTACCCGGACGATGCGTTCTCGGGCCGGCGATTCCTGGACGCGAACGTCGAGTACCGGTTCCCGCTCGCGCACCCGCAGCGCGGCTACCGGCTCCTGCCCGTGTTCGTCCGCCATCTCCACGGCACCGTGTTCGCGGACGCGGGGCAGGCCTGGAGCGGGGACTTCCGCTGGAGCGACGTCAAGACGGCGGCGGGCGCGGCCTTGGGCGCGGACGTCTTCGTCGGTCACGGCCTGCCCCTCACCCTGAGCGCCGGCGTGGCCCGCGGCTTCGCCGATCGCGGCGAGACACGCGCCTACTTCCGGGCCGGCCTCGCCTTCTGATCCTCGAGCCACCGCTCGAGGCGTTCGATCTGTTCCGGTGTCCGGGGAAAGCAGATCCGATAGAGAACACCGCCGGGCGCTTCCACGAGCGTGTGCACCCGCCCGCGGTAGTCGTCGCGCAGATGCCAGGTGATGGGCTTGTTCGCCCCCTCGCTCAGGTGCGTGAAGTACATCCAGGTGCAGGGATCGGCCGCCCCCGCGATCCGTCGCGCCTCGTTCGCGGCCCAGCCCTCGTCCGGGCCCGGGCTCACGAAGCTCGGCCAGCGCCATTGACGCCCGGTGGCGAGGCCCAGGAGCTCCGGGCGGCGGCCCCGCACGTAGTAGACGAGATCGGATCCTTCGTCGACGACCGGCCGCCCGCGGCTGGGCGCGTTCTCGAAGGACGGTCCGCGGCTGGCCGCACGTGCATAGAAGGCCAGGCGATCCCGATCGGGCTTCTCCCAGTTCGTGGTGTAGAAGACCCATGACGGGATGCCACGTGCGGCGACGTACACGGCTTCCCCGGAGGCGGGCCGCTCGCGGAAGGCGGCGACGAGCGACCGGGCGTCTTCGCCGCGAGGGGGATTCTGCGCCTCCGCCACGCGCGCCTTGAAGAGCGGGAACAGGGCGAGGAGCCCGGCCGCCACCAGGACCGGAGGCCGCGCGTACGGGTGTAGTCGCGCGGCCAGGGCCGAGAGAGCGGCGGCCGCCATCAGGATCCACAGCGGCGCCGCGAACACCATCATGCGGGGCACGCCCAGCGGGTAGCGGCGCAGCACGGAGGCGGCGGTCACCAGGATCACGGGCAGCGCGACGAGCACGCCGGCAGGGAAACCATTGCGCCGCACGAGCACGAACAGCCCCGCCAGCAGGACGAGGACCAGCGCGCACAGCATCCAATCGGGCCGGCTCGGGATGTGGGAGCCGATTCCGGCGAACGTCGGCCAGATCGACCCACGCGCGGCGAGGCGGGCGCGCCCTTCGAAGCCCGGGCCCGGGAAGAGGAAGGCCTGCTCGTATCCCTGCTGCTGCGGCGCGCTGCGCGCGGACGGGCCGTAGATGACGAGATAGAGCGCGGCCAGCGTCGCCGCCCAGGCGATCGCCGCCACCACGAACCACCACCGCCGCTCACGGCGCACCGCCGGATCGACGAGCAGCGCGGCGAAGGCCGCGGGCAGCACGAAGGCGGCGGGGATGGAAAGGAGGAGGCCGGCCGCGCCCGTCACGACCAAAGTGGCCCCGCGGCTGGCGGAGGAAGGCCGATCACGCAGCCAGAGCGTGGCCGCGAGAACGGCGACGGTGACGAGGGCGTCACTGCCGTAGGGTTTGGCCTCGTTGGCGTAGATCACGAGCGTCGGCGACAGGCTGGCCAGCGCGACCGTGATCAGGCTGCCGGCCGCGCCCAGCCAGCGGTAGGCGACGAGGGAGAGCAGCGGCGGAACGACGAGCCCGGCCAGCATGGGCCAGGCGCGCAGGGCCATCTCGTTCGTCCCCGCGAGACGAATGGAGAGGCGGCCCAGCCACAGGAACAGCGGCGGCGCGACCTGGTTGTAGTCCAGCGGCCGGAGCAGCTCGCCCAGCGAGCGCGAGGCGATGTTGAGGCCGAGCATCGACTCGTCCAGCCAGAGCGAGCGGGCGGTGAAGAACTGGATCAGACGGAAGCCGATGCCGGCGAGGAGGAGCCCGGCCCACGACGTCCAGAAGAGGACCTTCTCCGTTCGCAGCCGGGCCATCAGCCTGGGCAGGATATCATCGACGCCTTCGAGGTCTCGGCTGATCGAGGGGTGCGTCCCAACCGCGACCTCCCGAGAGCGTGAACGATTCATGCGTCTCCGCCCGCTCGCCACCAACGTCGGCCTGTCGCTCGCCGTACTCGCTTTGACCTTGGCCGCCGCAGAGGCCGTGGCTCGGATCCTCCTCGGGCGCCAGGGCGGCGGCAAGGAGCAGAACGAATTCGCCCGGTATCAGGTATACGACCCCGTGCTGGGTTGGCGCGACAAGCCGAACGCCCACGTCGTCTTCTTCCGGCGTGAGTACGAGACGGAGCTCCGAACCAATGGCCAGGGGTTGCGTGACCGCGAGCGTTCTTACGAGGGATCCGCTTTCCGCGTGCTGGCCCTGGGCGATTCGTTCGTCGAGGGTTACAGCGTTCCCTTCGAGGCGACGGTCACCCAGGTCATCGAGCAGGACCTGAATGAACCTGGTTGCCCGTTCGAGGTCATCAACGCGGGAGTGGCCAACTACAGCACCGACCAGGAATATCTCGCTTACCGCTCCGAGGGCGTGCGCTACCAGCCCCGGATCGTCGTCCTCTTCTTGTACTACAACGACGTTCTGGCCACCATCAGCAGTACCCAGTACGGCCGGCCGAAGCCGGTACTGGATTTCCGGTCCGTACCCGCGATCGTTGCCAATCAACCCGTGCCACCTCCTGCACCACCGGTCGCGCCTCTGCGACCGGCGCGGAGCCGCCGGGGCTCCGTCCTCTGGAGCTGGACGCAGGAGCGGCTCCAACACCGGCCACGGGTGTACAAGGCCCTGGCGGCAATCGGGCTCGTCCCGCCCTTTCGTCCCACGTATCCGCCGCGCGAGATGGCGGTGTACTGGCGCCGCGCCACGCCCGAAGTCGACCGCGCCTGGCGTCAGGTCGATCGCATCCTCGGGGCCATGGCCAGCGAGACATCCGCTCACGGCAGCCGCCTCCTGGTGGCCTATATCCCGAGCCGCTTCGAGGTGAACGATCGCGACCTCGAGCTGACCCGGCTCTGGTACGGCCTGGATGAAGCGAGTTGGGGGCGGGCGCCCGTGTTGCGACGCTTGCAGAGCATTGCCGAGGCGCGCGCCATCCCCGTGCTGGATCTGACTCCTGCGCTGCGTGGCGTGGACCGCTTCTGGCAAGGCCCGTACTACCAGTACGACGGTCACTGGAATGTCGTCGGGCATCGGGCGGCGGGCCTGGCCGTCAGCCAATGGCTGCGCGCGCGCGGTTGGCTGCCTCCGTGTGCCCGGGCGTCGGCGGGGTCTCGGTGAGCCGAGCGGCATTCGCCGGAGCGGCCGCCGGCGCACTCTTCAGCCTGATCCTGCTCGTGCATGTGGCCGTCCGCACGGCGGACACGCGACTCGACGACCTCGGCGCCTACCGCCGACTCTGGAGTGACCAGGCGCTCGCCACGACCGCTCTCGTGAAGGCGCGGACAGCCGACCCCGCGGACGCGCGCAACCCCCAGTCGGTGGGCACGTGTCAGCGTCTGATCGTGGAGAGAATCAACGTGTTGCGGATCCGCCCCTGGCAGTTCTGGCGCACGATCCGCCCCGATCCATTCGTACGAGCGCGGATATACCAGATGCCCGCACCATACGACGATCCCGGACGCGCCGTTCTCCTGGGTTCTGCCTTCCGCGGGCTGGGCGGGGTGGCTCCATACCTGATCTTCTGGATCGCCCCCATCCTCGGCGCGCCCGTGCTGGGATGGGCCATCGCCGAAATGTGCAGAGGCAGGCACACGGTTGCCGCCGTCGTCTTCGGGTGCCTCCTCGTCGCGTCGCCCTTCGTGGTCGAGGTGCTGGCTCTGTCGCGCTCTCCCGTCGGTTTCTATCTCGTGGCCTGGCTGGCTCTCGTCGCCCTGGCCGCGTTTGCGATCCTCGGACCGCCACCTGCTCCGGGATCATTGATGTTCCGCTGTGCCGCCGCGGGTATCGTCTTCGCCTTGTGCGCCTACTGCCGGATCGGCTCGCTCTTCCTGACTCCGGGCGTCGCTTTCGTCATCGCGCTCGGAGTCCGCCGCACCGCCTCGCGTCGGCGCATGCTCCTGGCCCTCGGCTGCGGCCTTCTGTTCGTCGCGCCCTGCCTCGCCCTGCGCTCGCAGCCGTCGCACAATCGCTGGCAGCCGTTGTGGGAAGGACTCGGGGACTTCGACCGCACGCACGCATTCACCTGGTCGGATCCGCTGGCGGAGGAATGGGCGGTCCGGCACGGCGCCCATCTCTGGACGGACGAGGGCGAAGCGGCCTTCCGAGCCGACATGCTGGCGGCGATCCGGAGGGAGCCCTTTTGGTTCGTGCGGATCCTGGCCCAACGCCTGGGAGCGACGATCACGCAATACAAGCTCTGGCCCCGTATCGCGACGGACGGCCTCTGGATGAGGCGGAGCACCTCCATGAACGAGGGATTCATCGACAAGTACTACACCTACACGGAGACGGTGGACTTCCTCGGATGGGGGAGTCATCTCGTCGAAGTGCCCGTGACCGTGATGATTCTCCCCACCGTCGCCCTGCTGGCCTTGCGACGCGGTTCGGAACTGCTGGTCCTCGCCGCCGCGTCCGCGACCGTGTTCGTTCCCGTCCTGATCTCGACCGCGAGTGGCCAGGAGACGCAAGCCTTCGCGCTCGTGTATTTCCTGGGCATCGCCTTCGCGGCCGAGTGCGCGGCTCGGAAGGCCTGGACGGTACGCGACCGGAAAAGTGAAGGGCAGGCCAGGCCCCGTTTCGCACGAGGCCTGCCCGGCGTGACCTAGCGCGACGGCGGAGGCGTCGGCGCCGTGTCCGGTGCGGGGGCCTCCGCCGGCGGAGCCGCCGCTTCGGGCGCGGGTGCCGCCTTGGCCGCCGGCGCGCTCGGCCGGCCGTCGCCGTTGAGCCGGAAGTTCACCGTCACCGTCATGACGACGGGGACGGGGGTGCCGTTGAGCAGCGTCGGGCTGTAGCGCCATTGCTTCACGGCGTCGATGGCCGAGTTGTCGAGCAGCGGAATGCCGCGCAGCACCTTCACCTCGGTCACGCGGCCGTCGGGGCTGATGGTGGCCTCCAGGATGACCGTCCCCTCGACGCGGGCCTGCTTCGCCATGGACGGGTAGGCCGGCGGGACGTTGTTCAGCTTGCTTGGGGCCTTGATCTTGCCGCCGACGCGCACGGGTCCGCTCGGGACGGGGGGAGGCTCTTCTTTCGCGATGCCGCCGGGGACGCCACCGAGCTGGCCGCCCAGCTCGCCGCCGGGGACGCCTCCGATCGTGCCTCCGACCACGCCCCCTTCCGTCCCGCCCTTCACTCCGCCCTGAACGCCGCCGATCTCGCCGCCCGGCTCACCGGGGCCGGAATCGAGGCCCGTCGCCGGCTCTGGCTTGGGCAGCTCCTTCGGCGTCTCGATGGGAGCGGTGAACTTCGGCTCCTCCACCACGGGTTTGGGTTGCTCGACCTTGGGCTGCGTCACCGGCCGCGGCGCGGAGGCTGCAGGCGGCGGGGGAGGAGGTGGTGGCGGCGGCGGCGGCGCCGCTTCCACCAGGTAGGCGCGGATCGCGCTGCTCATCACGGGCTCGGGCAGATCGCCGAAGCTGAGCAACGGGACGACGAGGACCGCGGCCAGCACGACGAGATGGATGCCGATGGACACTGGGAGGGTCAGCTTGCGCTTGGTCCTTGCGCCCTTGGCCTTGCTGTCCAGAAGGGTGTCGAAGAACTTGTACGCCATCCGGCGACCTCGCTATCCCGGCGAATGAGTGCCGAAAAAAGAAATGAAGTACGGAACTTTATGAGCGCCACCGTGGCGCACTCCCCCTAGCTGCGAAATCCATGCCATTGAGCGCGCCGGGCGCGATCAGTGCGGGAGCCCGAAACCATAGTAAAGAAACGACATCGCGGCCAGGAGCCAGGCGCCGGCGCTGAGCTCCCGCGCCCGACCCGCGGCAACCTTGACAACGGGGTAGAGCGCGAGCCCTGCCGTCAGGCCGTTCGCGATGTTGTAGGTGAACACCACGAGCGCGATCGCGGCGAAGGCAGGGACGAGCTCGGTGAGATCGTCATAGGCGATGTGACGCGCGGAGGCGAGCATGAGCAGCCCGACGATCACGAGGGCGGGCGCATACGCGAAGCGCAGGGACTGCAGCGGCTCGATGAGCGGGATGACGAACAACGAGGCCAGGAAGAGCACCCCCGTCGTCACCGCCGCGAGCCCCGTCCGCGCGCCGTCGCGGATCCCGGTCGCGGACTCGATGTACACGCCTGACGTCGACGTGCCCACGAGGCCGCTGAACATGCAGGCCGCGGCGTCCACCATCATCGGCTTCTCGATGTCGGGGAGGTTGCCGTGCTCGTCGGACAAGCCGGCGGCGGCGCCGAGGGCGACCAGCGTGCCCAGCGTGTCGAGCAGGCCCATCAGGAAGAGGGTCAACAGGACGGGGATGAGGTGCGGTTGCAGGACGCCGAAGAGATCGAGGTGCAGCGCGATGGGAGCGAGGCTGTACGCGCCTCGAAACGGAATTCCGAAGATGGCCTGGGGGGCATGGGCGAGGCCAAGCGCGATCCCGGCGGCGGCGGTGGCGGCCATGCCGATGAGGATCGCCCCGCGGATGCCGCGCTGGAGAAGGACGGCCATCAGCGCGAACCCGGCGATGGCCAGAAGGACACGTGGCTCGCCCAGGCCGCCCAGCTTCAGGGGCGCCCCCGGCGGCAGCAACGTGCCCGCGGGGGAGACGGCCAGCGCGGCCGGCGGCAGGCCGGTCACGAAGCTGGTGACGATGCCGCTTTCGTAGAGGCCGATGAGGGCGAGGAAGAGCCCGATGCCGACGGCGAAGCTGTGCTTCAGGCTGGGCGAGATGGCCGCGGCCAGCCAGGAACGCACGCGCAGCAGGGTGAGGATCGCTAAAAGCACTCCGCCCCAGAAGACGGCGCCCAGGCGCTGCTGCCATGTGATGCCGAGGGCGGCCAGGCCGAACGCGATGAACGCGTTCTCTCCCATGTAGGGCGCGACCGCGAAGGGGCGGTTCGCGTAGAGGCCCATGGCCAGGCAGCCGAAAGCCGCGGCCAGGATGGTGGCCACCGTGCTCGGCCCCGCGGGGAATCCGGCGAAGGACAGGATCGCGGGATTGACCACGATGATGTACGCCATCGTGGTGAACGTCGTGAGGCCGCCGAGGATCTCGGTGCGCGCGCTCGACCCGCGTGCCTGGACCCGGAAGAAGTCGCGCGCCATGAGCGGGGATTATGGCCCCGCCGCCTGCCTACTTCTTGCGGAGAGTGATGCTGCCGCTGAGGGTGTGTACGGAGACGCTCGCGCCGCCGCCGCCGGTGGAGAACTCGAGCTCCTTCTCCGGGGTGTGGTCGCTGACGCGAGTGGCGGGCGGCCCGAACGCGTTCTCCACCGACCCGCTGAAGGTCGAGATCGAGAAGTCGCCGGCCACGCCCGCGGGCAGGGTGAGGGTCACCGAGCCGCTGACCGTCTCCGCCTCCAGGCTCGCCCCGGAGGCGAGCGCGCCGTCGAAGGCGAGCGATCCCGACACCGTCTCGAGGTGCGCGCGCTCGAAGGAGCCGCCGCTCACCTCGAGGCGGCCGTTCACGGTGGAGGCGTCGAGGTCGCCGCTCGCCCCCCGCACGACCACGCTGCCGTTGACGGATTCCGCCTTGGTGTGGGTGCTCGCCCCCGACACCTGCACCGAGCCGTTCACGCTCTCGGCCTCGATCTCGCGGGCCTGGCCCGTCACGTTGATGCTGCCGTTGACCGTCTCCGCGGAGACGGTGCCGCTCACGCCTTCGACGGTGATGGAGCCGGCGAAGCTCTCGATCTGGAGGCGGCTCTTCGCGGGCACGTGGACCTCGAGCGCGGAGCTGACGCCGTGCGGGTTGCGCTCCGTGTCGACCCCGACCCGGATGCGGCTGCCCGAGCCCGTGAAGTCCAGGCCGGACGCGCCCGCTCCCAGGTCGCCGTTGACCAGGACCTCGCCGCGGTCCCAGCCGATGACACGGACGGACCCGGCAGGGTTCTCGATCTCGACCAGGGCGTCCGCGGACGCGCTGCGCCGTGCCTCCACCTTCTGCTGGGCGTCCGCGGGCCGGGGCGCGAAGGCCACGGTGGCGGCGAGGCAGAGGGACACGACCGTCTTGCTCGGCATCTTCAACTCCTTAGGTTCGATTGAGGCGGACGACGCGCTTGAGCGCATCGACCTTCTTCTGGTGCGTCGACGTGAGCAGGTGCGCGAGCTGGCTGTTCCCGGGATCCTTGACCAGCGCCGCCCGCACCTGGGCCAGGGCGTCGTCGATCGTCTTCAGGTTTGCGTCCAGCACCGCGCGCGTTTCCGGAGCCAGCGTCTCCTTCTGGGCCTCGATCGCGGCCATCAGATCCGCGGTGGCGCGGGCGTATTCGCGCTCGCTGTCGAGCAGCACCGACGACGGGCCCAGGGCGACGGGCTGGAGCGATACCGGCGCGATCGGCGTCGCGGCCCCGGGCACGTTCTCGCGCGTCCAGAGCGCGGCCGAGAGCGCGATCACCACGGCGGCCGCCGCGGCCACGCTCATCGGTCCCACCCAGCGGGCCAGCCCCGTGCGCGGCACGAGGCGCATCCCTTCCGGCCCGCGCAGGCGGGCGGCGATGTCCGGCCAGAGGTCGGCGGCGGGCCGCATCTCCTCGGGCAGGGCCGCCGCCTCCGCGATCAGGGCACGCAGCCGCCGCTCCTCCTCGCGGCACTCCGGGCAGCCGTCCAGGTGCAGCTCGACTTCCTGGAACTCCGCTTCCGTGAGGCCGCCGTCCACGTATTCGTCGAGACGATCCACGATCTCTTCGCACTTCATCGGTCGAGTGCCTCCCTCAGCAGCCGCCGCGCCCGGTGCAACTGCGCCTTCGACGTCCCGGTCGCGACTCCCGTCATCTGCGCGATCTCCTCGTGTTTGTATCCCTCGACGTCGTGCAGCACGAAGACGGACCGTGCGCCGGCGGGCAAGGTCTCCAGCGCCCGGTCGATGTCGACCGCCGCCTCCGGTCCCGTCTTCGGCGTCTCCGGCCGCTCGAAGGCCGCCGGGTCGTCCGTGCTCATCACGCGCGACGTGCGCCGGCGCCGTGACCTGCGCTCCGACAGCGCCACGTTCACCGTGAGGGGATGCAGCCACGAGGAGAACGCGCTCTCCCCGCGGAACGAACCGAGTCTCTGCCAGGCCCGGACGAAGACATCCTGCGCCAGCTCCTCCGCGAGGGACGCGTCCCCCGCCATGCGATAGCACAGCGCGTACACGCGGCCGAGGTTCGCCCGGTAGAGGACCTCGAACGCCTCGAGGTCTCCCGCCTGGGCGCGCGCTACCAGGGCTCGCTCCTCCGCTCGGGGGTCGGGCGCCGCGTCCGCTATGGGGAGGACCTCATTGCTAACCTTGTACGCCGCCGTGAGTTCCACGCCAACCACTGAGACGCCACTCGGGCTCCTGGGGTTTAAACGGAAATGGCACGCCCGTTGCAGACTTCAGCGCCATGGCAGCCGGCGGTCCTTCATATCCAGGGCCATTCATACACGGCGATCTCATTGGGAGGAAGCGCTTCGATGCTCCGGTCCTCATTCCGTCTGATGCTCGCGGCGGTCGTCCTTTTCCCCGCCGCCTGCGGCCGCACTTCGCGCGAGGGAGGCTCTGAAGGGCGCGCGTCGCAGATCCTGAGGGCGCGTCTGGCGGCCACGACACCGCCCGCCTATGCCGCCGGCGACGTGAAAGCCAGGGAGACCTGGGAGGGCGTACGCCGTCTCTACGCCGCCACCGGCTACCAGCCTGTGTGGCTCGTGGAGGGACGCGGCCGTCGCGAGATCAGCACCCTGCGCGACGCGATCCAGGGCGCGGCCGCGGACGGGCTCGATCCCGCGGAATACGACCTCGCCCCCGCGGATGTGCTGCAGGTGGCGCGCGGCCGCAGCCTCTTCAAGAAGGGCCATGCGGAGCCGCTCCTCGAAGCCGACGTGCGGCTGTCCTACACGTTCCTCAAGTTCGCGGAGCATCTCGAGCGCGGGCGCGTGCCTCCCGGGAAGGTCGATGAACATTGGTTCGGCGCCCAGCGCGACGAGGACCTCGCGAAGGCGCTCAAGGTCTCGCTCGATTCCGGGAAGCTGGGCGAGGGCCTGGAGCGGCTCAAGTCGCAGCATCCGCAATACGCCGCCCTCAAGAAAGTGCTGTCGCGGTATCGCGACGTCGCGGCCCATGGAGGCTGGGGCACGCTGCCCGCGGGGCTGAGCCTGCGGTCCGGGCGTCCCGACCCCGCGGTGGCCGCTCTCCAGGCGCACCTGGTCGCGACCGGCGATCTCGACGCCACGCTGGCGCCGCCGGCCGCGGCGCCGGTATTCGACGCCGCCACCCAGGACGCGCTGAAGCGCTTCGAGCGGCGCCACGGCTTGGCCGTGGATGGCCGGCTCGATGGCGAGGTCCGGCAAGCCCTCAACGTCCCCGTCGAGGAACGGATCCGCCAGATCGAGCTCAACCTGGAGCGTTGGCGCTGGCTCCCGGAGACGCTGGGCGAGCGGTACGTGCTCGTGAACATCCCCACGTATCACTTGACCGCGGTGGAGAACGGCCAGGTCTCCTTGCAGATGCGGGTGGTGACGGGCAAGACGGACAGCCCCACGCCGATCTTCAGCGACGAGATGACCACCGTCGTCTTCAGTCCCTACTGGAACGTCCCGCCCGACATCGCGCGCAACGAGACCCTGCCCGCCGTCATGCGCGACCCCGGCTACGTGGATCGGAACAACCTCGAGGTGGTGCGCGCGGGGCGCGTCCTCGATCCCTGGAGCGTGGACTGGAGCCGGCCCGGCCGCGTCGAGTTCCGCCAGCGGCCGGGCGCCAGCAATGCGCTCGGGGGCGTGAAGTTCATGTTCCCGAACCAGTTCGACGTCTACCTGCACGACACGCCCGCGGACGCGCTCTTCGCCCGCGTCGAGCGCGACTACAGCCACGGCTGCGTCCGTTTGGAGAAGCCTCTCGAGATGGCGCAGTGGGTGTTGCAAGACCGTCCGGAGTGGACGCCGGAGAAGATCCAGGCCGCCATGGCCTCGGGCCGCGAGCAGCACGTCGCGCTCAAGCACCACATCCCCGTGTACATCGTCTACGAGACGGTCTGGGTGGACGACGATGGCACGGTGGAGTTCCGCGAGGACGTCTACGGCCACGACGCGCG
>Ga0207428_10000064_pt1 | contig 151185 bp, 136 predicted proteins | sample RhiMethybrSRZTD1_FD_187600 | JGI IMG/M metagenome (GOLD analysis project Ga0207428, IMG submission 187600) | Populus rhizosphere microbial communities from Tennessee, USA - Rhizosphere MetaG P. TD hybrid SRZTD1 (SPAdes) (version 3) | ecosystem: Host-associated > Plants > Roots > Rhizosphere >... | reverse complement strand
GATGGACGTTCTTGGCCGTTCGATCGTCGCAGCCGCACGGGTTATGGCGGCAGGATTACCAGCCAAAGAAGGGCACCACTTATGGCGGTGAAAAGAAGAACGCCCAACACTGTGTTGCCAAACAGCAGGTCTGTGCGTTTCTGATCTGGTGAAAGTTTAGCCATGAAATCATAACTGATCGCGGCGACGTTTGGTTCAATTCGGACTGGGCGCGTTGGGCTAATAGGTGACAGACATGGCTCGCAGCGAAAAGCCGAAGTTCCGAATCAAGCGCCAGAAGGCTCGGTTGAGTATATCGCATCTACATCGGCGGCACTTACCCTGGGGCGGGGCTAACGCAAACCTCGGCCCGCGAAGGCGCAAAACGGAGACGGCAAAGCGACGCAATCAGTCCTCAAAAATCCAGGGCGATGGCAGCGAAAAATAACGAGAACGAAATTACGAATGTTATGCCGAAAAGCATCGTCCACATTGGCGCCCCCAGTGGCCGCGCCCCTGCCACCGGGACGCGGCTCGTGGCCACCAGGTCGAGTGCGGAGCGTTGTGGCGATCCTGACCCAAAGAGTGGCAGTGGCCTGAGCTCAAACGTACGTCACAAATTTCTGTAGCGGGTCGCAGAATTTTACCTCGCAGCAAAAAACTTTCGCGAGACTCGGCAGGTGTTGTCACACCGCCAACTTTCCTCCGATACCGAAACGAGGGCGATTTTTTCTAAAAAGGTACTTCTTTGACGACCTCACCACACCGAATCGCCAGATGGTACCTGCGATCATTTTCTTGGGGAGACGTTCATGAAATCACTAGTCATCAAACGCTCCGTCGTTCTTGATGGACACAAGACGAGCGTGAGCCTCGAAGATGCCTTCTGGAGCGACCTCAAGGAAATCGCACGCATGCAACGGGCGACGCTGTCGAAGTTGATCACGGAGATCGATAAAGATCGGCAGGGCAACCTATCTTCAGCTATACGCGTGTTCGTATTCGACCAAGTCCGCGCTCAGGGGGACTTGTGGCGATGTTCTCGCTCCCGACGGTCTGAGGAAGAAACCAAACTTCAAACCGTGGCGGAAGATTACCAATTACGACCGAGTGAATGATGGCCGAAAACTGTCCGCCATCGCTGCATCGGCAAAACACGACGTCACGATTGCGCGTTGCCAAGATCACGTAACGTTTTTGCTGACGAAAAACAATTATTGGAATTTGCGGCAACCACGTCGAGCGCAATCGCCGCCAGTAAACATAAATTATGGAAAGGCGGCGCTCCGTGCATTCCACGCTTGTATTAGAGCGATAGTTTTTTCTTTGCGGTTTGTTCGTGGAGCGTTTTAGTGGCTGCGCCCCTGCCATCAGGAAACGGCTCTTTGGTGGTGAACTCCTTGAATATTTCTCGACAGTTTTAAAAGGTGCGTTGGTAGGGTGCGTTGCCACTGAATTAACAAAGTATCAGATTGTTGTAGTGAGAATGGACCACCTCATTATTCTGATGATCGGGTTAGTCGTGGGCTTTGCCTCGGGTTACGGGATTCGCTCAGGCATTTCCCATCATCGGCACACCATTGCAAAGCGGAACCGGACGCTCATCGGATAATGCTGGGCTAAGGAGGGGCAATCGCTCAGTGCGTGGTGCTGCGATGTCGCGCGGCGCAACGTGCCGCTTCGCGGTGTGTGCATTGTGCGAGCAAGTGACCTAGTTGAATGGCATGCAACAAAAATCCAAGGTCCAGATTACGCGCCAGGAGGCCGTAGTTGGGCTGGGTCCATCGCATTGACATCGACGACCTACATGGGGGGGCTGACGTAATCGGCTCGCGATGGCGCGAAGCGAATGCTCGGCGTCGCAGGAAGCAAAGCTAAGGCCGGCAGGATGATTGCGTTCCATCTTTAAGGGGGGAGCGGCAGTCGCCGTGCGCTGTGGCATTGACGCGCGCCGATCGCCGTCCCAGTTCCCACTCTGCGTGTGAACCGAACAAATAACCCCAGCGATATGTGCCATGTTCCTGCGCGCCAGCATTTTATTGGTACTCTAGGGTGGTTTCTTTTCGCCACCAAAGCTGCTCAACTTTGGCAAGCTTCAGAATGGTTTCATTCCGCTATGGTGGCAATGGCGGAACAGGGTCGCGCTCCAAGACCTAGACTTGGAGCGCGACCCTTGATTTGAAACACATTCACCATTTTGCAAAAGCAACGCGAAGACGAGCGTCGGCTCGCCGCGAAACGAATGCTTGCCATTTACGACCGAATGAACGACAGCCCGAAGGCTGTCCGCCATCGCTGCATCGGTAAAATACTACGTCACGCAATCGAGGTGTCGCGCTGGCTACGCGAACGGTGCCATTCGTGCATTTCGTCCAGGCGTTTTCCGAAGCCGCCTTTCGGCACGATCATTTCCACTCGGTGCGGAAAGCACGTTCGATCAGGTTCTCGTGCGGCCTTTGCGGGTCATTGCTCGCAAACTGCAGATATTTTTTTCTCTTGCTGTCTTCTGTCAGCAACGATCGATTGTGTATCCTCTCCATCGTGAATTCTATTTGCGAAAAACTGCAATAAATCGGCAGTCCTTTTCGCAGTTTTGCGTTAAGCGCCCCGCTGCCATCGGCCTGCGGACTAGCAGCGTCTGATTTGTCATCCACTATTGGTGCTTTCTCTCAAGACCGGTGCCTTAAACCACTCGGCCACCCTTCCAGTCTGCTATGGAACTTTCTACAGCGGGAATCGTCGCGCGAAATCAGCAGGATACTAGCGCTGTCCGCGTAAGAGATCGGTAATCAAGGGGTTATATACATACCGCGGGTTTTTATCACAAAGCAGCGCATGGGCGGATCGGATAAACGACGCTGGTTCCGGAGCTCGCCGAAGGGGCTGGTCCCGCGGGCCGGGCGGCTTTTGCTTGGGCCAAACACGCAGCCGATCGAATGCAAGGTCGTCGATCTTTCGGCGGGCGGTGCGCAGCTCGAGCTGCAGCGCGTTTATGACTTGCCGGAGCGTTTCGACTTTCTTCACGGCGGTACGAAGCGGCATTGCACGCTGGCGTGGTCGCGTGGATTCCGCATCGGTATTTCCTACGAAGGCAGCACCGTCCAACGGTCGTCTGTGAGCGGCGGACTGAGCCGGCCCAAGGGCGGCGCCAGCCTCTTGTCGCGCCGGTAGATCGCTAAAACCCAGCCGTAAGCTTGCCAGGAGAGGGCGCGTTGGCTATGCCCGCGCTCCGGCCAGATAACTTTGGAACCAACCATTTACCACCGTTGCGTTGCTCGGTTTCCGCCTGTGCGGCGACGGGGTAAACTGGCTACTTCCGATCGGGGACCGAGCAGGGATGGGTTACTTGGGGGCTTTCGTCGGCAGTCGACGTTCTGCGCGCCTTGTCGTCCTTGGCGTGGGATGCCTCGCGCTCGCCAACTGCTCGGGCGCTGGCAGGATTGATCCGCGTTACGGCGTCGCCGCCAGCGCGCGCGTCGTCGAGCCGGGGCAACCGGTGCCGAAAGGCGGTGGTGTCTATCGTGTTGGCAAACCCTACACCGTCGCCGGCCGCGTCTACGTGCCCGAGGAGAACAGCAATTACAGCACGGTCGGATTAGCTTCGTGGTACGGCAACGACTTTCACGGGCGCTACACCGCGAACGGCGAGATCTTCGATATGGCTTCGATCTCGGCGGCGCATCCGACGCTGCCGCTGCCGTCCTATGTGCGGGTCACCAATCTTGCAAACAACCGGTCGATTGTCGTGCGCGTCAACGACCGGGGGCCCTATGTCGGCGACCGGGTCATCGATGTCTCGGTTAAGACGGCCGAGCTGTTGGGCTTCTACGGTCACGGTGTCGCGCGGGTCAAAGTCGACTATGTCGGCCGTGCTCCATTGACCGGCTCGGACGACCGGAAGCTGATCGCGACGTTGCGGGAAGGCGGCCCGGCCCAACTGCCCGTGCAGCTCGCATCCGGTAAGCCGTTTGCGCCGACTTACTTTGACAACAGGCCGCTACGTGCCTCGGCCCGGATTCCGTCGCCGCCGGATCGCCCCTACAGCCTCGGCGATGCGCCGCGCGAACTGCCGGCGGCGGAGGCGCCGACCACCGAACTCGCGGCGCGGCCGCGCGCGTCGAACACCGAAGCGGCTGAACCTGTTGAGGCCGCCCGGTCACCGGTTTCGGCCTATGCCCCTCGGGTCTATGATATGCGGCCGGCTTACATAAGCGGCCGCGGCCTTTACTGAGCCGTATTCTACCGCCAAAGGTTCCCGGACCAGGCCACACCGAATTGAGCGGGTGCGGCTAAACGAGCCTTGATGATGGCCATGCGGAAGCTTGTATTCGGACACTGGCTGATGGTGGCGGCATTGGCCTGCGGCCTTTCGGCCGCAGCGATTGCGGTGCCACCGCACAAAATCACGCCGGCAGCGCAGAAAAAAGATGCGCCAAAAAAAGAGGCGCCGAAGAAGGACGAACCGAATATCAGCGCACCGCACGCGATCCTGATCGATGGCCAATACGGTGGCGTGTTGTTCGACCGCGATGCCGATCGGCTGATCTTCCCGGCGAGCCTCGCCAAGCTGATGACCGCGGAATACGTTTTTCATGAGATCAAGGAAGGGCGCATCAAGCTCACCGACGAATACATGGTGAGCGAAAATGCCTGGCGCAAAGGCGGTGCACCGTCCCACGGCTCAACGATGTTCGCGGCGCTTAACAGCAAGGTCTCGGTCGACGACCTGCTGCACGGAATGATCATCCAATCCGCCAACGACGCCTGCATTGTGCTGGCGGAAGGAATTGCCGGAAATGAAGCCGAGTTCGGCAATAAGCTGACCCAGCGCGCGCGCGAAATCGGGTTGGAGAAATCAGTCTTTACCAATTCCAACGGTCTGCCTGATCCGAACGAGAAGATGACGACCCGCGAGCTCGCAATGCTTGCGCGGCATATCATCCTCACCTACCCGGATTTCTATCAGCTCTTTGCGCAGCCCGATTTCACCTGGAACAAGATCCGGCAGCAAAACCGCAATCCACTTCTGGGCGCCATGAACGGCGCCGACGGCCTCAAGACCGGTTACACAAAAGAGGCGGGCTATGGCCTGGTCGGGTCGGCGGTGCAGAACGATCTGCGCCTGATCGTGGTTGTCACGGGTGTCAATACGGCCAAGGAGCGCGCCGACGAAGCAAAGAAAGCGCTCGAATGGGGTTTCCGGAATTTCGAGCATCGCACGATCTTTGCCGAAGGCCAGACGATCGGGACCGCGAAGGTTTTTGGCGGCTCGAGCGGTCGCGTCGCACTGAAGGCCGATGGAGAGGTCAAGGTGATGCTGCCCAAATCAGGGGCAGAACGGCTGGTTGCTCGCATTGTCTACACCGGACCGGTGCCGGCGCCGGTGACCGAAGGCACGCCGATCGGAAATCTCAAGGTCTGGCGCAACGACAACCTGATCCTGACGATGCCGCTGAAAGCTGCCGAAAACATCGGCAAGGGAAACATGCCGCAGCGCGCTTTCGATGCTGTGACTGAAATGATAATCGCGCTGTTCCGTGCCGGAGCCGAGCGGCTATGATGGCAGGCCCCACCGCGAGCGGGTGGTGACCGGAAGAGGCTGATTGGCTTTGGGTGGACACTTCATTACCTTCGAAGGCGGCGAAGGCAGCGGAAAATCCACGCATGCAGCCACCCTGGCCCAAAGGCTCAAGTCCGTTGGCCAGAATGTGGTGCTTACCCGCGAGCCGGGCGGCTCAACCGGCGCCGAGATCATCCGCCACATCCTGCTGTCTGGCATCGCCAAACCGCTTGGCGCGGAAACCGAGGCGATCCTTTTCGCTGCCGCGCGCGACGATCATGTGCGCAACACGATATTGCCGGCCTTGAATTCGGGCACCTGGGTCATCTGCGACCGCTTCATTGATTCAACGCGCGTCTATCAGGGCGCACTCGGGAATGTCGATCAACGGCTCATCCGCAGCCTTGAGCGTGTGACCGTCGGACCGGCCGTGCCCGAACTGACGTTTATTCTCGATGTTCCGGCACAAATTGGATTGGCGCGCGCGAAGAACAGGCGTGGGAAAACCGAGGCAGACCGGTTCGAGGCAGAATCGATGGAATTTCATGAGAAGCTGCGCGAGGCGTACCGGGCGCTCGCCGCAGCGGAGCCGAAGCGTTGTGTCGTGATTGATGGCCGCGCGCCGCGCGATGTCGTAGCGGACAGAATATGGTCCATCGTCAAGGACCGCCTTCATCCTGAAACGCTCGGAATTGCGGAGACGTCGACGCCGTGACCTCCGACGACGAAGATGGCGAGACAAAATTACCGCGCGTAACCACGGCGCTGTTTGGCCATGCCGAAGCAGAGAAGGCGCTCCTCGATGCCTACAAGAGCGGACGAATTGCACATGCCTGGCTGATCGGCGGTCCGCCTGGCATCGGCAAGGCGACCTTGGCGTATCGCATGGCGCGCTTTGTGCTGGCCAATCCCGACCCGCAATCGGCGGCGGTGCAGAAGGCCAAGTCACTTGCCTTAGACGCCGACCATCCGGTCGCGCGCCGTATTGCTGCGCAGGCGCAGGGCGACCTGCTGACGGTCGAGCGCGTGATCAATGAGCAAACTGGCAAGCTCTACACCGTCATTCGCGTTGACGACGTACGCCGCACGGTCGCGTTTTTTGGCTCGACCGCAGGCGAGGGCGGCTGGCGTGTCGCCATCGTCGATGCCGTCGACGAGTTACAGCGTGAGGGCGCCAACGCGCTCTTGAAGGTTTTGGAAGAGCCGCCGCAACGGTCGCTTATTATGCTCGTCAGCCATTCTCCAGGCCGCGAATTGCCTACCATCCGCTCGCGCTGCCGCCGGCTCCTGCTGCGGCCACTCGATGTCGACGACATTACTCTGGCGCTTGCCGAAGCAACCGGAAAAGAACGCCGGGACGATGATGTGCGCGAGGCGGCAGCGGCAGCCGAGGGGAGCGCGGGCCGGGCACTCGATTTGCTTGAGGGTCAGGCCTTGGTCTTGCGCCAGCGCGTTCTCGATCTGCTGGCGCAGTTGCCTGACGTTGACGCGCGCGCTTTGCACGCTCTTGGTGATGCGATGGGCGGGACCGACCCGAAGGTGCTCGAGGCCTTCATGGACCTGATCAACGGCTGGCTGTCGGCGCGTCTTGGTGAAGCCGGACAGGAAAAAGCGCGGATGGCGCGCGTCGCGGAAACCTGGGAGCGCGTCAATCGCGCGGCCAACGAGGTCGATACCTACAATCTCGAGCGCAAGCCGCTGGTCTTTGCGGTGTTTGGTGCTCTTGCTGAAGCGGCGCGGCCGTAACGGCTGGACGTGGGCGATATGGGCTGCGAGGGGGGTTCGCCCGGACGCCTCCTTGTGGTTGAATTTGCGACTCTTGCACCCGCGTCAAAATTCGGCCGCGCCAGAACGGCCGAAGCCAGGGGAGGATGCCATGACTCTCAAATCGAACCGCCGGCAATTTCTTGCCGGTTCCGCAGCTGCTGCCGGCGCTGCCGCATTCCCGATGCCGGCGATCGCTCAGAATGCGCCTATGAAGATTGGCCTACTGACCGTGAAGACCGGCCCGCTCGCCGCCGGCGGTCAGCACGCCGAGGAAGGCATCACGTCGTTTCTCAAGGACAAGAACTTCACGCTCTCGGGCCGCAAAATCGAGTTGCTGATTGCCGATACTGGCGGCTCGCCCGCCGGCGCGAAAACGAAAGCACAGGAGCTGGTCGAGCGCGACAAAGTCAATGTCGTGCTCGGCCCGTTTGCCGCCTTCGAACTGCTCGCAACGCTCGATTATTTCGCGCAGGCGAAGATGCCGACGCTTGCGTTTGCCGGTGCCGAAGATGTAACGCAACGCAAGGGCAACCCTTATCTCACGCGCACGTCCTATACGTCTGCGCAGTGCCTCTATCCGCTTGCTGACTATTTGCAATCCGAAATGAAGCTAAAGACTGCGGCCACGATCGCGGACGATTTTGCGTTCGGCTACGAGCAGATCGGCGGATTCCAGCGCGTGCTGGAAGAAAAAGGCGGGCAAGTCGTCAAGAAACTGTGGTCACCACTCAATACCGCCGACTACGCGCCCTACGTCGCGCAGATTCCCGAATGCGACGCGATGTGCGTCGGGCTTGCGGGCTCTAATCCAATCAAGTTCATCAAGCAGGCGAAGGGCCTCGGCATCAAGCAACAACTCGTCGGCGGCTCAACCACGGCCGACGACACCATCATACAGGCCTACGGCGAGGAGGCGCAGGGGCTGATCAATACCAATCCCTATTCGCTCGATATCGACAGTGAGGCGAACAAGCGATTCATCGCAGCGATGCGCAAGAATTACGGTGCGGATGTGCGCATCGGTCACTACGCGGCCTGCTTCTATATCGATGGCCAGGTGATCGAGGCCGCTCTCGCCAAGACTGGCGGTAAATCCGACAGCCCGGACGAGTTCGTGAAGGCCGTCCGCTCGGTAGCGCTGGCAGACACACCACGCGGGCCGATCAGCTTCGACGCCCATGGCAACGTCGTGATCGACGTCTATGTGCGGCGTGCCGAGAAGCAAGGCGACAAGATGGTGAACAAGACCATCAAGACCTATCACAAGGTCAGTCAGTTCTGGACGATGGACCCGACCAAGTTCCTCAGCCAACCGGTCTTCTCGCGCGACTTCCCGCCGATGAAAGGCTGAACGAAAAAGCGCGCGGCTTGAGGCCGCGCGCTTTCATGTCCCGCTGATTTTTTCAGGTCGGATAGGACAGCGTCTCGGGGCTGCGGTCCTTGAGATACTGATCAAGGCCCCAGCGCTCGACCTGCGCGAAGACCTCGTCGAATTCCCCGCGCGGCAAGGGCTTGTTCACAAAGCGCTCACCACGGCCGAATTTGCTGAAATCCCAGGCGTGGTAGTTTTCGAACTCGGCCGGGACCGCGAGCTTCCAGAGCGGCAGGTATTTCGGCAGATCCGCATCCATCGCCTGCTCGGCGCGGTTGAGCGCACGCATGTAACCGTGCACGACGTCAGCGGTGGCGTTCTCCGGAACCCACCACAGCGTCTTGAAACGATCCTCGATGATCTTGCGAAGGCCAAGCTGCTCGGCCATGGCGATCTGCGGCGGGAGCAGGCTCGCGGCTTCGACCTCGCCGTCGAGCAGCGCCCTGAGCCGTGCGCCGAACCCACCGGTGTTGACGGTCTTGATGTGCTCGAGCGGCAGATAACGTTCAAGGCGATAGGGGACGTTGAAATGGCTGCCGGCGCGCATGCCGACGGAAATCGGCACGTCCTTCAGATCTTCCGGCTTGCGGATCTTGGAATCGGGTCGGACGAAAATCGCCCAAGGTGAATCGCCATAGCCATCGGTGACGACACGACCCATGCCGGCGCTCGCATTGCATATTGTGCCCCATAGGCAGGCGCCTTGCACGACGTCCTGTTTATCCTCAATGTAGGGGCGGTCCTGCGGGCGCTGGAAATACTCAAGGCCTTTCCAGCTCGATTGCGTGCCACGAAACGTTTTCCAGTCAAATTCGACGTCGAGCCCTTCGGCGGCGAAGAAGCCTTCCTGCATCGCGACGAAATCATTGAGACCCATGCCCTTGGGCGCGACTTTGACCCGCTTGAGGCTCACTGCCATCTCGAACTCCTCGTGGTGCGCTGCTTGTTGAGATTTAATTACCACGAGCCGGCCGGAGCAGGCAGCGGTATTCAAATGAATATTGCCCATAACCGTCCGGCCCACCGGGCTGGCCCAACTGAACTCGATCATTCCGTCAAATTTTAGGGAATTGCAGAATAATCCGGTGTGGAACACGGCTTACGACGGAACCCATGAGCATTGCGAGCGTGATTGCCGTTTCGGGATTGAGCGTGGCGAGCCTGCGCCTGCAGGTCGCTGCCAGCAATATCGCGAACACCTCGTCGGATGGCCCGTTGCCGGGCACGCCCAACCCGGAGAATTTTCCTCCGGCCTATTCGGCCCTGCGGGTCAATCAAGTCGATAACCTAGGCGGCGGAACCAGCGCGACCGTGGCCTACGTTTCACCGTCCACCGTCGCAACATACGACCCGAGCGCGCCGTACGCCGACGATCGCGGGATGGTGGCAAGTCCGAATGTCGATCTTGCCAACGAACTGGTGCAGGTGCTGATCGCCCGATTCAGTTACGCTGCCAACGCGCACGTCATCCGCGCAGACGCGCAGATGAGCGCCGCGCTGTTCGACATCACCGCCTGATCAAGATCTTTGGGTGGCTATCAGTTGCCGCGCGTGGGCCGCGTCGGCATGCGGTGGAAGTCAAGGATCTGCTGCGCGGTCGACTGCCGAAGACGGTTGAACGACGACATTGATTGATCGATGCCGGCCATCGAGCGCCGGTATCGCTTGGCTGCAAGCGCCATGATGCCGCGTGTCGTGTCCCACGAGAGCCCGATCGCCTTTGCCAAAACAAGCAACGATTGCGTGTTTGTTTCGCGCATGTTGCGTTCGATGATCGCCGTCGGCACGCCCGACATGACGGACAGTGCCGCGACCATTTCCTCGAACCGATCGGTGGCCGCAAATTCCTCGAGTTTCGTCGGGGTGAGCAGCCCGCCACGGTGCAACGATTCAGCGAGCACCTGCGCTGCGGCATAATCGAGCGGATGATTGTTAGCCGCGGTCCGGATGCTGTCGGACACCTGACCCACGACGTCGACGATATCGGCTTTCAGATACTTGCGCTCGACCTCGAGCTTGGTGCGAACTTTTTCGGAGGCGACCTCGAGCAGTTTTTCGAACAGCTCCGGCGGCAGGTCGGGGCGTGCGCCGACACAAGCGGCAAGCTGGTCGTCGCCGTGTGAGCGCCGGACCAGGGTTGCATAGCCCTTGCCGGAGAACCTAGCGCCGTTGTTTTTGGCGGTGCTCAGCACCACCTGCTGATCGCCGCGCTCGACCAGTACGTCGGTGAGCGACTCCGCCAACGACTTGCGGCGCGAAATTGCCAGCAGGTGTTCCTGATTTTTGGTCTTGGCGCAATGAATCAGAGTTTCGGTATCAAGCCGCTCCGCCTGTGTCAGCACCGGGGAGGCGACCTCGATGACGTCATCGCAGGCGAGCAAACGCAGGACCTTTGGAGGGGCGGTCGGTACCGGCCCAAGCCGGATTGCCAGCAGCGCCCGCGAGGATTCCTCGATCGTGGCAACAAGCCGGACAAAAACGTCGTCGATCAGATCGACCTCGTCATCGGAATATGCATCCGAGCCGACGAGAAAGAGGTCGGTCAGGTGACGCAGCATCGCCGAGCGCCGCTCATCGGTGCTGTGCGCGATCGAGTTGTCGAGCTGATGGATGAGTTCGAGGGGAGCGCCCATAGGTCCTGGGAAACCGTTCTGGTTGGCCACGGATCTGGAATCTGCGTTGGTTAAAGTCCATTTAGAGTGTACGCGCAGTGGGATTAGGATTTCGTAAAGGCCAAGTGCCTGCCCCGGTCAAAGTCGAGATCCCGGGCGCCGGGGGAATGGCCGCTTTATTGCTTGAGGAGCCCGCAATATCTTTGCGGGCCACTGTCCCAACAGCCAGACTTCATGCACGCCGACTGGCGTAGCCCGCAACCGGTCAGGCAGGTCGATATCGACGACCGGTCGAGGCTCTTTTTGCAGGCGGCGATACAAATTTTCTCCTCGCCGCTGCAGCGCATCGGTGCGGAAAAAGCCGGCGCGGTCGAGAGCAGGGCGCAAACCGCCGAAACCACAACAAGCGCCGCGATCCGGCGCAGAAGCCGTGCATCGAGCGAATCGATCCGGTGCGTCATGCCGATGTCCTAGGGGCGCCACCCGCCGACCGCAACTCCCAGGCTTGCGTTGCTTGCCCCAGCGGCTTGCGATTGATACGTACTCTTCAATCGTCATGGCCGGACCTTTCCGGCCATCCATGTCTTTGAATTGAACGGGCAAATGCCGGCCAAGACGCCTTTCTACATCACCACAGCGATCTCGTACCCGAACGGGCCGCCACATATCGGTCACGCCTACGAGGCGATCGCGACCGACGCCATCGCGCGCTTCATGCGGCTAGACGGCTACGACGTCTATTTTCTCACCGGCACCGACGAGCACGGCCAGAAGATGCAGCAGACCGCGGTGCGCGAGGGCCTGACCGCGCGGCAACTGCGCGACCGCAACGTGCCGCGCTTCGAAGCCATGGTGAAGCTGCTCAATTGCTCGAACGACGATTTCATCCACACGACAGAAGAGCGTCACCACCGCGCGTCCATCGCCATTTGGCAAAACATGGAAGCGGCGGGCGACATCTATCTCGACAAATATGCCGGCTGGTACTCGGTGCGCGACGAAGCCTATTACGGCGAGGATGAGACGCATCTCAACGAGCAGAAGCAACGGATCGCGACCAAGACGGGCACGCCGGTCGAGTGGGTGGAGGAGGAGAGTTACTTCTTCAAGCTCTCCGCCTATCAGCAGAAGTTGCTCGACCTTTACGAGCGCGTGCCCGATTTTGTGCTGCCAAAGGAACGGCTGAACGAGGTTGCGAGCTTTGTACGTGGCGGCCTGCAAGATCTGTCGATCTCACGCACCACGTTCGATTGGGGTGTGAAGGTGCCGGCCGACCCGGCCAGGACCAACGCCAAGCACATCATGTATGTCTGGGTGGACGCGCTGACGAACTACATTACAGCCGTTGGCTATCCGGACGTCGGCAACGAGAAATTCAAGCGTTACTGGCCGGCTTCGTTGCATGTTATCGGCAAGGACATAGTCCGTTTTCACGCGGTCTACTGGCCGGCCTTTTTGATGTCGGCCGGTGTCGCCGTGCCGAAGCACATCTTCTCGCACGGGTTCTTATTCAACCGCGGGGAGAAGATGTCGAAGTCGGTCGGCAACGTGATCGATCCCTTCACGATGGCCGACACCTACGGCGTCGACCAGTTCCGCTACTTCTTTCTGCGCGAGGTGCCGTTCGGCCAGGACGGCAATTATAGCCATGAGGCGATCGTCAACCGCATCAATGCGGATCTGGCTAACGACCTTGGCAACCTGGCACAGCGCTCGCTCTCGATGATCGGCAAAGCGTTCGGCGGCAAGCTGCCGAAGCCGGCCGCTTTCAGCGACGCTGACAAGACCATTCTCGCGGCCGCCGATGCGATGGTCGGCACGGCCCGCGAGCACATGAAAACGCAGCAACTGCACCAGGTGCTTAACTGCGTCTGGGCGGTCGTGGCCGATGCCAATCGTTATTTTGCGTCGGAAGCGCCGTGGGCTCTCGCCAAGACAAATCCCGAGCGGCAAGGGACCGTGCTTTACGTGACGGCTGAAATTCTGCGGCAAGTGGGCATCCTCGCGCAGCCTTTTGTGCCGACGTCGGCCGCGAAATTGCTCGATCTGCTGGCTGTGCCCGCGGCCGAGCGGGAGTTTTCCGCGCTGACGGCGGAGCGGCGCGTCAAGGCCGGGGCCATGCTGCCGCCACCTGCAGCGGTTTTCCCCCGCTACGTCGAAGCCGAGGAGAAGGCCTGACTATGCTGGTGGACAGCCATTGCCATCTTGATTTTCCGGACTTTGCGGCCGAACTCGACGCCGTGGTCGGACGTGCCAAGGCGGCCGGCATCGGCCGTCTGGTGACGATCTCGACGCGAGTCAAACGCCATGCGCAGGTCCTGGCGATCGCCGACAGATTTCTGGAAGTCTTCTGCTCGGTCGGCACACATCCCAACCATGCGCACGAAGAGCCGGAGATCGATGCCAAGGCGCTCATCGCGATCGCAAAGCATCCGAAGGTCGTGGCGATCGGCGAGGCAGGGCTCGACTATTTCCGCAACACCAGCCCGCGCGAGGCGCAGATCGCCGGGCTCCGCCAGCATATCTCTGCCGCAAGAGAAACCGGGTTGCCGCTGGTGATCCATTCGCGCGACTGCGATGCCGACATGGCGCAGATTTTAAAGGAGGAGAGCGGGAAGGGCGCCTTCCCGGCAATCCTGCATTGCTTTACCGGCGGGCGCGACCTCGCCTTTACGGCCATCGAATTGGGTCACTACGTCTCGTTTACGGGCATTCTGACGTTCAAGAATTCCGATGCGCTGCGTGTGATTGCCGCCGCCTTGCCGGCCGACCGCATCATGGTGGAGACAGATGCGCCCTATCTGGCTCCGCTGCCGTATCGTGGAAAACGTAATGAACCCGCGTACGTACTCGAAATCGCTAAAGTTTTAGCCGATACGCGAGGCGTGTCGGCCGACGAAATCGCACGCCAGACGACCGAGAACTTCTTCCGGCTCTTCAACAAGGTCCCGCGCACGCTGGCGAACGCCGCATGAGCTTAACCTTTACGATCCTCGGCTGCGGCTCCTCGATGGGTGTGCCGCGTGTAGCCCTCGGCTGGGGCTCGTGCGATCCAAACAATCCGAAAAACCGGCGCCGCCGCTGTTCTTTATTGGTGGAACGCATGCAGGGGCAAGGAAAAGTCACACGCGTTCTGGTCGATTGTTCGCCCGACCTGCGCATGCAGCTGCTCGACGCGGAGGTTGACTGGATCGACGGCGTCTTGGTGACCCACGAACATGCCGATCACACGCACGGAATAGACGACCTGCGGCCTTTATTCGTGAGCAAGCGCCAGCGCGTCGACGTTTATCTGGACGAACCGACATCGCGTTCGATGCATGCCCGCTTCGGCTACTGCTTTGTGACGCCGCCCGGCAGCGATTACCCTCCGATCGCCACCGAAAAGCGCCTGACTGCCGGCGCGCCGGTTACGATACAGGGGCAGGGAGGCCCGATCGAATTCCTGCCCGTCCTGCAGGATCACGGCGACATCCCCTCGCTCGGGTTCCGCTTTGGCAATGTCGCTTACTCCGCTGACATCAAAAGCCTGCCGCCGGACAGCATTGCGGCCCTTGCCGGCCTTGAGGTCTGGATTGTCGACGCCCTGCGCCGAACGCCGCATCCGAGCCATTTCCATCTCGAGGAGACGCTGGAATGGATCGCCAGGATCAAACCGAAACGCGCGATCCTGACAAACCTGCACACCGACATGGATTACGCCACGCTCTGCGCCGAGCTGCCGCCGGGCGTCGAGCCGGGCTACGATCGGATGTCGTTCGGCGGTTAAAGCGCCATGGCCGCCGGCGCGCGCTTGGCGCTGGAAAGGTAGACTTTTATCGATCCGGCGTGGCCGTGGGCCCAACGATGGATCAATTTAGCCTTGGCACTATGGGCCTATATGAAATATTCCATAATATGTCTTATGCGAATCCCCAATACGAGGTCGCAGCCTCGCAGGGGCTTTGATACGGTCCGGCCATCGTCCGCCAAGCGCACAGCTACACGTCCGCCCCTGTGAAGCCATCCCGTGACATTACGCGCCTCCTTGAGATCATGGCGGCGCTCCGAACGCCAGGAACGGGTTGCCCCTGGGACCTGGAGCAGAATTTCAGGACAATCGCTCCTTATACGCTTGAGGAAGCCTATGAGGTTGCGGACGCCATTGCGCGCGATGATCTTGCCGGCCTGAAGGATGAGCTCGGTGATCTGCTTCTGCAGGTTGTTTTCCACGCGCGGATGGCACAGGAGCAGGACGCCTTCGGGTTCGGCGATGTCGTGGAGGCGCTGACCGCCAAGCTGATACGGCGCCATCCGCATGTCTTCGCGGACGCCGACGGCAAGACCGCGGACGCCGTTAAGGGTTTGTGGGAGCGCATCAAGGCCGAGGAAAGGGCCGAGCGCGGCGAGAAAGGCGCAGGTGGCGCGCTGGCCGGGGTTCCGGTCGGCCTGCCCGCGTTAACCCGCGCCTTGAAGCTCCAGGACAAGGCCGGCCGCGTGGGCTTTGACTGGAACGATCCACGCGCCGTGCTCGCAAAAATCCGCGAGGAAGCGGACGAGATCGAGGCCGAGCTTGATGGGGCCAATGGTAACCGGATGGCTGCCGAAGTCGGCGACCTTTTGTTTGCGGTGGTCAACCTCGCCCGCCACCTGGGCGCGGACCCGGAAGGCGTCTTGCGCGAAACCAACCTGAAATTCGAGCGCCGCTTTGCGTCAATCGAGCGCGCGTTGGCCGCGCGCGGAAAGACGCCGAAGGACGCGACCCTGTCCGAAATGGACGCGCTCTGGGACGAGGCGAAAGCCGCCGAAAAGTAAATTCAGGAATGAAACTTTGCCCGCACCCGTGCCGCATTGTCGGCATCCGCGCGCACCGTCACGGTCAGTCGGCCGTCATCATGGACGTCTCTCGCGAGTACTTCGGAGTGACGGTAAAGCCAGCTCAGGCCAGCGCCGTCCGCAGGATCGACCGACACTTCAATTGTTTGCCGGCTTTCGCCCAGTCGGACCTCAATGGCGGCCAAAAGGCCGCTCATGCCCTCACCGGTTAACGCCGATACGGCAACCGGACGGCGGTCCGCCGATCTGCGTTCCACCAGATTGAGTACCCTCGCCCGCGCCTCCGCATCGAGGCAATCGATCTTGTTCCAGACCTCTATCAGGCGCCTGTCGGCGGCGGCGATTCCCAGTTCGCCAAGCACCTTTTCAACGTCATGCAGCTGGGCTTCTGAATCTCCGTGCGACACATCGCGCACATGCAGGATCACGTCCGCCTCAATGACCTCCTCCAGGGTCGCACGGAACGCCGCCACCAGCATCGTCGGAAGATCCGAGATGAAACCAACCGTATCGGACAGAATGGCTTTGACGCCGCGCGGCAGCTCCACGGCGCGCAGCGTTGGATCGAGTGTCGCAAACAGCATGTCCGCCGACAGGACGGTTGCAGCGGTAAGCCGGTTGAAAAGCGTCGATTTCCCCGCGTTTGTGTATCCGACCAGCGCGACAATCGGATAGGGCACGCGCTTGCGGCTGTCGCGATGAAGCTTGCGGGTGCGCTTAACCTTATCGAGCTCTGCTTCGATGCGCGCGATCCGCTCCTCGATCACACGCCGGTCGGCTTCGATCTGGGTTTCGCCCGGCCCGCCGAGGAAGCCGAAGCCGCCGCGCTGGCGCTCAAGGTGCGTCCACGACCGCACCAGCCTGCTCTTCTGATAGGTCAGATGCGCCAGTTCGACCTGCAACGCCCCTTCCCGCGTGCGCGCCCGCCGGCCGAAGATTTCAAGGATCAGCCCCGTTCGATCGATAACCTTTGCGCTCCAGGCCTTTTCAAGATTGCGTTGCTGCACGGGAGAGATCGGGCAATCCATGACGACGACCGAAGCCGACAGGCTTTTCACCATTCCGGCAATCTCATCGACCTTGCCTTTGCCGATGTAGGTTGCCGGACGGATGTCGCTGAGCGTGACAAGCCCCGCTTGCACGATTGTGAGATCAATCGCGCGAGCGAGACCGACGGCCTCCTCGAGGCGTGCTTCGGGTGTACGCGCGCTTGCTTGCGCGCCGACGTTTCGGCGTGGCGACGTTTTAACCCAAGGTTCAATGACGATTGCACGGCCGGTCTCGCCGCCCGACGCTACCGGGCTTAAGAGATCGCTCGCCTGATCACGTCGACGTAATTCCAACTAGACTTTGTCTCCGGCCGGTGGCTCGTCGGCCCCTTCGAAGAGCTGGATCGGATGTCCCGGCATGATGGTCGAAATCGCATGCTTGTAGACAAGCTGCGAATGCCCGTCCCGCCGCAGCAGAACGCAGAAATTGTCAAACCAGGTCACCACGCCCTGCAACTTAACACCGTTCACCAGAAATATGGTGAGAGGTATTTTGCTTTTTCGGACGTGATTGAGAAAAGTGTCTTGCAGATTTTGCGCACGATCGGCTGCCATGGCCGTTTTTCCATTTTTTGCTCGCGTCTGACGCGCGAGACCTTTCGTTGCCCAAGTCCTTCCGCATGCGACCTGAGGTCCATGCGCCACTCTGCCCCACGCGTAGCGGTGCGAGGCCCGGGAAATACTATTAGATGGCAGGCTGTGTTCCTGTGCAAGCACAAGTTCATGCGAGTGCCCGTAAACCTTTGAAACTATGACGATGTTCGAGCCTGTCGACGCCGTGCGAACGGCCTAGACGGCGATTTCGGCGTAGCGGTGATAATCACGACGGAGCGCCGTGGTGATCAATCCCGGGGCGCCGTTTCCAACCGGACGGCCATCTATTCTCACCACAGGCAGCACGACCTGACTGGCCGACGTGATGAATGCTTCGCGCGCCTGATAGGCCTCCTCGACCGTAAAGGCGCGTTCCTCGAAAGGGAGCCCCTGCGCCTTGATCATGTCGATCACGACCGCTCGAGTAATGCCGGGAAGAATGTCTTCTCCAAGCGGATGCGTGATGAGCTTGCCGTCAGGGCTGACGATCCAGGCACTCGATGAGCCGCCTTCCGTGATGCGCCCTTTCGCATCGACAAGCCAGGCTTCGCGTGCGCCCTGCTCGCGCGCGATCTGCTTGGCCAACACGTTCGGCAGCAGAGCGACGGATTTGATGTCGACGCGTTTCCATCGAATGTCCGGAACGGTAATGACGGAGACCCCCTCGGCGGCTACTTGCTCGAAACGGTCGAGGTCACTGCTGCGCGCGGTTACGACCAGCGACGGGCGTGTGTTCTCGGCCGGAAACGGAAAATCGCGTCTTGCAACTCCACGGGTGATCTGCAGGTAGATGATTCCATCGCGGACGCGGTTTCGGCGGATCGTTTCTCGCATCACCACGGCCAGCGCACGAGATGACATCGGCCGTGCAATTCGTAATTCCTTAAGTGACCGATCGAGCCGCGCCATGTGGCGGCTCTCGTCGATCATGCGGCCTCCCCTCACCTCGCAAACCTCGTAAACGCCATCCGCGAATTGATAACCGCGATCCTCGACGGCGACCTTTGCCTGGCCGTGCGGCACATAGCGGCCGTTAACGTATGCAATGCGTGACATGGCCGGCTAATCGATCCCAAGGGCCTTGAGCTTGCGGTGGAGCGCGGATCGTTCCATGCCGACGAATTCGGCTGTACGCGAGATATTGCCGCCGAAGCGGCTAATCTGCGCAACCAGATATTCGCGCTCGAACACTTCCCGGGCGTCCCGCAGCGGAAGCCCCATTAAATGCTCGCCGCCGTTTCCGTTCGGCATGTTCGGGACCATCGAACCGACATCCGGCGGCAACATGCTCGCGTTCATCACGGCCTCCGGATCTCCACCCGCCAGGATCATCAGCCGCTCGATGTTGTTGCGCAACTGGCGGACATTGCCGGGCCAGTTATGCGATTGCAAAACGGCCATGGCGTCATCGCCAATCCGGCGCTTGGGCAGTCCTGTCGCCAGCGAAATCTGATCCATGAAATATTCGACGAGATCGGGGATGTCTTCGCGTCGCTCAGCTAAAGGCGGAACGCGGATCGGCACCACTGCCAGACGGTGATAGAGATCTTCGCGGAATTTGCCTTCGGCGATCAGGGCCTCGAGGTTCCGCGCTGTCGACGAGACAATCCTGACATCGACGGCAATCTTGGTACTGCCGCCAACGCGCTGAAACGTCTGGTCGACGAGCACACGCAAGATCTTGTTCTGGGTTTCGCGCGGCAGTTCGGCGATATCGTCGACGAAAAGCGTGCCACCGTGAGCCTCTTCCAGGGCGCCGGCTTTCCGCCCTTCCGACCCGTTTGACTGGTCGACACCGAACAATTCGATTTCCATGCGCTCCGGCGTAATCGCGGCGGCATTGATCACGACGAATGGACCGCTTGCGCGTCCTGACTGCTGATGAAGGGTGCGCGCCGCGAGTTCCTTGCCTGCACCGGACGGGCCGACAACAAGCACGCGACTATTGGTCGGTGCGACGCGCTCGATCGCCTGCCGCAACTGGCTGACGACGGCCGACCGGCCGACAAGCGTGGGCGGTATCGGCGCCAGTTGCTTTAGCTGCCTGACCTCGCGTTTAAGCCGTGAGTTTTCCAACGCCCGGTCGGCGACCAGGACCAACCGGTCGGCCTTGAAGGGTTTTTCGATGAAGTCGTACGCGCCCAATTTGATCGCAGCGACCGCGGTTTCGATATTGCCGTGGCCGGAAATCATGACGACTGGAAGCTCGGCATGCTCCTGCTTGACGGCTTCGAGCAACTGCAGCCCGTCCAGCTTGCTGCCCTGCAGCCAGATATCGAGGAAGAGCAGGTTCGGCCGCCGCGCAACGATCGCGCTCAGTGCGTCATCACTGTTACGCGCGGTACGCGTGGCATAGCCTTCGTCCTGCAGGATGCCCGCCACCAGATCGCGGATATCGGCCTCGTCGTCGACAATCAGAATTTCAGAGGCCATGTTACTTCCCACTTACGGACGTTGGTTGTTCTGACTGAGGCTGCTCGGCCTTGCCGGCAGCGGCAAATCGTATGCGTACCCAGGCACCGCGCTGGTCGGGTATTTTTTCGCTGGCATCACGCAGCTCGATGCTGCCGCCATGCTCCTCGATGATGCGCCCGACGATCGCCAGCCCCAATCCCGTGCCCTTTTCCCGCGTCGTCACGTAAGGCTCAAGCAGCCGGCTGCGGTTCGATTTGGGAAGACCGATACCGTTATCGATCACGTCGATCACGACATCGTCGCCTTCCCGTTCCACAAATACGCGGATCGCGCCCTTGCCAAGCTCTTCGGACGGAACGGCCGCGATCGCCTCGGTGGCATTCTTGATGATGTTGGTGAGCGCCTGCGAGATCAGCCGCCGGTCGAACCGGGCCGGCATGGGGTCCTCGCCGATTTTGGCGTCGATTTCGATTTCAGAATGTCCCACGCGCATCAAGAACACGGTTTGCCGGACCGCATCGGCGACGTCTTCGGTGGCCATGACGGGTTTCGGCATCCGCGCAAAATGCGAGAACTCGTCGACCATGCGCCGGATGTCTTCGACCTGACGAACAATCGTGTCCGTGCATTGTTCGAAGACGCCACGGTCCTCCTCGATCATTTTGCCGTACTTCCGGCGCAGCCGTTCGGCCGAGAGCTGAATCGGGGTTAGCGGATTCTTGATCTCGTGCGCGATGCGGCGGGCGACATCGGCCCAGGCGGACGTGCGCTGCGCGGCAACCAGCTCCGTAATATCGTCCAGCGTCACCACATAGCCGCGATCGGAGTCTCCGGCCTGTTCGCTTGTGACCCGGACGGAAAGATTACGCTCACGGCCGTTGCGGCTGATCGTGATTTGATCCTGTGTCCGCGAACCGGACCGGGCCGCGGCCATGAAATCGGCGAGCTCGGGCAGCGCCTCGGCAAGCGGTCTGCCGAGGGCCTCGCTTTCGGTGCAGCCTATTAATTTTTCTGCCGACCGGTTGAGGATGCTGACCGCGCCGTGTCCATCGACGCCAATGACGCCGGCGCTGGCGCCCGCCAGAACGGCCTCGGTAAATCGCCGGCGGCTGTCGATGAGATCGTGCGCCTGCATGATGTCATCACGCTGCGTCCGCAGCTCTTGCGTCATCCGGTTAAACGTTTCGCCGAGCTGCGCCAGGTCCCCTTCCGCCTGCCGCACCGGAACGCGCACATAAAGGTTTCCGGTCGAAACGGCATTGGCGGCGCCAATAAGCCTTCGGATCGGCGCAACCAGCCGGTTGGCAAAATTCAGTCCGATCCAGACTGCCGAGAGAAACACCGTCAGCGCGATCACGGTGTACATCAGCGCGAACGCCACTTGCACGCCGGCTCGGCGTGTTTCGAGTGCTGCATATTCCGTCGCGCTCGCACGGGTTGCCTGAAGTTGCGGCACGACACGTGGATCGAGCAGTCGCGTCAGATAAAGATAATAGTCCTCATACTGGTCCAGTTTGACGACGGCTGCGACGTAATTGGCGTCCGGCAGCAGAACGACTTGCGGTTCTTTACTGCCAATAAGCGGCAGGGCATCGCGTGGCGGCAGAGCGAAGGTCTGATTGATATTGAGATCGGCACGCGCAATAACTTTCAGCTCCTTGTCGAGCACGATGGCTGCGGCAAGGCCTCGGGTCTGTGCCTGAAAAGTCAGAAACTGACGAAGTTTGTCGGGATCCTGGTCAAAGACACTCTTGTTGCGTGCGATGTCGTAGCCCATCACCATGATGTCCGACCGCACGATCTGGGCGTGGTCGCGCAGGTAGGCTTCGGCCACGATCAGCGAGTTCTCGATTGCTGAACGCGTGCGGGTGGAAAACAGCCGATCAAGGCCGCGGTCGAGCGTCACGCTGGCGACGATCGCCACCAGGATCGCGGGGGCCGCAGCGATCAACGAAAAGATTCCGACAATACGGACGTGCAATCGCGCAGCCGCCCGTCCGGTGCGCCTCGCCTGTACGACCTGCCAGACATCGCGGACGATGACCGCCAGCAGCAGCACCACCGTGGCCGCATTCGCCGCAAGCAACGAGACCACCACGTCGTGTGTCGGCGACAGCGGCGTGAAATCGGCGAGGACAATGAACGTCACGAACGCCGACAGCAGCGCCAATCCGACGGCCAACGGACCAAGGATGCGCGTTTCGCCTCGCTTTGCGGGTGCGCCGGCGAGAGCGGTGTCGGCGGTTGCAGCCTGTTCGACGCTCATACGTCCCTGTCGCGGAAGCGGCTGCCAAGGCAGCACGATATTCGTTCGTCCCGAAAAGGAGCTTGAATTGGCCCCTTTTTTGAACTGATGCTTTTATACAACAATGTTGCCAAATTGCGACAAAAGCTAGACCGCAGTCATCACGCTTTTGCCAGCCGCAGCAGGCGAATTGCTGCCTTGCGGGGCGGGAAACGACGGCTAGTTCAGAAGGCGCGCAAGCGCTGCGCGATTTTTGAGAACGATCGTCCGCGCTGATACACGCTCGATCAGAGAGGCCTGCTCCAGCTCGGTGATGGTCCGGCTGACTGTTTCAATCGAAAGCCCAAGATGATCGGCAATATCCTGGTGCGACATCGGGAGGTCGAGATCGGACATTTCGTCAATTCGCGCCGAAAGATCGAGCAAGAAGCTTGCAACCCTGCATTTTGCACTGCGGTTGATCAGCAGCGAGTGCTCTTGGATGCGTCGCAGTTCGCCGGTTGTTGAGGTCAACAAGAAATCCGCAACCTTTTGTTCGCGCGCCGCGACCGAAATCAAAGCGCTCCTCTTGAAAAACAGGACCAACGCGTCAGTTGCGGCTTCAATCGATAGCGCGTGTTTCAGTTCGTCGGTCCAACCGAATAGTTCGCCGGGGGTGTGAAAAGCCACGATGGCGCGCGCGCCGTTTTGGAAAGTCTTGCAGCGGCGGACGATCCCATCGACGACCATGAAGACATAGTCGGCCGGATCTCCTTCGCAGACGATGCTGCTGTTGCGATGATATCGGATCGGGCCACGCCGTACTGAAAGAATAGCGCGTTTCGCTAGTTTCTGACTATCTTCAAGGAGAAACGCACTTGGAAGGCCTGACCCAGAACCTGACACCACCTTGTCGAACAGCCTATGTCGCTTACCGGCCTTGGACGCTTTTACGGACTCGATTTCACTCATCAAATTCCCCTGCGATCAAAGCCAGCGATCCTCGTCCTATTTTTGCGAGGCGTGAAAAGATTAGGCACGTTACTTTGTGTCGGGAAGTGGACCTTGGCCCAACATCGCGGGCCGATCGGCGAATATTGATGTAAATCAATGAATTAAAACTGCGAACACGGCCAATAGACGCGAGCTAATAGACGCAGGTTTTGTCTGGTTTCCGAGAACGTCTGGTTGTCTTTCAGGATGCCTTCGCCTGCGGTTTCTTTCCAATTTCGCGCAGATGGCTTTTGGCCGTAGCACCCTCTACGCCGAAAAGGCGAGCAATCTCTTTCATCCGATCACTGTCCTCGGCGCTGAGGTCACCGCGCGCACGCAGGACCTGTTGGATCAATTCGTATGCTTTCTCTCGACTTTCGAGATCGGGGGGAAGCAACGACGGAATGGCTTCAAGCGCGGCCTTCTGATCAATCAGCAGGATGTTGAATTGCTCGCGCACCAAATCCTTGAATTCGGCAATGGGCATGTCGCCGTGCGTCTCCCGGATGCGGCGCGCCAACTCGAACCCACGCTCGTCGACTGCGGCCCGATTCATCCCGACATAAATCAGACTGCGGACGACCGCGGCTCGCAGACCGCCAGTCGCAATGAGCGCCTTAAGCTCTGCTATTCGCTTTTGCAAAAGGTCGCGATGCAAAGGATTTTTGCTGGCCTTTCGCAGACGCTGCGTTCCCGACGGGTCGAGGCCGACCGCCGCTTGAAGAGTTGGCGAACCGTAGATTCCCAGGAACATCCGCTCCGCCCACGCCTCACTCGCTTCGCGCCAGGAATCGAGCGCGCCCTCGATCCGCTTGGACATGTTTTCCTGTGCGACCAGAAAGGGATTGTCTTTGTCGACGTTCTTCCGGTTGGCGCGAACTTGCTCCGCGAGCCCGGCCACCGGCGCCATAAATGGATTCTGGTCCGAAAACACTTCGTACTGCAGGCGCAACGGATGAAGCTGCCGGATCCAATCAGCAACAGGTGCCGGTACCATCGCGCGCACAATCGGCTGCATGAAAGTGCGATAGAGCGACAGATTCATCTCAGAAACCCGCGCAGCAGCCGCGAAGCGGCGATCATCAGCCATATCGTTGCCGCCGAGCGCACGGATATCATCCAGCGTTCTTGCCTCGCAACGCATCACCCAGTTTCCGCTTGCGAGATCCGGATTAGTCGTGTTCTCGCCTTTGTCCTCGAACACGGCCTCGTAGAGGCCGGGCGGCAGAGTGTCGATCAAATCGATATTGCTGGAGAATTCGCCGTGTTCTTTCTTTGCAACGCCGCCCGAAACGAAAATACCGAGATGGCCGACCGATTCATGGATCGTATAGACGATGGTCTGCCCATAAGAGCGAATGTCGTCGACATTGTCGTATAGATCGAGAATCCATCCGAGCGCCTGCTGCGGCGGCGTGATGTTGTCGCCTTTCGAGCAGAACACCACAATCGGCGAACGGATATTTCTGAGGTCGATCGTCGTTCCGTCCGGCGTCTGAATTCGTCCCGCGGCAAGATTGTTTCCGACGAACAATTCGTCGACGATGAACTGGATTTCCTCCGCATTCAAATTCACATGGCCGCCCCACCACTTCTCGAATCCAAGATAGCGAGGGGCTTCCGTGTCGATCTTTGAATAGAGGTTATATTGCTTGGCCCACAGCGTATTGGCGGGGTTTTGGTTCTCGAAGTTCTGCACGAGCCATGCGCCATCGAATTTGCCGTTGCCAAGATCGCTTGTAAGTGCCGTCAGCCAGCTGCCGCCCAGCAAGCCGCCCGAATAACGCATCGGATTCTTGCCGTGCACGCCGGCCCAATATGAGAGCGGTGAGCCGGCGACGATGATGGGGCCGAACAATTCCGGACGCAGCGCCGCGAGCATCATGACGGCCCAACCGGCCTGACAGTTTCCGATCACGCAGGGCTTGCCGCTCGCTTCCGGGTGCGCGGTTATCACCTTTTCGATGAAGATTGCCTCGGCGCTCGCAATGTCTCCGATCGTTTGACCGGGAACCGGTTCGGGAAGAAATCCTACGAAGTAGCAAGGATGGCCGGCTCTGAACGCAACGCCGATCTCGCTGTCGGCCTTGAAGCCGCCAATGCCAGGACCGTGGCCGGCGCGCGGGTCAACCACGACAAAAGGCCGCAGTTTCGGATTGATGTCGACGCCGTCAGGCGGAATGACCCGCACAAGCGCATAATTGACGGGCCGCTCCAGCTTGCGGCCATCCACAACCAGTTCGACCTTGTAATCGAGCACATGCGGGGCGTTTTCCGCCATATGCTCGCGATACTGATTTCCGCGCTCACGCAGCACATCCCAAAACAGCACGCCACGCTGGGCGGCGTCGATTGCGTACCCCATTGCGTCGGCGAACATGGCAAAAGGCGTCGCTGCCTTGGGTGAGGACGAACTTTTCTGCTCCGACATCTTGCGGCCCTTGTGCCCTCATACAGAGATATTGCTCAGTAGCACTGAAAGCGGGCGACTCTTTGATTCAGGTCAATGAGCTTCGACAAATGATCCGCATACTGCCTTTAGAAACCTAATTCTTGGGAGGTAACATGCTATGGCTACCAAAGAGGCTATGAATGCTTCGAAAGCGGCTGCTCCTCCTCATTTCGTCAATTGGGGACAGCACCAGACAGAGACGGCGCTCAATCTTCAGAAAGCGATTTTGGAGTCATGCGAACAGGCCAGTCGTGCCTGGGTTGATCGTGTGCAGTCCGAAATTTCGCTGTGGTCGGACCTGGCGAGCAAGTTAAGCAGCACCAAAAGCATTCCGGAGGCGTTCGAGACATACACGAAGTGTGTTTCGCAGCGGATGCAGATGGCCGCCGACGACGGACGGAAACTCGCTGAAGAGGCTCAACAGATTACGCAAAAGTTCGCCCAATCTTTGGGCAACGGCCGACCCGGCATGACGTCATGAGAGCCGTCCGGCTCTCGCTCGGGATAGGCTGAGGCAGACGTCCAAACGTCTTTTGATTTCGCCGGCCCTCACGAAACCGGCAGCGCTCCCTGTACGCCCAACAAAATTGCAAAACATTATGTGGAATAGCGCATGACTAAAACTGAATCCAAAAGCGGCGCGCCAGTTCTGCCCACGGTGAAAGCGAAGCTCCTTGACGGCAAAAAAGGCCTCGTCGTCGGCATCGCCAACGACCAGTCGATTGCCTGGGGATGTGCCAAGGCATTCCGCGCGCTCGGCGCCGAAGTCGCTGTTACCTACGTCAACGATAAGGCGAAAAAGTACGTCGAGCCTCTCGCGCGCGCACTTGAGTCCCCGATCGTCATGCCACTCGATGTCAACAAACCCGGGCAAATGGAAGCGGTCTTCGAACGGATCACCGAGGAATGGAGCAGCCTCGATTTTGTCGTTCACTCGATTGCGTTCTCACCGAAGGAAGCTCTGCAGGGGCGCGTCGTCGATGTATCGCGCGAGGGCTTTGCGACGACCATGGACATTTCCTGCTGGACATTCATTCGCATGGCGCATTTGGCGGAGCCGCTCATGCGCAAAGGCGGCACCCTCTTCACCATGTCGTACTACGGCAGCCAGATGGTCGTTAAGAACTATAATATTATGGGTGTCGCAAAAGCCGCGCTCGAATGCGCGGTCCGCTATATTGCTGCAGAGCTTGGTCCAAAGGGAATCCGGGTGCACGCCATCTCGCCCGGTCCGCTGGCGACGCGAGCAGCGTCGGGCATTCCCGAATTCGACGCACTACTCGACAAGGCGAAGGCACAAGCGCCGGCACGCAGCCTGGTGAGCATCGAAGACGTCGGCGCCGCCACAGCTTTTCTCGCTCACGACGCGGCACGCCTCATCACTGGCGAAACATTGTATATCGACGGCGGCTACCACATCATTGATTGAGCGTAAGCGACGCCTGACCTCGCTTTACTTGACGCTCCAATTCAACGAAATGCCGATGTCGCCCGGCTTTCCACCGGACCAATCGACAATCTGAAATTTTAATTTGTATCCCTTTGGCTGCAGGTACTGCTTCCAGAATTCAAACAGCTCCTTCGGCAACCCGGTGAGCGTATTCTCCCAGCCGGGCTCCTGCTGATTGATGGCGCGGCCACGGTCAGAGAAAAGGGTGTTTGGAAAACGTCCGACCTCGATTTCAGTCAGACCATTGTTGACCGCCCTATTTATGATCGCGGCTGCCCGTTTCAGCCGCTCCTCATCGGATACACCTGAAGGGCCTTTCAGCTTGTCGAGTAGCGCCTTCTTTTCCGCATCGACGGCCGCCTGCTTACGCATGTAGTCGGAGGCCTTTGCTGCCTCGGCTTCGGCCATTTTTTTGCTGCAATCCGCGGCTGAAGGCAGGAGTTCGTCAACTTTCACATTCATGGGAGTGCTCCAGGGGACATTGTCTCTTGTATAAAATCGCCGAAGGGCCGGTTTTGACCTAAGTCAAAGAGTATATACCGATCATCGGCGTCAATATGCGGTCATTACAACAGGGAGCGGACCAATGGCCAAAGACAAAAAGAAGCGCTCCAAAGCCGGGCAAGACGGCGAGCGGATGAAGCGCAAGGTCTATGAAGCTGAACTGCGCAAGCTTCAGGTCAAGTTATGTTATCTGCAGGCCTGGATTAAGCACAAAGGCCTGCGGGCAATTATTGCGTTCGAGGGTCGCGATGCGGCCGGCAAAGGCGGCACCATTCGTGCAATTACTGAAAGAGTAAGCCCAAGAGTATTTCGCATCGTTGCCCTGCCCGCACCCTCTGAACGGCAAAAGACCCAGCTCTTTCTCCAGCGCTACATCGAACAGTTTCCGGCGGCCGGGGAAGTCGTGATCTTCGATCGCAGCTGGTACAACCGCGCCGGCGTTGAACACGTCATGGGTTTTGTAAGCGAGAAGGGATACAAGCGGTTCCTCAAGCTGGCGCCGACGGTCGAAAAGTACATCGCCGACGCCGGTATCATTCTCATAAAGTTCTGGCTGGAAGTCGGCAAAGAGGAGCAGGAAAAGCGCTTCCTGGACCGCATCAACGATCCACTGCGTCAGTGGAAACTGAGTCCGATGGACACGGAAGCGTACAAGCACTGGTACAGCTACTCCAAGGCGCGCGACATAATGCTCGACGCGACGGACAGCGAGCACGCGCCGTGGTACGTGGTGCGCTCCGACGACAACCGGCGCGCACGGCTGAATTGCATCTCTCACATTTTGTCGACAATTCCTTACAAGAAGATCCACGCCGACAAGGTCAAGCTGCCCAAGCGAATTGAAAAGAACCGCTACGACGACCAGCGTCCAATGAAAGACCGGCGCTTCGTGCGAGAGATTTACTAAGAGCCTGGTCGCAAATAACCGGCGGCCGCGATCACTTGGCGTGACTCGCGGCCGCAAAATTCGATACGAATCAGTTCGACCTGGTCAGATCCTATAGCCGTACTTTTTCATGCAGCCGGCGCCGCGCGTATGGCGTTCGTTGGCCTGGGTGCTGGTTCCAAAAATTCCCATTTTGTCCATCTCTTTCTTGCAAACGTCCCAGGCCTGCTCGTAGGTGAGCTTTTTCTTCTTTGCGGCGTAAGCGCTTTCCGCAAGACCGAAACCCGCTACGAACGTGCCGGCCACAAGCACCGTAAGAATCCTATACTTGAGCGTCATCGTTCACTCCTCTATGTCCATCGTGCCCAATCGATCCTGAGTTTGAACCCGCGCGTTGCATTGACCTATATCAAAAGAGGGCTTTTGCGCGCTGTGCTAGAAGTGCATGTCACCTGCGAGCTTTCATGGATGCAGCCACGTATATTGCAACGGAACGCCTGGACAATGGACGCCCGTTTGAGGTACGTGCGCTCAGGCCGACCGATGAAACCGACTTGCTGGCTGCCGTGGGCCGCAGCAGCGCGCAATCTCTGTATCGCCGGTTCATGGGTGCCAAACGCGATTTTTCAGAAAAAGAGCGCGACTTTTTTTTGAATATCGATTTCGTCAATCATGTTGCTCTGGTCGCGACCGTCAAAGAGGCAGAGCGCGTCTTTATCGTGGCCGGCGGCCGCTACATCGTTGAAAAGCCCGGAACGGCCGAAATTGCCTTTGCCGTCGTCGACGATTACCAGGGACAAGGCATAGGCGCAGTTTTGTTGCGCCACCTTGCAACGATTGCCCGCCAGGCCGGGTTAAAGGAATTCACCGCCGAGGTTCTCCCGGACAACACGCCAATGCTGAAGGTTTTCGAGCGGTCCGGGCTGAAAGTCAGCACGAAGCGTTCCGCCGACGGCGTGCACGCCGTGCTGCAACTGTGACGCAGAATTACTCTGCGGCCCGCTCCGCCCGTCCCGAGATCAAGGCCAACGTGTGCCGCGCAATCATCAACTCTTCGTTGGTAGGTATGACGTATACGGTGACGCGGCTGTCTTTGCGCGATATCACCTGCGCCGAAGCCTTGTTGGCGCCCGGATCAAGCGCGACACCCAGCCACGACAGGCGCTCGGCAATGCGTGCGCGCATCGTCGGAGAATTTTCGCCGATACCGGCTGTGAAAACGAAAGAATCGATCCCACCCAGGGCGGCAGCTAGCATCCCAGCGAAGAGCCCAGCGCGGTAAACAAAATACTCGAGCGCAAAAGCCGCCTTCGGGTCGGCGCTCTCCTCAAGCTCGCGCACGTCGTTGCTAACGCCCGAAAGACCCTTCAAGCCGGATTCCTTGTAGAAGAGATCCTGAACCGCGGTCGCGCTCATCCCCTTCTCAGCGATAAGGTAGAGCACGACCCCCGGATCAAGCTGGCCGGGCCGCGTGCCCATCGGCAGGCCGTCGAGCGCAGTGAATCCGAATGTGCTTTCGACGCTCCGGCCGTCGGCCAACGCGCACATCGACGCTCCGCTGCCGAGATGAGCAACGATCACGCGACCCTTTGCGGCCTCGGGCGCGATCTGGCGCAGACGATCGGCGATGTATTCGTAGGAAAGGCCGTGAAAGCCGTAGCGGCGCACGCCTTCCTCGTAGAATTTTTCGGGTATCGCGAAATGATCCGCCAAGGCGCCGTGGTCGCGGTGGAACGCGGTGTCGAAGCATGCAACTTGCGGAAGCTCGGGCCGGCGAGTCAGAAGTGTTCGGATCGGCGCAAGGTTGTTGGGCTGATGCAGCGGTGCGAGCGACACGTAGCGCTCGAGTTTGGCAACGACATCTGCGGTCAGGCGAACCGGACGGCTGTATTCGGGACCGCCGTGAACGACGCGGTGACCGACGGCGACAAGATTGACCTTTTGGGTCTTGCGCAGCCAATCGCCGGTTTCCTGCGTTGCCGCCGGAAGGTCGGGCACTTTCTCGACAGGATAGGACTGGTCGATCAGCGGCTTCTTGTCAGGCCCGGCAGCGCGCAATCGCGGACGGGTCCCGATGCCGTCCATCTGACCCTTGACGAGGCAATCGAGATCGCCGGTCGCGAAGACCTGAAACTTGAGGCTGGAGGAGCCTGCATTGACGACCAGAATTGCGTCCATGGTCTTCACACGGCAGCGACCGCTGCCTTCTGACGCCGCGCATCGGCGTAAAGCACAGCGACCGCGGCCGATGCCATGCGGCTGCGCACTGAGTCGGCTCTCGAGGTCAGGATGATCGGCACGCGCGCGCCGAGCACAATTCCCGCCGCGTCCGCCCGCGCGAGGAAGGTCAAATTCTTGGCCAGCATGTTGCCTGCCTCGAGATCGGGAACAATCAGAATTTGAGCGCGTCCCGCGACCGGTGACTTGATGCCCTTGATCTTCACAGCCTCAGGGTCGATTGCGTTGTCGAACGCAAGTGGACCATCGAGCACGCCGCCGGTTATTTGCCCGCGATCCGCCATCTTGCACAAAGCGGCGGCCTCGATCGTCGATGGAATTTTCGGCGTGACGGTCTCGACGGCGGACAGGATGGCAACGCGCGGCGTACCAAGGCCGACCTCCGTGTAAAGGTCGATCGCGTTCTGGATGATGTCGCGTTTCACCTCCAGATCCGGAAAAATGTTGATGGCCGCATCGGTGATGAACAGCGTCTCTGAGTACGTCGGTACGTCCATCACAAAGACATGGCTGATGCGTCGTGCCGTCCGCAATCCGGTGGTCGAGGATGTCACTGCCCGCATGAGTTCGTCGGTGTGGAGGCTCCCCTTCATCAGCAACTCGCCTTTGGATTCGCGAATAAGCTCCACTGCCTTGGCTGCGGCTGCGTCGCTGTGCGGTGCATCGACGATCTGGCAACCTTTGATATCGATGCCGTGCTCGTCGGCGACTGCGGCGATCTTTGCGGCAGGCCCGACTAGCACCGGCTTGATGATGCCGAGCTCAGCTGCCTCGACCGCGCCACGCAACGACGATTCGTCGCACGGGTGCGCGATCATGGTGACCGCAGGCCGTTTCTCTTTCGCGCGGGCTATCAGACGGTCGTATTTGGAACCCGGCGCCGGACCCGCTGCACTGATTGGAGCGATTTTGTCAGCATGTTCGCGCATATCATCTCCCAGGCATCTGTTGACGGGCCGGCGCAAGGACATGCAACCAACCGGAGCACCCTGTTGTCCAGTTGGGACTATGCGACACGCGCGCGCATTGACCTAAGTCAACAACGGCCAATCAGCTCCCGCAATTAGGTTCCGTTTTCAACGACTTGAGAAGTTGCAAAGCGCGATGCGGTTACGCAGGGTTGATTTAAGTCAATGAAGACGCATGGGACGCCCGTAGCGTCATCGGCTAGACTAGTCTCAGTCCAAACAAGAACAAAACGAGCGTAGGAGAACTGCCATGAAAGCTGGCGCCGCTGTGAAGAAAGAAGCGAAAGATGAAGGTTGCTGGCGAGGTTTCAAGCCGGGCGATTGGAGCACGTCCATCAACATGCGTGACTTTATCGTTCGCAACGCGACCCCCTACGCCGGCGACGAAAAGTTTCTCGCGCCAGCATCCAAACGGACCAAAGCGGTCTGGGAAAAGCTTCAACCCTACTTTCAGGCAGAACGGAAGAAGGGCGTGCTCGCCGTCGATGCAAAAAATCCATCGACATTGCTCGCTCACAAGGCTGGTTACATCGACCGCGACAATGAAGTGGTCGTCGGCTTGCAGACCGACGAGCCGTTCAAGCGCGCAATCTTCCCGTATGGCGGCCTGCGCATGGTCGAAGCAGGCTTGAAGGCGGCCGGTTTCCCGGCAGATCCGCAGGTCCATGAGGCTTTCACCAAATACAGGAAATCTCACAACGACGGCGTGTTCGATGCATACACGCCCGAGATCATGAAGTGCCGCAAGTCCGGCATCATCACCGGTCTCCCTGACGCATACGGACGCGGCCGCATCATCGGCGACTATCGGCGCGTCGCTCTGTACGGCGTCGACCGGCTGCTCGAGGTCAAGCGCGAAGAGCGCGAACAAATGGACGACATGTGGCCGACGGATGAAGTCATTCGTGTGCGCGAGGAGCTCGCCGAACAAATGCGAGCGTTAAAGGACCTCGTCGCGATGGCGAAGCTCTACAACTGCGACATCGCGCGGCCGGCCAATGACGCGCGAGAAGCATTCCAGTGGACGTATCTCGCCTATCTCGGCGCAATCAAGGAGGCGAATGGCGCGGCCATGTCGATCGGGCGCATCTCGAGCTTCCTCGACGCCTACATCGAGCGCGATTTGCAGGAAGGCACGTTGGACGAAGCCGGCGCCCAGGAACTTTGGGACCAGTTGGTCCAGAAGCTGCGTATTGTCCGCTTTCTCCGCACGCCGGAATACGACGCCCTGTTCAGCGGCGACCCCTACTGGGCAACAGAATGCGTCGGTGGCATGGATCTCGACGGGCGCACCCTGGTGACCAAGAGCAGCTATCGCATGCTGCATACGCTTCACAATCTTGGGCCTGCTCCGGAACCAAACATTACTGTCCTCTGGTCGAAGCACATGCCCGAGACCTTCAAACGCTATTGCGTCAAAGTCAGCAAAGACACCTCGTCGTTACAGTATGAAAACGACGACCTGATGCGGCCGTTCTGGGGCGACGACTATGGCATCGCGTGTTGCGTCTCGGCCATGCGGCTCGGGAAACAGATGCAGTTCTTCGGCGCCCGCGTGAATCTCGCGAAAGCGCTCCTCTACGCCATCAATGGCGGCCGCGATGAAGTGTCCGGTGATCAGGTTTCGCCTCGGACGCCGGCGGTCACCGGCGACTTTCTCGACTACGACGACGTCATGTCCAAGTTCGATGAGACGATGGAATGGCTCGCACGAACATACGTGCATGCCATGAACTGCATCCACTACATGCACGACAAGTATTTCTACGAGCGTCTCGAGATGGCGCTGCACGATCGGGACATTCTGCGGACGATGGCGTTCGGCATTGCGGGTCTATCGGTTGTTGCCGACAGCCTGAGCGCGATCAAATACGGCAAGCTCCGCGTCACCCGCGACGAGACCGGGCTTATCGTCGACTATCAAAACGAAGGCAATAAGGCGACGCCGCAATTCGGCAACAATGACGATCGTGTCGACAAGATTGCGTCGGACATCGTCACCAGCTTCATGGGAAAGATCCGCAAACATCCAACGTACAGAAATGCGGTCCACACCCAAAGCGTGCTGACGATCACCTCTAACGTTGTCTACGGCAAGGCGACGGGGAATACGCCGGACGGTCGCAGGAAAGGCGAGCCTTTTGGTCCAGGCGCCAACCCGATGCACGGTCGCGACAGCCACGGATGGCTCGCCTCCTGCCTGTCGGTTGCGAAGCTTCCCTACAAGGATTCGCAGGACGGCATCAGCTACACAGTCTCGGTCGCACCGCAGAAGGCGCACATGTCCGAAAGCCAGCTCGTCGAGGAGGCAACCAAGGCCTTCGACGTCTTTTTCGACCGCGGCGGGTTCCACATGAACCTGAACGTCATCGACAAGGAGACGTTAGAAGACGCTATAAAGAACCCGGACAAATATCCGCAGCTCACGATCCGTGTGTCTGGCTACGCCGTCAATTTCGTGCGCCTGACACCGGAGCAACAAAGGGATGTGATCAGCCGCACCTTCCACGGCCAGATCTGATCCGGAGCGGTGCAATGGCAACGCCGCAAACGTTAGAGTCAGGCAGCCGGTATGACCTGCGCGCCGGATTATCACCCGACGCGCCTGACGAGAGCCTGTTCAAGGACGATAAAGAAGGTGCCTTTGGCTATTGCCATTCCTATGAGACTTCGTCCCGCTACGACGGGCCTGGACTGCGTGTCGTCCTGTTCGTCTCCGGCTGCCTGCTGCGATGCACGTATTGCCACAACCCCGACACCTGGCATCTCAAGGACGGCACCTATGTCTCTGCGCAGCAGGTGCTCGACCGCCTTTCGAGCTTTGCGTCTGCCACCAAGGCTCTGGGCGGCGGGCTGACCATTTCGGGCGGCGAGGCCATGGTGCAGCTCGCTTTCACGAAGCGGATTTTCGCCGGTGCCAAGAAGATGGGCCTGCACACCGCCATCGAGACGTCGGGCTTTTTGGGTGACCGCGCCGACGCTTCCTTCCTGTCGGTCGTCGACCTGGTACTGCTCGACATCAAAAGTTCAAATCCCGACACCTATCGCAAGGTCACCGGCCGCGACCTAGCCCCCACTCTGCGCTTTGCCGAGCGCCTAGCCTCGATTGGCAAGCCCACATGGGTTCGCTTCACACTGGTTCCAGGCTGGACGGATGACCCGGCGAATGTCGAGGGCATAGCGAAATTTGTCGCGCCGATGAAAAACGTCGAGTGGGTGGAGGTGCAGCCCTTCCATCAGATGGGTGCGTTCAAGTGGGAGGCACTGAAGCTCGAGTACAAATGCGCCGACACGCCCGCGGCGTCGCCCGAACTGACCAAACGCGTGATCGAACAATTCCGTGCCGCAGGATGCCGCGCCCGTTGATCCAGCGATCGGCTAACAATTCCAGGGGGAGTTTTCCATGCTAGACGTTGCCCGCGACATCATCGGCACGCAGCCAATCCTCACCGCGTTCCTGGCGATCGGCGTCGGTTATCTTGTCGGGCAGATCAATATCGGCGGATTTTCGCTTGGTGTTGGCGCAGTCCTGTTTGTTGGCCTTGCGCTCGGTGCATTTAGCCCGAAAGCGCAAATTGTCGGGCCGATCGGGTTGACCGGCCTGATCATGTTCCTCTACGGCATCGGTATTCTTTACGGACGACAGTTCTTCGAGGGAATGCGAGGCGTCGGCCGCAAGTACAATCTACTGGCATTGGTCGGCTGTGTGGCCGGGCTCGTGGTAGCGCTGGGGCTGGGCCAGGCCTTCGGCATCAAGATCGGCCACACCCTCGGCATTTATGCCGGATCGATGACGAGCACTGCGACGCTGCAGGCGGCGCTCGACGTCATGAACAACAAGGAGCCTTCGATCGGGTACTCGATCGCTTATCCCTTTGGTGTGATCGGCCCGATTTTGTGCATCTACTTTATGACGCGCATGGTGCAGCCGAAATTCCCGGCAAAAGCACAGCGTTTCCATATGGGCGAAATTTCCATCGGGGATAAATTCTCCGGCCGCAGGCTCGAGGATGTCACCAAGGAGCTTCCGGAAGGCGTCCAGGTAACCATGGTTCGCCAGGGCGGGCACAACGTGCTTCCGGCTCCGGATCTTGCGCTGTCTACCGGCGATGCTGTCTTGATCATCGCGGAACGGCAGGATGCTATCAGTGAGGCGGCTGCACGCCTCGGCAAGCTCGAGCCTGGCCGGCTGGCCAAGGATCGTGCTGATCTCGACTACATTCGCGTCTTCGTTGGCAAAGCCAACGTGGTCGGCGTGCCCCTCGCCCGCCTTACGATGCCCGCTGGCTTCCCAGCGCATATTTTGCACGTGAGGCGTTACGATGCCGACCTGGTGCCAACTCCCGATCTGATGCTCGAATTCGGCGACCGCGTGGGCGTGTTGATGCCGCCCGAGCGGCGCGAAGACGTCAGAAAGCACTTCGGCGACACCGTGAAAGCCGCGGCCGAATTCAGCTACGTATCGCTCGGCATAGGCATGGTGCTCGGCGTGTTGCTCGGCCTCATTCCAATTCCGATTCCGGGTGTCGGCACCGTTACGCTCGGCATCGGCGGCGGGCCGCTGATTGTTGCCCTCATCCTCGGCAAGTTGCGGCGGACGGGACCCATGCTGTGGACGATGCCGCTGCCCGCTAACATCGTGCTTCGCAATTTCGGCCTGGCGATATTCCTCGCCACGGTCGGCGTCAACGCCGGCCAGCCTTTTGTGCGTACGATCGCGGAGTCCGGGTTTACGATGTTCTTTATTGGCATCGCCGTCCTGCTGACGACCGTGTTCATTGTTCTGGTCGTCGGCTACTACCTCATGAAAATCCCGTATGACGATCTGGTTGGCGTCGCCTCGGGTGCGACCGGAAATCCCGCCATCCTGGTCTATTCCACCAAGATGGCGCCGACCGAGCGGCCCGATATCGGTTACGCCATGATCTTTCCGTCGATGACGATCGTAAAAGTCATCGCGGTGCAGATCGTCGGCATTCTTGCGGGTGCCGGTGCAGCCGCTGGAGGTGCTGGAGGTTAAGATCGCTCACGAGCCGCTTGGGTCCCTTATTAGGGCGCGTTCCGTCCTTTGCGATAAATGACCCAGTAGGCAAGGCCGACGAATCCCGAACCGCCGACGATATTGCCGAGCGTGACTGGCACGAGATTGTGGACGATTCCGCCTATCGTAATGACGGACGCGTCAAAACCTGCCGGAACCTGCCCAGTCTCGGTGAGCAGCCAGGCCATCGGCAAAAAATACATATTGGCAATACAATGCTCAAAGCCCGCCGCCACGAAAGCCGAGACAGGCAATATCAGGCCGACGATCTTATCCGTTACAGAACGACCCGCATACGCGAGCCAAACGCCCAAGCATACGAGTATGTTGCACAAGATGCCTTTAAAGAACAACGTCACCACGTCGGGACTGATCTTTGCCACCGCCGTATTCAAGATCGTCAGCCCGATGCGGCCGCCGTTCATATCAAGGTGATGTGAAAACAGGACAAGGATCACGAGTCCGACGCTGCCGACAAAGTTGCCGCAGTAAACGATTGTCCAGTTGCGCAGCATCTGTTTTGTGGAGATCTTTCCGCTTGCCCAAGCCATCACGATCAGATTGTTACCGGTAAATAACTCAGCGCCCGCTACCAGCACGAGCGCCAGGCCGAGCGAGAACACCAGACCGCCAACCACGCGAATGGTCGCAAAACTCAAGTCTGCATCACTGGCAACGATGGTGTAGTAAAGCGCGCCAAATCCAATGCTACCGCCTGCCATGACCGATAGCATAAAACTGGGCAAAAGCGGCAAAGTCGCCTTTTTAACGCCAACCGTTTCAACCGAATCTTGGATTTCGGCGGGACTATATGCGTTCAAATTGAAAATGGGTTGTTGCGAGTCAGACGTTCGGCCACTCATCCCGGCTCTCCTTTGAGCGTTCCAGCTTGTGCCTTTTACGTATGTCAATTCGCGAGAGCCTCAACGACGCGGGCTCGCCCTGCTCTATCGCTTGCTGAAAAAACGCGCGGTCGCCAGCCCCATCGCCAATGCGCCTGTAACGAAGGCACACGACGCTGACGCCTGCAAAGCTTCGACCATCTGCCCGTGATTGAACAGCACAATCATCTCGAACGCATAGACGCCTGGCATCATGATAACGACCGGCGCCACCGTCATCGCTACACGCGGCACGTTGTAGCGCTGGTCGGCCAGGACCGCTACGACCCCGATAACGAGGGCCGAAAAAAATGCGGCCGGCGCCAGCATCATACCTGCGTCGGTCAACGCCAGCCGAAAACTGTTCGCGCACAACGCCAACAAACCGGCTGCCAGCGTCGTACGCGCCGAACTGTTGAACAACAGTGCAAAAGCACCGCCTGCAACAAAGCTGGCGATCGCTCGTAGCAAAAGTGTCAGTGAGTATGCGAGTTCCGGCGGCGACTGTCGCGACAGATCGATACCGGCGATCGCGATGACAATGCTGAGGCCTAGCGCAACCGCCAACAGAGTCATCGTACCGTGTGCCAAGCGGCTGACCCCGGAGACGGTCTTGTACTGCAACAAGTCGAAGAGCCCGCCGACCAAAGGGAAACCAGGCACCAGGAACAGCACCGACGCCATAAACCCGGCCGGAAAGTTCGCGATTTCGAGGCCGACATTTCGCATCAGCGCCGCTAACAGCACATAAATTCCCGATGCGGTCAGTGCGGTCAGGGCAGCGGCACCGTACTGATTGTAGCGATTGCGCGACAGCCACATACGAAACCGCTGGCCGATCGCTCCGGCAAATCCCGCGGCGACCAGTTCGAATGCTGCGGCACCGCTAATAAACGCAAACCCACTGCTGGCCGCGCCGACTGCCACCGTGATCAGCCACGCTGAATATTTGGGTGGCTCCGATTCTATTTTCGCAAGCTTTTCGGAAATATCGCGCGGCGCAGACCCTGATTCCATGGTCCTCGCAAGCCGTTCCAGCTCGCCGATACGCGAAACATTCACTGCCGGTGGCCCGATCTCGCGCATGACCGTAATCCATTCGCCTGATTGGCGAGCAGTCACAATGATGCTGTCGAGTGACTGGCTTACGGACACGGACTCGAGGGCCAGCTTCCGGGAGATGACCTCAATCCATTCATGGGTGCGGGCCGCGGTATTCCCAGCACGCAACATGGCGACGCCGAACCGCAGCAATGCCTCCACAGCATCGTCTGCCGGCGAGAAATGCACACTAGTCCTGGTACCGCGATGCGAGGTCACGCTGGATTGTGACGTACCAAGCGACGTCCGGCCAGTTCATTGACAAAGGTCAACAGCCCGGCCGGGACCTGGGGCTCAGTTGCTGCCCCGGTACACCTGAATATCGAGATCGCGAATTTTCTTACGCAAGGTGTTGCGGTTCACTCCGAGGAGGTCGGCAGCACGGATCTGATTGCCGCGCGTAGCGGCGAGAGCGGCCGTCAGGAGCGGAAATTCAATTTCCCGCAGAATCCGATGGTAGAGCCCTGCCGGCGGCAGACTGTCCTCGAACTCAGCAAAATACGCAGCAAGGTGCCGCTCGACCGCGCCGCTGAGGCTATCACCCGCGCGCGGCTCGCTCCCTCCGACCGGCGCCGTCGGCTGCGACAATTCCTGCTCGATGACCGCGGCCGTGATGGTTTCCTGCGGGTAGAGCGCCGCGAGCCGCCGCGCGAGGTTCTCCAGTTCGCGCACATTGCCCGGCCACCGATGATGCTTGAGTTGCTCGAGAGCGGCATGGTCGATCTGTTTCGGCGGCAGGCCCTCACGCTGCGCCTGCGCAAAAAAGTGCCGAATCAAATCTGCAATGTCCTCGGCGCGTTCGCGCAAAGGCGGCAGGCGCAACGGCACGACGTTCAGGCGGAAGAACAGGTCCTCCCGGAACAGGCCCTGCTGGATCAGGATCCGCAGATCCTTGTTGGTCGCGGCAATGATACGCACGTCGCTCTTGATCGGCGTGCGCCCGCCGACCGTCGTGTATTCGCCTTGCTGAAGGACGCGAAGCAGCCGGGTTTGCGCCTCCATCGGCATGTCGCCAATTTCATCGAGGAACAGCGTGCCGCCCTCCGCCTGCTCAAACCGGCCCGCGCTGCGGCTGTTGGCGCCCGTGAAGGCGCCCTTCTCGTGACCGAACAGTTCCGACTCGATGAGATCGCGCGGGATTGCCGCCATATTGATGGCGACAAATGTCCCGGCGCGGCGCTTGCCGTAGTCGTGCAACGCCCGCGCGACCAGTTCTTTTCCTGTACCTGATTCACCCGAGATCATGACGGTTAGGTCGGTTTGCATCAGGCGCGCCAGCACACGGTAGATTTCCTGCATGGCCGGCGAACGGCCTACCAAGGGAATTCCCTCGAGGTCTTCGTTTTTCGGAGGGGCGGTCCGCGGTTCTTTCGGCTCGGCCAAAGCACGTCCGACGATCGAGATCAGTTCCTTGAGATCGAAAGGTTTCGGCAGATATTCATAGGCGCCGCGCTCCGACGCGCGGATCGCCGTCATGAACGTGTTCTGGGCGCTCATCACCACGATCGGAAGATCGGGACGGGCCTTTCTGATCCGGGGAATGAGGTCGAATGCATTTTCATCCGGCATGACGACGTCGGTAATCACCAGGTCGCCGTCCCCTTGCGTGATCCAGCGCCACAGCGTGGCGGCATTCCCGGTCGAGCGAACCTCATAACCGGCCCGTGAGAGGGCCTGGTTGAGCACAGTTCGGATCGCTGCGTCGTCGTCGGCTACTAAGATGCTTCCCGTTGGCATGGTTGGTCTCACGGGTGGGCCGGCAAAGCGTTCTCGGCGACGTCGCCATCGCCACTGTAGATCGGCATCAGGACGCGGAAGATTGTTCGTCGCGGCTGCGATTCACATTCGATAATGCCGCCGTGGTCGCCGACAATTTTCGCAACCAGCGCAAGGCCAAGTCCGCTCCCGCTCGGTTTCGTGGTGACAAACGGATCAAACAAATGCGGCATCAGGTCTTCGGGCACGCCGGAACCGTTGTCCTTCACGCAAAATTCAAGCGGCAGCGACACGCGCGCCTTGCTGCCGGGGACGGCAAGCCGTACGCCCGGGCGAAACGCCGTGGTCAACTGAATTTCACCTTCGACCGTCTCGGAGCCGATCGCTTCGGCGGCATTCTTGATGAGATTTAGGAAGACCTGCACCAGCTGGTCGCGATTGGCGAGAACCGGCGGCAACGACGGATCGTATTCCTCAATGAACTTGATCTGCCTGCCAAAACCAGATTGCGCGAGTCTTTTAACGTGGTCGAGAACGATGTGAATGTTCACCGGCTCCCGGTCAATGGGCCGTTCATCCGCAAAGACTTCCATGCGATCGACGAGCTTCACGATCCGGTCCGTCTCATCGCAGATCAGCTTGGTGAGCGGCCGGTCCTCGTCACCAGCTGACTGCTCGAGAAGCTGCGCCGCGCCGCGAATGCCCGACAAAGGATTCTTGATTTCGTGCGCTAGCATGGCCGCCAGCGCAATCACCGAGCGGGCGGCGCCGCGATGCGTGAGTTGGCGATCCATCTTGTCTGCAATGGTCCGCTCCTGGAGCATGACGACAACGTGCTCGGTATATTCAGGCAGCGGCGCTACATAAAGGTCGACCAGGCGCTCGCCGGGATTGCGTGGCGTTGCCAGATCGACCTTGTATTCGTTGACTGCCGCTCCGCGCTGTCTCACCTGCTCGATCAAGGTCAGGAGCGGCGAGCCGAATGGCACGAGCTCGCGCAGCAGGTGCCGGCGCAGCATGGCTGTCGAGGCCTCGAAGAATTGCTCGGCCGCGACGTTTGCATCGGCAATCTTCCCGTCGGCGGATACCATGATCACCGGATGCGGCAATGCGTGCAGCATCGCGTCAGCCGGCGTGTTGACCATCGCAGCAACTGCCTGCGCGCGCGTCATGCCGCCGCTCGCCAGGCAAAATCATCGAAGGCTTCCGCGAGATAGCGGCGCGCATGGGCCGGCTCATCAGCCGTGAGCACGCGTGCGCGATGGTTCTTGAGAACCTCTGGCGGAGCCGCCGCTGTCGCCGCCGCATGATCAAGCGCCCAACTAAGGTGCTTGCGCGCATGCCGGCGTCCGATCGCCAGGCCGTGATGGTCCAGCATCTCGTCGTAGAGGCCATCGATCAGCCGATGTTGATCCACCAATGACGGCGCTTGCTCGCGCGCCCCCGTAGTCAGGTAGCGCGCGATCTGGCCCGGCAGCCACGGGCGGCCCTGTGCGCCGCGCCCGATCATGATGGCGTCGGCGCCGGAGACCGCGAGAGCTTCGACTGCATCGTCGCAAGATTCGATATCTCCGTTGACGACCACGGGAACCGACACCGCCTGCTTGACAGCACGAACCGCGACCCAGTCCGCGCCGCCTTTGTAGAACTGGCAACGGGTGCGCCCGTGGACGGTGATGAGCTTAACCCCCGCAGCCTCGGCGCGGCGCGCGAGATCGGGCGCATTCATGGTCGAGGCGTCCCAGCCAAGCCGCATTTTCAATGTCACCGGAACCTGAACCGCGGAGACCGTCGCCTCAATCAAACCGAGCGCATGATCAAGATCGCGCATGAGCGCCGAGCCGGACGCCCCATTGGTGACCTGCTTGGAGGGGCAACCCATGTTGATATCGACGATGTCGGCGCCCTGCGCCTCGGCGATCCGGGCGCCCTCAGCCATCCAATTCGCCTCGCATCCCGCAAGCTGGACGACGTGGATATCGACGCCCCGTCCGTCGCTGCGTACCGCCGCCTCCCGTTCGCCGCGAACAAGGCCGGCGCATGCGGTCATTTCGGACACGACCAGGCCGGCACCCAGTTCCTCGGCCAGCCGACGAAACGGCGCGTCGGTAATTCCGGACATGGGCGCCAAAATTACCCGGTTCGGCGCCTGTGTAGGGCCGATGTCCAGCTTCTCGGTCCGGAACTTGTTATATATCAATTGTTTATCTTGCATGCCTACCATTTAGGCGTCTCTTTTCGATGCACACACTTTAGCCAATCACTATGGCAAAGCAAGTGCTGCACTGCAAAAAACTGTTCATGCACGGTCACCGAAAATCGCTGCGTTTGCGGAATGGAAATAACGCGGTAAAGGCAACGGTCTTTGGAGACGCAAATGCCGCAAGTCGCAGCTGTTGTGGTGGCCGCCGGTCAGGGCCTGCGTGCAGGCGGCGACATGCCCAAACAGTTCCGCGAAATCGGAGGAGCGTCCCTGCTCCGCCGCTCGTTATTGGGCTTTGCCAGCGTCCCGGCGGTCAGCGCGCTGCAACCTGTTGTCCGCAAAGACGACATCGATGTCGTGCGCGAGCATATCCGTGACATCCGAATTCTGCCTCCGGTCTTCGGCGGCGCGACGCGACAGGCGTCGGTGCGCGCAGGCCTCGAGGCCCTTTCTTCGCGCTCGCCCGATATCGTCCTCGTCCACGACGCCGCCCGGCCATTCGCCAGCGCTGACCTGATCGCCCGAGCGATTGCAGCGGCAGAAAAGACCGGCGCGGCCATCCCGGTGCTGCCGGTGACCGACACGGTCAAGCGCGTTGGGCCCGACGGCACCATCGAAAAAACCATAGACCGGGGACCCCTCCGCCTGGTGCAGACGCCGCAAGCCTTCGCTTTCGACGCGCTGCTCGACGCTCACCGCCGTGCAGCCGAGAAAGGCCGCGAGGACTTTACCGACGACGCCGCGCTGGCCGAATGGGCCGGCATGACCGTCAGTGTGTTCGCCGGCGAGCCCGGCAACATCAAGCTCACCACGCCAGAAGATTTCGCACGCGCCGAGGCGACGCAATCCGCCATGCTCGGTGACGTACGGACCGGCTCCGGCCTCGACGTTCACGCTTTCGGTCCAGGCGATCATGTGATGCTCGGGGGCGTCCGCATCGCGCACACGCGGGCCCTTACCGGCCATTCGGATGCCGACGTCGCCTTGCACGCGCTTACAGATGCAATTCTCGGTGCACTCGCCGACGGCGATATCGGAGCCCATTTTCCGCCCAGCGACCCGCAATGGCGCGGCGCCTCATCCGACCGCTTCCTTGCCTTTGCCGTCGAACGTGTACGGGCCAGGAAAGGCCGCATAGCGCACCTCGATCTCACAATTGTATGCGAGGCCCCCCGCATCGGCACGCACCGGGACGCGATGCGGGCAAACATCGCCAGACTTGCCGGGATCGGTGCCGAGCGCGTCGGCGTGAAAGCGACCACGAGCGAAAAGCTTGGCTTCACCGGCCGAGGCGAAGGCATCGCGGCCTACGCGACGGCAACGATCCGTCTGCCCTGGGAATAGTATGCCCGGTCAATCCGCAATCGACGCTGCCAAGGCGCTGCTTGATATCTGCTCACGGAAAAAGTTGACGCTCGCAACAGCGGAATCCTGCACCGGCGGCCTGGTCGCGGCGACAATCAGCGAAATTGCGGGCTCGTCGGCGGTACTTGACCGCGGCTTTGTTACCTATTCGAACGAGGCCAAGCAGCAGATGCTGGGGGTCACACCGGCCACCATCGACGTCTATGGTGCGGTCAGCACGGAATGCGCGGAAGAAATGGCTAAAGGCGCCCTGGCCCACGCATCGGTCGATCTGGCCGTTTCGATTACAGGCATTGCGGGGCCAACCGGCGCTGTGCCCGGCAAGCCAATCGGTCTGGTCTATTTCTGCGCGGCCTCCCGCAACGGCCGCGTTATTGCGCATGATCGGAAATATGGTGACATTGGCCGGGCCAAAGTGCGCGAGGAGTCCGTGCTTGAGGCACTGAGGATGTTGCAAGAGCTTGCGGAAAAGGAAGAGCCGCAACCCCCGGCGGGAAAAAGTTAGTCCAGGCTCGGCCTTTTTCTTTGCGCGGATTGGCGTAAGATCGCGCTATCGGCCGCCGGTAAGGGGCGAGCTTCGGGCATTCATGAGAAATCTCCTCCGGTCGGCGCGCCGAAATTAACGAGGGGAAACGTCATGAAACGTCGTCAATTCCTGCAAGCCGCAGGCATGGGGCTTGCGGCGTCAGCCGTTGCTGCACCTGCAATCGCCCAATCATCGCCGGAAGTGAAATGGCGCCTGACGGCAAGTTGGCCGAAGTCGCTCGATACCCTCTACGGAGGGTGCGAATATTTCTCCAAGCGCGTCGCTGAAATCACCGACAACAAATTCCAGATACAGGTCTTTGCCGCCGGCGAAATCGTCCCTGGTCTCCAGGTGCTCGACGCGGTGCAAAACGGCACCGTCGAGATGGGCAACACTGCGATGTATTATTACTTCGGCAAGAACGCAGCTTTTACGTTTGGGACAGCGCTGCCGTTCGGAGTAAATGCCCGTCAAATGATTTCCTGGGTCCGGCACAGCGGCGGCGAGGAGCTGCTCAATGCTTTGCTCAAGGACTTCAACTGCATCGGCTTTGCCGCAGCAAACACCGGCGCCCAGATGGGCGGCTGGTTCCGCAAGGAGATCAATACAGTTGATGACCTCAAGGGGCTCAAATTTCGCGTCGGTGGATTTGCTGGCACGATTTTGAGCAAGGTGGGCACTGTGCCGCAGCAGCTCGCGGCCGGCGATATCTATCCAGCGCTTGAGAAGGGCGCGCTCGATGCCGCCGAGTGGGTTGGTCCGTATGATGACGAGAAGCTCGGCTTCGTCAAAGTGGCCAAGTACTATTACTATCCAGGCTGGTGGGAGGGTTGCGGCCAGGCCCACAACATCATGAACATCGCCAAATGGAACGAGCTCCCCAAGACATATCAATCGGCGATTATCACCGCGTCCAACGACGCATGGGTTTGGACCCTCTCGAAGTACGACGCTGTTAATCCTCCTGCGCTAAGGCGGCTGGTATCAAGCGGCGCGCAGTTGCGTGCGTTCCCGCAGCCCGTCCTGGAAGCCTGCTACAAAGCTGCGCTTGAAGTCTATGATGGCCACGCAAATTCAAATCCGCACTTCAAGAAACTGTACGACAGCCTCGTAGCCTATCGTGCGGATTCCTATGCATGGATGCAGGTCGCCGAGCTTGGTTTCGACAGCTTCATGATGCGGATGCGTACGCGCACCTGACCGGCGTCGCTTCTTATGGTCCGGCGGGCATCGTCCGCCGGATCATTTTTCATGTCACGCCGCGTCCATAAACGGCATCGGCGCGCTGCTCGAAAGCTGCGGCGAAGCGCCGGAACGCGGCGTCGAACATGGCCCCCATTAGCATCGCGAGCACCCGGCTCTTGAATTCATACGTAATGAAAAACTCAACATCGCAGGCGCTTTCGCCTGCTGGATGAAAGGTCCAGCGGTTGTGCATTCGCTTGAACGGCCCGCTGAGATATTCGACAAAAATCCTGAGATTGGGCCGGTCAAGTGTGACGCGGCTGGTGAATGTCTCGTGAATGATCTTGTAGGCAGCCGTCATGTCGGCAACCAGAACAATGGTGCCGTCGTCCTTCTCGTTGCGGCTCTTGACCGTCAAGGCGCTGCACAGTGGCACGAATTCCGGATATTTTTTGACGTCCGCGACCAGGTCGAACATGTCTGCTGCGGCGTGGCGAACACGGCGCTTCGTTGAAAACTCAGGCATGAGCCATCAGGGCGCGGCGCTGCGCGCGGCCTTCAGGCGCGCGAAATCTTCCCCAGCATGATGCGATGACCGCGTCAGCGGCGAAGAGGCCACCATCAGGAACCCTTTCGTATAGGCGATTGTTTCAAGCGATTTGAACTCATCCGGCGGCACAAAGCGCTTGACCTCGTGATGCTTCCGGGTTGGCTGAAGGTATTGCCCGACGGTCAAGAAATCCACCTGGGCGGACCGCATGTCGTCCATCACCTGCAACACCTCGTTCCGCTCTTCGCCGAGACCCACCATAACTCCAGACTTCGTGAACATGGCCGGATCGAGCTCCTTCACCCGTTGCAGCAGGCGCAGCGAATGAAAGTAGCGCGCGCCGGGGCGCACGGTGAGATAGAGCGACGGGACCGTCTCAAGATTATGGTTGAAGACGTCTGGCTTTGCCTCGACGACGATCTCCAGTGCGCCGTCCTTGCGCAGAAAGTCCGGCGTCAGCACTTCGATGGTGGTTTGCGGGCAGCGTTTGCGAATGGCCCGGATCGTCTCGGCAAAATGCCGTGCGCCGCCATCGGGCAGGTCGTCGCGATCGACCGAGGTTACCACGATGTGGGCGAGACCAAGTTTCGCGGTCGCATCGGCGACATGGCTCGGTTCGTTTGGATCGAGGGCGCCCGGCAGGCCGGTCTTCACATTGCAGAAAGCGCAGGCACGGGTGCAGGTGTCACCCATGATCATGAAAGTTGCGTGCTTCTTCTCCCAGCACTCGCCGATATTCGGGCAACCGGCTTCCTCGCACACCGTATGCAGACCGTTGTCACGCATGATCTTCTGGGTGGCGAAATAACCCTCCGAGACCGGAGCCTTCACACGAATCCAGTCGGGCTTTTTCTGGACCGGCGAATCCGGCCTATGCGCCTTCTCCGGGTGACGCGGGCGCGGATTGTTTACCAGGTCGAGAACGACTGCCATGGCTCCTACTTACGGCCGCGCTGTGACCGCCGCAAGGCCGCTTGGGTTGCCTAAATTCGTCTGTTTTCCCGATTCTGGGTGCGGCTCGGCGCCTGACTCGGATACAACTATTCGCGTTCGACGAGCCCGCCTCCGCCCCGCCTTCAGGATTGCAATGGCCAGCCGATCAACGCGACGCTCGAAGACGCGGACGCACGCTCTCACCCTCGCCACTTACACCGCTGCGGTTTTCCTGAGCGCACTGCTGCTGTTCGGCGTGCAGCCGATGTTCACGCGCATGGTGCTGCCGCGCCTGGGCGGCTCGCCATCGGTGTGGTCCGTTGCAATGGTCTTTTTTCAGTCGATGCTGCTCGCCGGCTATGCCTACGCTCACGTACTGACAACCTTGCGGCGGCGCTATACGCCGGTCGTAATTCATCTTGCGCTTCTGCTCTTGGCCACGCTGACGCTCCCGCTGGGAATCGCACAAGGCTGGGGGGCGCCACCCGTGACAGACATCGCCGCTCTTTGGCTTCTCGGTCTCTTTGCGGTTTCGATCGGCCTACCGTTCTTCGCATTGTCCGCCAGCAATCCGCTGTTCCAGGCCTGGTTCGTGCGCACCGGACATCCCGATGGCCATGATCCGTATTTTCTTTATGCGGCATCGAACGTCGGGAGCTTCCTTGCGCTGCTCGCGTATCCCGCGCTGTTCGAGCCGGTATTCACGTTACAGATGCAAAATCGAATGTGGAGCTTCGGCTTTGTGCTGCTCATCCTGCTGGTCGCCGGGTGTGCAGTTTTGATGGTGAAGGCTCCGCGCCGCCGTATCATCGAGCCCAAGCGCAGCAAGGTCGCCCCCAAGCCGACATGGCCGGCGATCGGACGCTGGGTTTTCATTTCGGCCGTTCCATCCGGATTGCTCATCGCGGTGACGGCTCATGTTTCGACTGATGTCGCCGCCGCGCCACTCATGTGGGTTATTCCGCTTTCGCTCTATCTCCTGACCTGGGTGCTGGTCTTTCAGCGCCGGCCTCTGATCCCGCATCGGATTGTGCTGTTAATGCAACCTTTCGCGATCGCTGCGATCGTGGTGCTGCTTTTCTATACGACGTGGATCCCGATATTTTTCAACCTCGGTGGCCATCTGCTGGCGTTCTTTATCATCGCTCTTGCATGTCATGGTGAACTCGCCCGGACTCGGCCGCCAGCACGCGATCTGACAGCGTTTTATGTTTCGTTGTCTTTCGGCGGCATGGTTGGCGGCCTATTTGCCGGTTTGATCGCGCCTTACGCGTTCTCATGGGTCGCGGAATATCCGATCCTTGCCGTGCTGGCAGTGTTCTGCCGCCCCCTCTCTCAGGACATATGGAAGCCGTTCAATAGCTGGCTCTGGCCGCTTGCGCCGTCGCAGTGGCCGCAGTTCGACAGCTGGTTCTGGCCTGTGGCGACCGTTACTGCGATCTTTCTGCTGGGCCCCGGCTTTGGCGGCGCGACCCTCGACGATGGTGATACTCTCCTCACAGCTGCCGTGCTTGCGCTCGCCGGAATTTCGATTGTTCTTTTCCGCGATCCGCCCAAGTCCGCTCTTGTTGTCGCAATCGCGCTCATCGCGATCCGGATCTATCCAACCGGCGAATATCACATCGTGACCCTGCGCAGCTTTTTCGGAGTGCACAAGATCTACGACACTGATGATGGGCGCTTTCGCATACTTAAGCACGGCTCCACGATTCATGGTGCGCAGATAATCGCTGACGAAGCTGGCGAGCCGGTCAGCGGTCCGCCGAAGCCGATCACCTACTATCATGATAGATCGGCGGTGAACCAGGTGATCTCGTCAGTTCGTGCCCGGAAAGAAGGCGCTCTGCGCGTCGCGGTGATTGGCCTTGGCTCTGGTACGCTGGCCTGCCGCATCGCGCCTGGCGAGAGATGGCGGTTTTTTGAAATCGACCCGACGGTGGTCGAGATTGCGCGCAACCCCACGCATTTTACGTTCTTGTCGTCCTGCGCGCCAAACCTCCCGATTGTGCTTGGCGATGCCCGCCTTACATTTGCGCACGAACCTGACCGCGTTTACGACCTCATCATTGTCGATGCGTATTCGTCTGACGCCGTTCCGGTGCATCTTGCGACCGCCGAAGCAATGGCTCTTTATAAATCAAAGCTCGCTCCGCACGGCGTCGTGCTGATGCACATCTCGAACAGGCACCTTGAGCTTAAAAGTGTTGTCGAAGGAATTGCCGATGCCAACGGGCTCAAGACCTGGATCTGGAGCAGCGCCATCGAAGAAACGGACGATGGCAATTTTGTTTTTTCGTCGGACGTTGCGATCGCAGCGAAGGACGCGGAAGACATCGGCGAACTGAAATGGAGCAAGCTCTGGGTGCTTACCCCACCCGACCCGGCCGTGCGCGTCTGGACCGATGACTATTCCAACATTGCCGGCGCGCTGTGGCGCAGATACACCAATTAAATGCGCTACATGTTGAGCACGCGGCCATAGGCGTCGAGCACCGCTTCCTTCATCATTTCCGACAAAGTCGGATGCGGGAAGACGGTGTGCATCAGCTCTTCTTCCGTCGTCTCAAGGTTCATCGCAACGACGTAACCCTGAATGAGCTCGGTCACTTCAGCGCCGACCATGTGAGCGCCGAGCAGCTGACCCGTTTTCTTGTCGAAAATGACTTTCACCAGGCCCTGATCCTCGCCGAGCGCGATGGCCTTGCCGTTGCCCATGAAAGGAAAGCGGCCCACCCGAATTTCAAGTTTCTTTTCTTTCGCTGCCTGCTCGGTGAGCCCCACCGACGCAATTTGCGGCGAACAGTAAGTGCAACCGGGGATCATCAGCTTGTTCATCGGGTGCGGGTTAAGGCCTTTGATCGCCTCAATACAAACCACCCCTTCATGCTCGGCTTTGTGTGCGAGCATCGGCGGGCCGGCGACGTCCCCGATGGCGTAAATACCGGGGACACTCGTCCTGTTGAGCTTGTCGACGACGACGGTTCCCCGATCGGTTTTCACGCCGACTTTCTCAAGGCCAAGATTTTCAATGTTGCCGACAACGCCGACGGCGGAGATGACGCGCTCGGTGGTCAACGTCTGTGATTTGCCGCCCTCTTCAATTGTCGCGGTGACGCCGTCGCCTTTCCTATCAAGCTTGGTGACTTTTGCGTTGGTATGAATCTTTATGCCCTGCTTCTCAAAGCTTTTGCGGGCGAATGCCTGAATCTCCTGGTCTTCGACCGGAAGTATTTGCGGCAGTACCTCCACGACCGTTACATCGGAACCGAGGGTTCTGAAAAAAGAGGCGAATTCGATTCCAATCGCGCCCGAGCCGATGACCAGCAAAGATTTCGGCACGCGATCCGGCACCATCGCCTCGAAATAAGTCCAAACCAGCTTCTTGTCCGGCTCGATGCCCGGCAACACGCGCGGGCGTGCGCCGGTCGCAATAATGATGTGCTTTGCCTGATAGGTGCCGGCGCCAAGCGCTCCCTTCGGAGCTTCACTCTTCGAGGCCTTCACAGTCACTTTGCCGGGCGCGTCGATCGAGGCTTCGCCCCAGATGACCGAGACCTTGTTTTTCTTCATGAGAAAGCCGACGCCGTCGTTAAGCCGCTTCGACACGGCGCGTGAACGCGCGACGACGGCTTTCGGATCGTAGCCGACATTGTCGGCCTTCAGCCCGTAGTCCTTGGCATGCTGGAAATAGTGAAAGATCTCCGCCGAACGCAGCAAGGCCTTGGTCGGGATACAGCCCCAGTTCAGGCAGATACCGCCGAGGTAGTCGCGTTCGACGATTGCGGTCTTGAAGCCAAGTTGCGACGACCGGATAGCCGTAACATAACCGCCCGGCCCGGAGCCGATGATGAGAACGTCAAAATTCGTGTCAGCCATTCGCTTGCTCGTCTCCCGGACCCGATTGAATGTAACCCCGATTGGGCATGTAATACTTGCCTATATCATTGGGGGAAACGACATGACCAGAACCGTTGGCGCACTCGTCACCCTAGCGATCTGTTTGTCGGCGCAAGTCGCCTCCGGCGCCGAGATCAAGGTCTACAGCACGATCGGGGTCAAGAGCGCGCTGGAGGAATTGGGATCAAAATTTGAGAAGGAATCCGGCAACAAACTCAACATCACCTGGGGCCTGATTTCAGCATTTACGAAAAGGGCCCAGGAGGGTGACGTGCCGGACGTTCTGGTCGTGTCGCGCGCCAGCATCGATAGTCTGACTAAAGACGGCAAGATCGCAGCGGGCTCTGATGCGACTCTTGCGAAATCAGTGTTCGCAATTGGCGTGAAACGCGGCGCGCCCAAGCCGGACATTTCTTCCGCGGAATCGCTCAAGAGCGCATTGCTCGCGGCGCGCGCCGTCGGCTACAGCGACCCTGCTGCCGGCGGAGCGAGCGGCGTGCATTTTGCCAAGGTGATCGAGCGTTTGGGGATTGCCGCCGACGTCAAGGCCAAAAGCAAATTTCCACCACCCGCAGGTTTCGTGGGCACACTTTTGGTCAGCGGCGAGGTCGACATTGCCGTGCAAAGCAAACCGGAGCTGAGTTCCACCGAAGGCGTCGACGTCGTCGGCCCCTTGCCTGGCGATCTCGGCAGCACAACTGTATACGCGGCAGGTGTCGGCACATCGTCACCGAACAGCGAGACTGGCAAGGCGCTGATCAAGTTCCTGATCTCGCCGGAAGCGCAGACGGTGTTCACAGCGCACGGCTTCGATCCGCCCTGACAGTCAGACCACCATCATCACCGGATTTTCGATCAACGTCCTGAACGCACCGATCAGCTCGGCACCAAGTGCGCCGTCAACCGAACGGTGATCGCAGGACAGTGTTACGCTCATAATGTGCGCGGCCTCGATCTTGCCGTGGCGTATAACTGCACGCTCCTCGGCGGTACCGACCGCGAGAATGGTCGATTGCGGCGGATTGATCACCGCCGTGAAATCCTTAATCCCATACATTCCGAGATTGGACACCGACGACGTGCCACCCTGGTATTCCTGTGGCTTGAGCTTGCGGGCACGGGCGCGCGCCGCGAGATCCCGCATCTCGTTCGAGATTGCAGACAACGATTTGCTTTCCGCACTACGGACGATCGGTGTGATTAGCCCGCCGGGCAACGCTACGGCAACGCCGATATCGGAATGCTTGTGCTTGAGCATGCCGCCTTCGGTCCAACTCACGTTCGCATCAGAAATTCGCTGGAGTGCGAGCGCGAGAGCCTTGATGACGAAGTCGTTGACCGAAAGCTTATAAGAGGGCTTGCCATCCTTATCCTTGGGGGCAGCCGCGTTGATCTCCTCACGCGCCGCCAGCAGCTTGCCGATATCGCAATCTATCGTCAGGTAAAAATGCGGAACCGTTTGAACCGAAGCCGTCAAGCGCTGGGCGATCGTTCGTCGCATACCATCGTGCGGCACGAGCTCGTACGAGCTTGGCTCATAAAGCGACAGAATTTGTTGGTCGGACATGGCAGGCGTCACGGCCACCCCTTGCGGTCCTCCGACAGCGGGCGCGCGTAATCCTTTGCCCGACTTCGCGACATCGATGTCACGCGCAATCACGCGGCCGTGCGGACCCGATCCCTGCACGCGGCCGAGATCGATGCCGGCTTCCTTCGCGAGGCGGCGTGCCAGTGGTGACGAAAAGACGCGATTGCCGTGAGCGGCTTGCGGTGACCTCTCGCCTGCGGCGGGTGCCGGTTTTTGGGCCGGCTGCGTTGGAGCGCGTGCCGTTTCTTGTCGCGGCGACGATACCGGCGCGGCTTCAACCTTTTTCTCAGATGCTTTGGCCGGCGCCGTCTTCACCGCACTTGCCGCCGCCTTCACGTCCTCTCCTTCGCCGGCCAGCACGGCGATTACCGAATTGACTGCGACGTCCTGCGTTCCCTCCGGCACCACGATCTTGGCGAGCGTGCCTTCGTCGACCGCCTCGTATTCCATCGTGGCCTTGTCGGTCTCGATCTCCGCGATCACGTCGCCGGACTTGATCTTGTCGCCTTCCTTCTTCAGCCAGCGCGCAAGATTGCCCTTCTCCATCGTAGGCGACAGCGCCGGCATGAGGATGTTGGTGGGCATCTGTTGTCCGCCGGCCTAGCCGACCCCCACTTGCGCTCGCTGGACAATCCGGCTCGGGGTCCAGCTTGTGAGCCGGCGTGCGCGCCGACCCTCGACGTTTTCGCGATCGTAATCGACCGGTTCCGCCCGCCGGTCCGCAAGCTCGGCGATTGCAGTCGCAGCCACATTCAGCGTGGCCCGCTCCTCGCCATTTCCCGAAATGACAGCTGCGACATAGGCCCCGCAGCTCCGGCAAATCAGGTAGTCGGCGGTGCGCATACCGAACCGGTAACGATTAAGTCCGTTGGCCGGAGCAGAAATTGTCAGCCTGCCGTTCGGATCCGCCACGGCCTTGGTGCCATGACGGCGGCAAAATGAGCAGCCGCAGGCGCGCAGCGGCAGGTCCGCGATAGACATCGCGGTCTCGAACACCACCTCGATCTGTCCGCAATGGCATGCGCCGCGCAAGATCATTGTCTGCCTCAGCGATAGCAAACGGCTTTCGCCGCCTCGACAATTTCGGTAACCGACGGCAGCGCAAGCTTCTCGAGGTTCGCGGCATAGGGCATCGGCACATCTTTGCCCGATACGCGTGCGACCGGTGCATCGAGATAATCGAAGGCATGCTCCATGATGCGTGCCGCGATTTCCGCGCCGACACCGCTTTGCTGCCAACCCTCTTCCACCGTTACTGCCCGGCCGGTCTTTTGCACCGACGCAATGATAGTCTCGTTGTCCATCGGCTTGAGCGTGCGCAGGTCGATGACCTCGGCGTCGATGCCGGCGCTGGCCAGCTCCTCGGCGGCCTTGAGCGCGTAGGTTATGCCCATAGACCAGGATACGATTGTCACGTCGTTGCCTGGGCGCGCGATCTTTGCCTTGCCGATCGGCAGCACGAAATCGTTGAGCTTCGGCACCGGCGAGGAATGGCCGTAGAGAATTTCGTTCTCGAGGAAAATCACCGGATTTGGATCGCGGATCGCCGCTTTCAGCAGCCCCTTCGCATCCGCGGCTGTCGACGGCGCAATCACCTTCAAGCCTGGGATGTGCGAGTACCACGCCGAATAGTCCTGGCTGTGCTGGGCAGCAACGCGCGCCGCTGCGCCATTCGGCCCCCGAAAAACGATCTGGCAGCCCATCTGACCGCCCGACATATAGAGAGTTTTCGCTGCCGAATTGATGAGCTGATCCATCGCCTGCATGGCGAAATTGAAGGTCATGAACTCGACGACTGGCTTAAGGCCTGCAAGAGCGGCGCCGATGCCAAGGCCGGCGAATCCATGTTCGGTAATCGGGGTATCGATCACACGCTTGGCGCCAAACTCCTGCAGCAACCCCTGGGTCACCTTGTACGCACCCTGATACTCGGCGACCTCTTCACCCATCACGAAGACATCTTTGTCGCGGCGCATTTCCTCCGCCATTGCGTCGCGCAGCGCCTCGCGCATGGTCATGGAGACCATCTCGGTGCCTTCCGGGATATCGGGATCATTCGCCGCTTGTGGCGCGGGTGCTTCGGGCGCCTTCGTTGATTTTGGCGCGGGCGCATCCTGTGTCTTTGCTTGTGGTTTCTGGACTTTTGCCGACGGTGCCGACTCCGCGGCTTTCTGCTGCGGGGCCGGCTTTGACGACTTGATCGCCGCCTTGTCCTCGCCTTCGCCGAGGATCACGGCAATGGGGGTGTTCACCGCGACGTCAGCCGTCCCCTCTGGGACCAGAATTTTTCCAAGAGTGCCTTCGTCCGTCGCCTCGACTTCCATCGTGGCCTTGTCGGTCTCGATCTCGGCGATGACATCGCCGGACTTAACTTCATCGCCCTCTTTTTTGAGCCACTTGGCCAGATTGCCCTTCTCCATCGTGGGGGAGAGCGCGGGCATGAGCACTTCGATCGGCATGGCTTATTTTTTTCCAGGCAACAGATCAGCGGTACACATCGGTATAAAGTTCAGAAACGTCTGGCTCCGGATCGTGCGTGGCAAATTCCGCCGCCTGATTGATCAGATCGCGAACTTCGCCGTCAATTTTTTTCAGTGCATCTTCGGAGGCGAATTTCTTTTCCAGAATTCTGTGACGTGCCATGTCGATCGGGTCGTGATGGCTGCGTACTTCATCCACTTCTTCGCGCGTTCGGTATTTCGCGGGGTCCGACATCGAATGCCCGCGATATCTGTAGGTCAGCATTTCCAGAATATAGGGGCCCTTGCCGGCCCTGCACCATTCGGCAGCCTTTTCTCCAGCTGCTTTCACCGCACGTACATCCATGCCGTCGACTTGATCACCGGGAATGTTGAAAGACAATCCGCGGCGCGACAGGTTGACCTCGGCCGAAGAGCGCGTGATCGCCGTCCCCATCGCATAGCGATTGTTCTCGATCACATAGATCGCGGGCAGCTTCCACAGCTCCGCCATGTTGAAGCTTTCGTAGACCTGGCCCTGATTGGCGGCACCATCGCCGAAATACGTGATGCTGATGTTGCCGTTGCTGCGGTAGTTGTTGGCGAAAGCGAGACCGGTACCGAGCGGCACCTGCGCACCCACAATTCCGTGCCCGCCGTAGAAACCTTTCTCCACGCTGAACATGTGCATGGAGCCGCCCTTGCCTTTGGAATAGCCGTGCGCGCGCCCGGTGAGCTCGGCCATGACTCCCTTGGGGTCCATGCCGGTTGCGATCATGTGACCGTGGTCGCGATAGCCCGTAATGACCTGGTCGCCGGGCTTGAGCACCATCTGCATCCCGACGACGACGGCTTCCTGGCCGATATAGAGATGGCAGAACCCGCCAATCAGCCCCATGCCGTACATCTGCCCCGCCTTCTCTTCGAAGCGACGGATGGTCAGCATGGTGCGGTAGGCGGAAAGCTCCTGTTCCTTGCTGAAATCGGCGACCGGTTTGGCGTCGGTGCTGGGACTCTTCTGGGCGACCGCCATTAGCACTCCCTGCGAAAGCGTCCGGCAGTTGTGACGGGTGTCGGTAGGCTTTCCCGATCCCCAATAGCTTAAATCTCCCGGCGGCGAAAGCGCGAGACTGCCGCGGGGAATTGCGCAAAACGCCCGGAATTTGGCTGAAAATTTCAAGGCGAGCGGTGGATAACGCCACCAGCCTTCCGCGGTTGCTAACGGGGATTGAGCAGCAGGGTAAGATCGCGCGGATCGGCGTAGCCAATCAGGGCACGCGTCCGCTCATCCAGCATGTCGGGGTCGATCCGGTCGGCGCGCAAAAGCGATACCCGGCGTTCCCACACCGCGCGTTCCGCCTTGAGCTGCATCAGATCGCCCTTCATCGCCGTGAGTTGCTGCTCGAGATCCTGTTGGGCGCGCAGTCCGTGATTGCCGGTGAAGGCGTTGGCCGCAAAATAGCCGATAAACAACGCCGCAAAGGTGTAGAGACCGAGGACGGTCAGGAATGTGCGGCGGCGGCGATGCGTAACCATGGCCCGCAACATGGGCCAAGGCCGTTAAGGCGCCTTTAATGGCGTCAGATCCTGTGCCGGATCTCGTTGAGGAAGAAGTTTCCGACGCGCTTGCCGCGGTTGCGAAGCACCTTGAGCACGCCCTGGTCGACAAAATATGTGAGCAGGATCGAATCGCGAGTTTTCACGCGGTTATGGACCGGGTCGGCCGAATGCCAGGTGTCAGTCCCGACAGCAAATGCATAGCCGCTATTCCGCGCAAAACGCATCTGCGCCCGCATCGGCAAGGATCCATCAGGTAGTTTTTCATGGAAGATCGTGCCGATATCAGTGTTGGCATCGTCCTTCGGCAGATAGAGTTGTACCGTGATGCCCTTCCAACGCGTATCCGTGTGCGGCGTGATCAGGTAGCCCGGGATGTCACGGGTCAAAATCGGGATCGGATACATTCCGATCTTCGCAAAATTTTTGCCGAAGCGTTTCGACAACCCGGGCGCCAGACGCCGAATGAAGGCCAGCTTGACAGGTTCCGAGCAGAGCGCGCGGCCGACAATATCCCACAGCGCGCGCTTTTCCGCCGGCAAATTGCGGATGTACTCGGGGAACAGATCGATCTTGACGCGCGTATGTGTGCCATCCGCAAGATCGTGACCTTTGCTGCGGCCATGCATCGGCCGGTAATCGGATGACTCCGGCATCAGCGCGAGAAGCTGCGCGTAGATGTCGTCGGGAAACACCCTGTCAAATTCGAGATGAAAAAATGGCTTCTCGACGGCGCGTGCTCCGTCAATCGACGGCACAATAAATGCCGCCAAGCGATCCGCCGCTCGGCGGCGATCATAGGTCGACAGGTTGGTCGTCTGATCCATCGTGCGTACCCACAGCTGATTCTGGAAGCAATTTGCGTCGAATTCACCGTCGAAGGCAAGACACCGAATGCCGCAACATCAGGCCTTCAGAACATCGCGCCCCGCGAATTTTGCCTGCGGACCGAGTTCCCCTTCGATACGTAGCAGCTGATTGTACTTTGCAGTTCGATCTGACCGCGCAAGTGAGCCAGTCTTGATCTGTCCGCAATTGGTCGCGACGGCGAGATCAGCGATGGTCGAGTCTTCGGTCTCGCCCGAACGGTGCGACATCACCGCCGTATAACCGGCCTTATGAGCCATCTCGACCGCAGCCAGCGTTTCCGTGAGCGTGCCGATCTGATTGACCTTCACCAAAATCGAGTTTGCGACGCCGTCCTTGATGCCCTTCGACAAGCGTTTCACATTCGTTACGAACAGATCGTCACCCACGAGCTGGCACTTGTTTCCGATCAGCGTGGTAAGAGTCTTCCAGCCTTCCCAGTCATCTTCCGCCATGCCGTCCTCGATGGAGATGATCGGATATTTTGCGACAAGATCGGCCAGATATTTTGCCTGATCCTGCCTCGAGCGTTTCTTTCCCTCACCCTCGTAAACATACGTGCCATCTTTGTAAAACTCGGTGGCCGCGCAATCGAGAGCAAGCATTACGTCGCCACCCGGCTTGTATCCAGACTTGGTGATCGCCTGCATGACAAAATCGAGCGTGGCTTCCGCCGACTTCAGGTTCGGCGCGAAACCACCCTCATCACCGACATTGGTGTTCAAGTTCGCCGATTTGAGCGCCCCGCGCAGCGTATGGAAAATTTCTGCGCCGGCCCGCAGCGCTTCGGCGAACGTCGACGCGCCGACCGGCATGATCATGAATTCCTGAAAATCGATCGGATTGTCGGCGTGCGCGCCACCGTTGATGATATTCATCATCGGCACGGGCAGCACGCGCGCGGCCGTGCCTCCGACATAGCGATAGAGCGGCGCGCTCGTCGCGCTAGCCGCCGCCTTGGCGGTCGCGAGCGATACACCGAGGATCGCGTTGGCACCAAGCCGGCCCTTGTTCGGCGTTCCGTCGAGTGCAATCAGCGTCTCGTCGATCTTGGTTTGAGCTTCGGCGTCCATGCCGCCGAGCGCATCGAATATCTCCCCGTTGACCGCGTCGATTGCCTTACGGACCCCCTTGCCGCCAAAACGGGCCTTATCGCCGTCGCGCAATTCGACCGCTTCGTGCGCGCCGGTCGAGGCCCCCGAAGGAACGGCGGCGCGGCCGCGCGAGCCGTTCTCCAGAACGACGTCGACTTCGACGGTCGGATTGCCGCGGCTGTCTAGGATTTCGCGGCCAATAATGTCGGTAATTGCGGTCATGGGGTGTCCGAAATTGATACGGGGCTTCTACAGGATCGACAACCCTCTTGTCATGCCCCGTCCAGAACGTGCATCCACTGGTGCACAAACCATGCAGTAAATGGCAATGGCACGGAAACGATTGCAACTCGGCCAGCGGAGCCCGATCCCGGCCTCACCCGACAAGGCTGTCCTTGATCGCGTGGCAAACCCGCATGCCGGAACGAATTATGTGGCGCGATTTACCTCGCCGGAATTCACCACTTTGTGTCCGATCACCGGGCAACCTGATTTTGCCCATCTGGTCATTGACTACGTACCTGCGCGTTTCCTTGTCGAATCGAAGTCGCTGAAGCTCTATTTCAACAGCTTCCGCAATCACGGCGCTTTCCACGAAGATTGCACGGTCGCGATCGGCAAGCGACTGTTTGCGCTGCTCAAGCCGAAATGGCTGCGCATCGGCGGCTACTGGTATCCGCGTGGCGGAATGCCGATTGATGTGTTTTGGCAGGCCGGAAAACTTCCGAAAGACGTGTGGGTGCCTGATCAAGGCGTCGCGCCCTATCGTGGACGTGGCTAACCTTTCGAGGCGCTCCGCCGAAGATACAGCGCGCAGGTCCATCCGGTTGCCGCCAATGCGGCCGCTCCGGCCACGAGCACGGGCGTGATTCCGACAGTGACCAGACCGGCACCGTAGACTACGGGGCCGGCGGCCTGACCAAGAAAGAAAAACATAGAGTGCGCCGCGGTGGCCGACCCACGCGCCGATGGCGCCAGCTCCGTGACATAAACCTGGATGCATCCATGCAGCAGGTAGAAACCAAAACCCATCAGCATGAAGTTCATGAATTCGACTGGCCAGGGCATACCAAGCGTAATCACCAGAAGACAGGCACCCATTACCATGCCGCCCGTCGCCATCAATCTTCTCTCGCTTATGTGCGCGACAAGCCATGCGACCATCATCGTGTAGATCACGCCACCGATTCCGAAGCCGGCGATCACGACGCCGGCGATCGAGGCGCGGGGTTCACCGGCGTCTTGCAATAAGACTGCCATGTAAGGAAAAACGCCGAAAAGAAACAGCGCTTCTATAAACACTGCGCCAAAGCAATACTTCGCCAACGGATTACTGAAGACAGCACGATAGTTTGGAATGAATGTCGACAGGTCGAAACGCCCTGGCGATTCATTCATGCTGCGAAAGCCGGGCATCGCCACCGCAAGCGCGACAAGATCGATCGCTCCGGTCACGAAGAACACGCCACGCCAGCCGACGACGTCGCCAATCACGCCTGCGCCGGAGGCACCCAACAGATTGCCCGTCATAGCCGCGAACAGCAGCCGGCCGATCGCAACCTGCCGCTGCTGCACCGGCACGCGATCGCCGGCGACCGCCAGCGCAATCGGGAAAACGCCGCCTGCTGCGATGCCCGCGATTACGCGCAGGGTCATCAGCATTTCAAAGTTCGTGGCCAGACCGCAGGCAATCGTGGCTATGCCGACGACGAGCATGCACACCGCAATGAGCCGTGCCTTGCTGAACATGTCTGCCAGCGCGCCAAGCACCGGTTGGACGAGGGCATAAGGCAGAGTGAACCCGGTCGAGAGCAGCGCCGCCGTGGTCGGCGCCACGTTCAATCCCGCGGCGATCTGCGGAATGACCGGATCGACGGACCGCATGAAAAGCGTCGTCGCAAAGATGACGAACGCCATGAGGTTAAGGACACGGCCCATGAAATCTGAATTCCGCGCGCGTCAGCGCTTTGCCAGCCGGTCGAACTCGACGAGCGTGCGCAATAGCGGCTCCATCTCCTTCAGGGGCATCATGTTGGGTCCATCGGACGGCGCCTTGTCGGGATCGTGATGGGTCTCGATGAATACGCCGGCGACGCCGACCGCAACCGCCGCGCGCGCGAGCACGGGTACGAACTCCCGCTCACCACCTGATTTGTCGCCCTGCCCGCCTGGCTGTTGTACCGAATGCGTGGCATCGAAGATTACGGGCGCCAGTGTCGTGCGCTTAAGAATGGGAAGCGCGCGCATGTCAGACACGAGCGTGTTGTAACCGAACGAGACCCCACGCTCCGTCACGAGAACGTTGCGATTGCCGGCGCCGGTGATCTTCCCGACAACGTTGGACATATCCCAGGGCGCAAGGAACTGCCCTTTCTTTACATTGACGACCTTGCCGGTTTTCGCGGCAGCAATCAGCAGATCTGTTTGCCGACACAGGAAGGCAGGAATCTGCAACACATCAACGGCCGACGCGACCCGCGCGCATTGCTCCGCCTCATGCACATCGGTGAGAACCGGGACTTTCAGCCTGTCGCGGATTTCGGAAAAAAACGGCAAAGCCTGATCGAGGCCGAGCCCGCGCCCTGACTTGGCGGAGGTGCGATTGGCCTTGTCGAAGGACGTCTTGTAGACGAAGCCTAGTCCGGCACGCGCCGCGATCTCCTTCAGTGCAGTCGCCATCTCCAGTGCGTGCACCTTGCTTTCCAGTGCGCACGGACCCGCGATCAAAGACAGCGGCAAATCATTGCCGAAGCGCACAGCGCCGATCGTCACGGTCGAGTTGGGCTTCTGATCCACGGTCACATCCTCGCGGCGGACCATGAAGGGACACAACGCACCGGTCAACGGGCCTTGCGCGCGGACGCTTCGAATATAAGGACTGCTCCCATGGCATCCCCCGGTCCGACCACTGTGGGATTTCCCGCGAAAATTCCTGAAATTCCAGCCTGCTCAGGCAGTGCCTCCAGCGCACCAATGTTATCCGTCGCAAAGCGAAGGGCGGCCAGCCGGGGGCTGGCGGATACATCGGGCGCCTTCACACCGAACCGACGCGTGAAGGCGTCAGGCACCAGCATGTCGATCGCCCCGCGTGGGGTCGTGATTGTGAAGCCATCATTGCTCGCGATCGGTGGCGCGCCGGCGAAGGTTTCGAAAAAATGCGCGCGGCGCTCTGGCCGTTCCGCTACAGCAACGACGCCGATAATGCCCGTCACGCCGTTGGCGTGACGCTGAAAAGCCGGGTTCCAGAAATTCTCAGGGTAATGCTGCTGGCACGTCACAAAACGGATATTGGGTGATCCTGTGGCGTCGGCAAAGGTCAGCGAAAAGGCGACCTTGATCGTGGCGCCATCGGGACGCTTGCCCTCACGCTCAAAGCGCATCGTCGGCGCGGTCAAAATGCTCGCCGCGCGAAATTCGATTTCATCCGCATGAGCGTCTTTCGATTCCAGAATCAGAACAGACAATCCCTCGCCGCGCTGAATGAAATCGCGGTTGTAGGCGCCGAACAAGGTTGAAAATCCATCGCTGCCGAGCTTGTCCGGCTCGGCCAGGGTCAGCAACTCGATGAAGAACCCCGGAAACTGAACGATGTGATTGTGCGTGCCCCAAGGGTGACGATTGCGCGCACCGACGGTGAAACCGAGCCGGCGGTACAGATCAGCCGCCGCATCGAGGTCCCTTACAGCATGGACGATATGGTCGAGGCCTCGCGGCATCGCGGGCGCTTACACCAGCCGGCTCTGCTCGACCGCAGCACCGATGAAAGATGAAAACAACGGATGCGGCTCGAACGGCCGTGACTTCAGTTCGGGATGAAATTGCACGCCAATAAACCAGGGATGGTCTTCGTACTCGATGATCTCCGGCAGGATGCCGTCGGGCGACATTCCGGAGAAACGCATGCCGCGCTGCTCGAGACGTCCCTTGTACGCCGTGTTGACTTCGTAACGATGACGATGGCGTTCGGAAATTTCGGTCGCCCCATATATCTGCGATACGCGGCTGCCGCGCGTGAGCACTGCATCGTAGGCGCCAAGCCGCATGGTGCCGCCGAGATCGCCGCTCGCGCTCCGCTTCTGCAACTCGTTGCCCTTGAGCCACTCCGTCATCAGGCCGACGACAGGTTCGGTTGTCGCGCCGAACTCTGTCGAGTTGGCATTCTCGATGCCGCAAAGATTGCGTGCAGCCTCGAGCACCGCCATTTGCATTCCGAAGCAAATGCCGAAATACGGCACGTGGCGCTCGCGGGCGAACTGCGCTGCCCGGATTTTTCCTTCCGCGCCGCGCTGACCGAATCCACCCGGGACCAGAATGCCGTTGACGTGCTCGAGAAGCGGCGCCGCGTCCTCGCTTTCGAAAACCTCCGACTCGATCCAGTCGAGATTGACCTTCACCTTATTGGCAATTCCGCCATGGGAGAGCGCCTCGATCAGCGATTTGTAGGCGTCCTTCATTCCCGTGTATTTGCCGACAATGGCGATGGTGACGTCACCCTCCGGGTTGCGGACACGCTCGTTGATCAGTTGCCAGCGCTCAAGATCGGGGGGCTGCCGCGGTTCGATCCCGAACGCGGCCAGCACCTCGGCATCGAGGCCTTCGGCCGAATAGGCTTCCGGCACCGCATAGATATTGTCGACGTCACGCGCCTCGATAACTGCGCTTTCCCGAACGTTACAAAACAGCGCGAGCTTCCTCCGCTCGCTTTCGGGGATCGGCCGGTCGGTCCGACACAGTAAGATATCCGGCTGAATGCCGATCGAGCGCAATTCCTTGACCGAGTGCTGGGTGGGCTTGGTCTTGAGCTCACCCGCACTCGGGATGAACGGCATCAAAGTGAGATGGATGTAGATTGCGTGATTGCGGGGCAGATCGTTGCCGAGTTGGCGGATCGCCTCAAAATACGGCAGGCCTTCGATGTCACCGACAGTCCCGCCGATCTCGCACAGGACGAAGTCGAAGCCGTCGTTACCTTCACGGATGAAATCCTTGATGGCATTGGTGACGTGAGGGATGACCTGGATTGTTGCGCCGAGGTAATCACCGCGCCGCTCGCGTGCGAGAATGTCCTGGTAGATACGGCCGGTTGTGATGTTGTCATGACGCGTGGCCGGGCGGCCGGTGAAGCGCTCGTAGTGGCCGAGGTCGAGGTCGGTTTCGGCGCCGTCGTCGGTTACGAAGACTTCGCCATGCTGGTAGGGCGACATCGTGCCTGGATCGACGTTGAGGTAGGGATCGAGCTTGCGCAGGCGGACCTTGTACCCGCGCGCCTGCAACAGCGCGCCCAGCGCCGCAGAAGCGAGACCCTTGCCGAGTGAGGAGACCACGCCGCCGGTGATAAAAATATACCGCGCCATGGGACCTAACCTTTAATCCCCGCGAATCGATTCGACGAGCGCGAATTGCTCAAACCCGCTCTGCATCTGTGCGTAGCTGGATAACTAATCAGCTTTGCAGGGACTTGCGACACGATTTGCATGCTTTCCTCAAACTTGCCCCAACTTTTCTCGCTCACTCCTGATCCAAAAGTTGAAGGGGCCGGATTTTCCGGCCCCTTGGTTGTGATTTCACTTCGACTGCGGCACCTGCGGCCCGGACGGGGCGGCTGGCGTCGCCGGCGGGGGGCCGCCTTGCAACTGGTTGAGCAAGCCGCCGCCTCCGCCAAGTGGCGGCGGTGCACCCGGCGCCGTCGGCGCGCTCTGGCCACCCTCCAGGATAGAGGTTGGCTTGTGGCCCACGCCCGCAAGAATTGAGAGCAGCAGACTCGTCAAGAAGAACAGGCCCGCCAGGATCGCGGTCGCGCGCGTGAGCACGTTCGCCGTGCCGCGGCTCGTCATAAAACCGCCGGTCGAGCCAATACCGAGGCCGCCGCCTTCCGAGCGCTGCAGGAGCACTACGCCAATGAGGGCGAGAACGAGCATCAGGTGGATGACGATGATGACGTGTTGCATCAGTCCAAAATCCGTCCAAATCAAACCAATCCGGGCTTCCCGCCCGGGCGGCGCCATCCGGCTATATAGGAATTCGCCGGGGTCTCTACACGATCACCCGGCGTTTTTCCACCCCGACTCTCGCTAGCGGTAAATCAGCGCAATCCCGAGGAAATCAGCCGCTTTCAGGCTTGCCCCGCCCACCAGGGCCCCGTTCACGTTCGGGACGGTCAAAAGCTGTTTGGCATTGTCGGGTTTGACCGAGCCGCCATAGACGATCCGTACGGCTCCCGTCTGTGAGGTAAATCGCTTGTTCAACCGGTCGCGGATGAACGCATGGACCTCGGCGACATCCGCCGCTGTCGGCGTGAGTCCGGTTCCGATCGCCCAAACGGGTTCGTACGCAATGACCAGATTGGCCGCGGTGGCTCCATCGGGCAGCGACCCATCAAGCTGACGGCCGACAATCTGCAACGTCTTGCCGGCTTCACGCTCGGCGTGCTGTTCCCCGACACAGACAATGGCGGTCAACCCCGCGCGCCAGGCAGCCTCCGTTTTGGCCCGAACCTGCGCATCCGTCTCGTGGCGGTCGGCGCGCCGCTCGGAATGGCCAACGATGACCCCGCGCGCTCCTGCATCCGCAAGCATCTCTGCGGCAATGTCGCCGGTGTGGGCGCCCGACGGCTCGGCGTGACAGTCTTGAGCGCCGATGAGCACCCGCGAGCCGCGCGCGGCTCCGGCAAATGCCGCTACCAAGGTGGCCGGCGGGCAAACCATGAGTTCCGCCTTGCCGGCCAAATCCTTAGAGCCGGAAATGATCCTGGCCAGCTCAGCCTCCGACGCCGCCAGCCCGTTCATCTTCCAATTGCCCGCGACGAGCGGAATTATTTTGGCTGCCGCCATCCAATCACCCTCTCCTGCGTGCGGTTATCAGACCCGGTTTGGCAAAGCCAGCAGTTCGGCTTGGGGCCGATACGTCTTGAGTTGCAAGGAGTTGGGCCTGTCACTATGGTGCGCCCGGCGCGCTTGGGCTAGACATGCGCGGTCATCCACCCCGATCAACCATTATTCAGGCCTGAAATAGCGCACGCATGCTTCGCGGTATTCACAAAGCCTCCTCGACCTGGCTCGGCAAGGCCGTGATGGCCGCCGTGATGGGCGTCATCGCCATCAGCTTCGCGATCTGGGGCATCGGGGACATCTTTCGCGGCTTTGGACGCAACGCGGTGGCCACAATCGGCGGCACTGAAATATCAATCGAGCAATTTCGTCAGTTCTATAATGACCGCTTGCAACAATTGGGCCGGCAGGTAGGACGCCCGCTTACGCCCGACGAAGCACGCGCCCGCGGCCTCGATCGCCAATTGCTCGCCCAGTTGGTTGCCGAAACCACGATTGATGAGCAGGCCAAGCAACTGCGGCTTGGCGTCGATAGCGCCGAAATCGCAAAGCGCATCACATCGGATCCGTCATTCCGGGGTGCCAACGGACAGTTCGACCGTCAACGTTTCGAGCAGATTATCCGTCAGGCCGGATTCACCGAAGCCCGCTTCATCGAGGAACAGCGGCGGTCGATGCTGCGAAGGCAGCTTGCGCAGAGCATTACTGGCGACCTGAAAGTCCCCAGGACCGCTTTGGCTGCCCTTAACCAGTATCAGAACGAAAAGCGGCAGATTGAATATGTCGCCCTGGAGGCCGCTCAAGCAGGGGAAATTCCAACGCCAACACCCGAGGTCCTGAACAAGTACTTCGACGATCGCAAGACGCTGTTCCGAGCGCCCGAATACCGCAAGATCACATTGCTCTCCGTCGCGCCGTCCGATCTCGCAAAGCCCGACGCCGTCACTGACGCCGACGCCAAAGCTTACTTCGAGCAGCACAAGGACAGTTACGGCAAGCCGGAGAAACGCGAGGTTCGCCAGATCGTCTTCCAAAAACCGGAGGAAGCCGCCGAAGCACACGAGCGCATCACAAAGGGTGCTAAATTTGACGATGTCGCCAAGGAGCGGCAGCTGAAAGAATCCGACACCGATCTCGGTATGGTCGCAAAATCGGACATCATTGATCCTGCCGTTGCGGACGCAGCCTTTTCTCTCAAATCCGGCGAGACGAGCGCGCCGGTGAAGGGCCGCTTCGGTACCGTGCTGCTGCAGGCCGGGAAAATCGAGCCTGGCGAGGAAAAGACGTATGACCAGGTTGCCGCGCAGATCAAGCGCGAGATTGCCGAGACCCGGTCCAAGTCGGAAGTCGGCAATTTGCGTGACAAGATTGAGGATGAACGCGCCGCCGGCTCGACACTGGCGGAGACCGCTAAAAAACTCGGCCTCAAATCCGTGTCCATCGAAGCGGTTGACCGGTCGGGCCGCGACCCCGATGGAAAGCCCGTCTCCGGATTGCCACAGACCCCGAACGTCGTCAGCGCCGCATTCGCAGGTGATGTCGGCATCGACACAGAAGCGCTGCAGCTGCCGGGCGGCGGGTATCTTTATTACGACGTGACGGGAGTGACACCATCACGCGAGCGTTCACTCGAAGAAGTAAAGGATCAGGTCATGGCCCGCTGGCGCGACGATGAAATCGCCAAGCGCCTACAAGCGAAAGCGGATGATCTTTTAGGGAAACTCAAGGCCGGCACGCCGTTTGCGCAGGTTGCAAGCGAGGCTGGGCTCAAGGTCGAAACCGCAAAAGACCTTCAGCGCGGCAAAGGCGGTGGCTTCGTTCCGGCCAAAACTATCGAGACGGTCTTCCGCACGCCGAAGGGCGTTCCGGCGAGCGCCGAAGGTGGAAAAGAGACGGAACGCTTCGTCTTCCGTGTGACCGACGTTGTTGATCCGCCTTTCGACGCAGGCACTCCGCAAGGCCAGGCGATGACAACGACTTTGCAAAACTCGTATACCGATGATCTTGTCGGCGAATACATCACCCGGCTGGAAAATGACTTTGGGGTGACCGTCAATCCGTCGGCACTGAATCAGGTCACCGGCGGCGCACAGCAGTAAAAACTCCTATGCAAATCGAACCGCCGGAAAGGGTCTTCGCGGACATTTATGGGCGGGGCGAGGCCCAGGTGGTGTGGACCACGTTGGTGGCGGACCTTGAGACGCCGGTCTCCGCCTTTTTGAAGCTTGGCGGCGGCAAGCCGATGAGCTTTCTGCTCGAGTCAGTAGAAGGCGGTGCGGTGCGCGGCCGCTATTCGATCATCGGGATCGAGCCGGATCTGATCTGGCGCGCCGACGGCACGACAGCCGAGATCAATCGCTCGGCTCGCAGCAAAGCCAACGCATTCGTCGATTGCACCGAGCCGCCGCTGCAGGCCCTGCGCGCGTTGATATCGGAGAGCCGGATAGAGTTACCAAGTAGTCTGCCACCTATGGCGGCCGGCGTATTTGGCTATCTCGGCTACGACGTCGTGCGCCGTATGGAGGAATTGGCGGCGCCGAACCCCGACCTGATTGGCATTCCCGATGCCGTGCTGGTCCGTCCGACGATCATCGTGGTTTTCGACGCGGTGAAGGATTCGATCACGATCGTGACACCGGTGCGACCGGAGAAGAACGTCGACACGAAAACGGCGCTGGCGCGCGCCGTCGAACGGCTTGCGCGTGTTGTCGAAAGTCTCGACCGTCCGTTGGACAAGTCTCTGTCTGAGCAGGATGCCGGACCCATCGATGCCCCGGCCAAATCGAACACGACACCCGACGAATTCAAGAGGATGGTGCGCAAGGCAAAAGAATACATCGCCGCAGGCGACGCGTTCCAAGTCGTGCTCGCACAACGCTTCGAGGCACCATTTACGCTGCCGCCGTTTTCACTCTACCGCGCGCTCCGTCGGACAAATCCGTCGCCTTATTTGTATTTCCTCGACTTCGGACAATTTGCCGTCGCGGGATCGAGCCCAGAAATTCTTGTCAAGGTTTCGGGAGACGTCGTCACAATCCGCCCAATTGCCGGCACCCGTCCGCGCGGAGCAACGCCGCATGAGGACAAAATGCTGGAAGAGGAATTGCTTGCCGATCCTAAAGAGCGGGCCGAGCACCTGATGCTGCTCGATCTCGGCCGCAACGATGTCGGCCGCGTTGCTGGCATTGGCACGGTTAAAGTGACAGACCAGTTTTTTATCGAGCGCTACAGCCATGTGATGCACATCGTGTCGAATGTCGAGGGCAAGCTCGCAGGCAATCGAGATGCGCTTGATGCACTGGTGGCCGGTTTTCCGGCTGGGACGGTTTCCGGAGCACCGAAGGTGCGCGCGATGCAGATCATCGACGAACTGGAAAAAGAAAAGCGTGGGCTTTACGCGGGCTGCGTCGGTTATTTTTCGGCGGCCGGTGAAATGGACACGTGCATCGTGCTGCGGACGGCACTGGTGAAAGACGGCAAGATGTACGTGCAGGCCGGCGCCGGTATCGTTGCCGACAGCGATCCCGATTTCGAACAGCAGGAATGTATCAACAAGGCGAAAGCTTTGTTTCGGGCAGCGGAAGAGGCCCGCCGATTTGCCAGCGCGGCCAAACGAGGCCAGTAACCACCGCCGCAGCGCGCTCCTTGACCCTCCCCTAACCCCACCGTAAACCCTTGCAAGCACGGTGGAACATGATCGTCCTAATCGACAACTACGACAGCTTCACCTTCAATCTCTTCCACTATTTGGGAGGGCTTGGGGCGGACGTTGCCGTGTATCGCAACGACAAGATTTCTGTTGCCGACGTAATGGCCTCGCAGCCGGACGCGATTGTGCTGTCGCCCGGTCCCTGCACACCCAATGAGGCCGGCATCTGTCTCGCGTTGATCGAAAAAGCAGCGCCAGCTATTCCGATCCTCGGTGTCTGTCTTGGCCATCAGGCCATCGGGCAGTCATTTGGTGGCGAAGTGGTGCGGGCAACGCCGACCCACGGCAAGGTCTCGGAGATCAAGCATACGGGTACAGGGATATTCCGTGGCATCAACGGCCCCCTGAAAGCGACGCGCTATCATTCGCTCGTGGTTGAACGTGCAAGCATGCCTGCCGCACTGAAAGTAAATGCCGAAACCAGCGACCGGCTTGTGATGGGCGTCATGCACGAGACGCTTCCCGTCCACGGCGTGCAATTTCATCCCGAAAGCATCGCTTCCGAGCACGGTCATTTGATGCTGAAGAATTTTCTGGACATTGCCGCCGCCTGGAACGCCAAACGCGGGCGAAGGCCAGTATCCGCGCGCAAGTCAGCCGACATGCACGCGAGAGCCTGAGACGCCCTATGGCCAACGATTTCAAAGCGCTCATCGCCAAAGTCGCGACCGGCGCAAGCCTAACGCGCGAAGAGGCCGCCGGCGCCTTCGACAGCATGATGTCGGGTGAAGCGACACCGTCGCAGATGGGCGGCTTGTTAATGGCACTGCGCGTGCGCGGCGAAACCGTCGATGAAATCACCGGCGCGGTCACGACCATGCGCTCCAAGATGCTCGGCGTTAAGGCGCCGCCGGGCGCCGTCGACGTGGTGGGTACCGGCGGGGACGCATCCGGCTCGTTCAACATCTCGACTTGCGCGGCATTTATCGTCGCCGGTGCCGGCGTTCCGGTCGCCAAGCATGGCAATCGTGCGCTGTCGTCGAAGTCTGGCGCGGCCGACGTTCTACAGGCACTCGGCGTCAAGATCGACCTCGATGCCGCGCAGGTTGGTACTTGTATTCGCGAAGCCGGGATCGGCTTCATGTTCGCGCCGGCCCATCATCCGGCGATGAAGAACGTCGGTCCGACGCGGGTCGAACTCGGCACTCGCACCATTTTCAACCTGCTTGGGCCGCTGTCGAATCCGGCAAACGTCAAGCGGCAGATGATCGGTACGTTTTCCAGGCAATGGGTCGAGCCGATGGCGCAGGTGCTGAAGAACCTCGGCTCGGAAAGCATTTGGGTCGTGCACGGTTCGGACGGACTAGATGAAATCACCACCGCCGGCCCGACCACTGTTGCGGCCCTTGAGAACGGGACAATCCGGACCTTCGAGATTACTCCAGAAGACGCCGGACTGGCGCGGTCGGCGCCTGAAGCGCTGCGCGGCGGCAATGCCGAGCACAACGCAAAGGCATTGTTCAACGTACTCAAGGGAAAACCGGGCCCCTTCCGGGACATATCGATCCTCAATGCCGCCGCAGCGCTTATCGTCGCGGGCAAGGCGAAGGATCTCCGGCAAGGTGCTACACTGGCGGCGAAATCAATTGAGAGCGGGGAAGCCGAAGGCAGGCTCGACCGCCTCATTGCGGTGTCGAACGCAGCGGAGGCCTAGCGTGTCGGACATCCTCGCCAGGATCGAAGCGTATAAACGCGAGGAAATTGCCGCTGCCAAACGCGCGCGTCCTCTCGCTGCACTTGAGAAAGATGCGAAGGCTGCGCCACCGCCGCGCGGCTTCCTGCACACAATCGAAAAACGGATTTTCGGCGAAAACTACGCGCTGATTGCCGAAATCAAGAAAGCAAGTCCTTCGAAGGGGCTGATCCGCGCCGATTTTGATCCGCCGGCGCTCGCCAGGGCCTACGAGGCGGGTGGCGCGTCCTGCCTTTCAATTTTGACCGATGCTCCCTCTTTCCAGGGTCGCCCGGAATTCCTTACCGCTGCACGTGGTGCAACCGCAATACCTGCCTTGCGCAAGGATTTCATCTTTGAGCCGTACCAAGTCGTGGAATCACGCGCTCTTGGCGCGGATTGCATCCTGATCATCATAGCAGCCGTCAACGATGCAGCAGCCCATGAAATCGAGGACGCAGCGTTTGCCTATGGAATGGATGTGCTTGTTGAAGTTCATGATGAAGTTGAACTGGCGCGCGCGCTCAAGCTGAAATCCCGACTGATTGGCATCAACAACCGCGATTTGCGGACATTCGAGACCTCGCTCACGGTTAGCGAACGGCTGGCATCGAAAATCCCGCGTGACCGCGTTGTTGTTGCCGAAAGCGGGCTCAATACGCCGGCCGACCTCGTGCGTCTCAAGCGCATTGGCATTTCGACGTTCCTGATTGGGGAAAGCCTGATGCGGCAGGCTGACGTCGCGGCTGCCACACGCGCGCTTCTGGAGCCGCGCCGGGCCGCCGCGGAGTGATGGCCATGGCAAGGCGCAAAAGAGCCGCTCGGCGCCCCAAGGTGAAAGCCGCTAGGCGCGATCGCAACCGGAAGGCAGCGACCAAGACGAATCTTGCGCCAAGGCCAGCCGAGCCCGCTCCGACACCAACGCCCCTCACCCACATCGACCAGCGCGGTGAAGCCCGCATGGTCGATGTCTCCGAAAAGGGGGTCACCGAGCGCATCGCGATCGCCGAAGGGCGTGTGCTGATGAGCAAAGAAACACTCGATATCGTCCTTGCGGGCAATGCGATGAAAGGCGACGTGCTGGGCGCCGCGCGGCTCGCCGGCATCATGGCCGCCAAACGTACGCATGGCCTCATCCCGTTGTGCCATCCGTTGCCGCTCACCAAGGTGGAAATCGATATCAATCCCGAGCACTCACTTCCCGGATTCCTCGTCCAGTCGACCGTGAAGGTCACCGCGAAGACTGGCGTTGAAATGGAGGCGCTCACGGCAGTCTCGATCGCATGCCTGACGATTTACGACATGGTCAAGGCAGTGGAACGCGGCATCCGTATCGAGGGCATTCGACTTCTGCACAAGAGCGGTGGCAAATCGGGCGAATGGAACGCGGGGGGCTAGGCGTATCATGGCCCTGATGCCTGTTGCCGAAGCGCTTCGGCTCGTTCTGATTGAAGCCAAACCATTGCCAATCGAAACGGTGGCGCTCGATCAGGCGCGCGGACGCGTGCTTGCCGAAGACATCGCCGCACTGCGGACGCAGCCGCCAGCTGCGGTCTCGGCAATGGACGGATACGCGGTGCGCGCCAGCGATGTTGCGACGGCGCCAGTTACGCTCAAAGTTATTGGCGAAATCGCCGCCGGTCATCCATTCGCCAGACAGATCGCGGCAGGCCAGGCTGCCCGGATCTTCACCGGCGGCGTCATGCCGGACGACACCGACACCGTAGTAATCCAGGAACTCACTTCTCGCGAAGGCGACAACGTCACCGTTCAGAAGTCGACTGCAAAGGGACGCAATGTCCGCAATCAGGGCATCGATTTCACGCAAGGTGAGGTGCTGCTTCGGAAAGGCCGAAGGCTGACCGATCGCGATGTCATGCTTGTAGCGGCCATGAACCATGCCAGCGTCAGCGTACACCGTCAGCCGAAAGTTGCCGTGCTCGGGACCGGCGACGAGTTGGTGCTGCCTGGCGGCACGCCTCGATCCGGGGAGATCGTCTATTCCAACGGTTTTGCGCTCATTGCGCTTGCGCGTACCGAGGGCGCCGACGCCCACGATCTCGGCATTGCACGGGATCGCGTCGAGGACATCACCAAGGCAATCAGGCGAGCGCGTGAATGGGGTGCCGATATTCTCGTCACGTCGGGCGGCGCCTCTGTCGGTGAGCACGACCTCGTGCAGCGCGCACTTGCTGTCGAGGGTCTCGACCTGTCGTTCTGGCGCGTCGCGCTGCGCCCGGGCCGGCCGATGATGCATGGCCGGCTGGGTACAATGCAGGTCCTGGGTGTGCCGGGAAATCCCGTCTCGTCTTACGTCTGCGCCTTTTTGTTTCTGGTACCCCTGATCAGGCGCCTTTCCGGCCGTAATGACGTTGAGCCGCGGCCCGAGCGGGCAAGCCTTGGGGGTAACCTCCCGGCCAATGATGAGCGAGCGGACTACCTGCGGGCCACCTTGGCGGAAGGTCCGGACGGTCTGGTGGCCACCCCGCTGCCGTCCCAGGACAGTTCCCTGATGGCGCCACTCGCCAAGGCCGACTGCCTGGTGATTCGGGAGGCGCACGCGCCGGCAGCCGTTGCCGGTTCAGACTGCGTCATCCTTAAGCTAGCCCTTTAGCGGCCTTTCGAGTTTTTCACTCGAAATTAAACAGTTGCGGAACACATATCGAACATATAGTGTCCGTTCATGATTTGTTTCGCCTTGAACCCTATAAGGGTTGGGCCCGACGGGGAGAGATAGATGCTGACCCGCAAGCAGTTCGAACTCCTGCGTTTCATCCACGAGCGGCTGACCGAGGCCGGCGTGCCCCCCTCTTTCGACGAGATGAAGGACGCCCTCGACCTGCGGTCAAAATCCGGCATTCACCGGCTTATTACGGCCTTGGAAGAGCGCGGTTTCATCAGGAGGCTGCCGAACCGGGCTCGGGCGATTGAGGTGATCAAACTACCGGATTCGGTCGGCCACGGTCTTGGCTCCGCCCGCTCGCGCGGCTTTACGCCGAGCGTCATCGAGGGCGACCTTGGCCGCGTGCGCACGACGTCCGAGGACGATGGCGGGCGGCCAGTCGCCGTGCCGGTCATGGGCCGGATCGCCGCCGGCACGCCGATCGAAGCGATCCAGACCCGCAGCCATATCATCAATATGCCCCCGGATTTGTTGTCGGCCGGCGAGCATTTCGCGCTTGAAGTACGCGGCGACAGCATGATCGAAGCGGGCATTCTCGACGGCGACATCGCGCTGATCCGCAAATCCGAAGCCGCCGATACGGGCGATATCGTCGTCGCGCTCATCGACGATGAGGAGGCGACACTCAAGCGCTTTCGCCGCCGCGGCGCGTCAATTGCGCTTGAACCGGCCAATACGTCCTACGAGGTCCGGATTCTACCGCCGAACCGCGTGCGTATTCAGGGCAAGCTTGTAGGGCTTTTCCGGCGTTACTAATCGTCCGATGTTAGATCGTCTTGATGCGGCTCGGCCCCGCGCGGCGGCTGATGACGCGTGGGGTCGGCATTTTCGGAAATAGCTCTCGCGCGCTGCGTCCAGGGCCGGTCCTGGCTGCGCGGAAGCGCGACCGTCTGGGTAAAATGGTCGCCCGTCCAGCGGAGCGCGACCGCGCCGTAGGATTGCCAGATCGTGCGATCAACCAGCATCGCATTGCAGTCGGCGGGCAATTCGCGGTCGGAGATCACGACTGCCGCTCGTGCACAGTCCTCGGCGAAAGCCTCCATCCTCGTGACCATCGATATCAAGCGATTGTCGCCCAGCCTGCCGATGCAGCCGACTGCATCGCAGGTGACGCCGTTGCCCAGACTCCCATCCTTGGGCGTTCGCGCGTCGGCATCGGCGGCCAACCATTCCTTCACGGCAAACGTGTCGCGCCCGGCGCGCAGGACAGCGAGCCGGCCATCCTTGCCGCGAAATGCCGCCGTTTGTCCGTCGCTGGCCACTAGAATGTCGGGTTGGGGAGTCGCCAGGGCCCAGGCGATCGCGCTTGCTGCAACAAAAGCGCCACCCCAACGAAACGGCGTGCGCAAGAGGCAAACGAACAGCAGGCCTGTGGTTCCCAGCAGGAGTGGACCGATCCCAAAAGCCGGCATGCGTCCGACAGCACCCGGAAGCGATGCCACCCACAGGGCAACCGCATTCATCCACTCGATCCCCTGCCCCATCATTTGCCAAAACGCCGCATCGAAGCCGAAGGGCATGCTCAGCACGCCGAGAATGCCCATCGGCATGACCACCCCCGAAACCACAGGCATGGCGAGCAGGTTGGCCAGTACGCCATAGGGCGCGAGGCGATGAAAATGATACGCGGCGTAGGGCGTGGTCGCGAGGCCAGCCACCAACGAAGCAAGGATCAGGCTTGCCACCTCGTGGGCGCCCCACAGCGCCATACGCGTGCCGAGCTGACTGTCATGGTCTGGTCTCCACGGAAGGCCATGCTGATATGCTGCGATCAGGGCAAGTGTCGCCGCGAACGACATCTGGAAACCCGGGTGCACGATGGCCTGTGGCGCCAGCAGTAAAACGACGATCGCTGCCACCGCGAGCGTGCGGAAGGTCAGCGTCGAACGATCGAGTACGACGCCGATGAGTACAATCGCGATCATGATGTAGGAGCGCTGGGTCGCCACCTCGGCGCCCGAGAGCAACAGGTAAAAGGTCGCCGCCAAAAGCGCTCCGGAGGCCGCCCACTTTTTAATCGGCCTTCGGTGAGCGAGCGAAGGGACCAATGCCAAAACTCCGCGGATCACGAAAAATACGATCCCCGAGACAACCGCCATGTGATAACCGGAGATCGACAGCACGTGCGCAAGGCTCGAGACGTACATCGCGTCGTTGACTGTCGTCGATATCGCATCGCGCTTGCCCGTGATCAGTGCCGAAGCGATCGACCCTTTATCTCCGGGCAGCACCGCACGGATGCGATCGTCGATCGTCTCGCGAATTCCATCAACGATGGTCGCGTATCTCAGCCAAAACCCTGCGGCCGCCGGCGCCGGCTTGATCCTTATCGCTCCGAGCGCATAGCCGGAAGCGCCGATTTTCTGGAAATACATATCGCGGGCAAAGTCATAGCTACCGGGCCGGAGCGCCTGCATGGGCGGCGACAGGTGCGCCTTAAGCTCAACAAAGCTGCCGACGGGCGGGGCGCTGCCTTTGCGCACCGCGACGCGCACGCGCTGAGGTGCCGAAAACCCACCAGGCGCATCAAACCGCTCAACGCGAACCACGATACGGTCGCTTCGCTCCCGCTCTTCGCGAACCTCCACAAACCCGGAAAGCATGGCGCTTGCGACCGGGATCTGCAGGATCGGATGAGCAATACGCGCGGTCTGCAGTGTTGCAATGGCAAGTCCCGCAAACACACCGGCGATGCCAACGGCGAGCGGAAACGCAAACGGACGTCGGCGCGCTGCAAAGGCCACCGCCATCGCGCCGATCGCGAGCGGCAGAGTGGCCCACACCTGCGGCTCGCGATCCGCGGCGAAATAGCATGCAATGCCGACGCCGAATGCGATTGGTACCCAGGGCACCAGTCGGCCGGGCGCCAGCTCCGCCAGCAACCATTGTGACAGCAGATCGCGCAGTCGGCCCGTTGTTTGGCGAACGCCGTCTGGCAGCGACAAACCCGCTGGCCGCCGCGTTCCGCCAAACGCCGGTGCCCAGGCTCTGGCGCCACCCTGTGCGGCTCCGTATGGATTGTTTCCCTGGGCCAAGGCGCCATGCGCCTCCCCGACGCCAGCACTGCAACCTGTCTTATCCTATCGCAATCACAGGTTGTGTCAGCAACGAAAAGGCTGGGATGTGGATTTCATGCGACGTCGGTGCGTTGCGGACGCGCGGCATTTCCGGATTCAATGGCGGCGCCGTCGGTCTCGTCCGTACGAACGAAAACTGGCCACCTTGCATTTCAAAACCGACGCAATCCCGTGCTATTTCCCAACTTCCTTGGCGTAGGTGTCCCGCAATCCAACGGTGCGATTGAACACAGGCCGACCGGGCTTCGAGTCCGGATCGGGACAAAAATAACCCTGTCGCTCGAACTGGACGGGTTCAGGCGAATTGCGCTCGGCCAGCGCAGGCTCAACACGTGCGTTCGACAGAACCTCAAGCGAGTTCGGATTGAGATCGGCTGCGAAATGTTCTCCGCCTTTTGGATCAGGCCGCGTGAACAACGGATTGTAAAGTCGCAGTTCCGCAGGCACAGAGTGGTCTGCCGACACCCAATGGATGGTTGCCTTGACCTTGCGACCATCAGGAGCGTTGCCTCCTCGCGTTGCCGGATCATAGGTGCAGCGCAACTCCGTTACCTCACCCTTCGCATTTTTCACCGCTTCACGACACGTAATGAAATAGGCGTAGCGTAGCCGTACTTCGGTGCCCGGAGAGAGGCGGAAGAATTTTTTCGGCGGATTTTCCATAAAATCATCTTGCTCGATATAAAGCTCGCGGCCGAATTTTATTCTTCGAGCACCGGCGCCGGGTGCGTCGGGATGATTAAACGCCTCCAGCTCCTCCACTTTCTCTTCCGCATAATTTTCAATGACGACCTTCAGAGGCCTCAAGACTGCCATCCGGCGCAATGCGTTCCTATTGAGAACCTCGCGAACCACAAAATCGAACATGCCCATATCAACGACGCTGTTCGCCTTGGCTACGCCGATCCGTTTGACGAAATCGCGGACTGCTTCGGGCGGAACGCCGCGGCGACGCAACCCCGCAAGGGTCGGCATCCGCGGATCGTCCCAGCCGTTGACGCGGCCGTCCCGCACCAGCTCGGTGAGAACGCGCTTTGACAGCACCGTGTAGGTCAGGTTGAGCCGCGCGAATTCATACTGATGCGGTTTAGACGGCACCTTGAGGTTTGCGATGAACCAATCATAAAGCGGCCGATGGTCCTCGAATTCCAGCGTGCAAATGGAGTGGGTGATGTTCTCGATAGCGTCGGACTGACCGTGCGCAAAATCGTAGCTTGGATAGATCTTCCACGTCGTACCGGTGCGCGGATGCGGCGCGTGCAGAATTCGATACAGCACGGGGTCGCGGAGATTGATATTGCCCGACGCCATGTCGATCTTGGCACGCAGAACTCTTGCACCGTTGGGAAATTCGCCGGCCCGCATGCGGCGGAACAGATCCAGGTTCTCCTCGACGCTGCGGTCCCGGAACGGGCTGTTTTTGCCCGGTTCGGTCAGGGTGCCACGGCTGATCCGCATCTGCTCCGGGGCCTGGTCGTCGACATAGGCCTTCCCAGTCCGGATCAGGTCCTCGGCCCAGGCGTAAAGCTGCTCAAAGTAGTCGGAGGCATGGTAGAGGTGCTCTCCCCAGTCGAAGCCTAGCCACCGGACATCCCGCTCTATTGCGTCGATATATTCCTGCTCTTCCTTGGCGGGATTCGTGTCATCGAACCGCAGGTGACAACGGCCACCGAACTCCTCGGCTACACCAAAATTCAGGCAAATCGACTTGGCATGACCAATGTGGAGATACCCATTTGGTTCCGGTGGAAAGCGGGTGATGACCTCCTTGACGTAGCCGGCATCGAGATCACCCTTGATGATATCGCGGATGAAATCACGGCCCGGTTCGATCGCGCCCGCGTCGCCTCTTGCCTTTGCATCGGTTGCCATGCTTCCTCAAACATCACTTGAGCCGTATCCCGCGGCCCGTATGACGTGGCGCTCGCCTCAATGTCAATCGCGCTGACATTCATCCCACTGGCTGTGGTAGACGGCTCACGATGAACGAGCCCGTCGTCACCCGTTTTGCGCCCTCGCCCACCGGTTTTCTTCACATCGGTGGCGGCCGCACGGCCTTGTTCAACTGGCTGTACGCCCGCCGGCATGGGGGCAAGATGCTGCTGCGGATCGAGGATACCGACCGAGAGCGGTCCACGGCGGCCGCGATAAACGCCATTATCGATGGATTGACCTGGCTTGGGCTTACCTGGGACGGGGAAATCGTCTTCCAGTTTTCGCGTGCCGCACGCCACCGCCAGGTGGCCGAGCAACTTCTGGCCTCGGGCCACGGCTATCGCTGCTATTGCAGCCCGGACGAGCTTACCGCGATGCGCGAGAAGGCGCGGGCTGAAGGCCGCACACGTCTCTACGATGGACGGTGCCGCCATCGCGATCCGAAGGACGTGCCAGCCGGCGTCAATCCGGTGATCCGCATCAAAGCACCGTTGACGGGAGAGACGGTGGTCGAAGACCAGGTTCAAGGCCGCGTGGTCTGGCAGAACGAAAATCTCGACGACTTTATTCTGCTGCGTTCGGACGGCACGTCGACCTATATGCTCGCGGTCGTGGTCGACGATCACGACATGGGTATTACCCATATCATCCGTGGTGACGATCACCTCAACAACGCGGCGCGGCAGACTCAGATCTACCAGGCCCTCGGATGGAAAGTGCCGGTGATGGCGCACATCCCTCTGATTCACGGACCGGATGGCTCAAAGTTGTCGAAACGGCACGGCGCGCTCGGCATCGATGCCTATCGGGCCATGGGTTATCTGCCAGCCGCAATGCGGAATTACCTTGTGCGGCTTGGCTGGGCGCATGGCGACCAAGAAATTTTCACGACGGAAGAGATGATCGCTGCATTCGATCTCCCACAGATCGGGCGGTCGCCGGCGCGTTTCGACTTCACGAAACTCGAAAGCCTCAATGGTCACTATATTCGGTCGGTCGACGATGCGTCCCTCATGGCCGCGCTCGAGCAACTCTTGCCGCACATTGCCGGTGGACAGGACCTCACCAGCAAAATGACACCCGCGCTACGCGGAAAGTTTCTGGCTGCTATGCCCGCTATGAAGGAGCGCGCCAAAACTTTGGTCGAACTATTCGACGCCTCACGGTTCCTTTGGGCCAATCGGCCCATCGATATCAATGACCAAGCAAAAGCCCTGCTGACAGACGAGGCAAAAACGCTGATCAAGGCGCTCCTGCCAGAGCTGGAAGCCGTTTCGGAATGGAACGCAAGTTCCGCCGAGGCCGTTGTGAGGCCCTATGCGGAGCGCGCGGGGCTCAAGCTCGGCGCGATTGCACAGCCGCTGCGCGCCGCGCTTACCGGCCGCACGACGTCCCCGCCGATATTCGATGTGCTTGCGGTTCTCGGCCGCGATGAAAGCCTTGCCCGGCTGCGCGACCAGGCCGCCTCCTAGTTTTTCATGCCGGGCAAAAGACGGCTAAACCCCTATATGCCGGGCGTATAGCCAACGTTGGGCTATCTTGCAGTGCACATTTGAATGGGATACCCACAAAGCTTGCGGCCAATTCGAGGACTCGACCCATGGACGCCAAGACCAGCGCCAAAAACAAGACCGGCACCCTGACGGTCGGCAACAACAATTGGGACATGCCGGTATTGCCGGGCACGATCGGGCCCGAGGTCGTCGACATCTCCAAGCTCTACGGTGAGAGCGGATTGTTCACCTACGACCCCGGCTTTACCTCGACGGCAAGCTGCGAATCCAAGATCACCTATATCGACGGCGACGAGGGCATTCTGCTCTATCGCGGTTACCCCATCGAGCAGCTTGCCGAGCACGGCGATTTTCTGGAAACCTGCTATCTCCTGCTCTACGGCGAATTGCCGACCGCCACTCAGAAAGCCGATTTCGACTATCGCGTAAGCCGCCACACGATGGTCCACGAGCAGATGAGCCGATTCTTTCAGGGCTTCCGCCGCGACGCACACCCGATGGCGGTCATGACGGGCTGCGTCGGTGCGCTTTCCGCGTTTTATCACGACTCGACCGACATCTCCGACCCGCATCAGCGCATGGTCGCCTCGGTACGCATGATCGCGAAAGTCCCAACGCTTGCAGCGATGGCGTACAAATATTCAATCGGTCAGCCATTCGTCTATCCGAAGAATGATCTCGACTACGCTTCGAACTTCCTGCGCATGTGCTTTGCCGTGCCGACTGAGGAATACAAGGCAAACCCCGTACTGGCACGCGCAATGGACCGCATATTCATTCTGCATGCTGATCACGAGCAGAATGCCTCAACCTCGACAGTCCGCCTTGCCGGATCGTCCGGCGCCAATCCGTTTGCCTGCATCGCGGCCGGCTGCGCCTGTCTATGGGGACCTGCGCACGGCGGAGCCAACGAAGCCGCGCTCAACATGCTGCGCGAAATCGGTTCAGTTGACCGTATTCCGGAATACGTCAAGCGCGCAAAAGACAAGAACGATCCCTATCGACTGATGGGCTTCGGTCATCGCGTCTACAAGAACTACGATCCGCGTGCGAAAATCATGCAGAAGACCTGCCATGAGGTTCTGACCGAGCTCGGAGTGAAGGACGACCCGCTGCTCGACGTCGCCATGGAGCTTGAGAAGGTCGCCTTGCACGACGAGTACTTCATCGAGAAAAAACTCTACCCCAACATCGATTTCTATTCAGGCATCACCCTCAAGGCGATGGGCTTCCCGACTACGATGTTCACCGTGCTGTTCGCGGTCGCGCGCACGGTCGGCTGGATCGCACAGTGGAAAGAAATGATCGAGGATCCGAAGCAAAAGATCGGCCGGCCGCGCCAGTTGTACACGGGCGCCACACGCCGGGATTACTCCCCGATCTCACGCCGGAAATAATTCGCCTTAGCCTGCCTTGCCGTTGCTTTTGCCGTTGAGCTTAGGAGCAGTCGCGCCGTCGTAGGCCCACTGCACGTAAGCGCCGGCCCAGGTAAATCCGCCACCAAACGCCGCGAGCACCATACGGTCACCGCGTTTTAGTTTCGGCTCATAGTCCCACAGACAGAGCGGAATGGTCGCATTGGTTGTGTTGCCGTATTTGTGGATCGTTACCATCACCTTTTCCATCGGCACACCCATTCGTTCGGCTGTCGACTCGATGATGCGCTTATTGGCCTGATGAGGAACCAGCCAGTCGATCATGTTGGCGCGCAAATTGTTGCGTGACATGATCTCACCTGCCACCTCCGCCATTTTCGCAATTGCGAACTTGTAAACCGCGGCGCCTTCCTGATGCACGTAGTGCAGCCGCTTGGCGACAGTTTCCGCAGTCGGTGGCATCCGGCTGCCTCCCGCTTTCTGATGCAGGTGGATCATTCCGGATCCGTCGGAACGGACAAGCGCATCCATGATACCGAAGCCGTTCGTATCGACCTCGAGGAGCACCGCGCCCGCACCGTCACCGAAAAGAACACACGTGGCGCGATCGGTGTAATCGATGATCGACGACATCTTGTCGGCGCCGACCACGATGACCTTCCGCGCCGCGCCGGTGGCGATAAATTGCGTCGCAATTGTCAGCGAGTAAAGAAAGCCCGAGCACGCAGCCTGAACATCGAAACTACCGATGTTGCGAAGACCAACCATTTCGCAAATCATGTTTGCGGTCGACGGGAATTGTAGGTCCGGGGTCGTCGTCGCACAAATTAGAAGGTCGATCTCCTCGGGCTTTGTCCCTGTTTTTTGCAATAGGCCACGCACCGCTTCCGCAGCCATATGCGAGGTTCCAAGACCTTCGCCTTTGAGAATATGACGCTCCTTGATCCCCGTACGTTCGGTGATCCACGCATCGCTCGTGTCGACCATGCGCGCAAGCTCGCTATTGGTCAGCAAGTCCGGCGGCAAATAGCCGTGGACGGCCGTGATTGATGCGCGGGGTGAAAGGGTCAAGGGCTGGAATCCGGTTTCTTACAATGACATACGCCCAACCGCGCTGGGCGGCAAGTTAGGCGTGGGGCTGTGGTAAAGTCGCCGCTTGCTGTCGCGATCCAGTTCCGAGTCCGACGGTCTCGAGGACTAACGACGCGGCGTGCACGCTCGGCTTCGCCGTTCCTATTTCCATTATATCGTCCAATTGGCTGAAGGCTTCAATCTGCCTGCGGCGCTCCACCGTGTCTCGAAGCAGCGGCACCAGCGCCGCAGCGAGTCTTTCAGCCGTGCAATCGTGTTGAAGAAATTCCGGAACAACGTTTTTCCCCAACACAAGGTTAGCAAGGATTGCCGACGGAGCATGAATTAGAATACTGCCGACCATTGCCTCGAGCAGTGATACTTTGTACGCGGCAACCATCGGGACGCCGGCAATCGCCAATTCGAGTGTCGACGTCCCCGATTTCGTCAATGCCGCGCGCGCCGTCCGAAACGCCTCGTGCTTCTCATCTGGATCAGCTGTAACGCGCGCCGGAATGGGCCACGTCGCAACGGCTGCCCGCACGGCATCGACGAGTCGCGGCACGGCTGGCACGACCGCTTCGAACGGGCCGTATTGCTTTGCGACATGGGCGATCGCTGAGCCGAATACCGGCGCCATGCGCCGAATTTCCCCGGTTCGGCTTCCGGGCAAAACCAGAACCAGAGGAGGATCCGCGCGCCGCAACCGCGCTTCAAGCTCATTTGGCCTCAGATCAACCAGCCGTTCGCTCAGCGGGTGCCCCACAAATGTGCATGGAGGCCCCCCGAGATCGTTCATTGCTTTGGGCTCAAACGGAAGGAGAGCCAGCACGTGATCGACATAGGTCCGCATCGCGCGCGCCCTTCCCGGACGCCACGCCCAGACCGAGGGACAAACATAATCGACGATAGGAATGCCTGGGGCGCGCTTGCGTACGCGGCGCGCCACGCGATGGGTGAATTCCGGACTGTCGATGATGACCAGAACATCCGGTTTTGCCGCGATGACGGCATCGGCGGCCTCTTGTATTCGCCGCAGGATTTTTGAAAGCATCGCCGGGATCGAAGAAAATCCGACAATCGCAAGATCCCCAAGGGGAAACAGGCTCGGAACGCCTTCAGCCGCCATTTGCGCGCCGCCGACACCCGAGAAGTGCGCCTTCCCTTGTGTGCGATCTTTAATCGCCGAAATCAGCGCTGCGCCCAACCGATCGCCGGATTCCTCCCCGGCGACCAGAAACACATGGGGGTTCATGTTTTCATCCGAACGGCACGCCCACAACAAAGATCCCCGCGCGATCTGCTTCACGCACGACGCTTTCTGCATCGGCGATTACGGTCCTGTCGGAGACGACCGCAATGCCCGCAAGCCCGGCGCTGGCAACACCGGCGACCGTCCGCGGGCCAATCGACGGCAAATCGAACCGGTGGTCTTGACCGGGTTTCGGCGCTTTCACCAGCACGCCAGCACCGGCAGGAACGCCAATGCGCCCGTTCGTGCGCAGCTCAGCGACCCGAGTCAACATTTGATCTGTGCCTTCGGCAGCCTCCACGGCCAATATGCGTTTTCCGGACACGACAGCCGCCTGCCCAATATCGAAAGCGCCGCTTGCCTGCAAATATGCAAAGCCAAACGCAATATCCTCCCGGTCCCTCTCAGAGGCAGACACGCGACCGAGCGCTCCTTCCGGCACCAGAATTTCCGGCGCCACCTCATGTGCTCCAACGAGGTGGAAACCCTGCTCTTCAAACAGCGCGCTCACGCTGGTCAGCAGGTGGTTGTCCCCGCCGCGATAGGCGCGAATAATCTTGGGCAACGACCTCATGGCCAAAAGATCGGGGCGCAACGACCACAACGTTGGCCTGATCATCGCTCCAATCCACACCACTTCGCGGCAGCCTGCGGCCTTGGCCAGCCGTGTAAATGCCCCAAATTGCCCGATCCGAAGCCAATGATGGGGATACCGCTCAACCATCGCGGACTCGGCATGGCCCCAGATCGGAAATAACAAAAGATCGCGCCCGCGCCTGGCGGCCGAATCTGCCACCGCCAGAGGCAACGTGCCGCCGCCGCAAATCAGCGCGAGCGGGCCGTGCTGATCAACGGCTGTGGCGTTGGTCATGTCGCCTCATCCGCCGCGTTGCGCTTGACAGCCATGGTCAACGGCCGCTTCGCCGAACGAATAAACTCTATGATTTTGACAACCAGCGGATCACCGGAATATTCGCCGGCAACCCTGTCAACGCGGGTACGAAACTCTCCCTTACCGAAAAACAAAGCCTGATACGCCGAGCGCGCGCGCTGAACGTCGGCCTTCGCCGCACCGCGCCGCCGCATACCAATCACATTGAGGCCGATCAAATCGGCCAACGGACCGTGCGCCATGCCAAACGGAATGACGTCGGCTCGCACGCCGCTCAGGCCGACGATCATCGCGCCCTCACCGATGCGGACAAATTGACGGACTGCGACGCCGCCGCCAAAGACAACGTGATCTCCGATCGTCACGTGGCCGCCAAGAACCGTGTTGTTGGCAAAAACGACATGGTTTCCGACCTTGCAATCATGCCCGACATGCGAACCCACCATGAAAAAACAGCGGTCACCAACTTCCGTAACGCCACGATCATCTTCAGTGCCCGTGCTCATGGTTACGTTTTCGCGGATATCGCAATCGGCGCCCACAATCAGACGCGTCGGCCCTCCTCGGTAGCTGAACGACTGCGGCGGAGATCCAAGCGATGCAAACGGATAAATGACCGTCCGCGCTCCGATCACGGTATGACCGGTCAGATTGACGTGAGCAATCAGGCGGCACCCGTCAGCAACACTTACGTGTGCGCCAATCGTGCAATACGGACCGACCAGGACGTCTTTTCCGATCGTGGCCCCGGCTTCGATCCGCGCCGTGGGATCGATCATATGCGCGCTCATGCGTCGGACAGCATGGCCCCAACCTGGGCCTCGGCGACGACCTGACCGGCCACTTTTGCTTCGCCGCGATACCACCACATCGACTTGCGACGGGTAATGCGATCCATGTGATATTCGATGGTGTCGCCGGGGCGCACGGGCTTGCGGAATTTTGCCTTGTCGATGGTGAGAAAAAAGACCGAGTTCGGCTGCGCCCCCGTAGCCGCTATGCACAGCGCACCCGCCGTTTGGGCCATGCCCTCGATCATGAGCACACCCGGAAACACGGGATTGCCCGGAAAGTGACCCTGAAAATGCGGCTCGTTGATCGTCACGTTCTTGATACCGATGCCGTGCTCGTCGCCGCGGATGTCGATTATCCGATCCACCATGAGAAACGGATAGCGGTGCGGGAGCAGCTTGAGCACTACTGCGATGTCCATCGCCTCGAGTTGGATCACCGGTTTGTTCATGACGAGCGTCTCATTTGTCGCCCGCGTCTGCGTCGCCCTTCTGGCGCGCGAGCCGCTCAAGTATCAACATTTCGCGGAACCATTGCTTCACCGGCTTTGCAGGCGTTCCGCCCCATCGCGCGCCGGCCGGCACATCGCCGTGAACTACGCTGACGCCCGCAATCTGTGCACCTTCGCCGATCGTGATGTTAGTGTTAAGGCCAACGCGCGCGCCCAGCACAACAAAATCCTCAAGAGTCGAACTGCCCGAAATTCCGGTCTGAGCAACGATAACGCAATGTCTGCCGATGCTCACATTGTGGCCTACCTGAACCAGGTTGTCGATCTTGGTGCCCTCTCCGATGATCGTGTCGCGGATGGCGCCGCGGTCTATGGTTGTCCCAGCGCCAATTTCAACGTCATCCTGAATGATAACCCGGCCGACTTGAGGCACTTTGAGATGTCCGCTGCCGCCCATCACAAAGCCGAACCCATCTTGCCCGAGATTGCATCCCGGATGGATAATGACCCGGTCACCAATGAGAGCGTTGCTGATCACCGTATTGGCGCCGATCGAACAATCACGCCCGATCCGCACCCCGGCGCCGATCACGGCATTTGCTCCAACGCCGGTCCCGCTGCCTATTTCAACCTGCGAGCCGATCACCGCACCGGGCTCGATTGCAACGTCATCTTCCACGCGTGCGCCGGCGTCGACATGCGCCCCGGCGAAATCGCCGGGCTTGGACAAGGATGACGGCCGTAGGGCCTGCGGAAATAATTCGCGCGCCGCCATAACGAACGCGCGATAGGGCTCGCGGGTGACCAGCACCGAAACGTCGTTCGGCAGCTCTTTAGCAAGCAGTGCTGTCGTAAGGCACGCACCCGCGCGTGTGATAGCCGCTGCCGCAGCAAAATTACGACCTTCGAGAAATGCGAGGTCGCGCGGGCCAGCCCTGTCAAGCGGCGCGATATTCACGATGCGATCTATCCGCGACGACCGAGAGAAAATAGTCGCGTCAGTCACGCTCGCAACCTCGTCAAGCGTAAGACCCGCGGAGTGTCGTAGGAATATGGGTTCGTTCATCCTGCCGGAACCCGACCCGTCACCTCTGCCTGGCGTCGCCAAGGTCAGAACTTGGTGCCGCCACTGAAGCGGAACACCTGCGTGCGGTCGCAAACCTCGCCGCCGCCGCCCGCGGGCGTCGCGCAGTACTTCGTGATTGGATAGGCCAGATCGAAACGCAATGGGCCGAGCGGGGAATCCCAGAGCAGGCCAACGCCGACCGAACTGCGGATCATGGACGGGCTGTTGAGGCCGACCTGAAGCGTTTCGCCGGTCACATTCCAACTTGTCGGTCCCTGATAGTCCCACAGCGAACCAGCGTCGGCGAAAACCGCGAGCTTGATGCCGATATCCTTTGGCAGGAAATACAACGGTGTCTGCGCTTCCACGGTCGCACCCCAATAGAGCGATCCGCCGAGCGGGTCATTCGTGGTGCCAACCGTGAGGTCACGCGGCCCCAGGCCGGCCGGCGCGAAGCCGCGCACCAGGTTCGGCCCCATCTGGAAGGAATCCAGCATGCGCAACTGTTGGCCGCCCCAGCTGGTAATTCCGCCGGCTTGCAGTTTGAAGACAGCAACCACGTCGTTGATGACTTCGTAGTATGTGCGCCCTTCCACCGCCGTTCTGATGAAATTGACGTCACCGCCAACTCCGGCAAAATCCTGCCTGAGCTCGGCAAAGATACCGCTGGTCGGCGCTCTGTTATTGTCGAGGGTGTTGTACGAAAGCGTGTAGCCAACCAGGGAAACGTTCACAGGGCCCGCGGCCAGTTCTTTGCGGACCGCGAGCGAGGCTTCGCCGTCTGCGTAACACCCAAATGGAACGTTGACCTGCGTATCTTGACCGCCGAATTCAGCTGGTGGATTCACACCTGTGCCGGGCGCAAGACCGGTTGCCGGGGCGAAGTTCGAAAATTGGCAGTTATTGTATTGAAACGGCAGCGTTATCTTCTGCTGATAGAACGTATAGCGCGGCTGGAACGCTATTTCTTCCGTCAGCGCAAATCCGAGTCTGAGATTGGTGCCGATCGTCTGGCTGTCATAAGAGATGTAATTCGAGGCCAGGTTCTTCCGAGCGAACAAGTCGATACCGCCGGCCATTCGATAGCCGAACAGGAATGGCTCGACGAAAGACAAATCAAAACCACGAACGCGCTCGCCATAGGTGAGCGCGGCCTTTGCATAGTTTCCGCGGCCCATGAGGTTGCGGTCAGCGATGCTGACCTCGCCGATTAGGCCGTCGGCAGTCGAATAGCCACCGGAGACTGAGAACTCGCCGGTCGCCTGCTCTTCAACATTAACGTTGACCACCACGCGGTCGGGCGCCGAGCCGGGCTCGTTCGTTATCTTGACGGACTTAAAGTAGTTCAGGTTCTTCAGGCGACGTTCGGCACGATCGATCAATGCCCGGTTATAGGCATCGCCCTCGCCCAGGTCGAATTCGCGGCGGATCACATAGTCGCGCGTGCGCGTGTTGCCGCGGATATTGATGCGCTCGATGTAAGCGCGCGCGCCTTCCTCGACGACAAACACCAGGTTGATGGTTTTCGTTTCAAAATTGCGATCGCCGCGCGGGCGTACGTTGGCAAAGGCATAGCCTTGGCGCGCCGCCTGGATCGTCATCGATTCGACGCTCCTTTCGACGAGATCCGCGTTGTAGACGTTCCCCGGGCTGAGCTTCACCTGATTTCGCAAAACGGCTGGGTCGATCGCACGGACATTGGATACGACATCCACGGTCCCCACGCGGTACTGGCTGCCTTCATCAATCGTGAAAGTGACGACGAAGCCCTTCTTGGCGGCGTCGTATTCGCCGACCGCCGAAATGATCCGCACGTCAGCGTAGCCGTGCTTCAGGTAAAATCTGCGCAGCAGGTCGCGGTCAGCCTCAATGCGGTCGGCGTCGTAAATATCGGTCGTCTGCAGAAAGCTGAGCAGGTTGCTCGCGGACGTCTTGATGACGTCTTTCAACCGGCCGTGCGAAAACGCCTTCGCTCCGACAAATACAATGTCCTTGATGCCGGTTTTGTCGCCCTCCTTGATCTCGAACACGAGGTCGACGCGGTTGTTAGGTAACTCGATAATCTTCGGACTGACCGAAACGTCGAAACGGCCGCTGCGGTGATAGATTTCGATGATACGCTGCACGTCGGCCTGCACAGTGGGGCGCGAGAGCGTGCCACGCGGCTTCGACTGGGTTTCCGCCTGGAGCTGGTCGTCTTTGGCCTTTTTGTTGCCTTCGAACGCGACCCGGTTGATCACAGGATTCTCGGCCACCGTCACCACGATACGGCCGCCGGAATGGCTGATGCGGACATCGGAAAAAAGGCCGGTCGCGACCATGGCCTTGAGCGCTTCATCCTCCTGCTCGGGGCCCAACCGGCCGCCCGGGCCGGGCCGGAAATAGGAACGGATGGTGTCCGCCTCGACCCGGCGGTTACCCTCGACCACAATGGAATTGACCGTTTGGGCCACGGCGGCGCCCGTGGACAAAACCGTCCCGCCGCCGGCGCCGATAAGTATGCCGCCGAGGATAAGGCAGCTAGCCACCCATCCTCGAACTCCCCGCACACAAATTCCCATGCGCTACGCGCCCTTATAATCCATGCGGCCGCCCCCACTGCGGATTCGACAGACGGTCCGGGCTGGCATATGCGGGCTTTTTACAGCGTTTTCTGGGCGCTGCAAACGAAACCCAACCCGAACTTCCCCTTTTCCATCAAAAAGTTGCCCGTCAGCAACGGTCAGGAGGTGGCCAGGCGCAGAATGTCATTAAAGGTTGCAAAAATCATCAACATCACGACGACGGCCAGGCCAATTCGGAAGCCAACTTCCTGCGCTCGCTCCGATAACGGCCGGCCGCGAATCGTCTCGATCGCGTAGAACAAAAGGTGACCGCCGTCGAGCAAAGGGATGGGGAACAGGTTCAGTAGACCAATCGAAACGGACAGAACGGCGGTGAGATGAATCAATGCCGTGAATCCGGCCGTCGCGACCTGTCCCGAAACCTGGGCAATCCGGATCGGCCCGCCAAGCTGATCAGCCGCTTCTCGGCCCACAAAGACTCCGCCGATGTAGGCAAGCGTGCGGTCGACCACGAACCAGGTTTCCTGCGCCCCCATGACGATGGCGCGCAGCGGTCCGGCCTTTTCCGTCTTAATGTCACCGGGCGACATCGACCGGCTGATACCAAGCACGCCCAGGCGATGGACATTGCCGAAATTGTCCTTGAGCTCCTTGAGCTGGGGTATCGCCTTGAGAGTGACCGGCGCTCCGCCGCGGTCCACATCAATCGACAGCGTTTCGTTAGCGCTGATGCTGACGATGCGCTGCATGTCGGAGAAACTCTCGATTTTCTCACCATTGATCGCGGTTACCAGATCACCGGGCTTGAATCCGGCGGCCTCCGCCGCGCTGGCCGGTTGCACCGTGTCGACCCGTGCGCTCGTGGTCTGCTTGCCGACCGTCATGAAAATGGCAGCAAAAATGGCGATCGCCAGCACGAAGTTGGCGATAGGACCGGCGGCGACTACCGCTGCACGCGAGGGCACCGGCTGAAACATGAAACTGTCTTTTCGATCGGCGCTCGACATCGACGCCGCGGCAGCCTGATCCGGCACGCTTGCCGCATTGTCGTCGCCGAAGAACTTCACATAGCCGCCGAGCGGAACTGCAGAAATTTTCCAGCGCGTTCCGTACCGATCATTGAAGCCGGCGATTTCGGGGCCAAATCCGATCGAGAATACGAGCACCTTGATCCCGCACAGGCGGGCCATCAGGAAATGCCCAAGCTCGTGAAAGAAAACGACGATCGTCAATACGAACAGAAATGGTACGACGTAGCCAATCAGACCACCTCCGAATGCGCTCAAACTTCCCATAAGTTCAATCCCTGTATTTCCGCCCTGCTTTAGGCGCGCCGCCCGCTAGCCAACCCTAGGACGCCTTTGCGGCAATTTCGGGCAAGAGGTCTTTCGCAAGACTTCTTGCAATATGGTCAACGGCCATGGCCGCATCGATACTGGTCGGCTCAGCCAACAAGTCGCGCCTTCCAGCGGCATCGAGTGTTGCCTCCACGAGCGCGGCAATTGCAGTGAATCCGATGCGCCCGGCAATGAATTCCGCGACCGCCACTTCGTCCGCCGCATTAAGCACAGTTGGCGCCGCGCCGCCAGATTCCATCGCCCGGCGCGCGAGAGCCAGCGCAGGGAAACGATCCAGATCGGGCGCCTCGAAAGTCAGTTCGCGCACTGTCGCAAGGTCGAGCCGAGCCGCCGGCCCGTTAATGCGCCGCGGCCAGGCAAGACAATGAGCGATAGGGATGCGCATGTCCGGCGAGCCGAGCTGGGCAACAACAGAGCCGTCGCGGAATTCGACCAAGCCATGCACCACCGACTGCGGATGCACGAGCACATCGATTTCGTCGGGTTTGAGCGCAAACAGATGATGGGCCTCGATCAATTCGAGACCCTTGTTCATCAACGTCGCTGAATCGATCGTGATCTTCGGGCCCATCGACCAGTTGGGATGACGCAAAGCCTGCTCCGGCGTCGCTGACTTGATGGCCTCCTTCGACCAGGTCCGGAATGGACCGCCCGATGCCGTTAGAATTGCGCGCCTCACGTCGGCGCGATGCCCCGACCCGAGCGCCTGGAACACCGCATTGTGTTCGGAGTCGACCGGCAGAACTGTTGCACCTGTACTCGCAGCGCGCCGCATGAACAGGCTACCCGCACAAACGAGGCACTCCTTGTTTGCGAGAGCCACTGTGGCGCCACGCTCTATCGCCGCCATCGTTGGCTTGAGGCCGACCGAACCACTGATCGAAGCCATCACCCAATCAGCCGGGCGCTGCGCAGCCTCAATCAACGCTTCTTCGCCGGCCGCAGCCTCGATCCGGGAGCCGGAAAGGGCACTCTTGAGATCGCGATAAGCTGCAGGATCAGCGACCACTGCATGGCGCGCCCCTATGTCGCGCGCGATCTTGCCCAGCGCAGCGGCATTGCGGCGGGCGCTGACCGATTCCACGCGATAGCGCTCGGGCTCACGCTTGATCAAATCGACGGTGCTTGCGCCCACCGAGCCGGTCGCACCAAGGATGGTAATTGATCGGACGTCGATCGCAGGTTCAACTTTCGAAACAGCAACGCCGGGTACACTCATACGTTCACCAAATCAGTAAACCACGCGCCGGCTCATCGAATCCGCCGCGCAACAATCCAACAACGCAACCGGCGACTGCCGCAGCCCAGAACCCATCGAGCCGATCCATCACGCCGCCGTGGCCCGGAATAATGTGGCTTGAGTCCTTGGCATCGAATTGCCGTTTCACCCAGGATTCAAACAAGTCGCCGGCCTGCGCCATAATAGACAGTAACAATGCCACGGCGATAATCGCAATTCTGTCGAATGAGCCGAATTGGGCCGCGACCAATAGTGCCACGACAACGGCACCGACCGTGCCGCAAATTGCGCCTGACCACGTTTTCTTCGGACTTACGGAGGGCCACAGTTTTGGCCCACCGAAAGCCCGTCCCGCAAAATAGCCAAGGACATCGGTTGTCCAGACGATCGAGAAGAGCAGTACGATCATCGCAAATCCGAAGCCGGCGTCCGCCCGCAAAAATACCGGAGCCAGCACCATGCCGCCTGCGTAACCGGTACCCGCCAGGACCCAGAGCCGCCGCTCGCCCGGTGCGAAAATGGCGCCAGCCAGAGCGCCCAGACCAACCATAAAGAGCGCTGTTACCGGTCTACCGAGCCAGGCAAGAAAATCGGCAACTGCAATCGCTGCGGCGCACGACAACACCAACACCCGATACTTCGGCCCCACGACCAACGTCATCCATTCCCAGAGCACAACGACGGCGGCAATCCCCCAGAACAACGCAAACGGCAAGCTGCCGATATAGGCTGCAACCAGCGCCAGCGGCGCAAGAACCGCCGCCGATACGACGCGCAGCACCAGATTATTCGCGGATAGTGGCACGCCGCCCTTCTCCGCATTGGAAATGGGTTCACTGCCGACCACGGATCAGGATCCGGTCTGGGCAACGAGGCCGCCGAACCGCCGCTCGCGTTGCCGATATTCGCGTATCGCGGATTCAAGCGCAGCTCGATCAAAATCCGGCCAATAGGTCGGAACGAAGACCAGTTCGCTATAAGCCGCCTGCCACAGAAGAAAGTTCGACAGTCGTTGCTCGCCGCTCGTGCGGATGATCAGATCCGGATCGGCGATATCGGGCGCGTCGAGAAATCGTCCGAATGCATCCATGTCGATGTCCTGCGCCCTCGCCTCGCCGCGCTCCACAGCTTCCGCGATCCGGCGCGCGGCGCGAACGATTTCCTGGCGGGCGCCGTAGTTGAACGCAACAACCAATATAAGTCCGTCGTTGTTCTTCGTCAGATCTTCAGCCTCGACAAGCAACCGACCGATGTCAGGGTCCAGCCCGGCACGCTCGCCAATCACCCGCACGCGAATGTTGTTCTGATGCAGTTCGGCGAGGTCGTTGCGCACGAAACGGCGCAGTAATCCCATCAATTCGCCGATTTCACTTGCTGGCCGCGACCAGTTTTCCGCACTGAACGAAAAAATGGTGAGGATCTTGATTCCCATTTCACCGGCGGCGCGCACGGTGCGCCGAAGCGCTTCAACCCCGCGGCGGTGACCTTCGGCGCGAGGCAGTCCACGCGTCGCCGCCCAACGGCCGTTGCCATCCATTATGATGGCAACATGGCGCGGCATATCGAATGCCGTTGCGTCCGGATTGATTTCCGCCTCGGGCATACAACGCGACCTCAGACCGTGAGGATCTCCTTTTCCTTTCCAGCCAGCATGTGATCGATTTCCGCGATGCCGGCGTCGGTCGCCTTCTGAATTTCAGTAGAAAACCGCTCGTGATCGTCTTTGCTGATTTTGTGATCCTTCTCCAGCTTCTTGATGACATCCATGGCGTCGCGCCGGACATGACGCACAGCCACACGCGCCGTTTCGGCGTATTTGTGCGCCAGTTTCACCAACTCCTTGCGGCGTTCCTCGTTGAGCTCGGGAATGCGCAGGCGGATCGTCTGGCCTTCCGTCGCCGGTGAAAGCCCGAGATTGGAATTTACAATCGCCTTTTCCACCGGATGGACCAACGAACGATCCCACACATTCACCGAAATTAACCGTGGCTCTGGCACACTGACAGTTGCCACCTGATTGAGCGGCATTTGCGCACCATAAGCGTCGACCATCACAGGATCGAGGAGATGTGCGGATGCGCGGCCGGTCCGCAAGCCGGACAATTCCGTTTTTAGTACGGCGCTTGCGCCCTGCATGCGTCGCTTGATCTCGTTGATGTCATGCGTCGTCATGTTTGTCATTGAGATCCCCCGGAACTGCCTCCCCGGTTTTCAAAGCAGCTGCGTCAGAACCTTTATAAAAGGCGCAAACTAGCGCGATCAGCAACTTATCCGACAACCGTCGCGTGACCTTTGCCGCGCAGTACGGCTTCGATGGCGCCCTTCTGGGCGATCGAGAATACGATGATAGGCATACGGTTTTCGCGGGCAAGCGCGAAAGCCGCACCATCCATCACCTTCAGGTCCTTCTCGATCGCTTCCTGATGGCTGATTTTGTCGTATCGCCTCGCCTTGGGGTCCTTTTTCGGATCAGCACTGTAAACCCCGTCGACGTTCGTTGCCTTGAGTACCGCCTGCGCCTCCAGTTCCGCCGCACGCAGCACAGCGGTGGTATCGGTCGTGAAGAATGGATTTCCGGTGCCCGCGGCGAGCAAAACCACACGCCCCTTGCCGAGGTTCTTCATTGCGCGTTTGCGGTTGTAAGTCTCACAGACCGACGGCATCGCGAGCGCAGACAACGTGCGCGCCTCACGTCCGGCCCGTTCGATGGCCGCTTCAAGCACGAGGCAATTCATCACGGTCGCGAGCATGCCCATCGTATCGCCCACAGGCCGTGGCACGCCGCGTTCGGATACTTCAACGCCACGAAAGATATTGCCGCCGCCTACGACAACGCCGAGCTCGACGCCGAGTTTGGCTGCTGCCGCAAGGTCGGTTGCCAGACGTTCGACGGTTGCCTGATCTATTCCGAAACCGCTGGTGGCCGATAGCGCTTCGCCAGACAGTTTGACGATCGCGCGGCGATAGACCGGGTCACTCATTCATTGCGATCCTTTGTGGGATCGCCGAGAGCGCAGGCGGCCGACGTTCGATCAAGCCTGACCGGCGGCGGCCGCGACCTCGGCGGCAAAATCGGTTTCCTGCTTTTCGATACCCTCACCGAGAGCATAACGGACATAGCCGGTCACCTTGATCGACCCGCCCGCCTTCCCTTCGGCTTCCTTCAGCGCCTGCGCGACGCTTTTCTTATCATCAAAGATAAACGGCTGCTCCAACAGGCAAACTTCCTTGTAAAAGGTCTTCAGCCCCGACTCGACGATCTTCTCGATAACGTTAGCCGGTTTGCCCTGCTGCTTGAACTTGTCCGCGAGCACATTTTTCTCGCGCTCCACAACCGCGGGATCGAGGCTCGCAGCGTCGAGTGCCAAAGGATTGGCCGAGGCAATATGCATCGCGACCTGGCGTCCGATGGCCGCCAATTCGTCGCCTTTGCCCGGCGACTCAAGCGCAACGATCACGCCGATCTTGCCCAAACCATCCGTCACCGCATTGTGCACGTAGGAACCGATTGTTCCTTTACCGACTGACAGTGCGGCGGCCCGGCGCAGCGTCATGTTCTCACCGATCTTGGCGATCGTTTCAGCGATTGATTCAGCCACGCTGATGCTGCCGGCCTTCGCTGCTTTGATCTTTTCCACATCAGTACCGGCCGACAGCGCAACGCCCGCAATCATCTTCACGAGACCTTGGAAGAAGTCGTTGCGCGCCACGAAGTCGGTTTCCGAATTCACTTCGACCACGACGCCTTTGGTGCCTTGCGCCTGGACACCGATCAGCCCTTCGGCCGCAACGCGACCGGCTTTCTTCGCAGCCTTGGACAGACCTTTCTTGCGCAGCCAATCCTGCGCCGCCGTCATGTCTCCGTTCGTCTCGGTGAGGGCTGCCTTGCAGTCCATCATCCCGGCGCCGGTCGACTCGCGCAGCTCCTTTACCATTTGTGCGCTGATATTTGCCATCGAACCTTATCCTTCATCCGCTCCGGCCACAGTGCGCGGCGGGCGGCACTTGTAGTGAGAGACGACGGCGGCTTATTCCGCCGTCAGTTCCTTGGCTTTGATGACCCAACCAGGCACGCGGCCCGGCAGGCCGACTTCCTCGCCGACGTTGTGCGCGGCTTTCTCGTTAAGCTCGGCAATCTGCGAGTAATGGAAGATGCCGAGATCGTTGAGTTGCTTTTCGATCGCCGGCGACACGCCGGGCAATTTCTTGAGATCATCGGCAACACCGCGCGGGCCTGCCAGTTGCTCGAAGCCAAGGTCGCCGGCGGCGGGAGCCGTCGGAATTTGCTCGGTGACCAGCGGCTTTTCTGCTGCGCCGATATCGACACCCATCTCGCCTTGCGCGCGCGAGATCCCGTCGATCGCAGCTTTCGCGATAAGGTCGCAATAGAGCGATACCGCGCGGCTCGCATCGTCATTCCCGGGAACGACATAAGTGATGCCGGCCGGATCGCAATTGGTGTCCACCACAGCGGCAACCGGGATATTGAGACGTCGGGCCTCCTTGATCGCAATGTCTTCCTTGTTGGTGTCGATCACAAAGAGAAGATCGGGAACGCCGCCCATGTCCTTGATGCCGCCGAGCGAGCGGTCGAGCTTGTCGCGCTCGCGCTGCATCGTCAGGCGCTCTTTCTTGGTGTAGCCCGCGGTTTCGCCTGAGTTGAGCATCTCATCGAGCTTGCGCAAACGCGCAATCGACGCCGAGATTGTCTTCCAGTTGGTCAGCGTGCCGCCGAGCCAGCGCGAATTTACGTAATACTGTGCGCTACGCTTGGCCGCGTCGGCGATCGAATCCTGCGCCTGCCGCTTGGTGCCGACGAACAGGATGCGTCCACCTTTGGCAACCGTGTCGCTCACGGCCTGCAGCGCGCGATGCAGCATCGGCACCGTCTGCGCGAGATCGACGATATGGATGTTGTTGCGAGTGCCGAAGATGTACGAGCCCATCTTCGGGTTCCAGCGGTGGGCCTGATGGCCGAAGTGCACGCCAGCTTCCAACAGCTGACGCATCGAGAAGTCAGGTAACGCCATAAGTCTTTCTCCGGTTGTTCCGCCGCGGACAATTGTGAGCCCGATTGGGCCACCGGACGGCCTTGTGACCCATTGTCGGGGCCTAAAGCCATGCGTCCGCGTGAGTGATGCCGCGGCTTATATAGGTCTGATTTCGGGAATGCAAGGCACGTCAATACTTTAGGGTATGGGCATCAGTCACAGGCAAACGTCTTCGGTCCGGTGTTCATATCCATCGCGCCAAACCTGAAGTCGTAATCGTCAAATGCGAAAAACCTGAGAGTAGCGCCGCTTAATCTCCTCGCCCTGGGTCTCGACGGCGGCGGGATCGTCCTTCCAGACCTTGATCGACGACAATGGCGCCCGCCCCGGTCTGTCCTTCACGAGCGCATGCACAGAACGCATGCCGCCAATATTGACGAAGAGCTCCTGCCCCTCGACGGTGAAAAGATAATTTTGGAACAGGCGCGCCGCGTTCGGGTGCGGCGCAGCCTTGAATATGGCCGACGGCTGAACGATCGACGGCGTGCCCTCCGCCGGATAGACGACTTCGATCGGCTGGCCTGCCTCTTTCAGCAAGAGCACGTTCGATTCATTGCCGTCGGCCATCACCGGCCGTTCCCCGAGCACGACCTTTTTTGGTGTGTCGGTAGCGGATTGAATCTGCAGAAGTTGCTGTTGCGCGAGCTTTTCAAGATACGTCCATCCAAGCTCGCGCACCATCTGGTAGGTCGATGTCATGATCGTGCCGCTGTAGCTCGGATGTGCCTTGACGATTTTGCCTTTCCATTTCGGGTCGAGCAGATCGGCAAAACTTTTTGGCGCTTCAGCGGAATTCACAAGCTGCGTGTTGTAGGCCATCACGCACAACGACGACCTCACCGTTGCATAATGGCCGTCGGGATCGCGATGCTCGGCCGGAATATGCTTTACGACATCGTCCGGTACATAGGCGGCGAGCAACCCTGATCGCTTCCACGCAATAAATTGTGCGGCGTCGCCCGTGCTCACGGCATCAGGCACGTGAAGGCCCGCGGCATATTCCTGTGCCACCCGGGAAAAGATGCGCTCACCGCCCGCCCTTTCAACTCTCGCCCGAATACCGGAAAATTTCTGTTCGAAAGCCTTCCCAACCTTCTCCGCAAGCTGGAGATCGGCCGATGTGTACCAGGTGACTTGCCCTTCCTTCGTTGCAGCTGCGACCAGCGCCGGCGTAACGGCCTGCGCCAGCGGCGCTGCCGCGCGCAGGGGCGTGGCATAGACAAGAGACATAGCGGCAGCGGATTTGAGGATCGTCCGGCGTGACGGGTGTCGCGTGTTCATCTGCGAATACTGACTCTTCGCTCGCCGCCGCAAAAGCCGAAAAAAGCGTTACAGCGCCTCGACCTGTACGACGCCCGGCACGGCCTTAATCGCACCGGCAATCTGCGGGGAAACCTTGAAGCGGCCAGGCAGCTTCACTTCGACTTCGGTCCCTTGCTGCAGCAGCAGGACAACGCTGACCTCGCCGTCGCCATTCTGCTTTGCAGATCGCGGGACAGCCTCGAGGCGCTTTGCCACCGCATCGAGCGGCTTCTCATCACGCAGGAATACGCGCAAACCTTTTTGCAAATTGGCGGCGGCGCTATCGAGCGGCTCGGCCGACTGGATCCTTGCACGCACCTCATCACCCTGCACTTCCGCCGAGAGAAACAGAAGGACGGCATTGCCCGGTTCGAGCAGGTCCCGATGTTCGGCCAAGCCTTCTGAGAAAATCACGGCCTCGAAATGCCCGGTCGGATCGGACAGGCCAATGATGCCCATCTTGCTGCCTGTTCGCGTCCGGCGCTCCGTGCGCGCGACGACGGTCGCAGCAACACGACCCGCGGTCGCCCCGGCCTTGACCGCACGCGAAAATTCCGCCCAAGGCTGGACCCGCAGCTTCTTCAGCACGGCCGCATAGTCGTCGAGCGGATGACCGGACAGGAAGAAGCCGACTGCCTCGTACTCGCGGCGTAATCGCTCGGCCGGCAGCCATGGTTCGGTCTGCGGCAGCGCAATCTGCTCCCGGACAGCTCCGCCACCGAACAATTCACTTTGCCCAATCGCAGCCGTGTCGTGGCTGCGCTGCGCACGGCCAAGCATGGCATCGACTGCCGCGAAAACCCGCGCGCGATTTTTCTCGAATGCATCGAACGCGCCCGCCGCCGCAAGGCTTTCAAACACACGCTTGTTAACAGCGCGTGGATTCACCCGCCCGGAAAAATCCGCGAGATCGCCAAATGACCCGCTTTCGCGCGCCGCCATAATCGCCTCGACCGCTTGCCGGCCGACACCTTTGAGCGCGGCCAGCGCATAGATGATTGTGTTGCCGTCGACCTCGAATTCGACCGCCGAGCGATTGATCGACGGGGGATCGACTGCAATGCCAAGGCGTTCGGCTTCAGCGCGGAATTCGGCGAGCTTGTCGGTATTACCCATGTCGAGCGTCATGGTTGCCGCCAGGAACTCGACCGAAAAATTCGCTTTCATATAGGCGGTCTGGTAGGCGACCAGCGCATAAGCGGCCGCATGGCTTTTATTGAAGCCGTATTCGGCGAAGCGCTCGAGCAGGTCGAAGATTGCATCCGCCTGATTGCGTTCGACGCCCCGCTCGACCGCGCCGGACACGAAGCGCTCACGCTGGGCCTGCATTTCCTTCCTGATCTTCTTACCCATGGCCCGGCGCAAAAGATCGGCTTCCCCGAGCGTAAACCCGGCAAGAATTTGCGCGGCCTGCATCACCTGTTCCTGGTAGATGATGACGCCGAAGGTCTCGCGCAGGATCGGCTCAAGCTTGGGGTGAATGTAGTCGGGCCGCTCCATGCCGTGCTTGCGCGCGCAGTAGGTCGGGATGTTCGCCATCGGCCCCGGGCGATAGAGCGCGACGAGCGCGATGATGTCCTCGAAACGGTCCGGCCGCATATCGAGCAGCGCGCGGCGCATGCCCGCGCTTTCCAGTTGGAAGATGCCAACCGCTTCGGCCCGGGCCAGAAGATCGTAGGTGCTTTTATCGTCCAGCGGGATCGCGGAGAGATCGATATCGATGCCGCGCCGCTTCACCAGCGCAACAGCCGTCTGCAGCACCGTGAGCGTCTTGAGACCGAGGAAGTCGAATTTCACCAGTCCGGCCTGCTCCACCCATTTCATGTTGAATTGGGTGACCGGCATGTCCGACTTCGGATCGCGGTAGAGCGGCACCAATTCGGACAAGGGACGGTCACCGATCACGATGCCGGCGGCGTGGGTCGATGCGTGGCGATTGAGCCCCTCGAGTTTTTGCGCGATGTCGAAAGCCCGCTTGACCACGGGCTCACTGTCGCGTTCGGCCTGCAGCCGCGGTTCGCCTTCGATCGCCTGCTTCAGGGAAACCGGCGCCGCGGGATTCTGCGGCACGAGCTTGCAGAGCTTGTCGACCTGCCCGTATGGCATTTGCAAAACGCGGCCGACGTCGCGGAGAACGCCGCGCGCCTGCAACGTGCCGAAGGTGATGATCTGCGCGACCTGGTCGCGCCCGTAGCGCTCTTGCACGTATCGGATCACCTCGTCCCTGCGGTCCTGGCAGAAGTCGATGTCGAAATCGGGCATCGACACGCGTTCGGGGTTCAGAAACCGCTCGAACAGCAACCCGAACCGGATCGGATCCAGATCGGTAATGGTGAGCGCATAGGAAACGAGCGACCCCGCGCCCGAACCACGCCCAGGACCAACTGGTATGCCTTGTTTTTTCGCCCATTGGATGAAGTCAGAGACGATCAGGAAATAGCCCGGATATTTCATGCCCGCGATAACGCCCAGCTCGAAGTCGAGCCGCTCGCGGTATTCATCAACGGTGTGGCCAGGCGCAACGCCGGCGGATGCGAGGCGGCTTTCAAGCCCCGTCTCGGCGCGCTTGCGCAACTCGCTGGCCTCGTCGAGCGCCCGTCCGTTATCACCAACGGAAAAGCGAGGAAGGATGGGCTGATGCGTCCGCGGACGGAATGCGCAGCGCCGCGCTATCTCCACAGTCGATGCAACAGCTTCCGGGAGATCGGCAAAGCGTTCAACCATTTCCGCACGAGACTTAAAGCGATGCTCCGGCGTCAGCTGCCGCCGCTCCGTCTCCGCTAGCAGTCGGCCTTCGGCGATGCAGATCAGCGCGTCATGCGCCTCGTAATCCTGCGCAGCCGCAAAATACGGCTCGTTGGTGGCGACCACCGGCACTGACTTGGCGTAAGCAAGATCAATCAAGCCCGGCTCGGCTCGCCGCTCGGACGGTGTCCCATGGCGCTGTAATTCGACATAGAGCCGGTCGCCAAACAGATCGAGCAATAGGTCGAGTCGACTGATCGCCAGGTGGCTTTGCCCCGCGGCAAGCGCACCATCGAGTGGCCCGCCCGGTCCACCCGTAAGCGCAATGATGCCGGCAGTTTTGCCAGCAAGCCATTCGGCCTTCAGGCGGGGCGGTTCGTTCGCCGGCGTTTCCAGGAAGGCGCGCGAATTCAGGCGCATCAGGCTGCGGTAGCCCTCGGGCCGCGTGGCAAGCAGCACAACACGCGCGCGCTCGGGTTGGGCGTTGGGATTGCGCGGACCGTGATCGGTATCGCCGAAGTCGACGGCAAGCGCACAGCCGATGATAGGCTGGATGCCGTAACCGGACATTTTTTCCGAGAATTCCAGCGCACCGAACATGTTGTCGGTATCGGTCAGCGCGAGCGCCGGCTGCCGGTCCGCTTTCGCGAGCTCGGCCAGCCGCGAGATTGTGAGCGCGCCTTCCAGCAGAGAATAGGACGAGTGCACGTGCAAGTGCACGAAGTCGAGGCCGGCCATGTCTGATTCCTTCAACCCGCACAGAGTGAGGACAGTCGGCGGCTGCGTCCACTGAGAATGCCGCGCGCTAGGCCGCTATGCCCGCTTTTCGCAGTATGTGCTGTTTCGAAGACGCCGATGGCCGGGATAGACCCGGCCACCAAGACGAAACCCTGGGACGCAGGCGTCACAGATTGCCAAGCACTTGGGTCCAGATCGCGATCATTCCAACGAACAAAGACAGCGAGGCCAGCGCGGCGGCTTCCTGAGCTACGGTTTTCAACATGATGTCTCTCCAAGAACAGAGAGAGAACATAGTTCAGTGTTTGTTCCCGAGTCAAGCCCGGAGTAATCCAAAAACAAAACAAAGTAGAATCAAATAGTTAAAGAGTTATCCTCAGGTGAAATGCCGACCGGCCGAGCGGACTATCTTCACTCCATCTCGGTGATCCTGCCCTCCCGCAATGTCACCCGCCGGTCCATGCGGGCTGCCAGATCCATGTTGTGGGTGGCGATGATGGTGGCAAGACCTGACGCCTTCACGAGCTGCGACAAGGCGTGGAAAACATGCTCCGCGGTGTGGATATCGAGATTTCCGGTAGGCTCGTCAGCCAACAGGATACGTGGGGCATTGGCGACCGCGCGCGCGATCGCGACGCGCTGCTGCTCACCACCCGAAAGCTCCGCTGGCCGGTGATTCAAACGGGCCCCCAATCCGAGATATTCGAGCAGTTCTGACCCTCTCGTCATGGCCTCGGTCCGTGCCAGGCCGCGGATCATCTGGGGCAGCATGACATTTTCCAGGGCAGAAAATTCCGGCAGCAGGTGATGCGACTGGTAGACGAAGCCGATCTCGTTGCGACGAATTCGCGTCCGTTCATGGTCGGCCAGTATCGAAGTCGACCGGCCGTCGATATAGACGTCGCCGTGATCGGGGTGCTCAAGCAACCCCGCGACATGCAAAAGCGTCGACTTGCCGGCGCCCGATGGCGCGACCAACGCAACTGACTGCCCCGGCCAGAGCGCAAGCTCGATGCCGTTGAGCACATGAAGCGTTTCGTCGCCCTGTCGGTACTGACGCTCGACGTCGTGCAGGAACAGGATCGGGACGTCCTCTTCCTGCCGAGCTTGTGGCGGTTGTTCCTGCTCCTGGACCATTTCTGTCCTGGCGATGCTGTAGGCCTCACTCATACCGCAGCGCCTCCACGGGATCGAGGCGCGCCGCACGCCATGACGGATAGAGTGTAGCGAGCAACGACAGCACGAGCGCCATCACCACGACAGCCGTGGTCTCGCCAGAGTCCATCTGAGCCGGCAGGTGCGAAAGGAAATAAAGCTCGGGCGAAAACAATTCAGTGTTGGTCAGCCAGGACATAAATTGCCGGATGCTCTCAATGTTGAGGCAAATCACGATCCCTAGGAGGAAGCCGACTATCGTCCCGATCACACCGATCGAAGCACCGGTGATGAGAAATACACGCATGATCGCCCCCTGCGTCGCCCCCATTGTACGCAGAATTGCGATGTCCTGACCTTTGTCTTTCACGAGCATGATCAGGCCGGAAACGATATTGAGTGCGGCAACAAGCACGATCAACGTCAAGATCAGGAACATTACATTGCGCTCAACTTGCAGCGCATTGAAGAAGGTCGCGTTGCGTTGGCGCCAGTCAATCATGAAGACCGGCCGCTGCGCGGCGTCCTGTACCGGCTGCCGGTAGCGATCTACGCGGTCGGGGTTGTCTGTGTAGATCTCAATCGCGGTCACATCGCCGGCGCGGTTGAAATAGGCCTGCGCCTCCTTCAATGGCATAAAGACCATGGCGCTGTCGTACTCCGACATGCCGATCTCGAACACCGCCGCAATCTTGTAAACCTTGATGCGTGGCGTCGTACCCATGGGCGTGACGGCGCCGCGCGGCGCCACCAGCGTGATGTTGTCTCCTGAGCGGAGCGAAAGCTGATCAGCAAGTCGTCGCCCGATGACAACACCCATGTCTTCGTCGAAGCCCTTGAGCGTGCCCTGCTTGATGTTGTTGGCAACTGACGGGAGCTTCTCCAAGTCCATGAGTCGGATGCCGCGGATAAGCACGCCGCCAGCATTGAATGGCGACGACGCCAGCGCCTGGCCTTCGACGATGGGTGCAGCGAGGCGGATGCCTTTGGCGCCGGCGACGCGGGCGGCCACCTCTTCCCAATCGGTCAGTGGTTTTTCCAGAGGCTGGATCAGCAGATGGCCGTTGAGCCCGAGAATTTTGTCGAGCAATTCCTTACGGAACCCGTTCATCACCGCCATCACGATGATGAGCGTCGCAACCCCGAGCATGATGCCCAGGAAGGAAAATCCGGCGATGACGGAAATGAATCCTTCCTTCCGCCGCGCACGCAAATAGCGCAGCGACAGCATCCATTCGAACGGGGAAAAGGGCCGCGTCCCGTTGGCCTCGGTCATCTACTGGTTCCCACGCTCGACTGTTTACACAGATTTTGGCGGATTCGTGCTCGCCAAGACAGCCAAAGCCATTGTCAACACACAGGATTCTTGGGCTGCCGAAGCGTTCTTTAGGGCTTTCGGGGGCACTGACGAATCACCGCGCCAGGAGGTCGAGGGCCGCGGCGGGACTGATATTCTCTCGGCTCCCGTCGGACCGTTTTTTGATCTCCACCTTGCCCTCCGCGAGCCCGCGCGGCCCCACCAAAACCTGATAAGGAATTCCGATAAGGTCTGCCGTCGCGAATTTTGCGCCTGGCCGCTCATCGAGATCGTGATAGAGCACCTCGACCCCTTTCGCCGTAAGATCGCGGTAGAGTTGCTCGCAGGCGCCGTCGGTCTCGGCCGCGCCTTGCTTGAGGTTAAGAATCGCGATTTTGAACGGCGCGACCGGCCCCGGCCAGATGATGCCAGCCTCGTCGTGCGAAGCCTCGATGATGGCCGCAACCAGGCGGCTCGGGCCAATACCGTACGAACCCATGTGGACAGAAACTTCCTTGCCGTCTTGCGTGGCAACCACTGCCTTCATCGGCTCCGAGTACTTGGTGCCAAAATAAAAAATATGACCTACCTCGATGCCGCGCGCCGAGACTTGTTTGTCTGCCGGCACTTTCGCGAAACCCGCCGCATCATGCATTTCGGAGGTCGCAGCATATTGCGACGTCCATTTGTTCACGATCCCCTGTAGTCCCGCGACGTCTTCGAAATTCACGTCCGCCGGCGGCGCCGCCATGTCGAGATAGTCCTTGTGGCAAAACACTTCGGACTCGCCGGTCTGCGCGAGGATGATGAACTCGTGCGAGAGATTTCCGCCGATAGGCCCAGATTCCGCACGCATTGGAATCGATTTGAGCCCCATGCGCGCGAACGTTCGAAGGTATGCGACGAACATCTTGTTGTAGGAATGCGTCGCCCCGGCCTGATCTACATCGAATGAGTAAGCATCCTTCATCAAAAATTCGCGGCCGCGCATCAGACCGAAGCGCGGGCGCACCTCATCCCGGAATTTCCACTGGATGTGATAGAGATTGAGCGGCACATCCTTGTAGGAGCGGACATAGGCACGGAAGATTTCCGTGATCATTTCCTCGTTCGTCGGACCGTAAAGTATGTCACGCTCGTGCCGGTCCTTGATGCGTAGCATCTCCTTGCCGTAGGCATCGTAGCGTCCGCTCTCGCGCCAAAGGTCAGCCGACTGCATGGTCGGCATCAGTAGCTCAACCGCCCCGGAACGGTTCTGCTCCTCGCGCACGATCTGGCAAATCTTCTGAAGTACCCGAAAGCCCAGCGGCAGGAAGGCGTAGATGCCAGCTGCCTCCTGCCGCATCATGCCGGCGCGAAGCATGAGCCGGTGCGACACGATCTCTGCCTCTTTCGGCGTCTCGCGCAGGATGGGGAGGAAATAGCGGGACAGGCGCATGGAATCCTTGGGAGATTCGAGGTGGCAGGGTCAGAGTGAAAGCGGATCGGCCGCAAAAACACAAGGCCCGTGGCATTTCTTCGGGAATTTATCGGAGGACACCACATCTCTGGTCTGATAGACCGCCCTCGCGGTCGAGGAGAGCATGCGTACACGCTTCAGACGGCTCTTGGGGATAGTGGCGATCACCGTGATCGCCCTGCACTCCGCCTTGTGGGGTGGACAGGCGACGCGTACGGCAACTGCGGCGGTCGACCCGTTTTCGGTCATTTGCCATAGCGGCGGAAACGCAGACACGGCACCCGACCAGGCTCCGGCCAACTCTGCGCCCAGCCACGCATGCGACCATTGCAATCTCTGTGGCTCCACACCATCGCCCACGGCTTCTCCAGCCGCTGTCGTCATTTGGCTCCTGCCAAACCGACCGTCGCATGTGCTCGAGCCGGTATCGACCATTCCGCGTGCCGGGCTTGAGGTCACACTGAAAGGTGCCCGAGGTCCTCCGGTCTTCGCCTGACGTCATTCACAGCCGGTCCAGCCGGCAAGTTCAACCGTCAACGCGACACTGGAGACTTCCATGTTCAGAAAATCATGGCCCTTGGCCATGCTGGCGAAAACGCTCGCCATAGCTGCTGCACCGTCAGCCGCCCTTGCACATGTCACGCTCGAACAGCAGCAAGCGCCCGTCGGCACACCATACAAAATTGTGCTTCGCGTGCCGCATGGTTGCGGCGATTCCGCAACCGTTCGTCTGACCGTGCAAATCCCCGAGGGCGTCATCGCGATCAAGCCGATGGTGAAGCCCGGCTGGCAGATCGCCACAACGCGGGGGGCCTACTCGAGGAGCTACAGCTTCTTCCACGGCGCGAAATTCACCGAAGGCGTCAAGGAAGTGACCTGGAGCGGTGGCAAGCTGCCTGACGCCTTTTACGACGAATTCGTACTGTCGGCCTTCATCGCCGGCGAGCTCCCGCCGGGAGAGATGCTTTATTTTCCGGTCGTGCAGCAATGCGAGCAGGGCGAACATCGCTGGGTCGAGATTCCGGCGGCCGGCAAGCACCCCAACGAGCCCGCGCCGGGCGTCATTCTGACGCCAGAGAAGTAGGAGTAGCCATGACTATCCAACGATCAATTGCCGCCTTCGGCGCGGGTTTAGCGCTTTTGCCGGTCGCGGTTCTTGCGCATGCGCATCTCGATCATGCAAGCCCGGCGGTCGGCAGCACGGTCGCGCAGCCACCGAAGGAAGTCTCAATCTGGTTCACCGAAGCGCTGGAAGCGAAGTTCAGCACCATTGAGGTGCGCGACGCTCAAGGCAGGCCGGTGCAAGCAGGACCCGCCACGCTTGATCGCGGCAACACTGCGCAACTCCGCGTGCCGCTCAAAGCACTCCCGCCTGGCACCTACAAGGTGATCTGGCGCGTGCTTTCGGTTGACACTCACCGTACACAGGGAGACTTCACCTTCCGCGTCGGGCCTTAGGCCCCGCGCATCGAGGTCGTCCGGTGACCGATCCGCTCGCGCTTATTCGTGCCGCACATTTTGCGGCGACGCTGCTGGCGTCGGGAACGGTTTTCTTCGCGGCACTCGCGATCGGGTCAACTCGTTTGCCGTGGAATTTTTCGACCCTGCGTACGCACATGAACGTGCTGGTCTGGACCGGACTCGTGCTCTCGGTGCTGACCGGCGCGATATGGATCATCTGGCTCGCCGCGAGCATTTTTGGCGAGTCACTCGCCGAGGTCTGTCTCAATGGCGGCGCGTGGTCGGTGCTTGCCGATACGCGCTTCGGGTGGATTTGCTGTCTGCGATTGTTGCTTGCCGTTCTTCTCGGACTTCTCGTACTCGACCCGGCACAGCGCGCCTGGCCAACGGCTGTCGCAGCCGCGTTCCTTGCTCTGCCCGCTTTTGCAAGCCATGCAGGCGCAACACCAGGCCCGCGGGGCGATGTCCATGTCATCTCCGACGTGGTCCATCTGCTCTCAGCCGGTGGCTGGCTTGGAGGACTGCCCGCATTCGTGTGGCTGCTGTGGACCGCCCGCCGGCGACAAAAGCCCAGCTGGTATGATTTCACCATCACAGTGACCCGGCGGTTCTCATGGAATGCCGCGATATCCGTTGGAGCCCTGCTCGCAACCGGTATCGTGAACAGCTGGAATTTGCTCGGTGGGCCGCGTGATCTTTGGACGACGGACTATGGACGCCTCGTCGGCTTCAAAGTCGTGCTGCTCGTCGCGATGATTGCAATCGCGACGGTCAACAAATTCCACCTCACGCCTCGCCTGCCGGCGCGTGCCGCCTTGCGCAACCTGAAGCGCAACAGCCTCGCCGAGATCGGAATCGGACTCTGCGTGCTCGTTCTCGTGGGATACCTTGGGCGGCTACAGCCGACGGCACATGTCCATCCGGCAACAACGCCCATCCCCCCCGATGCCGCGTTCACGCACATCCACGCGCCCGAGGCCATGGCCGACGTTACGATCGACCCGGGGCGCGCTGGGCGTTCCACCGTAACGATTCGCGTATCGCGCGAGGATTTCACCACGTTCGCAGCAAAGGACGTCCGCCTCGGACTCGATCCGCCGGCGGCACCCGGCAAATCACTCGACCTGAATGCCAAACAGCAGCCCGATGGAACCTGGACGGTCGACGACATCGCTTTGGCAGAGCCGGGTGTATGGACCGTTCGTGTAATTGTTATTGCTCAATCAGGAGAGACAATCGTGCTGGACGCACCCATCGTCATCGATCGCTGATCGGCACGAATGCTGGTGACACGGCACTGGTGATCAGTTAGCTTGCCCACCGTCCGTACGAGAGGAACCCGACAACAAGATCGGCTTCGACCTGCGGTCCAAGTCTTAGGTCCAAGTCTTGGGAGGCAAGCAAGTCCTAGGCGCGTCAAACGCAGCCGCCCCGATAAAGATCAATTACCGGGAAAGGATCAACAATTTCACGAGCAGGGCGTCGCGCCCTGCTCTTTTTTTCGACAATCTGCATCAGCCTAGCGAGGTGGCGGGCCTGAAATCCTCATCAGGAAATCGTAGGGAATGAGATCACGCGAGTAGAGTGTATACAAAATTCCGAAAATGACTGTTGCGACCACGGTCGTCCAACCGAGCTTTTGCCAGACACGGTGCGTTGCCGGTGCGCCAGGGTCGGTCCCGGGAATAACATCTCCGCTTTCCTCCTGATTGCGCACACCCCAGGGCAGAATGGCAAATAGCGTCACCCACCAGATCAGAAAAAAGATGGCAATGAGCGTGCTTGTGCTCATTGATCTTACGCCTGCTCGAGCTCAACCAAGGTGCCGCAAAAATCTTTGGGATGCAGGAAGAGGACCGGCTTGCCATGCGCGCCGATCTTCGGCTCGCCGTCTCCAAGCACACGCGCGCCTTGCGCCTTGAGCGTGTCACGGGCGACACGAATATCTGAAACCTCATAGCAGACGTGGTGAATACCCCCATCGGGATTACGCTCGAGAAATTTTGCGATCGGGGAATCGCTGCCGAGCGGCTCAAGTAACTCGATTTTGGTGTTCGGCAAGGTGATAAAGACCGTCGTCACCCCGTGATCGGGTTGCTGCACCTGCGCAGAAACTTCGGCGCCGAGCGTCTCGCGATAAACCTTCGATGCCTTGGCGATGTCGCGGACGGCAATTGCAACATGGTTGAGACGGCCGATCATTATTCTCCTCGCACTCTTTATCTCCATCATACCGTCAAGACGTGAACGTGGCACATCGGCTTCTTGCCCCAGCGCTGGGCAACGGCAGCCCTGACCGCCCGGCGTACTGCCTCGGCCACAGCATCGGGGTCGCGTCGCCGTCCACGCGGCAAAGACTCGATGGTTTCCAGCACGGCATCATGGACGGCCTCGTTCAATAGGCCGCCATCACGGTCGCGCTCCGGAATACCAATAAGATCGAGCGAGGGATCCTCGACCAACTCGCCTTTGTCCGTGATGGCAATCGCCACCGAAACCGTCCCTGCAAAGCTCAGTCGCCTGCGATCGGCGACGGTGCGGGCATCGGCCTCGATCAGCAGCATGCCGTCCTTGTAAATGCGCCCCGCGGGCACTTCGTCCACGATCCGGACCTGCGGCGAAAGCTGCACCAGATCGCCGTTGCGGCATTCCACAACATCGCGCACGCCGCAGCGGCGGGCCAACGTCGCATGTTCGTGCAGATGCAACGCCTCGCCATGCACCGGGATAAGCACCTTCGGCTTCACCCAACCAATCAGCTCCTCTAGCTCGGCACGGCGCGGGTGCCCCGAAACGTGCACAAGGTGGGTGCGGTCGGTGATAACCTCGATGCCCTGCTCGATCAGGAGATTGATGACCCGGTTAACCGCCTTCTCGTTGCCGGGAATGGTGCGGGCGGAATAGATCACCCGGTCGCCGGCCGAGAACGTCACCTCGGGGTGCTGATCCTCGGCGATACGTGAGAGCGCGGCGCGCGGCTCGCCCTGGCTGCCGGTGCAGAGCGCCACGACCTTGTTCGGCGGCAGATAACCGTAGGCGTTCATTGGCCGGAAATCCTGCACGCCGTCGAGATAGCCGGTCTCGCGCGCGATCTGTACCACACGCTCCATCGCGCGTCCGATCACCACGACCTCGCGATCCGTCGCTCTCGCCGCGTCTGCGACTGCGCGCAGGCGAGCGACGTTGGAGGCAAAGGTCGTCACCGCAACACGTCCTCGCGCGGTCCTCACCAGCTCGGCAATTGTTTTGGCAACGTCCGCCTCCGATGGCGAACGCCCGTCACGCACGGCATTGGTTGAATCTCCGACCAGGGCCAGACACCCCTCCTCGCCCAGCGCCCGAAGCTTCTTCTCGTCGGTCGGATCACGCAGGATGGGTGTCGGATCGATCTTCCAGTCACCGGTATGCAATACCGTGCCGCCGGGAGTGCGGATGATCAGCGCGTTCGATTCCGGAATTGAATGCGCCATCGTTACCAGCTCGACATTAAACGGGCCAATGTCGAAACGGCCGCCCAGAGCGACCACGGTTACGGGAATTTTCGGTGACCCCGGTTCGCCCGCGCATTTTGCCTCGAGCAAGGCGGCTGTGAACGGCGTGGCATAAACCGGGACTTTCAGGCGCGGCCACAGATCGATGAGCGCGCCGAAGTGGTCCTCGTGCGCATGTGTGAGCACCAAACCCGCGACATTCTTTCGCTCTTCGACCAGATAGCGAATGTCCGGAAGGATCAGGTCGACGCCCGGGAGGTGCTCCTCGGAGGCAAACGACACGCCGAGATCGACGGCCAGCCAGCTGCGCCGGCGCTCGTCGCCAATGCCATAGATCGACAGGTTCATGCCGATCTCCCCGACCCCTCCAAGTGGCGCAAAAACCAGTTGCTGCGGTCCAGGCATGATCAGTGCTCACCGAAGCCGAAGACTTCGCCGGCGGTGACCGGGGTTACCCTGCCCGCTTGGTCAAGCAGCAGATGCCCGGCGTCATCGAGACCCTGGAAACGGCCGGTAAGCTCCCGCTCGGGCAATCGCACACGCAAGGTCTCGCCGAGACCAGCGGCTCGTTTGAGCCAGCTCGCCCGCGTAGCCGAAAAGCCCAGACCGCCCTTCCACTGCGCCAAACGCTTCTGCATGGCCCCTGCAAGCTCCTGAAGCAAAGCGTCGGGCACAACCAAAGCGCCCAGCCCGGCAAGATCGGCTGCGGGATAGCCGGTGTTGTCCGGATGGGCGGCGCAGTTCACGCCGATACCAATTGCAACGGCGAACACCGGCTCGCTTTCTCCCTCAAGCAGAATGCCGGCGACCTTGGCCGTCTCAACAAGCAGATCGTTCGGCCACTTCACCTTCAGGTCGGGCCCGAGCTGCGGCGCGCAGGCGGCAATCGCATCATGCACTGCGAGCGCCGCAACAAAGGACAGTTGCGGTGCCAACGACGGAGGTGAAGGCTTGCTCAGCAATAGCGTCGCGTGAAGATTACCAGCCGGCGACACCCAATGACTGCCGCGCCGCCCGCGGCCCGCGGTTTGCGTTCGCGCCGAAATCCACAACGGACCGCACTCGCCGGCGCGCGCAAGCGCCAGCGCCTCGGCGTTTGTGGAGCCGAGAGTCTCGTAGTTCATGTGCCGGACCCCCGCCAGGTCCGTGGCTTCGCGGTTCATTCAAAACAGTGATTTTGCCGCCACCGTCGCAGCGCTTACGAGGGGCGCCGGATAAACAAAGAACAGGATGTTGACGAGTCCGGAGACGCCGAGCACGAGCCGCAACAGCGTCGGCATCCTCTGGAATCCGCGCGCCGGTTCGTCAAAATACATCGTCTTGACGATCGCGAGATAGTAGTAGGCGCCCACCACGCTGGTGAGCACACCAATGACCGCCAGCGTAAACAACCCAGCCTTGATGGCGGCAAGAAATACGTAGAATTTTGCAAAGAACCCGGCGAGCGGAGGAATTCCCGCCAGCGAAAACAAAAGAACACCGAGGAAGAACGCCATGGTCGGATGCGTACGCGCGAGGCCCGACAGATCGCTGATGTTCTCGACCAGCTTGCCGTCGCGACGCATGCTCAGGATCACCGCAAACGTGCCGAGCGTCATCGCGACGTAGATACTCATGTAGACCAGAACACCCTGCACGCCTTCGGGCGTGCCGGCCGCAAGACCCACAAGCGCGTAGCCCATGTGGCCGATCGAGGAATAGGCCATCAGCCGCTTGATGTTGCGTTGCCCGATCGCGGCAAAGCTACCGAGCGCCATGGACGCGATCGAAACGAACACCACGATCTGCTGCCATTCATGCGTGATACCCGGAAACGCCACCACGGTGGCACGTGCGAAAATCGCAATGCCGGCGACCTTCGGCGCGGCGGCGAAAAACGCCGTGACCGGCGTCGGCGCACCTTCGTAAACATCGGGCGTCCACATGTGGAACGGAACCGCAGAAATCTTGAAGCAGAACCCGACAAAGAGGAACACCAGGCCGAAGATCAGGCCGACGCCAGCGCCTGACTGCGTTGCCTTCGCGATACCGGTAAAACTGATCGTTCCCGTGAAGCCGTAGATTAATGATGCGCCGTAGAGCAGCATCCCCGACGACAGCGCGCCGAGCACAAAGTATTTCAACCCTGCTTCGGTCGACCGAACATTTTCGCGGTCGGAGGCAGCGATTACATAAAGTGGCAGGCTCATCAGCTCGAGCCCAAGGTACAGCGCGATCAGATCGGACGCCGAAATCAGCATCAGCATGCCGAGCGTCGACAGCAGGAAGAGTGCGCCATACTCGAATTTCTGCTGATTTTCGACCGTAAGATAATCGAGCGATAGCAGGAGCGCCCCGCCCGAACCGACCAAGGTCAAGAGCTTGAGGAAGCGGGCGTAATCATCGACGATAAAACTTCCGCCGAACATCGCATGCGTACCCGGCGGTACCGAACTCAGCGCCGCCCCGGCAAGCAGCAGCACGATGAAACAGAATCCGTTGACCACCGCGGCGCTGCGTTCACCAATCGCAACGCCGAGCATCAGCATCGCCATGGCGCCGCAAGCAAGCACAAGCTCCGGCAGCAGCGGGATCAGTTCATGAAGGGTGGGCAGCTGGCTCATCGACACACCCTATTGAACGGCCAGCGCGGCGGTCTTGGCCGCCGCGACAGCGTGATTGTAATTCTCGAGCAATTGCGCGACGGATGCCGCCGACATGTCGAGTACCGGCTTCGGCGCCACGCCGAACAGGATTGTCAGCACAACCAGCGGCGCAAAAATCACCGCTTCGCGCCAACCGATATCGCGGATGCCTTCAAGCGATGGCTTCAGGCTCCCAAAGATCATCTTGCGATAGAGCCACAACGCATAGGCCGCCGACAGGATGACGCCAAACGTGGCGAGCGTGGCGACCGCCGCATTGGCCCTGAACGTGCCGATGAGGGACAGGAATTCACCGACAAATCCCGAAGTCCCCGGCAGGCCGACGTTGGCCAGCGTGAAAACCATGAACACGAAGGCGTAGAGCGGCATCCGATTGACCAAGCCGCCATAGGCCGCGATCTCGCGCGTGTGCATGCGGTCGTAGACCACGCCGACGCAGAGGAAGAGCGCTCCCGATACGATACCGTGCGAGATCATCTGGAATATGCCGCCGGCGACACCCTGTGTCGTGGCCGCAAAAATACCCATGGTGACGAAGCCCATATGCGCCACCGACGAGTACGCGATGAGTTTTTTCACGTCCTCCTGCATCAGCGCGACGAGCGACGTGTAGATAATCGCAACAACGGAAAGCGTGAAGATCAGCGGTGCGAAGTCGTGGCTCGCGGCGGGGAACATCGGCAGCGAGAAACGCAGGAAGCCGTAACCGCCCATCTTCAGCAGGATCGCAGCCAGTATGACGGATCCCGCCGTTGGGGCCTCTACATGCGCATCAGGCAGCCAGGTATGGACAGGCCACATCGGCATCTTCACGGCAAAGGATGCGAAGAAAGCGAGCCAGGCCCACTTCTGCAGGCCGAGCGGGAAGCCGTGACGCAGCAGCGTCACGATGTCGGTCGTGCCCGCCTCCCAATACATCGCCATGATGGCAAGCAGCATCAGTACCGAGCCGAGCAACGTGTAAAGGAAGAACTTGAAGCTCGCATAGACGCGGCGTGGACCGCCCCAGATGCCGATAATCAGGAACATCGGGATCAGGCCGCCTTCGAAGAACAGATAGAACAAGAGAAGATCGAGCGCCGAGAAGGTGCCGACCATCAGCGTCTCAAGCACCAGAAAGGCAATCATGTATTCCTTCACGCGCGTCTGGATGACCGTCCAGCTGGCGAGAATGCAGAGCGGCATGAGCGCAGTCGTGAGGATGACAAATGGCAGCGAAATGCCGTCGACGCCCATATGATAGGAGGCAATGCCCAGCCAATTAAGTTTCTCGACGAACTGGAATTCCGCCGAACTGGCATCGAAGCGCCAGACCATCACCAGCGAAATCGCAAATGTCACGAGCGTCGCCCATAGCGCGATCCAGCGTGCGGTGCCACGCGCCAGGCGCTCGTTGCCGCGCACCAGCAGCATGACAAGCAGCGCGCCGAACAGCGGCAGGAACGTGACAACGGAGAGAATCGGCCAATTCATCAGTGGCTCCCCGTCGCAAACATGAACCAGGTGATGAAGGCCGCAGCGCCGATCAGCATCGCAAAGGCGTAGTGGTAGAGATAGCCCGTTTGCAGCCGCACGACGTTGCGCGTGACGTCAAGAACGCGCGCCGATACGCCGTCCGGCCCAAAACCATCGATCAGCCAGCCGTCGCCGCCCTTCCACAGCAACCGGCCAAGCCATTTGGTCGGGCGAACGAAAATGACCTCATAGAGCTCGTCGAAATACCACTTGTTGAGCAGGAAGCGGTACAGCACGTCGTGCTGGCGTGCGAGTTCAACCGGAATATCCGGACGACGGATATAGAACTGCCAGGCGATCACAAAGCCGATCACCATCATCACGGTTGGGAGGACGCCGACCTGGAGCGGCACGTGATGCATCTCTTCCAACACATGGTTCGTTTTCGCGAAGGTCAACGACTCGCGAAAAAATCCTTCGACGCCGCGCCCGGCGAAAATTTCCTTGAACGGCAGCCCCGCGAGAACAGAGCCGGCGGCCAGGAACCCGAGTGGAATCAGCATCACCATCGGGCTCTCATGCGCATCGCGCCAATGCAGGCGGTCGTGCGGTTCGCCATGGAACGTCTTGAAAATCAGCCGCCACGAATAGAATGAGGTCAGCAGGGCTGCCGCGACCGTGCAGATGAACGCGTAAAGCGCCATCGGATTTTTTCCGACGAACGCCGCCTCGATGATCGCATCCTTTGAGAAATATCCGGCAGTGAGCGGGAACCCCGTGAGCGCAAGGGTGCCGATGACCATCACGATGTAGGTATAGGGGATGCGATCCTTCAGGCCCCCCATGTGACGGATGTCCTGCTCATGATGCATCGCGTGGATCACCGAGCCCGAACCGAGAAACAGCAGCGCCTTAAAAAAAGCGTGGGTAAACAGGTGAAACATGCCAACTGAATAGGCCCCCACGCCCATCGCCACGAACATGTAGCCGAGCTGCGAGCACGTCGAATAAGCGACGATCCGCTTGATGTCGTTCTGTACGAGACCGATCGTCGCCGCGAACAATGCGGTGGTGGCCCCGATCAGCGTCACGAAGGTCTGCGCATGCGGCGCAAGCTCGAACAGTGGCGATAGCCGCGCCACCATGAACACGCCCGCGGTCACCATCGTGGCGGCATGGATGAGCGCGGAGACCGGCGTTGGCCCTTCCATCGCGTCCGGCAACCAGGTGTGCAGCAGGAACTGCGCCGATTTGCCCATGGCACCCATGAACAAGAGCAGGCAGGTGACCGTGAGCGCGTCGACTTGCCACCCGAACATATTGATGGTCTTACCGGTCAGCGTCGGCGCCTGCGCGAAGACGGTGTCGAGATCGATCGCGCCGGTCAGCATGAACACCGCAAAAATGCCGAGCGCAAACCCGAAGTCGCCGACCCGATTGACGATGAAGGCCTTGATTGCGGCCGCGTTCGCTTCCGGTTTGTGATACCAGAAGCCGATCAGCAGATAGCTCGCAAGTCCCACACCTTCCCAGCCGAAGAACAGCTGCACAAGATTGTCCGCCGTCACCAGCATCAGCATGGCGAAGGTGAACATCGACAGATAACCAAAGAAGCGGGGCCGGTACGGGTCTTCGTGCATGTAGCCGATTGAGTAAAGATGCACGAATGCCGAGATCGTGTTCACGACCACCAGCATCACGGCCGTGAGCGTATCGATGCGCAGTGACCACTCGACCTTCAGGTCGCCCGCTGCCATCCAGGTAAATATTGGAACGCGTGCGTCGTGGTGCGCAAAGCCGACATCCACAAATGCGATCCATGACAGGATCATGGAAATCATCAGTAGCGTCGTAGTGATCAGCTCGGCTGTGCGCGAGCCGGCGGCGGCGGGAACATGCTCCTCCCCGCCATGATGCGAGGCGTGACTGACCGGGCCGCGATGGTGCGCATCATGGTCGGTTGCATGGTCTTCACCACCCGGAGCGGGCCCCTTGCCCGGGAAACGGACGCGCGCGCCCGCCAGCGCAATCAGGCCGGCCAGGATCGCGCCAAGAAGCGGAAGAAAGACAATCGCCTGATACATTCCCGCCCCTAGCCCTTCATCAGATTGATGTCTTCGACGGCGATCGAGCCGCGATTGCGGTAAAAAACGACCAGGATGGCAAGACCGATTGCGGCTTCTGCTGCTGCCACCGTGAGCACCAGCAGTGCGAAGATTTGGCCGACGATGTCGCCGAGGTGGGTCGAGAACGCCACCAAATTGATGTTGACCGCAAGTAGGATCAGCTCAATCGACATTAGAATGATGATGACGTTCTTGCGATTGAGGAAAATGCCGAAGATCCCGAGCGTAAACAGGATCGCGGCAACGGACAGGTAATGGCCGAGGCCGACGGTCATGTATTGCTCCCCAGCCCCTGCCCCGAGCGGACTTTGACGACTTCAATCGAGGCTGCCGGAGTGCGTGCAACCTGCGCGGCGATGTCCTGGCGGCGAACGCGGGTGCGGTGATGCAACGTGAGCACGATGGCGCCGATCATCGCAACAAGCAGGATCATCCCGGCGGCCTGGAAGAAATAGACGTAGCGCGTATAGAGAACGAGGCCGATTGCTTCGGTGTTCGTGACATTTGTCGGGATCGGTGCGGTGATCGCTTGCGGAATGCCCGGACCAATCGCCCAGGCGCCTACGACCAGAAGAAGCTCGGCGAGAAAGATGCCGCCGATCAGCATTCCGATCGGCAGATACTGCAATACGCCCTGCTTGAGCTCGGAGAAATCGACGTCGAGCATCATCACCACAAACAGGAAAAGCACCGCAACCGCGCCGACATACACGACGATCAGGATCATCGCGAGAAATTCGGCCCCCATCATCACGAACAGGCCTGCCGCGTTCACGAAGGCCAGGATGAGATAGAGCACGGAATGCACAGGATTGCGGGCGGCAATCACCATGAAGGCGCTTGCCACGCAGATGCCCGCAAACAGATAAAAGAACAGCGCCACGATCATCGGCTCACCTGTATGGCGCGTCGAGCGCGATGTTCTTGGCTATTTCGCGCTCCCAGCGGTCGCCGTTCGCTAGCAGGCGTTCCTTGTCGTAGTAGAGCTCTTCGCGCGTTTCGGTGGCGAATTCGAAATTCGGACCTTCGACAATTGCATCCACCGGGCACGCCTCCTGGCAGAGCCCGCAATAGATGCACTTCACCATGTCGATGTCGTAACGCGTGGTTCGCCGGGTGCCGTCATTGCGGCGCGGGCCGGCCTCGATGGTGATTGCCTGCGCCGGGCAAATCGCCTCGCAGAGCTTGCAGGCAATGCACCGCTCTTCGCCGTTCGGATAGCGACGCAGCGCGTGCTCGCCACGGAAGCGCGGCGAGATCGGATTCTTCTCGTAGGGGTAATTGATCGTGGCCTTCGGCCTGAAGAAATAGCGCATGCCCAGCACAAAGCCGGTCACAAACTCCAGCAGAAACAGGCCCTTGGCTGCGCGATCGAGTCTCATCACATCCTCATTTCACCGCGCTTGTCGCGAGCGCGCCGTATTGAATGACGGCGGCTACGATCGCCACCATCGCGAGCGACAGTGGCAGAAACACCTTCCACCCGAGACGCATGAGCTGATCGTAGCGATAGCGTGGAACAATGGCCTTTACCATCGCGAACAAAAAGAACATGAACATCGCCTTGAGCGTGAACCAGATGACGCCCGGCACCCATGTGAAGGGGGCGTACGGCACCGGCGGCAGCCAGCCGCCCAGGAAGAGAATTGTCGCCATGGCGCACATGGTCGCGATCGCGACGTATTCGCCGAGCATGAACATCATGTAGGGAGTCGAGCCGTACTCGACCATGAAGCCGGCGACCAGTTCGGATTCGGCTTCAACAAGGTCAAACGGTGGCCGGTTGGTCTCCGCCAGCGCCGAAATAAAGAACACCACGAACATCGGGAACAGTGGCAACCAGTACCAGCTGAACAGGCCGTAAGGGCCGTCCTGCGCCTTCACGATCGCCGACAGGTTCAGCGATCCTGCGCACAGCAAAACTGTAATGATCACGAATCCGATCGAGACTTCGTACGACACCATCTGCGCGGCCGAACGCAGCGCGGCGAGAAACGGATATTTCGAGTTGGATGCCCAGCCGGCCATGATCACGCCGTAGACCATGAGCGAAGAGATCGCGAAAATATAAAGAACGCCTACGTTGATGTTGGCGATGACCCAGTTCGGATTGACCGGAATCACCGCCCATGCGGCCAGCGCAAGAACGCATGTGACAAGCGGCGCGAGCAGAAATACGCCCTTATTGGCGCCAGCCGGTATCACCGGCTCTTTCACGACGAATTTCAGCAGGTCAGCAAATGACTGAAACAGACCCCATGGACCGACTACGTTCGGTCCGCGTCGGATCTGTACAGCCGCCCAGATCTTGCGGTCGGCCAGCAGGACATAGGCAATCGCGACGAGCAGTATGACCAGAAGCATCACCGACTGTGCGACGATGATGATCAGCGGCCAGATATATGCCCAGAAGAACTCCATTGCCTACTCCGCCGCCGTCTTTGCGGCCGCGTGCGCCAGCGCGGAGCATTCGGCCATGATCGCAGAAGCGCGCGCGATCGGATTGGTGAAATAAAAATCGACAACCGACGACCTTAATGCCGTCTTTTCCGGAGAACCGCCGAGCTTGGCGAGCTTCTTGATATCGCCGGCGTCGCCCGCAGCGATCTGTCCGATGCGCGCGAGATGAGGATGCGTAACAAACATCGCCTGGCGCAATGCGCCGAGCGAATCGTAAGGCAATTTAGCGCCGAGTTGATCGGAGAGAGCGCGCAGGATCGCCCAGTCTTCTCGCGCGTCTCCGGGCGGGAATGCGGCGCGATTGGCCATCTGCACGCGGCCTTCGGTATTGACATAAATCACCGATTTTTCGGCGTAAGCCGCACCGGGCAAGATCACGTCGGCGCGATGCGCACCGCGGTCGCCATGCGTGCCGATGTAGACGACAAACGGACCCTGCTGCACCTCGATCTCGTCTGCGCCAAGCAGAAACAGAACATCCAGTCCGCCAGACGCCATATGCGCGGTATCAAAACCGCCGGCGGCCGGCACCACACCGAGATCCAGCGCCGCAACGCGCGATGCAGCGCTGTGCAGCACAGAAAATCCATTCCAGCCGTCCTTTATCGCACCAAACTCGACCGCCGCTTTCGCGGCATGCGTAGCAATGGCCGAGCCGTCTTTGCGTGCAAGCGCGCCTGCGCCCACGAGAATGAGAGGACGTTCGGCTGCTTTCAGCGTGTCCGCGAACTTGCTGCCAGCGAGTCCGGCGAGACTCTCGGCGCTGGCGCCAAGATAATCATAATTGTAGGTAAGGTCGGCCTTCTCGCCGATGAGACCAATCGGGAAATTGCCGGCCCGCCAACGCTTGCGGATGCGCGCGTTGAGCACGGCCGCCTCGCGGCGCGGATTTGACCCGACGATCAGCAGCGCGTCCGCCTGCTCGATGCCGGCAATGGTTGCATTGAATAAATAAGAGGCGCGGCCCCATTTCGGATCGATCGCCGCGCTGTCCTGGCGCGCATCGATATTGGGACTGCCGAGACGATCCATCAGCTCCTTGAGCGCAAACATCTCTTCGGCGCCGGCGAGATCGCCAACGATCGCGCCGATGCGCTTGCCGGTACTCGCTTTTACCTTGCGAACGATATTCGAGAACGCTTCCGCCCAGGACGCAGGTTGCAGGCGTCCGTTCACCCGCACATAAGGTTGGTCGAGACGTTGCGTGCGCAACCCATCGACGACATGGCGGGTCTTGTCGGAAATCCATTCCTCGTTCACGTCCTCGTTTGCGCGTGGCAAAATTCGCATCACCTCGCGTCCGCGCGTATCGATGCGGATGGCCGAGCCGACCGCATCCATTACGTCGATGGATTGCGTCTTGCCGAGTTCCCACGGCCGCGCGGTGAAAGCGTAAGGCTTCGACGTCAAGGCGCCGACTGGGCAGAGATCGACCACATTGCTCTGCAGCTCGGACGTCATCGCGTGTTCGAGATAGGTCGTAATTTCCATATCCTCGCCGCGGCCGATGGCTCCCAGCTCCGGCACGCCGGCAACCTCCGTCGAGAAACGAATGCAGCGCGTGCAATGGATACAACGCGTCATGATGGTCTTGACCAGCGGTCCGATATATTTCTCCTCGACCGCGCGCTTGTTCTCCTGGTAACGGCTGGCATCGACGCCGTAAGCCATCGCCTGGTCCTGCAGATCGCATTCGCCGCCCTGATCGCAGATCGGGCAGTCGAGCGGATGGTTGATCAGCAGGAATTCCATCACGCCTTCGCGCGCCTTTTTCACCATCGGCGTCTTGGTGTTGAGGATTTTCGGCGATCCGTCCTTGTTCGGTGGCAGATCCTTCACGCCCATGGCGCACGACGCCTGCGGCTTTGGGATGCCGACGACCTCGATGAGACACATGCGGCAATTGCCGGCGATCGACAGACGCTCGTGGAAACAGAAGCGCGGAATTTCCGCGCCCGCAGCCTCGCAGGCCTGGAGCAGTGTGTACTCCGGCGGAACGTCGATCTCTTTTCCGTCGACAATGATCTTGGTCATGCGACAGCCCCTCGGCGCGCCGGCATACCGATCATGCGAAATGACTCCACGAATACAGCGTGAACCGGACTATTGCGACCAGCGTCAGAGCGAGCAGCAGAAAAAACGTGTGGGTCCCGCGCCAGCGAGGTGTCAGATCCTTGCGGCGCAGGCGCAGCGCTGAATAGACGGCTGCCGCGACCAGAATTACCGCGAGCAAGATTTCCGCGACATCGCCTCGCCTGAGCCCGCTCGCCGATGCGAATGGGGTCGCCAATGGGCTCATCACCTCCAAAAGACCGATGCTGATGATCGTCATCCCGGCCCACAGGATGTCCCTCACGAGCTCCCAACTTTCTTCTATAGGCCTCGGAAGGATTTTGTCCGTCGGTATGAACGACAGCGCGAACACCAGGTACAAAATGCCAAAGCCGATCAGCACCCACTTGACCCGCATGACGGTCCCCCAACCGGTCCTGCTCCAGGCGCGCCAACCCCTGCTCATTATTTGCGAACTGACTCATTCGGCATACTCGGGTTGATTGACGCGCGCCGTCTTCCACAATTTCGCGCCGGGAATCTGCTGCCATCCGAAGGCATGGTCGCCTGGGCCATGCGCAATTAAATGATCAAGCCGCGCAACGCCTTCCGCCATATCCGGGCGATGTTCGTGGGGAATCCACCACAACACCAGCGTGGTCTCGATCGGCGCGAACCACTGTTCACGGCGTACAAAGAAACGCCGGTGCAATGTCTGCCAGACAAAACGCTCCAGCGCTTCGACGCTTTTCCAGACTGTCAAATTCGGCAGGATGGTGGCATCGTCATAGACGCGCATATTCATCGCGTGACCGCTCTCATCCTGCAGCCGCCAAACAAAGCCTTCAATCTGGTCGGCAAGCCCATTCACCCGTTCGACGTTCTCGACGAATTCGCGCATTCGCGGGTCATCGAGCGGGTACCGAATCCGCGCAATGTTGAACTGCGCGAGATGATGATGGGCGGGCTGATGCATCGCCATCACTCCGCAGCCTGCGGCACTGGCCCGCGCACGCCATGGCTGTCGGCATTGCGGGAATATTCATCGATGCGGCGCTCGATCTCGGGGCGGAAATGCCGCAGCAGGCCCTGCACCGGCCACGCCGCGCCGTCACCGAACGCGCAGATGGTGTGACCCTCGATCTGCTGCGTCACCTGCATAAGCATGTCGATCTCGCGCTTCTGCGCGCGGCCTTCGGCCATGCGGGTCAGCACGCGCCACATCCAGCCCATGCCTTCCCGGCACGGCGTGCACTGGCCGCAACTCTCATGCTTGTAGAAATAGGAAATGCGCGCCATTGCGCGCACGATATCCGTCGACTTGTCCATGACGATCACGGCCGCGGTGCCAAGCGCCGACTTCTTGTCGCGGCAGCCGTCGAAATCCATAACCAATGAATCCGCCCAGTCCTTGCCCGCCGGTACCAGCGGCATCGACGAGCCGCCGGGAATGACCGCCAGCAGATTGTCCCAGCCGCCGCGTACGCCGCCGGCATGGGTTTCCAGAAGCTCGCGCAACGGAATGCCCATGGCCTCTTCCACGTTGCACGGCTTCTCGACGTGACCGGAAATGCAAAACAACTTGGTGCCGGTGTTGTTCTGACGGCCGATGCTGGCGAACCACGATGCGCCTCGCCGCATGATGTCCGGCACGACGGCGATCGATTCCACGTTTTGCACTGTGGTCGGACAACCGTAGAGGCCCACATTGGCCGGGAACGGGGGCTTTAGGCGCGGTTGGCCTTTTTTGCCTTCAAGGCTTTCGAGCAGCGCCGTCTCCTCACCGCAGATGTAGGCGCCGGCGCCATGATGGACATAAAGATCGAAGTCCCACCCGTTCACGTTGTTTTTGCCGATCAGCTTGGCCTCATAGGCCTCGTCGACCGCCGCTTGCAACCGCTCACGCTCGCGGATGAACTCGCCACGTACATAGATGTAGCCGGCGTTCGCGCCCATCGCGAAACCGGCGATCAAGCAGCCCTCGACCAGGAGATGCGGATCGTGCCGCATGATCTCGCGGTCCTTGCAGGTGCCGGGCTCGGATTCGTCGGCATTGACGACGAGATATTGTGGCCTGCCGTCCGACTTCTTCGGCATGAACGACCACTTTAGTCCGGTTGGAAAGCCAGCCCCGCCGCGCCCGCGCAGTCCGGAACTCTTCACCTCCTCGATAATGGCGTCGCGGCCCTTCGCGAGGATCGCCTTGGTCCCGTCCCAGGCGCCGCGCGCACGCGCGCCCTTGAGGCCCCAGTCATGCTGGCCGTACAGGTTTTTGAAAATCCGATCCTTGTCAGCCAGCATGGCTCACGCCTTCTCCTTCAGCGTGGTCGCGCCGCCCATGGGCGCCGACAGTTGTCGGTCGATTTGCGGGCCCGGCTTCACTTTCTTGCCCGCCGCGAGATCATCGAGGATCTTGTTGAAACTCTCGGCCGTCAGGTCCTCGTAGTAGTCGTAATTGATCTGCGCCATCGGTGCGTTCACGCAAGCGCCCAGGCACTCAACCTCGACCCAAGAGAGCTTTCCGTCTTTGGTGACTTCGCTTTGTTCGCCGATCCGCTTGCGGCAGATCTTCTCGAGATCGTCGGCGCCGCGCAGCCGGCACGGCGTTGTGCCGCAAAGTTGCACGTGGAATTTACCGACCGGCCACAGATTGAACATCGTATAAAATGTCGCGACCTCAAGCGCGCGGATGTGCGCCATGTCGAGAAATTCGGCAACATGACGGATTGCGGATTCCGGTAACCAACCGCCGGATTGCTCTTGCGCGCGCCACAGTAGCGGAATGATCGCAGATTGCTGGCGGCCTTCGGGATATTTTGTGACTTCCTTTTTCGCCCAGACCAAGTTGTCCTTGCTGAAGGCGAAATCTTTCGGCTGCAGTTCGGGCGGCGCGAGGCGGCGGACGCTCATCGGTCGACCTCCCCGAACACGATGTCGATCGATCCAAGTATGGCGGAGACATCGGCGAGCATGTGGCCGCGCGTGAGGAAATCCATCGCCTGCAGATGAGCAAAACCCGGGGCGCGGATCTTGCATTTGTAGGGCTTGTTGGTGCCGTCTGCGACCAAATAGACGCCAAATTCGCCCTTGGGCGCCTCGACCGCCGCATACACTTCGCCCGCCGGCACGTGGTAGCCCTCGGTATACAACTTGAAGTGATGGATGAGCGCCTCCATCGAGCGCTTCATCTCGCCGCGCTTGGGTGGCACGATCTTGTTGTCGTCGACATTCACCGGCCCCTGGCCATCCGCCGAGCGCAACTTTTCACAGCACTGTTTCATGATTTTGGTTGATTGCCGCATCTCTTCCATGCGGATGAGATAGCGGTCGAAGCAGTCACCATTTTTGCCGATCGGAATGTCGAACTCCATTTCGGAATAGCACTCATAGGGCTGCGCCTTGCGCAGATCCCATGCCGCGCCCGACCCGCGCACCATCACGCCGGAGAAACCCCAATTCCAGCAGTCGGCGAGCTTGACGACGCCGATATCGACATTGCGCTGCTTGAAGATACGATTGCCGGTGAGAAGCGCATCGAGATCCTCGACAACTTTCAGGAAAGGATCGCAGAACGCGTAAATGTCGTCGACGAGCTTCGGCGGCAGATCCTGGTGGACGCCGCCGGGACGGAAATAGGCCGCGTGCATGCGTGATCCAGACGCGCGTTCGTAGAAGACCATCAGCTTCTCGCGCTCCTCGAAACCCCACAGCGGCGGGGTGAGCGCGCCAACGTCCATCGCTTGCGTCGTGACATTGAGCAAGTGAGACAAAATCCGTCCGATTTCCGAATACAGCACGCGGATCAGTTGTGCGCGTTTTGGCACCTGGAGTTCGAGAAGTTTCTCGACCGCAAGACAGAAGGCGTGTTCCTGGTTCATCGGCGCGACGTAGTCGAGCCGGTCAAAATACGGCACCGCCTGCAGATAGGTCTTGTGCTCGATCAGTTTTTCCGTGCCACGATGAAGCAGACCGATATGGGGGTCGACGCGCTCCACCACTTCGCCATCGAGCTCGAGCACCAGACGAAGCACGCCGTGGGCGGCCGGATGTTGCGGCCCGAAATTGATGGTGAAGTTGCGCAGTTCGGTTTCGGGCATCAGCTCACCATTTCCGCGGCCGATTTCACTTTCTCCGCCACCTTGGCGTTGAAGCGGTCCCATGCCACGACGACCCGCTCGTGACGACCTTCGCCAATCAGGTCTTTGCCATCGTGCGCCCTGACTTCAAACGTCAGCTTGCGGCCATCGACTGCGACCAGCTCGGCATCGACCTTCACAGTGAATCCGATCGGCGTCGCCGCCAGATGAGAGACATCCACATGCGTGCCGAGGGATCCTTCGCCCGCGTCGAGATGCGGCTCCATTAACTGCGTGCAGGTCCATTCCATCAGTACGATCATGAACCCGGTCGCAAACACCTTTGGCATCTGCACGATGATCGGCGATTCCGGATAGGTGTAAGGAACGGTCTTGTTCTCCGGCACTTTGTAGGAGAATGAATGTTTGAGACCGGGTTTCAGGGTCGGCTTCATATTTACGACCCCTTCCCTTCGGTCTTCGCCTTCTCATCGCCCGGCAAGACGTAGTCCGTGCCTTCCCAGGGCGAGAGGAAATCGAAGCTGCGGAATTCCTGCGCCAGTGTAACCTTGTCGTAGACGACGCGCTTCTGCTCGTCGTCGTAGCGCACCTCGACAAAGCCGGTGAGCGGGAAGTCCTTGCGCAGCGGATGACCTTCGAAGCCGTAATCGGTGAGAAGCCGCCGCATATCGGGATGACCGGTGAACAGCACCCCGTACAGGTCGTAAGTCTCACGCTCGAACCAGTCGGCACCGCGGAAGACATCGATCAGCGAAGGCACCGGCGTCGTTTCGTCCGTCGCGACCTTTAGCCGGATGCGCTGGTTCAGGCGCGGCGATAGGAAATGATAGACGACGTCAAACCGCTTCTCGCGCGACGGCCAGTCGACCGCCGTAACGTCGATGATGTTGATGAATTGGCAGGCCGGATCGTCACGCAGGAATCTCGCGACCGACACAACGTCCGCGACCTTTGCATTAACTGTCAGCTCGCCATTTGCCACCGTGTAGCCGGCGACCGAGGCGCCGAGCGCATTTCGGATCGTCTGCCCAAGTCTTTCGAGCGTGTCTTCCATACCAATTCCACCTAACGCTCGATCGTGCCGGTCCGGCGGATTTTCTTCTGCAGAAGCATCACGCCGTAAAGCAGTGCCTCCGCGGTCGGCGGACAGCCCGGCACATAAATGTCGACTGGAACGATGCGATCGCAGCCGCGCACGACCGAATACGAGTAATGATAATAGCCACCGCCGTTCGCACACGAGCCCATCGAGATCACGTAGCGCGGCTCCGGCATCTGGTCGTAGACCTTGCGCAAGGCCGGCGCCATCTTGTTGGTCAGCGTGCCGGCAACGATCATCACGTCGGATTGCCGGGGCGACGCGCGCGGCGCGAAACCGAAGCGTTCGGCGTCGTAACGCGGCATCGACATCTGCATCATCTCGACCGCGCAGCATGCCAGGCCGAACGTCATCCACATCAGCGAGCCAGTGCGCGCCCAGGTGATCAAGTCGTCGGTGGCGGTGACCAGAAAGCCCTTGTCGGCGAGTTCGGCATTCATGCCGGTGAAAAAGGAATCGTCCGCCCCCACCGGCTGGCCAGTGCGCGGATCAATGATCCCCTTCGGCGCGGGTGCAACGAGGGTCATGGGCTTATCAATCCCATTCCAGCGCCCCCTTCCTCCACTCATATATGAAGCCGACGGTAAGAACGCCAAGGAACACCATCATCGACCAGAAACCGTAGAGACCGATCTCGCGAAAGACGACAGCCCACGGGAACAGGAAGCTGACCTCGAGGTCGAAAATGATGAAAAGAATGGCGACAAGATAGAAGCGCACGTCGAACTTCATGCGCGCGTCGTCAAAAGCGTTGAATCCGCACTCATACGCTGAGAGCTTTTCCGGATCCGGCTGCTTATAGGCAACGATGAAGGGGGCGATCAGAAGCGCAAGTCCAATGCCGAGCGCGACAGCTATGAAGACGACGAGGGGCAGGTAGTCCATCAGCAATGCGCTCATCGGCGACCTCAAGCCTGCAGCCCCGCCCTACTGGATTGTACGCCCGTCCAGACCCACACGGCAGCCCGAACGGCGCCGGTTTTCCCCGCACAAACAGGCCTTGTTTGCTGGAATAGCCTCAAGAACGGGAGCGAGCGAGGCTTAGCGCAGCATATCTGGGGTGGCAAGCCGACATTAGACGGCATCCACGAGCGTTCTGCTTCAATGTCGGCCTCGATTGACAGGGCAACGAGCCGCCCTCGATAGTCGGCACGAGCGACATCAATTGCATAACCCGGACGAAGAAAGCCCATGGTGCTCCTGCGACAAATCGTGGCCCTGTTCGCGCTCGCAGGCGCCCTCATAGCTTCGGCGTCGGCCGCAATAGCCGATGACTATCCCTCGCGCCCGGTCAAAATCATTGTTCCGTTCGGCGCCGGCGGCCCGACCGATGTCTATACCCGCGCAATCGCGGAAGAACTGCGCAAGTCGCTGCACCAGCCATTTGTCATGGAGAATCGCCCGGGCGCCGGCACGACCATCGGTACTGACGTTGTCGCCAAGGCGCCGCCTGACGGCTACACGCTGCTGATGGTGTCGGGCACGCAGACCGTCAACGAGACGCTCTATGCCCACAGGCCCTACCAGCTCATGCGCGACCTCGTACCGATCGCGCCGCTCATCGATAGCGACCTTGTCCTTGTGGTGCATCCATCGGTGCCGGCAAAGACTGCAAGCGAGTTGCTCGCGCTCGCACGCGCCAAACCGGGCACACTGAATTACGGCTCGTCCGGGCCGGGCTCGAACTACCACATGGCCGGCGAGCTTTTGAAAAACTTGACCGGCATCGACATCGTGCATGTGCCGTACAAGGGCTCAACCGGCGCCCGCAACGATATCCTCGGCGGCCAAATCCAAATCCTGTTCGATTCGGTGCCGACCATGGCACCGCAGATCAAGGCCGGGATGGTGCGCGCGTTGGGCACCAGCGGAAAGGTGCGCTCGCCGATATTGCCCGATGTCCCGACGATGGCGGAGGCCGGCGTGCCTGGCTTCAACGCGACGTTGTGGGTTGGTTTCATGGCTCCCGCCGGCACACCGAAGCCGATTGTCGACAAACTTCATGACGAGATCACCAAGATCCTGCGCCGGCCCGACATCAAGCAAGCCTGGGAAAAGACCGGCGCAACCCCGATTGTAATGACGCAACCCGAATTCAAGAGCTTCATGGAATCTCAAGTCGCGAAATGGGCGGAGGTCATCAAGACCAACCGCATTGCACCAATCAATTAGCGCGCAGCGCTTTATGCGAGCGTCATCGCGATCGCCTCCGCACCGGGCACCACATCGTGATCGTACAACGCTCTGCGAAAGTTTGCGTGCGCGGCAAGTTCAGCGTCGCGTATGGCGAGATCGGCGTACATCGAGTCGTATCGCAGGCCGTTCTGGCGCGAGCCGCGTTGGACTTCGGCAACCCGATCCCGGCGCAGGCGTTCGTAGGCTAGCAATGCAGTCGGCGCGCTATTGCGGTCGGCGCGCGACAGGATCGTGGCCAGCGCCATGCCGTCCTCGATTGATTGGTTGGCGCCCTGACCCATGTGCGGCAGCATCGGGTGTGCAGCATCGCCAAGCAGGGTGAGCCGGCCCTTGCTCCAGCCGGGCAATGGCTCGCGGTCGTAAAGAGCCCAGCGAAAAGTCGCTTGTACCTGCTCTAGCACCGTGGTGATGCGCGGATCCCAACCGACAAACTCACGACGCAGCACGGTGGGGTCACCGGCCGCCGACCAAGATTCCTTCATCTCCTCGTCGGCCGGGACAAAGCCGACATAGTTGATGAGCCTGCCGGCCCGGACGGGGAAGGTCAGGAAGTGCTTGCCCTTGCCCAACCACATCAGCCACGCATCGTCCGGCCAGTCCGGGATGCGCTCATGCGGCACCAGGCCGCGATACGAGATAGTCCCGTGAAACACCGGACGCGAGGGCGGGCACACATAGGATCGCAACTCCGAATGGATGCCATCGGCACCAACAACGACGTCGGCCACCGCCGTGGCACCGCTGGCGAACGAAATTCGCGCCGTGTTGCCCTGGTCTTCATAGCCTATGCAGCGATGCCCGATATGAACCACGCCGGCAGGCAGCGCTTCGGCCAGGCACTCCACCAGATCGGCGCGATGCATGCCGAACGTCGCGTTCCATCCCGACGAATCCGTCACTTGCACCGGCGCAATAGGCGTGCCGTCATCGCGAAAATATCGGGAATTGCTGCCGACGCGCGCGCCCCATTTCTCAACCGCCGGCCCCAGCCCCAGGCGATTGAGATGTCGCACGCTGTTTGGGGTTATAAAGACACCGGCGCCGACCTCACCGAGTGCGAGCGCTTGTTCGTAGATGTCAACGTCGACGCCGTACGCGATTAGCGCATTGGCGGCAAACAGACCGCCGATCCCACCGCCGCAAATTGCCACTTTGAGCGGCGAGTTAGCCATTATGAAACTCCGGTCGCTCGCCGGTCTTGCATCGGCACTGTTGTCTCAGCCCCAAGGCTATAGCACTGTTGGCACGACAAAACGCGCATCAAGCAATGCGAAAACAGGGAGGACACTATGAGCGCTTCGGTCAGGAGTCTTCTCGCACTGGCACTGGCGCTCATTCTGCTGCCACCACTTGCAAAGCCCATCCAGGCACAAACTTACCCTGACCATGTGGTCAAGATCATCGTGCCGTTCCCGGCCGGCGGCACTGCCGACGCCGTGCCGCGCATCGTCGCGGATTGGCTATCGCGCAAATGGGGCCAGACTGTCGTCATCGAGAACCGCCCCGGGGCCGCCGGCAATATTGGGGCAGATACCGTCTATCGTTCGGCACCCGACGGCTATACGCTGCTTTCAGCGCCACCGCCGCCGCTGGTGATCAACCAAAATCTTTACCCGAAGCTCACGTTCGACCCGACGAAATTTGAGCCCATCATCGTGATGGCGCAGGTGCCGAACGCACTCTTTGTCAATCCCGACAAGATCAAAGCTTCGAATCTCGCCGACTTTATTGCCGACCTGAAAAAGAATCCCGGCAAAATCACCGACGCGACGCAGGGCAACGGCACCACTTCGCATTTGACCGCAGAGCTTTTTCAGCTCATGGCGAATGTAAAAATGCAGCACGTGCCCTACCGCGGCTCTGCGCCCGCACTGCAGGGCTTGCTCGCCGGCAACGTCGATGTGATGTTCGATAATCTCGGTGTTGCATTGCCGCTGGCACAGGCCGGCAAGCTCAAATTGTTGGCGGTTGCATCCTCCAAGCGGCTGCCAAGCCTGCCCGACGTGCCCGCTATCGCCGAAATGCTACCCGGCTTTGAAGCGGTTGCTTGGTACGGCATCGTGGCGCCGCCGAACACACCGAAAGCGGTCATAGACAAGATCAATGCCGACGTGAACGAAGCTCTGCGCGACCCGGACGTGCAAGGTCGCCTGAAGAACCTGACAGCGGAAATTTTCGGCGGATCGGTCGACCAGACCGCAAAATATATGCGCGAGGAAGTCAGCCGCTGGAGCGACGTTATCAAGGCCGCCAACATCAAGATCGAGTAGCGTGGCAATCGGGCAACAGAAAAACGCATGGGTGAACAATGAACGAAATGTCCAAGGTCGCGATCAAGGGTGAGGATCATTGGACGAGCAAAGACGGCGGCGTGAAGTTGTTTCTTTTTGAAAAGTGCGCCGGCGATCCCGCCAAAAGCATCGGCACGATCCTGTTCGTGCACGGCTCGTCGATGGCCTCACAACCCACTTTCGATCTGCAGGTGCCGGGCCGGCCAGACTCGTCGGCGATGGATCACTTTGCGCGGCGCGGCTACGACTGCTGGTGCGTCGACATGGAGGGCTATGGCCGCTCGACCAAGGATCGCGACAACAACGCTCCCATTTCACAAGGCGCCGACGACTGCTATGCCGCGGCACTTTATATCCAGAAATTGCGCGGCAAGCGGCCGTTTCTGGTTTACGGAATTTCATCCGGCGCACTGCGCGCGGCAATGTTCGCCGAGCGACATCCGGAGCTGGTCGCGCGGCTTGCGCTCGACGCCATGGTGTGGACCGGCGAAGGCTCTCCCACCCTTGAACAGCGTCGCAAGAAGCTGCCGGAATTCCAGTCAAAGAACCGCAGGCCAATCGACAAGGCCTTTATCCACTCGATTTTCGACCGCGATCATCCCGGCACCGCCGAGGAAAAGGTTATCAATGCTTTTGCAGACGCGGTCACTGCGTTGGACACCTCGGTGCCGACCGGCACTTATGTGGACATGTGCTCGAGGTTGCCTGTGGTGAATCCGGAGAAGATCACCGTCCCGACGTTGATCATGCGCGGTCAATGGGACGGCATCGCTTCGATCGAGGATCTGCTGAACTTCTACGCAAAGCTGCCGAACCCGGACAAGCAGTTCACCGTAATGCCCGGCATTTCACACGCAAGCTTCCAGCAGAAGAACTACATGCTGGTCTACCACATCCTCGCGAGCTTCTTTGCGCAGCCGGCACCGACCTACAGGGGCTGACGGGCTTCAAGAGCCCTAAGCACCAACTTTACCTGCGAGATCGCCAAGATCTCTCGCCGTCACGTCGACTTTGACTGTCGGCGCGCGTTCGCCGGTATCGGGTCCATACTCGTTGGGCCGTGCAGTATGGCCGGTGCGCAAACCGCATGCAGCAGCAGCCGCGAGGTCGTTACTGTGCGCGGCGATCATCATGCATTGCTGCGGCTTGAGATCGAACGCCTCGCATGCAGCAAGATAGACACGTGGCTTCGGTTTGTAGTCGCCGGCGATTTCCGCGCCGAGGATCGCGTCCCAGTGAAATTCATTGCGACGCGCGAGGTCGACCATCAACGAAATGTTGCCGTTCGATACGGGTGCCAGAAGAAAGTTTTTCCGCAGGCGCTTGAGCGCTACCGGCACATCCGGCCATGCATCGAGCCGATGCCACGCAAACGTGAGCTCGTTCAGAACATCTTCGGACAAATCGCGCAGGCCGAAGCGGGGAATAAAGCGTTCGAGATTGTGTCGGTGCAATACATCCAGCCTGCAGAACGGGATGCGACCCGAGCGCACTTCCTCCATCCCGGGCTGGTATTCACCCCGCCAGGCGTCCGCAAAAGCCAGCCAGTCGAGTCTGTGTCCAAGCGGTCCAAGGATCCGTTCCGCCTCGCGGGCCACCGAGGTGCGCCAGTCGACGAGCGTCCCGAACACGTCAAAAAACATCGCCCGAACGGCTGTCATGGATGTCCTTGACGGGCCATCCTCGGACCCAAAACGGTCCCGGCCGGGCAATCCAAAATCATGGCTAAGTCATTGATAAAATGGCGGGAGCGACGGGACTCGAACCCGCGGCCTCTGCCGTGACAGGGCAGCGCTCTAACCAACTGAGCTACGCCCCCGCGGGCGTTCGGACGAGTTATAGGCGGCTCAATGCATAGTCAAGGTAAACACTGGAAATTGCGAAAAAGCCTTATTTACCGCGAAGAATCGATGGTCAGACCGCCCCCGAATCGTCTATTCGGGCGGTGTGTTTGGCGCTTCGCCAAGCTCGCGGATTCAAGAGGAGGGTCCCACTGATGGCAATGGTTCCTGGAAAAGCTCCGACACCACCGACCGTCACACTCAAGCATCTTGCTGCGTCACTCGCGGAAACACACGAGATGTCGAAGAAACAGGCGGAGACCGTGCTCGGGGATTTCGTCGGCGATATTGTCAAGCATCTGAAGAAAGGCGAGCGCATCCGCATTGGCGGACTCGGCATACTTCAGGTTCGTAAGCGCGCTGCACGCATTGGACGCAACCCTGCGACCGGCGAGCAAATTCAGATTAAGGCGAGCAAAAAGGTCGCCTTCCGCGCCTCGAAAGAGTTGAAAGAGTCGATCTGACGACTTCCTGCCTGACCCTCCGGGGAAATACGGCAGGCGTGGAGCGAGGGCTCCCGCCTGCCGTTTCTTTTTGGGCCATTGCGGCAACGCTTGCATCGGGCCGCAGTCCCGCGATATTGGGCGAGTTTGATGGGCGGTTAGCTCAGTTGGTAGAGCGCCTGCTTTACACGCAGGATGTCGGCGGTTCGAGTCCGTCACCGCCCACCACCCCGCTTCGCACAGTGTGGGGCCACGCCAATGTCGGACGGCCACAGACCAGCATTCAGCGGTCGGCGCAGCTTTATTAAACATCTGACGATGTTGGGAGCGGCGATGCTGGGCATGCGCTCAGCCTCCGCACAACCTGGTTCAGGCACTCGAACAGGAAGACGCGCAAGCATGATCAATGACATGACCTTCGAAGACGTGCGCAAACTCCTCGATCTCTCGCCAAATGCAACCTGCGGCTATGTCCGCGTGACCTTTGTGAGTAAGCACAAGATTTCGCCCGGCGGCATGCAGGCGCCGTTTGCCGATGGGAGGCCGGCCGGATCGGCGCTTTATTTCATGCTGACACCCGAAGAGCCGGTGAAACTGCATCGAATCCGCAACGACCAGCTCTATCACTACTATCTCGGCGACCCGATCGAAGTTCTCATGCTGTTAGAAGACGGCTCGACTGAGTTTCACGTTGTCGGTCCCGACATCCGCAAGGGACATAAGGTTCAGCTCCTTATCCCTGGGGGAACGTTCCACACCGCTCGTGTGTCGGGCGAACGACGCTGGTTTCTTGGCGCGTCGACTGAGTGGCCCGGGGTTGAGCCGGCCGACGTCGAACTGGGCAACGCAGAAACACTGGCCGCCAAATATCCGAAGGTGGCAGCTGAAATCCGCGCCTTCCCTTTGCCGGCAAAGCGATAGGACATTCGCCACTGGAGGGCGCCCTAGCCGACCCCTACTGCGCCTGAATGCCGGATTCCTTGATGATCGGCCACCATTTCTCGATTTCGGCCTTCTGGAAAGCAGCCAGGCCTCCCGGCGTCTGCTGTTCGCGAGAAGCGACGTCGAGCCCCAGCTCGGTGAAACGCGCACGCACCGTGGGCTCGGCGAGCGCCTGCACCATCGCACTGTTGAGCGTGGCTATGACATCCTTCGGCGTGCCTTTCGGGGCGAACAAACCGAACCATCCCGACATATAAAGACCAGGGACGCCGCTCTCGTCTGATGTCGGGATGTCCGACATCGACGCGGAACGCTGTGGTGACAGATTGGCAATCGCCTTGATCTTTCCGGCACGAATCTGAGGCAGCGCTACGGCGCCCTGTACCACCAGCAAGTCCACCTGGCCGGAAACCAGATCGGTCATGGCGGGTCCCGCGCCACGGTAAGGGATGTAACGGAACTTCTGTCCGGTCAGCTTCTCGAAAATGACACCGGTGACATTCGCCGCCGCATTCTGGTTGACATAATTGATCTTGTCGGGATTTGCCTTCATCCAGGCAACCAGCTCTTTCAGGTTTCCGGCGGCAAGATCCTTCTTGGCGACCATGAGCTGCGGGTTGTTTGATATCAGCCCGATCGGCTCAAAATCCTTCTGCAGATCATAGTCGAGCTTGTAGATGATGCTGCCGACATGGGTGTCCCACTGGCCGATATCGATTGTGTATCCGTCAGGCGCCGCTCGCGCGAGCCGGCCGACCGCGATGCTGCCGCCCGCGCCGCCGACGTTTTCGATCACGACCGGCTGTCCGAGCCGCGCCCGCATGTGCTCGGCAAGAATACGCGCCGCCACATCAGTCGATCCGCCCGGCGGGAACGGAACGATGAGCGTGATCTGACGCGATGGATAGGTTTGCGCCTGCACCGACGTGACCCCGGCAAGTACCGCCAGCGCTATTGCAACAGCGAGCTTTCTCATGATCGTCACCCCCGGTGATTGTGCCTTTTAACTTGGCGCCCGGTCAGGCTATCAGGCGCCGTGACCCTTGAGAACGTGCGGGTCCGGGCGGCGTACCCTCCACGAAAAGAAAAACGGCGCCTTGCGGCGCCGTTTCCTATTCGTATTGCGGCAGCGCTTAGTGGGCGGTCAATCCTGAACCGTCCTCATCGACAGCGGGTTCCGCAGCGGTCTCCGCCGCAAGCTTGGCGCTAGCCTCGTCCCACTCGATCGGCTGAGGCGTACGCACCAAGGCACGGGCGAGCACTTCGTCCATGCGGGTCACCGGAACGATCTCCAGGCCCTTTTTGATCGTGTCGGAGATTTCCACCAGGTCCTTGGCGTTCTCCTCCGGGATCAGCACGGTCTTCATGCCGCCGCGGGCCGCCGCAAGCAGCTTCTCCTTCAATCCGCCGATCGGCAGGACACGTCCGCGCAGCGTGATTTCGCCGGTCATGGCAACGTCACGACGCACAGGAATGCCCGTCATCACCGACACAATTGCGGCAACCATGGCAACGCCAGCCGATGGCCCATCCTTCGGCGTCGCGCCTTCCGGCACGTGCACGTGGATATCGCGCTTGTCGAACAGCGGCGGCTCGATACCGAAGGCGACCGCGCGCGAGCGGACATAAGATGCCGCCGCCGAGATCGACTCCTTCATGACGTCGCGCAGATTGCCCGTGACGGTCATTTTGCCCTTGCCGGGCATCATCACACCTTCGATGGTGAGCAGTTCGCCGCCCACATCGGTCCAGGCGAGACCCGTGACCACACCGACGAGATCGCTTTCCTCGATCTCACCGTACCGGTATTTCGGCACGCCGAGATAGTCGCCAAGGCTCGTCGCGGTGACAGCGATCGACTTCTTCTTCGACGTCATCAGCTCCTTCACCGCCTTGCGGATCAGGTTCGAGAGCTCCCGCTCGAGATTGCGGACGCCTGCTTCCCGCGTATAGCGGCGGATCAGCGTGAGGAGCGCTTCGTCGTCTATTGACCATTCCTTCGCATCGAGGCCGTGCTTGACGATCGCGTGCGGGATCAGGTGCTTGCGCGCGATCTCGACCTTTTCGTCCTCGGTGTAGCCGGCGATCCGGATGATCTCCATGCGATCCATCAACGGCGGCGGAATATTGAGTGTATTCGCCGTGGTGATGAACATGACGCTGGACAGGTCGTAGTCGACCTCCAGGTAGTGGTCATTGAACGTGTGGTTCTGCTCGGGGTCGAGCACCTCCAGCAAGGCCGATGACGGATCGCCGCGGAAATCGGCACCCATCTTGTCGACCTCGTCGAGCAGGAAGAGCGGGTTCGAGCTCTTCGCCTTGCGCATCGACTGGATGATCTTGCCGGGCATCGAGCCGATATACGTGCGTCGGTGGCCGCGGATTTCGGCCTCGTCACGCACGCCGCCGAGCGACACGCGCACGAACTCACGGCCGGTCGCTTTCGCGATCGACTTGCCGAGCGAGGTCTTGCCCACGCCGGGAGGCCCAACGAGGCACAAGATCGGCCCGGTCAGCTTGTTCGCCCGCTGCTGGACGGCGAGATACTCGACGATGCGTTCTTTGACCTTCTCCAGGCCATAGTGATCGGCATCGAGGATCTGCTCGGCGAGATTGAGGTCCTTCTTGACCTTGCTCTTCTTGTTCCATGGAATGGAGAGCAGCCAGTCGAGATAGTTGCGCACAACGGTTGCTTCCGCCGACATCGGAGACATTTGGCGAAGCTTCTTGAGCTCGTGCGTCGCTTTTTCGCGAGCCTCCTTCGAGAGCTTGGTTTTCTTGATCTTGTCTTCCAGCTCCTGAAGCTCGTCACGACCTTCTTCGTCGCCGAGCTCCTTCTGGATCGCCTTCATCTGCTCGTTGAGGTAGTACTCGCGCTGCGTCTTCTCCATCTGCCGCTTGACGCGGGTCCGGATGCGCTTTTCGACCTGCAGCACAGAAATCTCGCTCTCCATCAGCCCGAGCACCTTTTCGAGGCGCTGCGTGACCGACGCGGTCTCGAGAATGTCCTGCTTGTCGGGAATCTTGACCGCAAGGTGCGAAGCCACCGTGTCGGCGAGCTTGGCGTAATCCTCGATTTGCTGGATCACGCCAACCACTTCCGGCGACACTTTCTTGTTAAGCTTCACATAATTCTCGAACTCGGTGACCACTGAGCGCGCCATGGCTTCCGCTTCAACGCGGTCGCCCATATCGTCCACGACCGGACTGGCGTCGGCCTCGTAGTAGTCGTTCCGGTCGGTGTATTTAAGAACCTTCGCACGCGTAGCGCCCTCGACCAGCACCTTGACCGTGCCGTCGGGCAGCTTGAGGAGTTGAAGCACGCTCGCGAGCGTCCCGGTCTCGAAGATTGCATCGGTTGCGGGGTCGTCGTCGGAAGCGTTCTTCTGCGTGGCAAGCAGGATGAAGGTGTCAGAACGCATCACCTCTTCCAGCGCCTTGATCGACTTCTCGCGGCCGACAAAGAGCGGGACGATCATGTGCGGAAACACCACGATGTCGCGCAGCGGCAAAACCGGATAGGCCCGGGTTTCGCCGGGTTGCAGCTGGGGTCGTGGCTTATTGGTCATTGCTTTGGTCCTTTTGTTGTGCCCCTGCCGTTAGACCCGCTTATGCGGCATCAGGCGGCAGTGCCGGCATGCTGAGCAAGAAGGCGCAGACGTCAGATGCTCGGCTCCCATCGAAGAGAGCCTACGAAATCTTCGCCCAATCGGTAGTCAGATACGACCTTTCGTGTGCCAGTTCGGTTGGTACGCTATACGTATGGCGGACCAAAAGGCTCCGCAAGAAGCCTCGCTTTTTCCAGTTAAAGCGAGTCCCGCGTCGGTAACAACCCCGCAAAACGGACGAATCGGCAGCTATTTCCGAAATATTTCGGGTGTGGCCCAAGCGGAGGTCAGGCGCTGGCGCTGCCTGTTTCCGCCGTCCGGTCGCTGCGATCGGCATAGATGTAGAGCGGGCGAGCGGTTCCCTCGACGACCTCCTTCGAGATCACGACCTCCTCCACCCCTTCCAGGCTCGGCAGGTCGAACATGGTGTCGAGGAGGATGCCCTCCATGATCGAACGCAGGCCGCGAGCGCCGGTTTTTCGATCGATGGCCTTGCGGGCGATCGCGCCCAGCGCTTCTTCCGCCAAAGTCAGGTCGATCGACTCCATCTCGAACAGCCGCTGGTACTGCTTGACCAGCGCGTTCTTCGGCTCGACCAAGATCTTCTTGAGCGAGGCTTCGTCCAGATCCTCGAGCGTGGCGACCACAGGCAGGCGGCCGACGAATTCGGGAATGAGGCCGTATTTGAGCAGGTCTTCCGGCTCGACTTCGCGGAAGATTTCGCCCTGCTTGCGATCCTCGGGGGCGACGACCTTGGCGCTGAATCCGATCGAGGTCGACCGGCCGCGCGCCGAAATGATCTTTTCGAGGCCGGCAAAGGCGCCGCCGCAGACGAAGAGGATGTTGGTCGTGTCGACCTGCAGGAATTCCTGTTGCGGATGCTTGCGGCCGCCCTGCGGCGGCACGGAAGCGATAGTGCCTTCCATGATCTTCAGCAGCGCCTGCTGGACGCCCTCGCCCGATACGTCGCGGGTGATCGACGGGTTGTCCGATTTGCGCGAGATCTTGTCGATTTCGTCGATATAGACGATGCCGCGCTGTGCGCGCTCGACGTTGTAGTCGGCGGCCTGCAGCAGCTTGAGAATAATGTTCTCGACGTCCTCACCGACATAACCGGCTTCGGTGAGCGTCGTCGCATCGGCCATCGTGAATGGCACGTCGAGGATGCGCGCAAGCGTCTGCGCGAGCAGCGTCTTGCCTGAGCCAGTCGGGCCGATGAGCAGGATGTTCGACTTCGCGAGCTCAACGTCGTTGTGCTTGGCTTGGTGATTGAGCCGCTTGTAGTGATTGTGTACCGCGACCGAGAGAACCTTCTTCGCATGGTCCTGGCCAATCACGTAGTCATCGAGCACCTTGCGGATTTCCTTCGGCGTAGGAATTCCGTCGCGCGACTTCACCAGCGAGGATTTGTTCTCCTCGCGAATGATGTCCATGCACAGCTCGACGCACTCGTCGCAGATGAACACGGTCGGGCCGGCAATGAGCTTGCGCACTTCGTGCTGGCTCTTGCCGCAGAACGAGCAGTAGAGGGTGTTTTTGGAATCGCTGCCGCCGACTTTGCTCATTCCAATCTCCGTTACACGCTTCCGTACTTCCTGTTGGCGGCGAGACTTCGCTTAACCGCCCACACGCAACGAAGCAAAGATCGCGCCGAAACTCCAGCACGGCGGCCCTGGTTTTGGGAAGGCCCGCACGCCCGTTTCTCCCTACACCATAAGCGAAGCATGCTAACGACCTGATAATCAAGATTCTGTTAACGATAACCTCGCACCTACAGCCGCAAAAGCGCCACCTTCGAGGCACGCCCCTCGTAGCCGAAAAGTCGGGTGGAACCCGCCCGGCAAATCATCAAGCAGGTTTGGGTGAGAGCTCCTCAGGGCGCTTGTCGATGACCTTGTCGACCAGCCCGAAGTCCCTGGCGGCCTCGGCCGTGAGAAAGTAGTCACGTTCGAGCGCGTCTTCGATCTTCTTGAGCGACTGGCCGGTATGCTTGACGTAAATTTCGTTGAGCCGCTTCTTCAGGTTCAGGATTTCCTGGGCATGCAGCATGATGTCGGTGGCCTGGCCCTGGAACCCGCCTGAGGGCTGGTGAACCATGATGCGGGCGTTGGGAAGCGCGAAGCGCTGGTCCTTCGCCCCGGCAGCCAGAAGCAGCGAGCCCATCGATGCGGCCTGCCCCACGCAGAGCGTCGAGACCGGCGGCCGCACGAACTGCATGGTGTCATAAATCGCCATGCCCGAGGTCACGACCCCGCCCGGCGAATTGATGTACATCGACACTTCTTTCTTCGGGTTCTCTGCCTCCAAGAACAGCAACTGCGCCACCACCAAGGTGGCCACCCCGTCCTCGATCGGCCCGGTGATGAAGATGATCCTCTCCTTCAGGAGGCGCGAGTAGATGTCGTAGGCCCGCTCGCCACGATTGGTCTGCTCGACCACCATGGGCACCAGATAGTTCATGTAGGTATCGACGGGATCTCTCATTTCGTCTCCTTGACACGAATCACACCGGCTAGTTTAGCCGCCGCGGCGCATCCGTTGATCTATTTTCCCACAAGCAGCCGCGCAAGACGCCGCATATCAGCTGGCCGATTCGTCGTCCTTGTAGAGCTCGTCACGTGACACTTTGCTGTCCTTCACGCTTGCGAGCTCGAGCAGGAAATCGACAACCTTTTCCTCGAAGATTGGCGCGCGCAGGGCGGCAATCGCCTGCGGATTCTGTCGATAGTAGTCCCACACCCGCTGCTCCTGGCCCGCAAACTGGCGCGCCCGGTCCATGACGGCACGGCTGAGCTCGTCGTCCGTCACTGTGATGTTGTTTTTTTCGCCGATCTCGGCGAGCACCAGACCGAGCCTTACGCGGCGCTCCGCGATCGCTCGGTACTCAGCCTTGGCCTTTTCCTCGGTCGTGTTTTCGTCGGCGAACGTCTTGCGCTCGTTCTCGAGCTCCTGCAGCACCGACTTCCACACCCGGTCGAACTCCTCCTCGACCAGCGTCGGCGGCGGATCGAACTTGTGCATCTTGTCGAGCTCGTCGAGCAGCGCGCGCTTGATCTTCTGGCGCGACATCGACGCGTGCTCGCGCGTGATGCGGTCCTTGACGGCGTCGCGCAACTTCTCGAGCGACTCGAGGCCCAGCACCTTGGCGAATTCATCGTCGATCGTCACCGTGCCGGGGGCTTCGACCGATTTCGCCGTAACAACAAATTCGGCATCCTTTCCGGCCAAGTCCTCTTTCATGTAGTGCGCGGGGAAGGTCACCTTCAGCGCGCGCGTTTCGCCCGTCGTAACACCGATCAGTTGATCCTCGAACCCCGGAATGAAGGTGTTGGAGCCAATGAGCACGACTGCGTCGTCTCCCGTGCCGCCTTCAAACGGTTTGCCGTCAATGGTGCCGGCAAATGAGATCGTTATGCGGTCGTCTTTCGTCGCTTTCTCACCTTGCGGGCGCGGTGTGTAAGGCCGATTCTGATCGGCAATGTTCTTGATGCCTTCTTCTACTTCGGTTTCAGCGACATCGGCGGTCAGCTTTGTGAGTTTGATTGTCTTGAAGTCACCAAGCGTGATTGGCGGCACAATTTCGAGCGCCATCGTGTAGTTCAGATCGCTCTTGCCGTCGATCAACTGCGTGATCGCGCTCTCTTCCGTCGGCAGCGTGACCTTCGGATCAGCTGCGAGCTTGAACCCGCGCTCGCTGACGATCTGATTGTTGGCGTCGCGCACGGTGGCTTCGATCACCTCGGCCATCGCCGATCGGCCGTACATGCGCTTGAGATGGGCGACCGGCACTTTGCCAGGACGGAAGCCGTTGATCCGGACGCGACCCTTCAGATCGTCAAGGCGCTGATTTACTTTGGCGTCGAGCTCGGCGGCCGGTACGACGACTTTGTACTCGCGCTTGAGACCTTCCGACAGTGTTTCGGTAACCTGCATTGCTCACTACTCGTTGCTTACACTCGTGCGACGCTCGCCTGACCTGGCGTCAACGTCATGGAAATCCGGAAACGGGTGGTCGCCCCGCATTTTATAGCCCTTGGCGTGGTGCGGGCGGAGGGATTTGAACCCCCACGACTTTCGTCACGGGAACCTAAATCCCGCGCGTCTACCAATTCCGCCACGCCCGCAAGGGGCGGTTACAGGACAACCCTGGCCCCGCAATCCGGCAGGGCTTAACGCGGCCATACCCGCCTAGGCAAGGCTTAAGCGCGCCGGTCCTAGGGCGTTGGTTTACCGCCTCCAGCACTGAAATAGCCCCTCCAAGGCGCATCGCAATAGCACCTTTCAGCCCTGGGCACCCCGGCCGCCAAAAAGCCGTCCGTAAACCCGCGGGAGCATGTCCGGGAGGTCTTCTGCGATGAGCCCAAGGCCAAATTCCTTGGCCGCTTCTCCGTGCAGCCATACGGCGGCACAGGCCGCCATGAACCCCGGCATGCCCTGCGCCAGAAGGCCACCAACCATGCCGGCCAGCACGTCGCCGGAACCGGCAGTGGCAAGCGTGGGCGGACCGTTGTCTGCAATCGCCGCACGACCGTTTGGCTCAGCCACCACGCTGTCGGCTCCCTTCAGAACCATTACGGCGCCCGTTTCCGTGGCGGCCAGCCGAGCTTTCTCAAGCTTAGAGCGAGAATGCGCTTCCTGCGCCAATGCACTGAACAGTCGGGAAAACTCGCCCTCATGCGGTGTGAGCACAACCGGGTGACCGGCTCGCTTGCCAATTGCATCGGCCAATGCGTCAGGTTCCCCGGCAAAGCTCGTCAATGCATCTGCGTCAAGCACCACCGCCGCATCCCCTTCGAGCGCGGTGCGCACTTGTTCACGCATAGCCGGGCCAACGCCTCCACCAGGACCGAGGACGATGGCATTTCTCCGTTTGTCGGCAAGAAATTCCTTTAGCTCAATTGGTCCGTCTACCGGGCGGACCATGACCGCCACGTTCTCAGCGGCATTGATGTTCAAAGCATCCCTTGGACTTGCGATGGTGACCAGACCTGCCCCTGCCCGAAGCGCCCCGCGCGCGGCCAGTCGCGCGGCACCGGTCGATGACGGCCCTCCCGAAATGACGACCGCGTGGCCGCGAGAGTATTTGTGGCCCTCGGTCCTGGTCTGCGGAAACGCACTCCGCCAAAGCGCAGGAACATTTGCAAACGTCGTCGGCTTGATCTTGTCGAGGACGCGCTCCGGAATTCCGATATCGGCGACTTCGACCGGGCCGCTATGCAGGCGTCCTGGAAGAAGGAAATGTCCGGGCTTGCGTCGGAAGAACGTAACAGTGAGTTTTGCGTTGATGGCACATCCCATCACCGCTCCGGTGGTGCCGTTCACGCCACTCGGCAAATCGACGGCGACGATAGGTACCGAAGCGGCATTCATCAAATCGATGACATTGCGGGCCGGGCCCTCAACATTCCGGTCAAGTCCCGCACCAAACAGTGCATCGATAATCAAGTCACAGTCCGTAAATGCTGCCGGCGATGGTGAGCTTACGAGTCCATTCCAGCGCTGTGCTGCCAAAGCGGCGTCACCATTCAACCGCTCGCGTTTCCCAACGAAGCAAACGCTCACCGCCAGGCCACGCTCGGCCAAATGGCGTGCAGCAACGAAGCCGTCGCCGCCATTGTTACCTGGGCCTGCGACGACTACGACGCGACGCCCTTGCAGCATTCTGAAGGCAGCGTCGGCAACGGCCCGGCCGGCATTCTCCATTAACGCGATGCCGGGAATGCCACCGGCTATGGCCAGGCGGTCGGCCTCTGCCATCTCGGCCGTCGTGAGCAGTTCGATCATTTGCCAAAGAGTATCGGCGCGCCCGACGACGGACAATTCAAGCCAACCTATTGCGTCCCAAGTGGTCCTTCGCGACTGGCTAAATTCTGACCACTTTGCTTAACTCATAGGCGCCGAATATTAGGCAGCGCGCTGGGCGGCCCTCTGCAATCCATCTAAACTATTGCAGGGAAGAGATTTTTCGTCTCTCGCCGGGTTGGCACGAGACCTGCAAACCGGTAGCGCGGCCCGCCGGATTGTTGTCCGGCGAGCTGCGGGAAGGACAGGCAATGAAAAAAATCGAAGCCATCATCAAGCCATTCAAACTGGACGAGGTGAAAGAGGCGCTTCAGGAAGTGGGCCTGCAGGGGATAACTGTGACCGAAGCAAAGGGCTTCGGACGACAGAAAGGGCACACCGAGCTATACCGCGGCGCCGAATACGTGGTCGATTTTCTCCCCAAAGTGAAAATCGAAATCGTGCTCGGCGACGACATGGTGGAAAAGGCGATCGATGCGATCCGGCGCGCCGCTCAGACTGGCCGGATTGGTGACGGCAAGATATTCGTTTCCAACATCGAAGAAGCCATTCGGATAAGGACCGGGGAATCCGGAATTGATGCAGTCTAGGCCGCTGGCAAAAGTCCTCGCGGCAATTTCATGAAAACAGGGGGAATGCAGTCCATGACGACAGCCAAAGAAGTCATGAAGATGATCAAAGATAATGATGTGAAGTATGCCGATTTCCGGTTCACTGACCCACGCGGCAAGTGGCAGCACGTCACCTTCGACATCACCATGATCGAAGAAGATACATTCGCCGAAGGCATGATGTTCGACGGCTCGTCGATCGCCGGCTGGAAGGCAATCCACGAATCCGACATGAACCTGATGCCGGATCCGGCGACAGCATGCATCGATCCGTTCTTCGCCGAGACGACAATGTCGCTGGTCTGCGACGTGCTCGAGCCGACGACCGGCGAGCCCTACAACCGCGACCCGCGCGGCATGGCCAAGAAGGCCGAGGGCATGGTGAAGACGTCCGGCGTCGGTGACACGATCTTCTTCGGCCCGGAAGCCGAATTCTTTGTGTTCGACGACGTCAAATACGCCGCCGAACCTTACAACACGGGTTTCCGGCTCGACTCGATCGAATTGCCTTCCAATTCCGCCACCGAGTATGAAGGCGGCAATCTCGGTCACCGCATCGGCACCAAGAAGGGTTACTTCCCGGTGCCGCCGCAGGATTCCGCTCAGGACATGCGCAGCGAAATGCTCGCGGCCATGGCCAAGATGGGCGTGAAGGTGGAGAAGCATCACCATGAAGTGGCATCGGCGCAGCACGAGCTCGGCATGAAGTTTTCACCGCTCGTGCAGATGGCCGACCAGATGATGATCTACAAATACTGCATCCAGCAGGTGGCGCAAATCTACGGCAAGACCGCCACCTTTATGCCCAAGCCCGTCTATGGCGACAACGGCTCGGGCATGCACTGCCATCAGTCGATCTGGAAGGGCGGCAAGCCGGTGTTCGCAGGCAACAAATATGCTGATCTGTCGGAAACCTGCCTCTCCTATATCGCTGGCATTATCAAGCATGCGAAGGCCATCAACGCCTTCACCAATCCGACCACCAACTCCTACAAGCGTCTGGTGCCGGGCTTCGAGGCGCCGGTGCTGCTCGCTTACTCCGCGCGCAATCGGTCGGCGTCGTGCCGCATTCCGTACACGACAAACCCGAAGGCCAAGCGCGTCGAGGTCCGCTTCCCCGATCCGCTCGCCAATCCGTATCTCGCCTTCGCCGCGATGCTGATGGCGGGCCTCGACGGGATCAAGAACAAGCTCGATCCGGGCTCGGCGATCGACAAGGACCTCTACGACCTGCCGCCGGCGGAGCTCAAAAAGATCCCGACCGTTTGTGGCTCGTTGCGCCAGGCGCTCGGCGAACTCGACAAGGACCGCGACTTCCTGAAAGCGGGCGGTGTCTTCGACGACGACTTCATTGACTCTTACATCGACCTTAAGATGCAGGAAGTGATCCGCTTCGAGCACACCCCGCATCCGGTCGAGTATGACATGTACTACTCGGCGTAAGCATTCCTCCTAGTCATCGCGCAAGCTACATAGCTTTGCGATGCAACTTCGGGCGCCCCGAAACGGGCGCCCGATTTTTTTGCTTGGACGTCGATCAGACGATCAGGAAGGCAACGACGGCAAGGCCGGCCGCAACACCGGCAGCAGTCGCAAGCATCTGGCGGCGGTGGCGGCGCGGCCCGTAGACACCCGCCGCGCGGCGTGCCGCAATCAACGCCGCATCGAATTCGGCTGAATTGGAATAGGCGCAGGCTAGCGCGGCGCCGGCGCGTTCGGCATAGGCCTCAAGCTGGAGCACGTCAGCTCCGCCTCGGCCGTGAATCGATGGGCCCCACATGCCAGAATGGTACCGCCGGCATGTAAACGAGACGTTTCAGTTTCGGGAAACGCAAGTACGGCTTATGGATCAGGCCGAACGCACGGATTTGTTGCGTTGCGAAATACGCGCAAATGCCGCCATGCCAAATGGGCGCGTGCGCCGCGCCGCGGCGATGAGTCGGGCGCGTTCCGAAGCGTTCTCGCTCTCGGTCACAATCACCCGATTGCGCCCATCGTGCTTGGCCCGGTACAGCGCGGCATCGGCCTTTGCGATCAGGGCGTCGACCGGCATCGTCGCATCGTAGGAGGCAGCCGCGCCAATACTGACCGTGGCGCCGATCGGTTGGCTTTCCATCACGGCCCCCGCGTTTTCAAACGCAGTCCGGACGCGTTCAGCGATTTTCTGAGCGACCTCGAGAGCACCCGGCACGATCGCGATGAACTCTTCGCCACCGAACCTGCCGATGATGTCGTTGAGACGCGTGCTCGCCCGCGTGACCCGTGCGAACAACCGTAGCACTTCGTCGCCGGTCGAGTGGCCAAACCGGTCATTGATCGATTTAAAATGATCGAGATCGAACATGAGCACCGCGACCGGTTCGCCCCGCTTTGCCTGACGTTTGCAGAGAGTCTGGGCAGTCTCGATAAATGCGCGGCGGTTGAGAACCCCGGTGAGGTGGTCGGTCGAGGCGGCGGTGCGATAGACGTGCACATGGTGGTCCTTGACCATCAGCATCACGATGAACGCAGTGCCGACCGCATAAAGGATCGTTTCAAGCGTGAAGACCGTCAGCCAGGCGCCGCTATGTCCGTCAGGCAAGGACAGGCGCATCGCCAGCGGCACCAGGAAGATGCCGGCATGCAAGCACGGCACCACGATTGCTGCGGCGCGCGAATAGCGCGTCCTGCGCCGCTCACGCCACAACTCCATCGCAATGAAGAAGGTGTAGACGGGAACGATGAGCGCACCGAGAACTTCGCCATTGCCGCCGTCCAGCATTCCCGGAATCTGGGCGAGACCAAGCCACAGCGCAGCGCCGATGAAAGTCGCGAACGGCAGCACGCGGCGGCCCTGGAACAGGCGGACACCGTTCCAGACCATGCCACAAGCGAGGAACGTCAACGCGCCGGGTACCGCTGCCGGCAGTTTGATGAACGGCGCAGGCATTGTGCCGAGCGCCATTGCCGATGCGCCAATCAGGTAAGCGGAACCCCACCACGCCAGCGCGCGGACGTTACGCTGCTGCATCCAGTCAATGATGAGGAATAGGCCGAGCAGTCCGGCAATGCAGACCGCGACCAACGACAGCGTCGGCAAATCCAGCGATGAGGATTGCAAGCCGCCCGCGAGCAACATTTGATCTCCCACCTCCGTTTGGCGCACACTTCGCCAAACTGTCGACGGTAAAATAACCCCGTTTTCGTAGGGAAACCTTTGCACTATTCACTGGGCTTCGATGAAAGACTGTCGCGAATTGTATTCAAACTTGAGGTTCGTTTCCGCGCGACCAGTGCATTTTCTCGATTAATGCAGCGCGAATGAAATAGTTACAATTTGAACGATCGCGAACGGCAAACAAAAAGGCGCGCTTTTTGCGCGCCTTTTACGACAATCTCGATTGTCAGACGGTTTAGCGTTTCGAGAACTGGAAGGAACGCCGCGCCTTGGCGCGACCATATTTTTTGCGCTCGACGACGCGTGGGTCGCGTGTCAGGAAGCCGCCGCGCTTGAGAGCGCCGCGCAGGTCCGGCTCGAAATAAGTCAGCGCTTTCGCAAGACCGTGACGAACCGCGCCCGCCTGCCCGGACAGACCGCCGCCGGAAACGGTGCAGGTGACGTCGTATTGGCCATTGCGGTTGGTCGCGACCAGCGGCTGCTGAATGAGCATGCGCAACACCGGACGCGCAAAGAACACTTCCACGGATTTGGTATTGACGAGGATCTTGCCTGAGCCGGGTTTGATCCACACGCGCGCCACCGCGTTCTTGCGCTTGCCGGTGGCGTAGGCGCGGCCCTGCGCATCAACTTTCTTCTCGTATTTCGGCGCTTCCGGCGCTGCCGGCTTGAGGGTCGCTAGTCCTTCCAGAGATTGCACGGTCTCGGCCACGATCAGGCACTCCTCACGTTCTTGCGATTCATCGCGGCGACATCGAGCTTTTCTGGCTTTTGCGCCTCATGCGGATGCTCGGGACCAGGATAGACGCGCAGGTTTCCGAGTTGGACGCGACCGAGCGGTCCGCGCGGCAACATGCGTTCTATAGCCTTCTCGACGATCCGTTCCGGGAAGCGTCCTTCCAGGATTGCCTTGGCGCTCCGCTCTTTGATCCCACCAATGTATCCCGTGTAGTGGTGATAAACTTTTTTCTCGCGCTTGCGCCCGGTAAGCACCGCCTTCGCCGCATTGATGACGATGACGTTATCCCCGTCGTCCACGTGAGGCGTGTACGTCGCCTTGTGCTTCCCGCGCAGCCGCATTGCGACGATCGAGGCCAATCGCCCGACGACGAGCCCAGTGGCGTCGATGGTCACCCACTTCTTTTCGATGTCGGCCGCTTTGGCCGAATAGGTCTTCATGACTAGTCCCTGAAAACGTGCGCGCGGCAGAGCCGCGCGATTTGCAGGTATCTACCGAGGGCCTATTCGGTGGTCAAGTAATACTTTCAGAGGTTTGTGTTATCTATCAATGCGTTATGAGAATGGTAATTTGATACCAAGATTTAGCTAGCGGCTCTCCGGGATTGAATAGGTCGATGTGACGTGAGCGACTGCATCTGACGAGCCATCCGAGTAAATCGTGACCTCCCCCACCGCCAGGCGTTTGCCGATCTTCATTAAGCGGGCATCCGCAATCAGGTCGGCCTGTGCCGGTTTGCGCAGAAAGTTGATGTTGAGGTTAGTTGTGACCGCCAAAGGTTGCGGGCCGATCGCGGAAAAGACCGCGACGTACATTGCGAAATCGGCGAGCTCCATCATGGTCGGCCCGGAAATCGTGCCGCCGGGCCGAATGTGGTTTTCCTGAAAATGGCGTCGCACGCGAATATCCGCATAATCCACGCGCTCTATTGTCAGCCCGCAGCCCGGATAAAAGGCCTGAGGAAAAACCTCGTGCAACAAATTTCCGATTGCCTCGGCATCCATCGCCGGAGCCGGCATGCGCGTCCCCCCTTTGCCGGCCAATCCGGCAGCTCTGGTCATAGTCTGCGGAGTATTCAGGTCAATCAGGGATTTCAGGCCTTGCCGTAAAGCGCACGCAGTTTGTTCTTTGCCATCTCCAATTTCCACTTTCGCGTCCGGGATAGACCTTTTCCGGCGCGGTTTATGAAGAAGGTGAGCATAGACATAGCGGATCTATAGGCACTCGTTTTGCGGCGCCGGCTGCGGTCGGCGAAACGCTTGAGAGAGCGGGCAATCTTCCGGGGTTCGATTTGGTAAAAACGCCTTTTCAGCGCATCGCTTTCACGGGTCACCAGCGCAGACCAGCGTCGTCTATGCTTTGACCGCATCGATTTTGTACGCCTCTTGGCCATGGCTCCGCGTTAACGCGAATAAAAGCCATGTCGTTCCGAGCCTTGCATGGGCCTCGCTTCGGCTTAACATTGGCAGATTAGGTTTGTGGGATTGACTGAATGACCGCTCCGACCACTTCCCGCGCGGCCGACGCCCAGGCGCCGGAACTGCTGCTGGAATATCACAGTGACAGCGCTGTACTCATTCTCAATCGCCCGCAAACGCGGAATAGCCTGTCCGAAGCAATGCTGACGGCGCTATCCGACGCTCTCACGGAAATTGCTGCGGACAAGGCGGTGCGCGCGGTCGTAATCGCCGCCAACGGCCCCGCCTTCTGCGCCGGTCACGATCTCAAGGAGCTTACCAGCCGGCGCAGCGATCCCGACGGTGGGCGCGCTTATTTCCGCTACATGATGAGCCTTTGTAGCAAAACGATGCTTCAGATCGTCAATCTACCTCGGCCGGTGATTGCCGCCGTCCAGGGCGTCGCGACCGCGGCAGGCTGCCAGCTCGTCGCCAGCTGCGATCTCGCAGTCGCCTCTACGGCCGCAAAATTCGCCACGCCCGGTGTGGACATCGGGTTGTTTTGCTCGACCCCGATGGTTGCCCTCTCGCGCAACATCGCGCGAAAGCACGCCATGGAAATGCTGCTCACCGGCGACGCCATTACGGCGGAGCACGCCTACCGCATGGGTTTGATTAACCGCGTGGTCAGCCCAGGCAAGGAACGTGAGGAAGCCCTCGCGTTCGCGCGGAAGATCGCGGGCAAATCCAGCCACATCGTCAAGATCGGCAAGGAGGGATTTTACCGTCAGACCGAGATGAGCCTCGGCGACGCCTATCAATACGTTTCGGAAGTGATGGTCGAAAACCTGATGGCGCGCGATGCCGAGGAAGGGCTGAACGCCTTTATCGAAAAGCGGGAACCGAAATGGGAGGACCGCTGACTGCGCCCATGGCGTCAACGGCGTCGAATTTCATGGAGAGCCACCGGGAACCGGTGGCTCTCTTGTTTTGCCGCGCGGGCTCAGGCGATAAGCGGCTCGTCTTGCGCCGCTTCGCTCTTGCCGTGATCTGCCACCGGGCGCCCGGCACTCGGCAGCTGCAACACCGTCGCGCTTTGGCCCTCGCAAAGATCGGTCACCAGCACGATCTTTCCGTCCGGGAATTCCAAGGCATCGTGGTGAGCCGCCGGCCGGTTGAGGTTGACCTGCCGAAAACGCGCAACT